>Ga0272446_1007443_pt1 | contig 10880 bp, 7 predicted proteins | sample YNPCB0061_FD_194587 | JGI IMG/M metagenome (GOLD analysis project Ga0272446, IMG submission 194587) | Hot spring microbial mat communities from Yellowstone National Park, WY, United States - YNP-CB-006-1 | ecosystem: Environmental > Aquatic > Thermal springs > Hot (42-90C) > Sediment | place...
CGAGAAAGACTTGGGCATGCCCTGGCGGCAGATCGTCGATCAGGCGATGGGCGGGGGCGTGGTCGTGGCCGCCAAGGTGCTGGGGACCGAAGATAGCCCCGTGCTGCTGGCGACGCAGTCGCGCGACCGGGCCACCCTGGAGAAGCTGCTGGAAAGCGTCATCGGCGTCCTCGAAGAGGAAATCGCCCGCGATGGCAAGCAAGCCAAGGTCGCCCGCAAAAACTACCGGGGAGCCAAGACCTTCCACCTCGGCGACGACCTGCACGCGGCCCTCATCGACGGGGCGCTCTTGGTGTCGAACAAGCAATATGCCCTGAAGATGGGCATCGACCGCGCTGCGGATCGCCAGTTGCCCAACCTGGCCACCGCCAATGGGCCGCAGCAAGCCCGCAAGCTGCTCGACGGCGACGTGCTGGCCTGGGGCTGGGTCAACCTCGCCCCCATCCAGGCGATCCCCGAGGTCAAGGAGAACACGCAAACCCCCAACAACAACGCTCTGCTGACGCTACTGTTTGGCGGCTGGATCGACTCGTTCCGCCGCTCGCCGTTCGCCGCGGTGGGGATTTTCCACGAGCCGGCCAACGGCTTGCGGGTGGGGGTGCGGATGCCGGCGGGGCTGACCGGCGGCAACGCGGCCGAGCAGGCCCTGACCACCCCGACCAAGCCGGGCGAGCCGGCCACCCTGCCGTTGCTCCAGCCCAAGGGGACGCTGTTTACCCAGTCGTTCTACTGGGACTTGTCGATCCTCTGGAAGGAGCGGGCGAAAATCTTCAACGCCGAGACGGTCAAGCAGTTTGAAGAGGCCAACAGCAACCCGATCCCGTTTTTGCCCGGCCAGACCCTCGCCACGATCCTGGAGCAGACCGCGCCGCAGCATCGCCTGGTCGTCGCTACCACCGAGCAGACGACCTACCGGCAGAAGCCGGCGTTGGGGGTGCCGGCGTTCGCGTTCGTCACGACCATGCGCGACCCGCAGTTGGCCAAGACGTTCGAGGCCGGCCTCCGCGCACTGGCGTTGTTCGGCGGTAATCAACTGGGCGGGCTGAAGCTGGTCGAGCAGAAGCACCAGGGCGTGAACGTGGTGGGGTATCTGTTCGACGAGAAGGGGCCACCCAAGGGCGCGCTGGCTACCGACGTGGACGGCGTGCGCTTCGCTTTTAGCCCGTGCTTTGCCACCGTGGGCGATCAGTTCATCATCTGCTCGCGCCTGGAGCTAATCCGCGAGTTGATCGAGATCATTCAGAAGGAAGATCGCACGCAGCGGCACCCGGCCGCCGGGCGGATGCGCTTCTCGGGCCAAGGGTTGGCCGATCTGCTCTACAGCGACCCGGCGCAGTTGCTGACCCAGACGATCCTCGATCAGGCTCTGCCCGACGCGGAGGCACGCCAGTACGTCGAGACGTATCTGGGCTTCCTGCGCGACCTCGGGCAATTCGACAGCACTACCGAGTACCGGGCCGACCAATTCCGCTTCGACATCCGTTGGACCCCCCGCAAAGCCGGGAAGGAGAAGTGAAGATGCCAGACATCGACCCCCGCTGGGCCTGGGAACGCTACCGTCCCAACGCCGAGCAACCGTGGAACCTGCAACGCGCCGGGCACTTGCTGCGCCGCGCCACCTTCGGGCCAACCTGGGAGCAGCTTCAGCGAGCCGTCAATGAGGGCGTGGACCGCACGGTAGACCGGCTGTTGGCCGGCGAGGGCGACCTGCGCGCCTTCGAGGCTCAGACCGAGCCACTGGCCCGCAGCATCGCCACCGCCAACAACGGCCAGCAACTGCCCGCCTGGTGGCTGTACCGTATGCTCTACTCGCCGCATCCGTTGCGGGAGAAAATGACGCTCTGCTGGCACAACCACTTTGCCACCAGCAATACCAAGGTGCAGAACGCGCGGTTCATGCTGGGCATGTACCAGACCCTCTACGCCAACGCGCTGGGCCGCTTCGACGTGATGTTGCAGGCGATCAGCCATGACCCGGCGATGATGGTTTGGCTGGACACGTTCGGCTCGCAGCGTGGCCAGGCCAACGAGAACTACGCCCGCGAGCTGATGGAGCTATTCTCGCTGGGCATCGGCAACTATACCGAGCGCGACATCCGCGAGGCGGCCCGCGCCTTCACCGGCTGGGAGCTGCGCGGCAACGAGCCATTCTTCAACCCCGCCCAGCACGACGACGGCGAGAAGACCGTCCTGGGCCAGACCGGCCGCTTCCGCAGTGCCGACATCGTGCGGATTTGCCTGGAGCAGCCAGCCTGCCCCCGCTTCATCGCCGGCAAGCTGTTCCGCTTCCTCGTTAGCGAAACCATCACGCCCACGCCCGAGTTGCTCGCGCCGCTGGCCGACGACCTGCGTCGCAATCAGTTCGACATCCGCCGCGTGGTCGAGACGATCCTGCGCTCCAACCTATTCCACTCGCCGCAAGCCTACCGCACGCGGATCAAAGCGCCGGTGGACTTCGTGTTGACGATTGTGCGCGGGCTGGAGGGGCGGATTGGCACGCTGGCACTGGCGACGGCCCTGGAAAGCCTGGGGCAAAACCTGTTCTACCCGCCCTCGGTCAAGGGCTGGGACGGCGGGCCGACCTGGCTGAACGGGCAGACGCTGCTGTTCCGGCAGAACCTGGCCTTGGCGTTGACCTCCACCACCGACAACCGCTTCGGCCGCCGCACCGACCCGGCCCAACTGCTAGCTCGGCACCTGCCCGCCAACCCGACCGACGAGCAGATCGTCGATTTCTACTTGCAACTGTTCCTCCAGGCGGACGTGCCCGCGGCCAGCCGCCAACGGCTGATCGAGTATCTCCGGCAAGCCCGGCAGCAGCGTCCGCCGGTTTACTGGACTGCCGACGACGCGGCCAACCACCGCATCCGCGCTGTGTGTCACTTGGTGCTAACGCAGCCCGAGTTCCAACTGGATTGAACCCGACCACCCCATCCTTGACGGAGTATTGAGACATGTTGACGACCAATCGCCGTGACTTTCTGAAGTCTTCGATGGTAGCCTGCGGCCTGACCGTGCCCAGCTTCCTCAGCAAGACCGCCAACGCCTTGCAGGTGGCCGGTACACCCGGTGCCCGTGATACGATCCTGGTGGTGGTGCAACTGACCGGGGGCAACGACGGGCTGAACACCGTCATCCCTTTTACCGATGAGGAATACCCCCGGCTGCGGCCGACCCTGCGGATCGCCCGCGATCAAGTCCGCCGGCTCAACGACACGCTCGGGCTGCACCCGGCGATGGAGGGGATGGCCGGGCTACTGCAAGACAACGCGCTGTGCGTGGTGCAGGGCGTCGGCTACCCCAACCCCAGCCAATCGCACTTCCGCTCGATGGACATCTGGCAGGCGGCCAGCACCGCTGACACGCTCAACGAAGGCTGGCTGGGCAAGGCGCTGCGCTCGATGAACGCGCCGGCCTTCCACATCGCCGCGGGCAACGAGTCGGCCCCGTTGGCTTACAGCGGCGCGCCGGCGCGGGTGCCGTCGATTACGTCGCTGGACGATTTCCAACTGCGCACTGCCGGCGCGGGCGACGCCGATACCCGCCGCCAGCGCGAGATTATCACCGGCTTGGCTCAGCCCGGCGGCACGGGCACGCCCAACCCCGCCAACCTCCTCGACTTCGTGCAGCGCACCGCCCAGAATACCTACCAGTCGAGCCAACGGCTGCAAGAGATCGGCCGCAACTACACCCCGCGGGTGCCCTACCCCCAGACGGGGTTGGCCAACCGCCTGCGGCTGGTGGCGCAGTTGATTAACGCTGAGCTGGGAGCGCGGTTGTTCTATGTGTCGATTGATGGCTTCGATACGCACGCCAACCAGGCCGCCTCGCACGGCAACTTGCTGGGGGAAGTGTCCGGGGCGATCACCGCGTTTTACCGCGACTTAGCCGCCCGCGGTCACGCCAACCGCCTGCTCATCATGACCTTCTCGGAGTTTGGCCGACGCGCCCGCGAGAACGGTAGCCGCGGCACCGACCACGGTTCGGGCGCGCCGATGTTCCTGGTCGGGGGCCGGGTGCGGGCTGGCGTGATCGGCGAGCATCCCAGCCTGACCCAGCTCGATGCCGGCAACCTGCGCCACCACACCGACTTCCGGCAGGTCTACGCCGCCATCCTCGACCAATGGTTGGGGGTGCCGTCTCGTGAAGTTTTGGGCCAAGCCTACGAACCGGTGTCGATCCTGGCCCGTCGGTAGTGATAAAGATACTCCGAACCGGTGCCGCTCCTGGCGCGTCGGTGGTGATAGAGATTGAGCTATTAGTCGTTCGCCCTCCGTCGCCCACTCTACTTCCCATCGCCCACACGCTTGGGCGAGTTCGCCCCCGCGGACTCGCCCTCGCTGTTTTCCCGGCGCAATCCTGCCTCACGTCGCGGCCTGCTCCCCAACCAGCACGCTGACCAGCGGCCACGCCCCCGGCTGGCTTGGTTAGAAAAAATTCCTCTGGACACAACAGCCGCTCGTGCTATTGTCCGCCGCCGGTGGAGGGGGAGAGTGTCCCTCTCGCAACGATGGGTTCTGTCGAAGATGCACTTGCGTGCGCTTGGCCGATCTCGCTAGTTTCCTCGACGGTTTCGGGCCGATAGCGGCCCCATTGAAGGGTGACTGATGATTAAGAATCTTTACGTTGGCAATCTGCCGTACAGCACGACCCCGGACGAGTTGCGCGAAGAGTTCTCGCGGTTTGGCACCGTCACGCGGGCGCAGATTATCGCGGATCGGGAGACGGGCCGTTCGCGTGGGTTTGGATTTGTCGAGATGGCCGATGGGGCCGAGGAAGCCATCAACGCGCTCAACGGGGCCATCTTCCAGGGCCGAGCGCTGACGGTCAACGAGGCCAAGCCGCGCGAAAGCCGGGGCAGCGGCTCGCCCGGTGGCTATCGCCACAGCCCGCCCAGCTACGGTAACTACGGCTCTGGTCGCGGTGCCCGGTACTAATATCATCGGCTGTATATGGTCGTCAGCACGCCCCGGTCTAGGGATTGACCTGCGACTGGGGTCAGTATTCCGCTTTGGCACCCAGGATTAGCCAACACGATGAGCCAAGAACCAGCCACGTTTATCACCCCGCTCGATCTGTACCTGTTCAACGAAGGGACCAACACCCGCGCCTACAAGAAGCTCGGAGCGCACCCGATCATGCTCAACGGCGTGACGGGGACGCACTTCGCCGTCTGGGCACCGTCGGCGCGCTATGTAGCCGTGATCGGTGACTTCAACGGCTGGGACGCGGGGCAGCACCCCCTGCGTCCGCTGGGCGAGTCGGGCGTCTGGGCGGGGTTCGTGCCGGGATTGGGGCTGGGGGCGCTGTACAAGTATCACATCGCCTCGCGTTGGCACGGTTACCGTGTGGACAAGGCCGACCCGATGGGCTTCCTGCATGAATGCCCGCCGAAGACCGCCTCGGTCGTCTGGGACCTGGACTACACCTGGGGCGATGGTGACTGGATGGCCAAGCGACACACCCGGCAATCGCTCCGCTCGCCCATCTCCATCTACGAAGTCCACCTTGGCTCGTGGATGCGCGTACCCGAGGATCACTACCGCTCGCTCAACTACCGCGAACTGGCCGGCCCGCTGATTGAGCATGTCAAGCGGATGGGCTTTACCCACGTCGAGTTCTTGCCCCTGACGGAGCATCCCTTCTTCGCCTCCTGGGGCTATCAGACCACCGGCTACTTCGCCCCGACCGCCCGCTACGGCACGCCGCAAGACTTGATGTACCTCATCGACCAACTGCACCAGAACGATATTGGCGTGTTCCTCGACTGGGTGCCCTCGCACTTCCCGTCCGACCAGCACGGGCTTGGCTATTTCGATGGCACCCACCTGTACGAACACGCCGACCCCCGCCAGGGCTACCACCCCGACTGGAACAGCCTCATCTTCAACTATGGCCGCAAGGAGGTGCAGAGCTTCTTGCTCAGTAGCGCCCTGTTCTGGCTGGATGTCTACCACATCGACGGCATCCGCGTCGATGCGGTCGCCTCGATGCTCTATCTGGACTACTCCCGCAAAGCAGGCGAGTGGATTCCCAACCACTTCGGCGGCAACGAAAACTTCGAGGCCATCGACTTCCTCCGCCGACTGAACACCGAGATCTACGCCGCCTACCCCGACGTGCAAACCTTCGCGGAGGAGTCCACCGCCTTCACCGGCGTATCCCGCCCCGTCTACACCGGCGGGCTAGGCTTCGGCTTCAAGTGGGACATGGGCTGGATGCACGACACGCTCCAGTACATGAGCCGTGATCCGGTCTTCCGCAAATACCACCAGGGCGACCTGCTCTTCCGCATGATCTACGCCTACTCGGAGAACTTCGTCCTGCCCCTCTCGCACGACGAGGTCGTCCACGGCAAAGGCTCGCTCCTGTCGAAAATGCCCGGCGACGACTGGCAAAAGTTCGCCAACCTGCGGGCGATGTACGGCTACATGTACGCCATGCCCGGCAAGAAGCTGCTGTTCATGGGCAGCGAAATCGCCCAACGCAACGAGTGGAACCACGACAGCAGCATCGACTGGCACCTGCGGCAGTACGAGCCGCACCAAGGCGTCGAACGCTGGCTCGCCGACCTCAACCGGCTCTACCGCAGCGAACCCGCCCTCTACACGCTGGACACCACCTGGGAAGGCTTCCAGTGGATCGACTTCCACGACCACGCCGCCAGCGTCATGTGCATGATGCGCAAGTCCGGCACGGTCTGCGAGGAGGTGGTGATTATCTGCAACTTCACGCCCGTACCCCGGCACCACTACCGCTTCGGCCTGCCGCACGGGGGCCGCTGGCGCGAACTGCTCAACAGCGACTCGACCTACTACGGCGGCAGCGGGGTCGGCAACGCCGGCCACATCTGGGCCGAATCGCTGCCTTGGCAGGGCCAGCCCTACTCCGCCGCCCTGACCATCCCGCCCCTGGGCGTGCTCTACCTCAAGTGGGCCGGCAACTAAGCATGCCCACGCCCAGCACACGGGGCACTCGGTACGCCCACCGGGCACACGCAACGGGCCAACGCCCACGCCCAGCACACGGGGCACTCGGTACGCCCACCGGGCACACGCAACGGGCCAACGGCTCGTCACCCCGACGCCGACGCTGTTGGCAAATTCGCTCTTGCCTCGTTGGCCTGTGATTGCTACAATGACGATACTTTCGGTGGGTGTAGCTCAGTTGGTAGAGCGCCAGATTGTGGCTCTGGTTGTCGCGGGTTCGACTCCCGTCACTCACCCTCTCAGTCACTCGCAACCACCTAACGCCGAACAGCGTTAGGTTGCGTCATTTCAAGGACTTGCGGCAAACCATCCGTCACCGGCTTTATCGTCTGGCTATTGTCAGCCGATGCCACGTTTTGCCCCCCAACGAACGGCTCTGGTACGGATAACTGACGCTGTATCTCCCGTTACTGACGGCAACTTCCGCACCGCCTCAGCCAGATCAGCCAGTGAGCGGTGCGAGTAGCGGGCTGTCAGCGTCGGCGATGAATGCCCGGCGAGTAGGCAGATCAACACGCAGCATTTCGGCAGCGTGGTAGGGGGGACTCCGCCATTCGGCCGTTGACCACCGCCTCCCGCGCGGCCCGCGTCGCCTCCCTCGACCGCCCGCCATCGCCACTCACTGCTTGCCCGTTGTGCGCCCGCAACCGCCGCGTCGCCGACCTGCCCCATCCGCCAGCCAAGGCGGGTTGGCTGGGCAGATGGCCGCCGGCGCGGTTGAACGCTCTGCCTGGCGAAGTCGGGGTGGTGGAGCTGGCTTGGGCTTGACTCTTGGGGCAGCGGGCGCGAAACTAGCCGATGTTGTTGCTTGCTGATGCTAGAGGTCGGCTCATGCTGCGGTGTTCGTGGAGTGCGAAGCGACCGCATCAGCTCATCTACCCGAGGTCTAACCCGATGCGTACTCTGCGTGCAATCGTTGCTGCCTGGTCGTTGGCGTGTCTACTGGCTGGCGTGGAGTTGGCCGCTCAAGAGAAGGCGGTCGCGCCGCGTTTCGACATCGAGTCCAAGCTCGATGTCTATCCGCAAGACACGCCCGAGAAGACGCTCAAGTCGGTCGTGCAGGCGCTGGAGAAGGGCGAATATGCCTACGTCCTGGCACACCTGGCCGACCCGGGGTTCGTCGATGCGATGCTCAAGCAGAACAAGCTCAGTTTCAAAGAGTTTGTCCAGGAGGTCAAGCAGACGGCCAAGGAAAACCCAGAGCAGTTGCGGGAGATGCGCAAGTTTGATCTGGAGGGAGAGTGGACGGTGACCGACACCACCGCGACGGCCAGGGCCAAGTCGTTGCCCGGTCGGGCGATTATCATGCTCAAGATCGGCGACCGCTGGTTCATGAGCAACGAGCGAACCGCCCCCGGCAAGGGCAAGTCCAACCCGTAGGCAGCGCTGCCTGAGCAAGTGGCGGCGAACTGGATAATTGGCTTGTCGGCGTGGTGCGGGGGTTGTACAATAGTAGTAATTTCGCGAGTAGATTGGGGAGATGACCGAACGGATGGGGCTGTGGTTGTTCAAGGAAGAGCCGACGCAATTTGCCTTCGAGCAATTGCAGGCCGCAGGACCAACGCCGTGGACCGGGGTCAACAATCCCTTAGCGCGGAAGTATTTGGCCCAAGTGCAACCGGGTGACCGGATCTGGTTTTATGCAACGGGCAAGGTGCGAGCGATTGTCGGGCTGATGCGGGCGATTCAGGGCGTGGCTGGGCAAGCGGACGTGGTGGTGGAGGCGGTTCGGCCGCTGCTCAAGCCGGTGACGCTGGCGCGGATCAAGGCTGAGCCGAGTTTGGCTGACTGGGAGTTGGTGAGACTGCCGCGGCTGTCGGTTATGCCGGTGACGGCTGAGCAGTGGCAGAAAATCGAAGAATTGGAGCAAGACTAACTCCCTCGGGCGTCTCAATAATAGATAGAGAAGGAGGACAGGCGCATCAGCTAACAGTCTGCTCGTTTGAAGGGTACACTGCGTAGGCTAGCCGTTCGACTAGCTGCGTTCGTTGGCGTGCTTCGGGAGCGAACAACAGCTTGGTTGACCCCAGACTGGCGGCGGCGGAGCCGCACTCCTGGACACTGGAGGAATACAACACATGGCGCGCCGTAGCGCCGAATCCGAACCTCCATCTTGTACGACTACATCCCGTCGTTCGGATCGGTTTCTCAACGGGTTGCGCAATGCGAAACGGGTCACGTTCGTGTCGCACATACACCCAGACCCGGACAGCATCGGCAGCATGATGGGGTTGGCCCATCTGGTCCAGTCAATCGTAGGCTGTCCTACCCGGTTGACTCGCGACGGACCAGTTTGTCGCGCTGAAAACCGCGCGATGGTTGAGGTACTCGACCTGGACCTGCTTCCAGTCAACGAGTTGACCTGGTCCGAGGGGGACTCGGTGGTCATGGTGGACAGCCAACCGAACACCGGTCGTCACTCCTTTGACCACAGGCAACTACCGATCTATGGGGTGATCGATCACCATGACACCCCCGGTGAAATTGCCCAGATTCCCTTCGTCGATATCCGCACCAACGTCGGTGCAACCTGTTCCCTGGTGACCAAGTATCTGAGCGAGCAAAACGTCCAGCCGACGGTTACGGTGGCCACGGGGCTGCTGTACGGCATCGAGACGGAGATTGGCGGTTATCCCCGCGATGCTACCCCGCTGGATGACGAGGCGTTGCACTTGCTCTACCCAATTGCCGACCAGGATTTGCTGGCGCGCATCCGCAACGCAAGGCTGCCGCACTGCCATTTCGAGTGTCTGTTGCAAGCGCTGCAAAGTTCGTTCATCTACGACCGGCTGATCCTCAGTCTGGTGCCCCACTTGCCCCAGCCCGATCTGGCCGCCGAGATCGCGGACTTCATGCTGCGCTTCGAGCGGGTCGATTGGGCCGTGTGCGTCGGGGTGTACAAGAACTCGCTGATCCTCTCGGCCCGGACCACCAAACGGGGGGCCAAGGCGGGCGAGGTCTTGCAGCAGGTGGTCAGTGGCCTGGGCAAGGCCGGCGGACACGACCGGCGCGCCGGCGGCTGCGTGCCCTTGCCCAGCACCTCGCAAAGCGCCATCGAAGAGATGCAAAGCGAGATTCGCCGCCGCTTGCTGAAGGCGCTGCACATCGACTGCCGCGGCCAACGGCTGGTTCGCTTGCGCGAGATCCTGCAGCACTTGCCGGTGGCCTAGCGTCGCCGAGTGGCAGCGGCCGTGGGCCGCCCCGATGGACCACCGGACTCCCTGGCCGATGAGCGGACCTATCGACTCGACCAAGACCAACCCGTCGGGGTTGGTCTTGCGTTTTTGGACTGGCGTAGAAGTGGTCGGGGATAAGGCGCTTTAGACTGGCGTAGGAGTTGTGGCGGATATGCTGACTGCACAGGGGGCCACGCTACGCCAGCGGGGGAGCCTGGGCAAATCGTCGTAGCGCGGTGGCGGTGATCGCCGATGACGAAACTAGGCCAGAGTGTTGGCCGACTACCGCCCCCACGGATCGGTGGCGGGAGCCGACAGGGAGGGTCGCTGATGAGCGCTCGGTGGATCACGACAACCGTTGCAGCGATGGTGCTGGCCACACCGTCTGCTTTCGCGCAACTCCCCAGTCACCCTGCTTCGGCCGTTGGCTTGGCGTTGCCCGTGGGGGCTAGGCCGGCCCCCGAGTTGGCACCGCCGCCCCAACGGATCGCGCGGGCCAGCAGTGCCGAGGGGGAGTCGGTGTCGCCGGTCTCGCCGGTCTCGCCAGTCTCGCCGGTGTCGCCGGTCTCGCCGGTCTCGCCGGTCTCGCTGCGGATGCCCGCCGGGGTGCGCTTGACCGAGACTCTGCCAGCCAGCCTCGCTGAGCCGATCAACCCGCCGGCCAACGCCCCACCACCCAGCGATGATGCGTTCACCTCGGCGGTGCTGCGCGATG
>Ga0272446_1007444_pt1 | contig 10879 bp, 8 predicted proteins | sample YNPCB0061_FD_194587 | JGI IMG/M metagenome (GOLD analysis project Ga0272446, IMG submission 194587) | Hot spring microbial mat communities from Yellowstone National Park, WY, United States - YNP-CB-006-1 | ecosystem: Environmental > Aquatic > Thermal springs > Hot (42-90C) > Sediment | place...
TCCATCTCAGCGAGCGGAACGCCGTAATCGTCGGGAATGGCCTCCAGACGATAGGCCGGCGTGTTGTTGAGAATCATGTCGCGCAGTTCCTGCTCAGACATGTCCTCAGGCGCAATGGCCGGCATGACCGATTTCGGGTCGATGCGGTAGCCGTACACCACGTAGCCGCCCAGTTGATCGACCACGTTGAGGATCAGCGCAGTCAGCACCAACAGCGCGAGCAGGAGCGACAGGAAGAGCGCAACCCGGCCTCCGGCGGCAGTCCGCAAGCGGCTGCGAATGGCGCGGTCAGCCTTCAGGTGATCTCCTTCACCCGGCGCGTTGCCGGGCCGAATTTGAGCATCAGTGGACATGTCAATACACCTCGCGGAAGCGCCGCACGAACCAGCGGCTGATCAGGTTCAACCCCAGCGTCATCAGGAACAACATCAGGCCGATGGCGAACAGGCTGATGTAGTCCATCGACCCGTAGCTCAGGTCGCCGGTGCTGATGCGCGCGATATTGCCGGTCATGGTTTCGGCGGACTGGAAGGGGTTGAAGGTGAAATTTGGCCCGGCGCCGGCGGCCAGCAACACGATCATGGTTTCGCCCATAGCGCGCGACACGCCGACGATGACGGCGGCGGCGATGCCCGACAGCGCCGCCGGCACGACAATCTTCAGGCTGGTCTCAAGCTTGGTGGCGCCCAGCCCCAGCGAAGCCTCGCGCAGCGCGCGCGGCACGGCGTTCAGGGCGTCTTCGCCCATGGAGGAAATGATGGGCAGCACCGCAAACCCCAGCACCAGGCCGGCTGAAGCCATGTTGTAGAACTGCACGTTGTCCTCGCCGAAGATCTGGCGAATTACCGGGGTCACAAACGTTAGCGCAAAATAACCAAAGACCACCGTCGGCACTCCCACCAGCAATTCGAGAATCGGTTTGAGCATTCCTCTTGCGCGCGGCGAGGCGTACTCGCTCAGATAGATCGCGGCAGCCAGGCCGAGCGGCAGCGCCACAGTCACCGCAATGACGCTGGTGATGAACGTCGACGTCACCAGGGGCAGGATGCCGTACGCTTCGAACTCTGGCGCCCAGGTGGTGGTAAAGAAGAACTCGGCCAGGGTGACGCCGGGAGCGGTGAAGAAGTGGATGGCTTCGCTCAGCAAGGTGTACAGAATGGCCAGTGTCGTGCCGATTGAAATGGCGGCGCACACGAACAGCGCGCCGCGAATGGCCACTTCGTTTCGGCGTGGGCGCTTTTTCAGGCTGGACTCTTTGCGGAGCGGGGTCAACACAGGCAATTCGGTGGTATTGGCTGTCATTTTCGTATACCCGTATTTTACGATTATGCAATCAGCAGGGAGATGGCAGAGCTTGACGGCCGCGCGCTTGACCTGCGACCAAGCGCAGCAGAGCGGCGTCGGGCGCAAGCCATGTTAGCCCGCGACTTTGTATCCGAAGATTTCATCCAATAGGCGGGCTGAACTGAACCGCTGCTTGTCGGAAGCACCACTGCGCTCTTTGCCAGGTCTGACGCAGCCGTTGGTCTCGTGGACGGAGAAAGATGGCGGCCATCTGATAGCAAGTCAAGGCGCGCAAGTATGCTTCGCGCGCGCTTACCCGACGTCCGTTTTCCAGCGCGTGTGTGGCCTGAGACTCGACGCGACGGGCAAGTTCTGCCCATGCCGTATGCCAAGCTTTCGGGGTCTCCGTCTTTGATGTCAGAGGCGGCATAGAAGCACTCACCCAGCGCCGTCCCCCCTTCACTTTGATGAGCGAGAATCCAGGTAAAGTAGAAATCCATGTCTTCGTTCTGAAAACGGATTCTCTGCCTGCTGCGTTGCCACAGTTTCTCTTTGTTCACAAGACGCTCTCTCTTTGGATTGGGTTGCGTTGAGCGGGCTTACAAAGGCATGAGCGGAATGCCGCTTGCTCGCCATTCCGCTCATGCACCGGTCTTCAGCCTGAAGACAGGCGTCACTTCATCGTATTGATCCACAGGTTGCGGGCAGCGGCCAGTCGCGCCGGCGGCTCTGGGAAGTAGCCCACCTTGCGAATCACCTTGTCCACGTTGCTCAGGTAGTAGTTGATGTACGCAGCAACCTGCGGCTTGGACTTCATGATGTTGGCCGAGGAGATGATGAAGAGCGGCCGGGCGAAGCCATAGCGCCCATTGGCCACCGTGGTGGCGCTGGGGGTCACGCCTTCAAAGGAGATGGCCTTGAGTTTGCGGCGGTTCTCTTCGAAGTAAGCATACCCGAAGTAGCCGATGGCGCCGATATCGCCTTCCACGCCGGCGACCAGCACATTGTCATCTTCGCTCAGGTTCACACCCTGCACTTTGGGGATGAGATCGCGGCGGTTGGACAGGGGTTTGCCACTGGCATCCACGAACACATGCTCGCAGAAGTAGTCATAGGTGCCCGAGTCGGTGCCGGGGCTGAAGACCTTGATCGGCGTGTCGGGCCACTTGTTGTCAACCTCTTTCCACGTCTTGGCCTGGCCGGAGAAGATGAGCGCCAGTTGCTTCTTGCCGAGGCTGCGCACCCAGGTGTTGCGCGGGTTGACGACCACGGTGAGCGCATCGATGCCCACCTGGAACTGGATTGGGTCCAGGCCGGCGCCGCGACAGGTCTGGATCTCGTCGTCGGTCATAGCGCGGCTGGCGTTGGCCACGTCGTATTCACCGCGGCAGAAGCGCGAAATGCCTGCGCCTGAGCCGATCAGGTCGATCTTGATCTCGCCGGTGTAGCCGTCCTTCTTGAAGCGCTGAGCGATTTCGACGCTGAGCGGGTAGACGGTCGAGCTGCCGCCCGAGTTGATGTTGCCGCTGACTTCGGCCGGCTTAACGGGCGGCAATGCCTGGGCTTGGGCCGGCGCAACGGCCGTCGCGCTAACGGCAACTGCCATGGCCACAGCCGGCGCAATTCGCTTGAAGTGTTCATTCACGCGCATATGTAACTCCTTGCTAAGCTTTAGCTATACTGATTGCTGAGGACTAAGTCTCGCGAGTAGACACTACCCGGCGTGTGTTAACTGGGGTTCAAGGCTTTGTTAAGCTGCTTTTAACAGGGGCGCCGTGGCAGCCGGCGGCGCAGGAGCGGATTTCTGCCGGGTCTCACTGGTTGGCGCGGCCCGGCCTGATAGTCCTTCAGGTTCCATGGTCGTCAGGTCACCGCCACGAATCTGCTGGTAGAGGGCGGTGGTCGAGAACAGAAAGACCAGAAACGCGCCGCCGCCCAACCAGGCCGGCACGACCAGCGGGTAGATCGTGTCGATCCAGCCGATCCGGCTGAAGAAAATGTAGCTGGGAAATGGTGGTGATCTCACGAGGCAGCATCATTGCGCCCATGGCGAAGACAAAGAAGAACTCGCGCCCCTGCCAGCGGAATCGGGCAAACCAGCGATCGGGCTGCTGAGCGCGCTGAGCGGGTGTGATGGGGCTGTGCGCTCCGTGTCCTGTCGCCGGGTGCCCGGCCTGAGAATCAGACTAAGCTGGGTCTAAGCAGACGGAGGCAAAATCAGGCCATCCCAAAACGCAGGGTATCGTTTGTCGTGCTGATGGATGTGCGGTGCACAAAGGTGAAGTTGATTTATAGAAATAGGAGAAGGTAGATGGATACAAACGGCAAGTCTCCCGTGATGAAGCATGCCGCTGGCGGTGGAACCACCAATTACGACTGGTGGCCCAATCAGTTGAATCTGAAAATCCTGCATCAGAACCCGCCTGCGGGAAATCCCATGGGCGAGGACTTCGATTACGCCGAGGAGTTCAGCAAGCTCGACTACCAGGCGTTGAAGAAAGACCTGTACGCCCTGATGACCCAGTCGCAGGATTGGTGGCCGGCTGACTTTGGTCACTACGGCCCCCTCTTCATCCGCATGGCGTGGCACAGCGCCGGCACCTATCGCATTGGCGACGGGCGAGGTGGCGGCGGCACCGGCGCGCAGCGCTTTGCGCCCCTCAATAGCTGGCCCGACAACGTGAATCTCGACAAGGCGCGCCGGCTGCTCTGGCCGATCAAGCAGAAGTACGGCAACAAGATCTCCTGGGCCGACCTGATGATCCTGGCCGGCAATTGCGCCCTTGAATCGATGGGCTTCAAGACGATCGGTTTTGGCGGCGGACGCGAGGATATCTGGGAACCGCCTCAGGACATCTACTGGGGCAGCGAGCGCAAGTGGCTGGACGATCAACGCTACTCTGGTGACCGCGAGCTGGAGAACCCGTTGGCTGCCGTGCAGATGGGCCTGATCTATGTCAACCCGGAAGGGCCGAATGGCAAGCCCGATCCGCTGGCCGCCGCGCGCGACATTCGTGAAACCTTTGGCCGCATGGCCATGAACGATGAAGAAACGGTCGCTCTGATCGTGGGCGGCCACACGTTCGGCAAGACGCACGGCGCCGGCCCGGCCACCCATGTCGGCCCGGAACCCGAAGCTGCGCCGGTCGAACAGCAGGGCCTGGGTTGGAAGAGCAGCTTCCGCAGCGGCAAAGGCCCCGATGCCATCACCAGCGGCATCGAAATCACCTGGACCAGCAAGCCCATTCAGTGGAGCAGCGAGTATCTGCAGAACCTGTTCAATTACGAGTGGGAGCTGACCAAAAGCCCGGCCGGGGCCTGGCAATGGACGCCCAAAGGCGCGCCGGCCACTGTGCCAGACGCCCACGACCCCGGCAAGCGCCACACACCGGGAATGCTCACCACCGACCTGGCCCTGCGCTTTGACCCCATCTACGAGCCAATCGCGCGCCGCTTCCTGGAGCACCCCGATCAGCTCGCCGATGCCTTTGCGCGGGCGTGGTTCAAACTGACCCACCGCGACATGGGACCGCGCGCGCGCTATCTCGGCCCGGAGGTCCCGGCGGAAGACTTCATCTGGCAGGACCCAATCCCGGCAGTCGATCACAAGCTGATCGACGCGACAGACATTGCTGCGCTGAAGAAGCGCATCCTCGACTCCGGCCTGTCCATCTCTGAGCTGGTGTACACGGCCTGGTCGGCGGCGTCCACCTTCCGTGGATCGGACAAGCGTGGCGGCGCCAACGGCGCGCGCATTCGCCTCGCGCCGCAGAAGGATTGGGAGGTCAATCAGCCGGCCCAACTTGCCAAAGTGCTTGGCGTCTTGCAGGGCATTCAGAGCGCGTTCAACGGCGCGCAGTCCGATGGCAAGAAGGTCTCGCTGGCTGATTTGATCGTGCTGGGCGGCTGCGCGGCAGTGGAGCAGGCGGCGAAGCAGGCCGGCTATGACGTGACGGTGCCCTTCACGCCGGGTCGGATGGACGCTTCGCAAGAGCAGACCGATGCGCAGTCCTTTGCCGTGCTCGAGCCGGTTGCAGACGGTTTCCGCAACTATTTGAAGGCGCGTTTCACCGTGTCTGCCGAGGAACTGCTGATAGACAAGGCCCAACTGCTGACGCTGACCGCGCCGGAAATGACGGCGCTGATCGGCGGGATGCGCGCGCTGGGCGCCAACTATGGCGGCGCGCAGCACGGCGTCTTCACCAGCCGGCCGGGCGTGTTGACCAACGACTTCTTTGTGAATCTGCTCGACATGGGCACAGCCTGGCAGCCCACTTCCGAAGACCTCGAGCTGTTCGAGGGACGCGATCGCGCCACCGGCATCCTGAAGTGGACCGCCACGCGGGTCGATCTGGTCTTCGGCGCCAACTCGCAACTGCGCGCGCTGGCGGAGGTGTACGCCTGCGCCGGCAACGAGGAGAAGTTCGTGCGCGACTTTGTGGCGGCGTGGAACAAGGTGATGAACCTGGATCGCTTCGACCTGCATCATTGATCGCTTGAACGCGGCGCACTCTGAGCGCAGGCGAGTCGAGGGGCCGGCCCCGACAGATGGCGATAGGCTGTTTGTCGAGGCCGGCTTTCTGTTTGCCGATGGCTTGAGCTGAAATGCAAAGGCCGTTCTGCGCGGCGTGGATCGGGCGGCTGATGTCTGTGTTCACAAGGCATCTGACGGGGCGGATGCGTCAAACAGGCCGGCGGCGCGGGTCATGTAGCGAACCGGCCTGGCCGTTTTTTTACGAGTCCCTGGCTCGCCAGGCAGTCCAGCCCGCCCGTCTCCAACAATCGCCCCTCGCCACAGCCGTAGAGGATGGGGGGCGCATCTTCCTTCAGGCGCGCCTTTAGCCGGGTGGGGTAATCCGGGTCGGCCCGGCTGACCACCCAGATGGCGCGCGCCTGCCAGCGTTCGACGGCCTGACTGAGTTGGAAGCCGCGCTCCAGCAGGCGGCTCACCCGGGCGGTGTCAACTTCGGCATGGCATTCCTGGAGCAGTTCGGGCGCGCCTGCCGACAGCAGATCAGCCGGCTGGCGTTGCAGTTCGCGCAGCCGGCGCGCCAGGCGCTTGTACTCGCCCGGCGTCAAGGAGGCCGTCAGCAGCAGGATGGCCTGTGTGTTGGGCGAAAGGGATTTAGTCATCGCTTGTGCTGCCCTGTCCGGTCATCGCCAGCGCCAGGGGAAAGACGGGGCCGGCGCCATTCGACCGCAACAGCCACGCCGCAACAGTAAACGTCCAGCGGCTATCCACCATATCATCGACCAGCAAGACTGCGTCGGGAGGCATCTGCGCAACCTGCACGGCCAGCGACCCATCCACGTTTCTTGCCTGTTGGATGCTGTTGGCCATTGTTTTTTTTGTTCCGGCCGCTGCTCCGTCTTCAAGACGGCATGATACGGCAAACGCAGCGCGTCTGCCAATCGGCGGGCAAAGTCCGGCACGAGATTAGGATGCCTCAGAGAGGGGATGGCAGTCACCCACCGGGGGGCCGTATACAATAGCGTGGGCCGGGTCGATGTGATGGCTGTGTGGGTGTTGAGCGCCCGGCTTTGAATTTAGTCCTGCGCAAGACCTGCGCAAACAGGAGTTAAAAAGAAGAGATGACGCACGAAGTAATGGCAATCGACAGAGACATCGAACTGCACGATCCGCGCCTGTATGCGCGGAGGGAGATCGTGCAGGGCATTCGCGGCGGCTTCGATGCCGTGACCGACGCGCATGTGCAGCAGTTTCACGCGCTGGGCTTTTTGTCCATCGAAGACGCCTTCACGACGCAGGAAACGCAGGATGCGATCGCCGGCCTGTTGTGGCTTATCGGCGGCGGCAACCCCGACTTCAAGAGCATCCAGTTTGAAGCCAAAGCCGCGGCGAATCTGAGCGCGCTGACGATTGAGCAGAAGCAGGACGCAGTGCGCAAGTTGATGTGGTTCACCGAGTTCGAGCCGCGACTGAAAGCTCTGTCGCATCATCCCCGGCTGCTGGCGCTGCTGGAGCGTCTGCTCGGCGCGCCGCCGATCATGTTCCAGGACATGGCGCTGCTCAAGCCGCCGCGACTGGGTCGGGAGAAGCCATGGCATCAGGACAACGCCTATTTCAACCTCGATCCGCGCGAACGCGTGGTGGGCGTATGCGCCCTGGATGAAGCGACGATTGAAAACGGCTGCATGCACCTTCTCCCGCAGCTTCCCCGTCAGCCCATCCCGCACTTTCAGCGGCGTGACTGGCAGATTTGCGACACCGAAATCCTCGGCCACGAGTGTGTGGCGGTTCCGCTGAAGCCGGGCGGCGTGTTGCTGTTCGACGGGCTGCTGGCGCATGGCACGCCGCACAACGTCAGCGACAAGCGACGGCGGGCGGTGCAGTTCCACTATCACGGCAATCGATATCCGCCGGTCAGCAACGAAGCGCGCATGGCAGTGTTTGGCAGTGAGGGGAAGGATGTGGAGTGCTGAGGTATCCGTGCGGATCGCGCCGAAAAGCGAAAGTGCCGCTTTGTTATAAGCGGCACTTTCCACGCTTTCGACGGGAGCGACGGGATTCGAACCCGCGGTCTTGGCCTTGACAGGGCCACGTGTTAGGCCAGCTACACCACGCCCCCTTGTCGGGACAGCGCGCAGATGATACCACACTCACCCGAAAAGGCAAGCGCAATTTCAGACATCGGCCATCAGCGGCGTGCCTGTCGCCCCCCGGCCTGCCACGCCCGCCTGTAAGTCTCGATTGTTCGCGCGGCAGTCGCCTGCCACGTGAATTGTGCGGCGCGCCGCAATGACGCAACGCGCATCTGCTGTTGCCGGCCTGGGTCGCTCAACACGCCGGCCAGCGCCTCAGCCAATCCACGCCTATCGAGTGGATCGACCATCAGTCCTGCGTCGCCCACCACCTCCGGCAGCGACGTGGCGTTGCTGGTCACCACTGGCGCCCCGCACGCCATCGCCTCCAGCGCCGGCAGGCCAAATCCCTCGTACAGCGACGGATACGCGAACACCGCGCAGGCGTTGTACCAGGCCGGCAACGCTTCCTGCGCAATCTGTCCGACGAAACGCACCCGGCTTTCCAGCCCCAGCGCCTTCACCCGCGCAAAGATCGGCTCGTACTTCCACCCCGGCGCCCCCCCAATAATCAACTGCGCCTCTGTCCGCGCAGCCTCACCTTCTGCGCCGGCAATCCGCAGCTCTACCCCCTGTCTATCAACTGTCCTCTGTTGTCTGTCGTCTGTCATCTGACTACTGACTACTGATTTCTGACTACTGACTACTGATTTCTGACTACTGACTACTGACTTCCGACTACTCACCATCCCAAACGCTTCGATCAACGTGACGAGATTCTTGCGCGGTTCCAGGCTGCCCAGAAAGAAGATGGCCTGATCGGAGATGCCGTGCTCGCGCTTGAATGCGGTCACCTCATCGGCCGGCAGCGGCTTGAAGCGCGGGTGGACGCCATGCGGGATGACATCGATGCGCTCCGGCGCAACGCCCAGCCGGCTGATCACATCGCGCCGGGTCCATTCGCTCACTGCGATTACCCGCGCGGCTCGCCGGCAAGACCAGCGCGTGAACAGCGACAGGTAGACGCGGTTCAGCGGCTTGTGCGTTTGGGGCCGGGTGATGAAGCTCAAATCATGCACGGTGATCACGGTGGGGCAGGGCGCGCGCAACGGCGCGACGAACGCCAGTCCGTGGTACAGCGCTCCGCCGATGTCACGCAGCGCGCCCGGCGTCTCGATTTGTTCCACCCAGATGCGGCGCCACGGGTCTTCGGTGCTGCGCGACGCTGGGCGAATGGTCAACTGCGCATGGGTGGATTGCAGGCCGGCCTGCTGCAGGCCGGCCAGTTGCTCGCGCGCGCTGGGACTGACCAGCACGGTGATCGGCCCGGGCAGCCGGCTTGCACCCGCCGCCAGGTGCTCGATCAACGCCCGGCTGTACTGATGAATGCCGGCCTGCCGGTAGCCGGGCGTGCCGCTGAGCAGATACGCGCCGAGGACGAGATGCATGGGAAGTCGTCAGCCGTCAGTAATCAGTCGTCAGACACAGCGTCGCGCTCGCTTGCGCATTGCTGCCATTCTGCAGGACTGACAGTTACTTCAGAGCCAGTGCGATTTCGCGCAGGCTGGGTTTGGTTCCGCGCAGCAACGACTGGGCGCGGAAGACGCGCGCGGCGAGCGCGATCACCACCCCCACGGCCACGACCAGCAACGCCAGGGCGAGGACGATCTGCCAGGCCGGCACGTCGGTGACCGTCATGCGCATCACCATGGCCACCGGCGCGCTGAATGGAATCAGGCTCAGCGCGACGGCCAACGGGCTGTCCGGCTCCAGGCTGATGGCCGTGTTGAGGTACAGCGGGAGAAAGAGCGGCAGGATGATAAAGAAAGTGTACTGCGCCGCCTCGCGCGTGCCCGGCATCAGCGCGCCCAGCCCGGCCATCAGGCTGGCATAGATGAAATAGCCCAGCACGAAAAACACCAGCGCCACGACGATCGTGCCGCCATCCACGACGCCCAGCGACGCGCCGGCCGGGATGAAGCGCAACGCAGCCAGCCCCGACAGCAGCCACAGCGCCATCTGCGCCAGACCGATCAGGCCCAGTCCCAGCACCTTGCCGGCCAGCATCTGTGTCGGCGTCAGCGACGACATCAGCACCTCGATCACGCGGCTCTCTTTTTCAGTCGTCACCGACTGCATCAGGTAGCCGGCTGCCGTCATCAACACGACTGAAAACAGGATGGAGACTACCATCGGGAGGATCGGGAAGGGCGCGCCGCCGGCGCCGCCTTTGGCCTCAGCCGGCGCAGTCGCCATCTTCGTTCGGATCAGCACCGGCTCGCTGAAGGCCGACAACAGCGCCGCGTCGCCGCCCAGCAGGTTGTAGTTCAGCGTCCGCTCGAACTCATCTGTTGGCGAATCCATTGGATTGAACTCTCTCGACACGTACTGCACGGCGCCGGTCTCGATGTAGTCCTGCGGGACGACGAAATAGCCACTGATGTCGCCGGCTTCCAGCGCGGCGCGCGCGGCTGCTTCATCGTCGAAGGCGCGCAGGTTCGATCCATCGAGCAGACTGCGGATGATTCCGCTCTGATCGATGTAACCCTGCGCATCGGCGCGATTCTGACGCGCTGCAATGGCCGACGCGGTCGCCGCTGTGCTCGACACAATCGTGATGCCCATGATCACGGCCATGAAAATCGGCACGCCGATCAGCGCGATCCAGAAGGAGGGTTTGGTAATCAGCGTCACAAACTCGTGGCGCATGACGATGAGTATTTTGCGCATGGGACAGAGTTCCGTACTGCGTATTGCGTATTGCGTATTGGTCAGAAGCGGAAGTTGGCTGCGATCTCGGATAGATTCACGCGCTGGCCGAAGCGCAACATGCCAATGCGAAAGATGCGCGCAGCCAGCCACAGCGCGCCGATGGCCGTAAGGATCATGAACCCGATCGCAACCACCAGTTGCCAGGCCGGGATGCTGGTCATGCTATAGCGCACCAGCAAGGTCAGCGGCGCGGTCAGCGGGAACAGGCTCAGCGCGATGGCAACGACTCCGTTCGGGTCGAAGAGGATGGCGGTCAGGAAGAACCACGGAATCATGGCGG
>Ga0272446_1007445_pt1 | contig 10878 bp, 5 predicted proteins | sample YNPCB0061_FD_194587 | JGI IMG/M metagenome (GOLD analysis project Ga0272446, IMG submission 194587) | Hot spring microbial mat communities from Yellowstone National Park, WY, United States - YNP-CB-006-1 | ecosystem: Environmental > Aquatic > Thermal springs > Hot (42-90C) > Sediment | place...
CAACAGCAGCGTGAACAGCTACCGCCGCCTCGACCCGCACTACGAGGCCCCCAACGAAATCAAGGCCTCGCCGATTGATCGTGGGGCGATGGTGCGTATCCCGATTGGGAACGAGCGTTCCTCCCGCATTGAAGTCCGCTCTATCGCGCCGGATGCCAACCCGTACCTTGCCATCTACACCATGTTCAAGACGGGGTTGGAAGGCCCGCTCGACCCGAACGTCGACCAAACCCGCATCCTGCCGGATAACATCTACGATGCGATTGCGGACTTTGAAGGGAGCGCCTACGTCAAGACGCTGATGGGCGAGGAAAACGCCGCAAAATTTGCTGAACTCAAGCTCAATTCGGCAGATCGCTGCCCGCGCCGTCTGGGGACGCTGATCAAGCCAGCCGAAATCCAGTACCACCACGACGTAACGAACCAGTTCCTCTGGAACATGTTCTAATCGCCTCGTCACATACACTGGGCCGGAGGGATACTCCGGCCCAGCGCGTTTCACCATGCCCTCATGACACCGCCCTGTCATGAGCCTATCATAAGCCTAGCTTTTCTGCCCTTCCCCTCCGCTCGGCCTATGCGGCTTGATTCCCCCTTCAACACGCGGCTATACTCCATACCGAAAGCAAACGGGGGGGGAAACAGACATGTCGCGCTGGCGGATTTGGCTTTTCGGGGCGGCACTCTTCGGGGCAGGGATAGGCTGTAACGCCTTGCCCGGCATCGCAGCGACCCCGACAGTTGCTCCTGAACTCCGCTTCACCGCCACCCCAACCCTGATCGTCCTTGAACCTAGCCCATCCCTGACGCCAACGCGCACCCCAACGGCCACCTTCACGCCATCTGGGACGTTTACCCCGCTTCCTACGGAGACTCCGACAGCAACCCACACGCTGACCTTCACCCCAACGCCCACTTTTACCCCTACCGATACCCCGACGGGAACGCAAACGCCGACGTTTACCTTCACGCCGTCATTCCCCCCGACCTCTACAGCCACCTTCAGCCCAACGCCAACGGATACGCCATCCGGCACGCCGACGCCGAGTGCCACCTTCAGCCCAACGCCGACAGACACACCCTCCGGCACGCCGACGGATACGCCCAGCCCAACCGCTGGCTTTATTACGGCAACGGGAGTCCCGACGGCGGCCCCTACCGCAACCCTGACCCTGACCCCGTTGCCGCAACTGACCCTCGCCGTGATCGTGATCCCGACATTACTTCTGGCCTTGCCGACGGCGGCTCCCACCGTGCCTGCGACCCTCGCACTGCGCAGCACAGGCACGCCCATTTTCATTCCGCCCCTGCCGGAGGCTCCCCGCCCTACACCGACGGCGATCCGCATCGCTTTCGATATTGATCGGGAAGGCGTAAACATCGGGGAAGAACGGCTTGAATTGCCGCCCACAACCGGACTCATCGGTTATGCCGTGAGTCGGGGGGGGCGGCGGGCGGAAATCAGCGCCGACGGGCAGCTGCTGATCGACGGGCGGGTGTACACGGGCAACGGCAAACATAGCCGTCAGCGCTTTGTAGCGGCGCGCTGGTCACCGGATGGGGCATGGCTAGCGTACATTGTCGAGACTCCCGGCGCAGTAGCGGCAAAATTGTCGCCGTTGGCGGCCATCGATGATGGGGTATGGGTGGTCGCGCCGGGTGGGGAGCCGCGCCACATCTTGCGGAACTACTACATCGAGGGGTCGAATGAGTACCCGCTGCGGATCGCGCAGCGCTTGGCGTGGGCCAACGACGTGGACGCCCTGCTGATCGGAATTACTGGGCCGGGCGGCTTGAAGTACTCGATCCTGACGGGGCGGGGCCGCTTTGCGAACGAGGTCTTGCCCGGCCTGTTCGATATTCTCTTGTTCACGGGCGATGCATGGCTACCAGATAGTTCGGGGTGGGCAGCGGCAACCGTCGCCCCTGAACGCGCCGTCCAGATCGGGATCGTCAGCCGCACCACCTACGGGTTTATGCCCATCGCCGATGGCGGTGTATTGCGGCTATGGATGCAAGACCCAGCTCGTTTGCCAGATGGTCGGTATGCCTTTTTGGGCCGCCCTTCTATTGACGGGCGAGATTACGGCGGGCCGCTGCGCTTGTATGCCTTCACGCCGGGCGTGGGGGCAGTGGCGCTCATGCAGCAAGAGATTCCCGGCACGGTGCTCAGCGCCGTGTGGAGTCCCAGCCGCACGCTACTGCTAATCCACAGCCAAGATGGCGAGCGGGTACGTTCATTCGTGGCCGATCTGAACGGGAACCTACGCGAATTGCCCATCGGCTCCCCCCTGATCCATTGGCGGTAGCCCCACCTTCCTCCAAACCTCAAAATTGGGCGTAACTTTTCTGCCGAATCCTACGCGGTATGGGTAGCAGGCTAAAACAAGCCCTAAATGTTGCTTGTCAGGTGCAAAGCGACCCATCACCGATGCGTAGAGAGAGGCCGATAGCGGATTTCAAGTGCTATGGGAACCATCGACTAACGTACCAGAATCGGGATGGTTAGCCTCGTCTACCCATACCGTTCAGCATTTGCGTGATGCGCCGCACCACACCGCGAGAAGCAGGAGATCAATGGCGATTCCGTTGCCCGACTTCAAACCGAAGATAGCCTGCTCCGCAACGCAAGGCGGGGCGATAAAGCGGCTATCATGCGCATCTATGACCTATATTTCCCCGCCGTCTACCAGTTTTTGCGGCTGCGGGTGGAAGATAAAACGCTGGCCGAAGACATGGCAAACGAGGTCTTTGTAAAACTCATCGACTCGTTGCGGAAACCAACGGCCCCCCGTCAGTTGCGGGGATGGTTGTTCAAGGTGGCACGGGGGGAGTTGCACAAGCACTACGGCAATATCCGGCAATTCCCAACAACCAACTTTGAAGATGTGATCGCTGCCGCCGAAGATGAGGACTTGGAACTACAATTCATCCGGACCATGAACACTGAACGTGCCGTACATGCCTTCAGAATGCTCTCCGAAGACCAGCAAGAAGTCCTGATCTTGCGCTTCGGGCAGGGCTGTAACCTTGAAGAAACAGCGGACATCATGGGGCGAAACATCAACGCGGTCAAAGCACTCCAATTCCGGGCCGTCAACACACTCCGCCGGATTTTTGGCGAGAGAGGGGGCGACGATGACGAATAACCCAGATTTCTTGAACGCCCTCGATGCTTGCATTGAGGCTGTTTCTGCGGGGCAAAGCGTCGATCAGGCGGTGGCGCGGTATCCTCAGTATGCTGGGCAGCTCCGAATCATGCTCGCGGCGGGCCTCAGCGTGCGACGGATGGGGCCAGATGCTGCTGAAATTGCGGTGGCACAGGAACGGGTACGCTTCCGTATTCAGGCCGAACTCTCCCGCAGTAAGCCCGTGCCGTTCTTCATGCGGACGGCAGTTGTTCTGCTGGTGATCAGTGTGCTGACGGTAGGCAGCGGTGGGTTGTACTTGCTCAGTCGGGGGAATGATGACACCGATCCCACCCCGACCCTGCCCGCGAGTATGCCGACCATCACAAAATCGCCGACGAGTACGGCCACCCTGACGGGCACGCCTTCCCCGACATTGACCACTACTCGCACATCGACGGGCACGGCGACCTATACGACCACCAGCACAGCTACGAATACGGCGACGCGCACGGCACCAAATACCTTAACGGCGACGCGCACGCCCTCCCCAATGCGGACGGCAACCGCGATGATAACCCAAACGGCAACGATTACACCGAGCAGCACGAGCACGGCCACCTTTACGCCGTCGGCAACGCGCACGCCGCAACCCACGGCCACCGTCAGGCCGAGTGAGACGCCGCAACCAACGGTCACGCGCACGCCGCGCCCCACGCAGACCCGGCGGCCAACGGTCACAATGCCACGCCCCACCCGCGTATTGCCAACAGATAAGCCCGACGATGATGATGACGATAATTCTGGGCCGGGCGGGGGCGGAGAGGGTGGCAACAATTCTGGCTCTGGCGGGGAAAGTGGAGGTGGCGATGACGGTAGTAGCGACGACGGCGGTGACGATAATGGGGATGATGACGATTAGCCGCTAACGCCATTTGCTGATCAACGCAGGCAGCCCGTTGGCCGATTCGGCTAATCTAATTTCCCCCAACCTACCTTATAATGACGTGTAATTCTCATTCACTCTGTTTGTCTATGGCAGGCGCATGTTTGACCTAACTGGACGCCAACTCGGAAAATATCAGATCAACGAACGGCTAGGGCGCGGCGGTATGGCGACGGTCTACCGCGCCTACCAGCCGGGCATCAATCGTTTCGTAGCCGTCAAGGTGATCCACCTTCACTTTGCCGACGACCCCACCTTCATTGAACGCTTCCGCCGCGAGGCTCGTGCGGTCGGGGCGTTGCGCCACTCGAACATCGTCCAAGTCATCGATTTTGACGCTGAAGACGGCATGTACTACATGGTCATGGAGTACCTTCAGGGGGAGACGCTCAAGGCCCGTCTAGAACGGACGGGGGCGCTCCCCGTGCCGGAGGCCCTAACCGTTGGCCGCAAACTTGCTGATGCCGTCGCCTACGCCCACGCCGAAGGGATGTTGCATCGGGACATCAAGCCCGCCAACGTGATCTTTGCCAAGAACGGCGAACCGATCCTGACCGATTTCGGGATCGCTAAGCTGTCAGATTCAACGGGATTGACGGCCTCTGGCTCGGCGACGGGAACGCCCGCCTACATGAGTCCTGAAGCGGGGCGCGGGGAGAAGGTCGACGAACGCTCCGACGTATACAGCTTGGGCGTGGTGTTGTACGAAATGCTCACGGGGGTGCTGCCCTTTGACGCCGATACCCCCTACGCCGTGATCCAAAAGCATAACTTTGAGCCGCTGCCCTCTCCGCGCAGATTCCGGCCCGATTTGCCGCCGGAGGTCGAGATGATCGTGATCAAGGCGCTGGCGAAGCAACCCGCCGAACGGTACGCCTCCGCCGCCGACCTGCGCGATGCCCTCGATGCCGCTAAGTCAACCCAACTCTCTGCCCCGACGAAGGCCATGCCCGTCGTGACGCCGTCCGCGCCCCGACGCGTGTCTGACGCCCGCCCTGATGATCATACGGTAACGCCTGCCCCGCCGCCCGAAACCGTCGTTTTGGCGCCCAAGAAACGGAGTCCGTTGCCTGTGATCGGTGGGATGCTGGCGGTGGCGGCGTTGGCGGTAGGCGGCCTATTGGTGGCGACCCGCCCCACCGACCTCACCCCGACGCTGCGCCCGACCCAACCGCTCAACATCGCAATGGGGCCGACTCAAGCTGCGTCTGATGGCGGGCAGACGGCCAATGCTCCCACCGGGACGCCCATCCCGATGGCCGCGCCGCCCAAGACGACCTTGCCCACCCAGTCAACCGTCATCCCGACTGTCCCGACGCTGCCCGCAACCGCCATCGCAGCGAACACCTTCGGCGACCTGCGGGCACAAGTGATCCAGCTCGTGAAAGATGGCCTGTTGGATGCAGCGCTTAGTACTGTGGAGGCGGCCCTCAGCACCGATGCAGCGTCCTACGATCTGCGGGCACTCAAAGCCACCGTCCTGATGTACTACCGCTCGGATGCGGCCAAGCTCGCTGAAGGTCGCCAAATTGCCGAGTCGCTGATCGCCGCCGTGCCCAGCCGCCCAGAAGCATACTTCACGCTGGGCTTTTACTTCCACTACTCCCCTAACGACAATCTCGAACGGGCCGAGTCGCTGTACACGCAGGCCATCGAACGTGGAAGTACCGATCCGTTGGTGTACCAGCAACGGGCCATCGCTCGGATTAGTTTGGGCCGCCCGCGTGAGGAGGTCCTCGCCGACTATGACCGCGCCATCGACCTTGCCCCCACCGAACCAGAAACTTTCCGGCTGCGGGGTTCTTTCAGCTACGATCAGCGCCAATTTGCCAGCGCCGAAAAGGACTTCCTGAAGTACAATGAACTGGCCCCATCCATCGACAACCACGAATTGCTGGGCCGCGTGTACCTGAAGCAGGGCAAAAAAGCAGAGGCCTTCGCCCTCTATGCGGGGACAATCGCTAAAGAGAAGCCCACTGATCCGTACTATCTGGCCCAAGCTGGCTTTATCGCATGGGAAGTTGGCAAAACTGCTGATGCCCAAACATGGATTGACCGCGCCCTCACGCTTGAGCCAACTAACCCCCCCGCCCAGTATGTCGCAGCCCTGCTCGATCAGGGTGCAGGGCGGTTAGAAAGTGCCCTCCAACGCTATGAAGTGCTTGGTAAGGTGGAAGAAGTCTGGCGGTACGATTCCCCCTACCTCAGCCCCGAGTTTGGGCGGGCGCTCGGCTACGATCTGGGCAATGTCTTGGTAGAACTCAAGCGCCCTGAAGAGGCTGAAAAAGCCTACGCCCGTGCCATTGCGGTATACGACTACTGGCCGATTCCGTACCTCGAACGGGCGCGGGTGTTGAATACCCTTCAACGCAAGGAAGAAGCACGGGAGGTCTTGCGGGCGGCCCTTGAGCTAGAGGGGGTCAAGGAAGATGCGGCGCTGGGAAAGGCGATCTTCACCCTGCTCAGCCAGATCAACGCGACCCCAACGGCCACGCCTCGTCCGGTCATTCGCCGGACGGCAGTGCCCACGGCACCCGCCGCCATCCCTGACCCCGCCCCGCCTGTTAATACAGGCGGATCGGGCGGCGGAAGCGGTGATGATAAAGACGACAATCATGATTAGGTGTCGTTTCCTCTTGCTTCTCGGCGTTGGGGTAGCCTTGTTGGCAGGGTGCAGTTCCCCGCCAACCCCAACGCCCACGCCCGTCCCAATTGTCGTGACGGCTCCGCCGCCCATCGTTACCCGCATTGTGACGCGCCAACCCACCCCCGCCCCCACCCCGACGGCTTCCCCCACGCCGGCCTACGATGCAAACTTGTATCAGGGCAACTGGGTGTTGGATATGCGCTACCATTGGCGGGGCGGGGCGCTCTTCACGGACGTTAGTTTTACGGGGACGACGGCCCTCACCGTCAACCTCGACGGTGCGGCACTCGGAACGGTGGAGTTCTATCCGACCATCATTCAGCAGCCGTGCGTCACTGCTGCCCTAGACCCCGAACCCATCCGAGCAGTGGTGGCGGGGGCGCTCCGCTTGGCCGAAGATGGCCAAGTTGTGGTCGATCTGAAGTTTGTGCCGGACGATGTGAACCAAGTGACCAGTTTGCAGGTGTCCTGTGCAGACCGCCCCGCAGCCCTCCAAGCCAGCGAGCCGATCTTTTGGCCGATGGTGCAGGCGACAACCGGCCTCGCCCTGACGCTCCCCATGCAGGCGGGCTACCAAACCGCCATGCTCTACGACCTCAGCGGGCCGACGGGCGGCGGCCTACGCGGAACGGCCTACGTCCAACTCCAATTTGGACGCTAGGCGAAAGCAAACGGGCCGGATCACGCATGATCCGGCCCGTTGCATTCTGGCAGGAAACCTACGTTGGGAAGGACGCTAGGCCCCTTGCAGATATGTTATTCAACTGGGTTGGGTTTACCTGATTGTCTGCCGCCCACCGTGAAAGCGTCTGATCCAGCTGCCGGGCGTGCACCAGTGCCGATCATCACAAAGTTCCATGCGAAGCGTACCATAAGCGGCGCGTTCTCTAACCGTCCCCAACTAAACGAGAAAACAACGCTTCTGCAATGGTTTGTCCGTGTACTGGGATAACTTTGGGCCGGTTTTATACATTTTTCAGGAACGTATAGAGACTCTTACAAAAGCTGCTGAAACGGTATTTTACCCCATCAAGACTTATAAAACCCGCTAAAGCGTTATAAAACGGTTATAAAGGATCGACAAACCTTAACGCATCTCTTATTGTATACTGCAATAAAGTTTGTTTGGTGAGTCGTCTTTACTTTCTAGGCTTAATCAAACGCACTATGTATGTGCTGCAAGCCGCATGATCCAATCATTTAGGAGGCTACGTTGCCACAAAACACCGACGCTCGATCTTTCCTGCATGCAAGAACAATAGGACTGAGGCTTCTCATCATCTTGGCCCTGTTGTTCCCCCTTTTCGGACTCCATCATCTTCCAGCCTCAGCGGCGATTGATACCAGTGCTGATGCCCTTGAGTTTGCCCAAGCTATTGCTGTGCGTTCTTCGCTAATTACGGGGGCATCGTTTGTGGCACGGGCGGGGGCAGCAGGCACAAACAGCAGCGTCGCTGTGGCCGATAGCGCCTCCGCATTAGGAGGCTTGCCCGTTTCGGGTTCCACCTACGGTATCCTCAGCACGGGGCGGGCATCGGGAATGCCGCCCGGCGGCCCGCAACCGAACACCGAACTCGGCGGGGGGAACGTGCGCGGCGATACCGATTTCGACGTGACGATCCTCAAAATCGATCTGAACGTCCCCGCCAACAAGAACTGCCTCTCGTTCACCTTCCGCTTTTACTCGGCAGAATTCCCGCAATATGTCGGCACGGACTATAACGATGCCTTCATTGCCGAACTAGACACCAGCAACTGGACGACCAGCGGCAGCACGATCAGCGCCCCGAACAACTTTGCCAAAGACATCAACAACCGCCCGATCAGCATCAATGCGACGGGCGCGGCTACGATGTCGCGGGCGAACGCCGCCGGAACGATCTTCGCCAATAACTTCAATATCGATCCTTACTCGCCGTATGGCGCAACGCCGCTGTTACAGGCCAACACCCCGATCACGCCGGGGGCGCACAGCCTGTACCTCTCGATCTTCGATCAGGGGGATCGGCGGCTGGACTCGGCGGTCTTTATTGACCGCCTTTTTGTTGGGAACAAAGCAACCGGCGCTTGCGTACCGGGTGTTTCAGCCCTGCCGGATGTCGTCCTTTCGAAGACGTTCTCCCCCACCACCATTAGCGAGGGCGGCACGTCTACCCTGACCTTCACCATCACCAACAATGTTGGGAACCCGGGTCGGGGCGGCTTGCGCTTCACCGATACCCTGCCGACGGGCCTCGAATTCGTCAGCCTGCCCGAATCCGACTGCGCGGGCCTCGTCACATATGGCAGCAGCAACACCCAGATCACCCTTCAGGGGGGCATCCTGTTTGCGGGTGACCCAAGCTGTACGATCACGGCGACGGTGAAAGCAAACACCTTCGGGGCGTACAGCAATACCGATGTCAACATTTCGCAGACCTACAACGTCGATGAAGGCGAAGTGGATGCCACGCTCACGGTGACCTCGCCTAACCAGTTCCCGCGCCTGACGAAGCAGTTCATCCGGCGGACGATTGGCGTCGGTGGTGTGGCCGAACTGCGGTTTACCATCACCAACAGCGTGGGCAACCCAGCCAGCAGCAACATCGGCTTTACGGATACCCTGCCCGCCAACCTGACGGTTCTGGGCGTGCCGAATGCCAACCAGTGCGGCGGCGTCCTGACGGGCAATGCCCGTAACATCGGCTTCACAGGTGGGACGTTGAGCGCGGGCCAAGCCAGCTGCACGATCTCCCTAAACGTGACCAGCACCGTTTTGGGCACGTATGTGAACAACACCAGCAACATCAGCGCGGTTACCGGCAATTTGCAGGTCGATACGGTGAACGCCACGCTGTACGTCGTGACCAATGCGGCCCTCACCAAGACCTTTACCCCGTCCACGATTACGTTGGGCGGCACCTCTACCCTGAAGTTCACCATCACCAACGGCACGGGCAACCCCTTCCGCACCGATATGGACTTCACCGATACCCTGCCCGCCAATGTGACCGTCTCTGGGACGCCCGTATCGAGCCAGTGCGGCGGCACGGTGACCGTTGTCGGCGGGAATGTGATCCAGTTCCGCAACGGGCAGATGAACGCGGGCCAAACGACCTGCACCATCAACGTGACGGTGACGAGCAACACGCAAGGGACTTACACCAACAACGCGGCGAACATCACCGACCTGACGGGGGCGCTCACCGACACGACGGCCAACGCGACCCTGAACGTCGTCGGGCCGGAATTCCGTAGCACGCCGCCCACGACCCAAACCGTCGTCGTTGGTGGGATGCCCAACCGGACGATCCAACGCATTGTGACCATTCAAAATGTGGGCGCGGTTGGCTCTACGCTGAACGTGACCTTCGTCAGCCAGTCTAACCCGTCGGTGTTCACCATCAGCGGCCTACCGATGAGCGTGGCACAAGGCACGGGCGGCAAGAACATCTTTGTACGGTGTCAGCCCATCCCCGGCGCAGACCGCACCGGCACGCTCACCGTGCAGACGAACGAACCGGGCAACCCGCAGTACACCTTTAACCTCGCTTGCCGCCCGTTGCCGCACACCGTCGGGGTGTTCCGGCCTTCGGTGCAGTTCTTCTACATGCGCTTTAACCACGCGGGCGGCTTCGCCAGCCTCTCTGTGCCATTCGGGGCGGCCACTGACCTCCCCATTATCGGCGAGTGGAACAACGATGGGATCGAAGCCGTCGGGGTGTTCAGCCCGGCGACGAACCGCTTCCAGATGAAGAACGCCAACAGCCCGACCACGCCCGTCTTGTACGATTTCGTGTTCGGCCAAGCCGGTGACCTGCCTATCGCGGGTGACTGGGACGGTGACGGGCGCGATAGCATCGGCGTCTACCGTCCGTCTACGGGGCAATTCTTCCTGCGGAACAGCCTCACGGCTGGCCCAGCAGATTACGTGATCACCTTCGGCCCGGCTAACATGATCCCCATTGCTGGCGACTGGGACGGCGACGGAACCGACGGAATTGGGTACTTCAACCCAGCCACGACACGCTGGTATGTCAGCAATACCATCTGCGCCAGTTGCACGGCCACACAGTTCCGCGAGGCGTGGTTCGGCGTGCCCAGTGATCGGATCGTGGTCGGCGACTGGGACGCTAACGGAACCACCGACATCGGCGTGTTCCGCCCGTCGAAGGCCA
>Ga0272446_1007448_pt1 | contig 10875 bp, 9 predicted proteins | sample YNPCB0061_FD_194587 | JGI IMG/M metagenome (GOLD analysis project Ga0272446, IMG submission 194587) | Hot spring microbial mat communities from Yellowstone National Park, WY, United States - YNP-CB-006-1 | ecosystem: Environmental > Aquatic > Thermal springs > Hot (42-90C) > Sediment | place...
GGGGAGGCTTCGCCTCCCCGCACCCCTCCAGATGACCTGGGTATAATTGTGCCATGTGGCAATACCGCGCTATCCTCAGCCGCCGCCCCGTGGCGGGGTTCTACGTGCTGGCCTTTGCGATCTCCTGGTCAGGCTGGATTCCCCAGGCGCTCTATGCGCGTGGAATGTTTCCCATTGATAGCCCATTCTTCAACCTGTTAGGGGGCGGCGGGCCAACCCTGGCCGCCGTCATCGTGCTGCTGGCGCGTGGCGAAGCGGACGCCGTCCGCCGTCTGTTCGGCGCCGTCCTGCGCCTTCGCGCGCCCTGGTGGTGCTATGCTTTTGTCGTTGGCTTCTGGGTGGCGGTGGCAGTGGCGGCACCTGGTATCGCCGCGCGCTTTGGCCCGGCGGCCCCGGCGCTGCACCGGGTAGCGTGGGGCGCGCTCCCGCTGACGGTCGTTGCGCTGGCCCTGAGCAGCGTGTGGGAGGAAATCGGCTGGCGCGGCTTTGCCCTCCCGCGCTTGCAGGCCACCTGCTCCGATGGAAGCATCACGGTGATCATGGGCCTCTTGTGGAGCCTGTGGCACGTCCCCCTGCTGCTCAACCCCGCCTCGCCCATGGCCGGCCTGCCCTGGTATGGACAGACCCTGTTCTGGCTGTCTATGACGGCGATCTACACCTGGCTCTACCGCCATACCGCGCCGGGCCTGTTCGTGGTCACGCTGTTCCACGCGCTGTCCAATACCGTGGCATGGATCTTTCTGGAGGCCGGGATCTTCGGTCCCACGCACCTGCCGGTGGTTGGCGCGACCACGCTGGTGGCGCTGGTGATCGTTCTGGTCTACGGGCCACGTCGTTTTGCGCGCTAATTGCGGGCGCCTGGGCGCAGGCCTTATCGCGATGACAGTGTTTCGATCAGCCGATCAACACGGAACGGCTAGACTACACAAAACTGCTGCCACCGAAGTCGCCGCCGTAAGCGTTCACATTTCTCCCGAGAGCGCGGGCAGCTTGCCTGCGGAGACGCGACGAGGGCGTCCCGCCCTCGCTTCCAGGCGCGTGGGTTACCCCAGGTGTGAACAGTTAGATAGTCCGTCTTCCTTGACACTGACGCGTAGCGGTCCTATAATCGTCAAACATTCGAGCTACCTGGGCATTGCTGCACGCCCAGGCTACGGTTTGGAAGGTTACAGGGAGGCTGTGCCTCCCTGTCTGCCCCGGTGCCGTGCTCACAGTGGCAGACGTGTTCCGGGTTCGCCAGGGCACGCCTCTGCCGCGGGCGAAATAAGAAGGATCGCGATGGGCTGCGCCCCCTGCACCTCCCCCCAGGCAGTTACCTACGAGGCCGCGCGGCAAAACCATGTCGAAAGCGCATGTTGATTGAACCCGCGCATTCTCGCGCGAGGAGGTTATGCAACTTGAGCCAAGAGGCGCACATAGCTTTGAACGGACGAGACGCGGATCTCGGCGCCTGGATTCCACAGGAACTGAAATCACTTATTGACATTGATCCTCAAACGGCAATTCCTGCTATAGCCAGGGACGCCCGTCTGATGAGCGCGATCGATGATGTTGTTCGTTCGATCCCAACGCAGCATCACCTTCTCCTGCGCGATGCACGATCACTGAGTGATCTGGCGCCTGACTCGGTACATCTTGTCCTGACCTCCCCACCTTACTGGACCCTCAAAGCGTATCGGCACTCCGAGGGTCAGCTCGGGCAAATCACGAACTACGAGACATTTCTAGCCGAGCTTGATAAAGTGTGGACTCATTGTTTCCATGCGCTGGTGCCCGGTGGCCGTCTCATCTGCGTTGTTGGCGATGTCTGTCTTTCTCGGCGGAAGAATGAGGGACGCCACACCGTCGTCCCGCTCCATGCATCAATCCAGGAGCGTTGTCGTCGCATCGGGTTTGATAATCTTGCTCCTATTATCTGGCATAAGATCGCAAATGCCGCCTATGAGGTCGAGAACGGCAAGGCTGGTTTTCTTGGCAAGCCCTACGAGCCAAATGCGGTTATCAAGAATGATATCGAGTTTATTCTTATGGAGCGAAAACCTGGCGGCTATCGGAAACCTTCGCTGGCCAAGCGCTTGCTGAGCATCATCTCATCGGACAATTACCAGCAGTGGTTTCAGCAGATCTGGACCGGAATTACAGGGGCTTCAACCCGCGACCATCCTGCTCCATACCCGGTTGAACTGGCTGAGAGACTGATCCGCATGTTCAGCTTTGTTGGCGATACAGTGCTCGATCCGTTCATGGGCACAGGCACCACAAGTATAGCAGCGGCTCGCTCCGGTCGGAACAGTGTCGGCTGCGAGATAGATCCGTACTATTTCGACATGGCCGAGCGACGTATTCGCAATGAGACGACCGGATTATTTTCTAATGTCCAGATTCATGTTTTCAAGGACTAATAGAACTCTCAATGGGAACAAGTCGTGACGATCTGACGCGAGGCGTGCAGGCCGCCATTCGCCACTTCTGGCAAACACGTGAACGCCAGGCAAGCACGCAAGGCACGAGATCGGGAAACCGTGATCGTGGAGCACGCAGTGCTGTCACGGGAGGCGCGCACCTTGACGGCTTCGCCGAATTGATCCGTACACTCGTGGTCGCTGCCGGTATCAGCGATACTGCTGTTCATCGCCGGACACGGGTCGAATTGCCGGGTTACTACCGTGTAGAGAAAAAATGGGATCTCGTGATCGTCGTGGATGGCCGTCTCTTTGCGACCGTTGAGTTTAAGGCGCAGGTAGGTCCCTCTTTTGGAAACAATTACAATAACCGAACGGAAGAAGCGCTGGGCAATGCAACTGATTACTGGGCCGCCTATCGAGAAGGCGCATTTAGAGGTTCACCTAAGCCCTGGCTGGGCTATCTCATCCTTTTGGAGGACGCGGCTGGCTCTACTTGCCCCATCTCTGTGGCCGAGCCGCATTTTCCTGTGTTTAACGAGTTCCGCGGGGCGTCCTATGCCAAACGTTATGAAATCCTTTTGACCAAAATGATGCGTGATCGTCTCTACGATGCCGCGTGTCTCATTCTTTCCCCTAGAGATGCGATCGACACCGGAGCATTCACAGAACCCTGCGCGGAATTGTCGTTCTTTAACTTTGCCGAGAGTCTGCTTGCCCGCGCCATTGCGTATGCAAAAACACGCATGTGAAGCCCCTTCGTTGCGAACGCTCACCCGGACTCGCTGCCCGCCAACTGCCCGCACGCCGCGGCGATAGCCACGCCGCGCTCGACGCGCACCGTGCAGGGGATCTGGTAGTCAAGCAGGATCTGCTGGAAGTCGAGCACCCGCTGCCGCTCGGAGCGGCCGAGGGGCATGCCCGGCACCGGGTTCCAGGGGATCAGGTTCACGTGGCAGAGCAGCGGGGGACCCTTGCTGACCCCCTGGCCGCGCAGCAGCTTCGCCAGGGCCAGGGCCTGGTGGGGATGGTCATTGCGCCCCTGGAGCAGCACGTACTCGAAGCTTACCCGCCGGCCCGTGCTGGCGATATACTCGCGGGTGGCGTCGAGCAACTCGGCCAGCGGGTAGCGCCGGTTGACCGGCATCAACTCGGAGCGCAGGGCGTCGTCGGGGGCGTGGAGCGAGATGGCCAGGTTGATCGGCAGGCGCTCGTTGGCCAGCCGGCGAATGCCGGCGGGCAAGCCCACCGTCGAAACGGTCATGCTCCGCGCGCCCAGGTTGAAGCCCTGGGGGTCGTGCAGCCGTTCGACCGCCGCCCACCAGCGGTCGTAGTTGGCGAACGGCTCGCCCATGCCCATGAACACCAGGTTGGTGATCCGCCCCACCTGGCGCGTCACCCGCTCGCTGAAGGGCTCGCCCTCGGCGCCCCACCATTGCCCGTCATCGCCGAGCGCGGCGGCATCGGCGGCGCGCGCCGCTAGAGCGGCGACCGGCGCCTCGGCCCGTTGCCAGCGGCGCAACTCCCGCGAGGCCCACAGGGCCTGCTCCACGATCTCGCCCGTGGTCAGGTTGCGCAGCAGCCCCAGCTTGCCGGTGGCGCAGAACACGCAGCCCATCCCGCAGCCGGCCTGGGTCGAGACGCAGGCCGTGGCCCGGTCAGGGTAGATCATCAGCACCGTTTCGAGCACGGCATCGCCAGGGAGACGGAACAGCGCCTTGCGCGTCAGCCCGTCGTCGGCGGCCTGCACCCGCGCCAGGCTCAGGCTGCCGAAGGTCGTCTCGGCGCGCAGCCGCTCGCGCAGCGCCGCCGGCAGATCGGTCATCGCTGCCGGGTCATCCACCAGATTCACGTAGAGCTGGCGGTAGATCTGCCGGGCGCGGAAGGGTGGCTGACCCCACTCGCGCATCAGCGCCTCAAGCTCTGGCAGGGTCAGGTTGTAGAGCGACGGGAGCGGGGAAGGCATGATACTATTTTAGATTTTAGATTTTGGATTTTGGATTTTGGATTTTTGGTCGTTGGGGCGAGCCATTATTGGCCTTGATGAGAAGCTTTTCGTGCCCCTGGGGGCCAACAATGACTCACCCTAGCCCGACCAACTGGTGCGAATAATTCGATTATTCGTTCCCTATTCGCTCCAACAGCCGCGGTCGAAACTTATAACCATACACGAGCACCCCGTCCTCGCCGGTATCGGCCAGGCGCCGCGTGACCATCTCGACCGGCATGCCGATGGCCAGGTCCTCTTCGGCGCAGTCGGTGAGTTGCGCCGTCACCAGGGGGCCTTCCTCCAGGCGGACCATGCCGACCGCGTAGATGCCGAAGCTCTCGTGCCCGGCGGGGGGCTGCCGCAGCACACTGAAGCTGTAGAGCTCGCCGCGGCCGCTCAGGGGCGCCGGCGCCCACACGTCCGCTTCTTCACCCAGCGCGGGAGGTTGGGGCGGAAAACGCACCACCCCGCTGTGACGGTGGCGCTGACCCTCGAGCCGGTAACGGGTGGCGCGCTGGCGCCAGTGACGAGCAATGTCCATAGGGATACCTCTCTCATGTCGAGACCATGCTACGAATGTTGCGCTCCTGCATGCCCCCGGCAGCAAGGGGGTAGGGAAACCAGGTTTCCCCACCATCGTACAGCCGGTGGCCGGTGGGCGCCTTCAGTGATCCCCGCTGCCTCAGGGCGCAAAACTACCCGAGGCGCCGAGGAGCGCCGCGATGACCGCGGCGAAGAAGATCACGATACACGCAACAATCGCCACGGCAATCGCCAGCAGGATGAGCACGACGTACAGCGCCTTGTTCGCCGGCAGGTTCATCCCCGACTGAATGGCCAGATAGGTCAGATACAGGCTGTAGATTGCCACGGCGAGGCTGATGAACCCGCCCACGACCGGGATAATGCCAACCAGCGTGCCGAGCACGGTCAGCGGCGCGCTGAAGAGCGCGAAGCCGTAGGCCAGTTCACCGAACGCCCCGGTGCCGCCGAAGGCGCGCCCAAGGCCATAGACAATGCCCCAGTAGATTAAGAGACCGATGGTCGTGCCGATCAATGAGCCGATGATCAACCCGAAGAGACCCGGCTGAGCCGCGGCCATACCCGGCTCCATGCCCGGCATATCCACCTGCTGAGGAAACACCAGGGAGCCGACCCAGTTAATGATGGCATTGATCACGCCCGCTATCAGGGAGTAGATCAGCGCCCAGCCGAGGTTGTTTTGCTCGTGCTCCTCGAAGGTCGAAGCCGATGGACGGGTCAGAACTGCGATACTGCCGTTGATCATTTGCTGGAACATAGGTCCTCCTCTGCCTGGCAGGTTGCGATAAACATTGTAGCGGATAGCAGGCACCGGGGGAAGACCTATACCCGAATCTTAACACTCTAATAACCTCTTGTTATCATCAGGCCATGGTTCACGCCTACGTTTCCATTGGAGGGGCACGGGGAGGATCAACCCGGTCGGGTCAGCCTACCGCTCTGCCAGCAACACACAACTCGCAGCGGTGGCGCCCACCCCGCCGAGACACTGCGCCAGGGCCACGCGCGCGCCGGGAACCTGGGAGGGGCCGGCTTCGCCGCGCAGTTGGCGCAGCAGTTCGACGACCTGGTACACCCCGCTCGCGCCGGCCACATCGCCGCGGGCCTTGTACCCTCCGGCGGTGGCGATTGGCGTGCGGCCCGTAGGGGTGATGGCCCCATCGGCGGCATGGCGGGGCGTGGCGCCCCGTTCGTAGTAGCCCATGGCCTCGAGGGCCAGCGCCGCGGCGATGCCGTGGGGGTCGGTCAACTCGAAGACGTCCACGTCGCTCAGGCCCAGATGGGCGCGCCCCAGGGCGATGTGGGCGCTGGCCCGCGCCGCGGCCAGGTCGAGCGGATCGGCGCGCAGGGCCAGCGCCGGGGTGTCGGTCGCCACGGCCACGCCCGCCAGTCGCACCAGCGGCACGCCCTCGGCGGCCACTTCGCGGGCCACGCGCTCTCCGGCGAGCACCACACAGGCCGCGCCGTCGGCCACGCTGCTGCAATCGAGCATGTTCAACGGCGAGGCGACCATGGCGGCCTTGCGGTACTTGTCGGCGCTGATCGGAAAGCGGTAGAGCGCCAGGGGATTCTTCACCGCGTTGGCGTGGGCGTTGACCGGGAAGGGCGCAAAGGCCTCAGGGCCGTAGCCGTGTTCGTGCATGTAGCGGCGCATGAGCATGGCCCACTGGGCGGTGAGGGTCAACCCATGGATGGCTTCGGTCTCGGCGTCGCTGGCCAGGGCCAGCGCGGCCTCGACGGCAGCATCAAGCTGGTCGGTGACCTTTTCGACCCCAAGCACTACCACGATCTCAGCCGCTCCGGAGGCGATGGCCTGCGCCGCCTGGTGGATGGCCACGCCGCCGCTCGCGCCCGCCGCCTCCACCCGCACCGCCGGCACGCCTCGCAGGCCCACCGCCGCGGCCAGATAGGCCCCCAGATGGCCCTGGGCCGCCAGGCGATCACCAAGCGCGTTGGCCACGGACAGCGCACCCACCCGGTGCGCCACGAACTCCGGCAGCGCCGCGAAGGCCGCCCGCGTCGCCTCGCTGGCCAGATCGGCCAGGCTCCGCCCGTAGTGCTCGGCTACCGGTGTGGCGCCCGCGCCGATCAGATACGCTCCTGACATAGGTAAGCCCTCTTTCCAGAAGGGAGGGCCTTGCCCTCCCAAAACACTGCTTAAGGCATGGTCCAGAAGCGGCCATGCCAGTTTGACCGTTGCTTCACACCTCCACAGCTCCACACCTCCACAGAACCGGTCTGGAGACCTTGAGAGCTAACGTGAACATAGGCTCTCGAAGAGGGGCATGGGGAAACCCGGTTTCCCCATGCCCCCACCCGGTGGGAGGGTTTGGGAGGGCGCAGCCCTCCCAGGAACAACCTGTTTTCATCCCGTCGGGGTGCGGCGCAGCCGCATGGACGGCTGAAGGCTGAATTGTCACGTGAGTTTGAACCGTGCCCAGGCTGTCGGAGCAATCAGGTCCCCCTCTACCCCAGCACCAGCTTGCCGCGCCATTTAGCGTAGGTCGCATAATCCACGAACACCTCGCGCTCCAGGTACGCCGCCGTGAGTGGGGCGCGCTCGCGGCAGGCGGGCAGGCGTTCGGTCACGGTCAGGGCGTAGGCGTCGGAGCCAGCCCCGCTTCCGTAGGTAGTGACGAAGATCGTATCACCGGGCCGGGCCACGTCGAGGATGGCGCACAGCCCCACCAGGGCCGCGCCCGAGTAGGGGTTGCCGATGCGCGGGCTGAGCAGGCCCGGGGCGATCTGGGCCTCGCTGAAGCCCAGGCGCTTCGCCACCGTCTGCGGAAACTTGGTATTGGGCTGGTGAAAGACAGCGTAGGTAAAATCGGCAGGCGAGCGCCCCAGGGTGTCAAGCAGGCGCCGCGCCGCCGACATGATCTGGTGGAAGTAGGCCGGCTCCCCGGTGAAGCGGTTGCCGTGAACGGGGTAGGGCCGGTCGGCCCGGCGGTAAAAGTCGGGCGTGTCGCTCACGTACGAGACCGTCGCGTCGAGCGTGGCCAGGGCCTCCTCGGCCGGGCCGACCAGCAAGGCCCCTGCGCCGGCCGAGGCAGTATATTCCAGGGCATCGCCGGGGCGACCCTGGGCCGTATCGGCGCCGATGGCCAGGGCATAGTCGGCCATACCGCTGCCCACCAGGGCCATACTGGCGGTCAGCGCCTCGGAGCCGGCCTTGCAGGCGAACTCCCAGTCAGCCGCGCTGATCCAGTGCGAGGCCCCCAGGGCCTCGGCCACCACCGTTCCCGACGGCTTCACGCTGTAGGGGTGGCTCTCGCTTCCCACCCACACCGCGCCCAGACGCTCGGCGGGCAGGGCCGCGCGGGCCAGGGCGTTGCGCCCGGCTTCGATCGCCATGGTGATCACATCCTCGTCGGGGCCGGGCACGCTCTTCGCCTCCACCGGCACCCCGCCCTGCCCGTCCGTCCACATCCGGGCAATTTCTCGCGCCGCGATGCGGTAACGCGGCACATAGGCCCCGTAGCCGACCAGACCCACAGGCCGGATGGGCTTCATCATAAGAAAAACTCCTTACATATAGAACAAACCAACCCCAACAAAGCGGCGACAGGCGACCGGTGGTTCATCCAGGCAACGTTGCGGTCAGCTTGTCACCGTTTTTTCCGGTGGGAGCAACCGTACAGGGCGGCGCCCACCGGGAACTATCCCACCCGCAGAGAACAGAAGTCCCGCCGTTGCCTTCCGGCGAGGAGGCGCGGCCTCCCCGCCCCCCGCGGACCGGGGGATGGGGACGCCCGGTGTCCCCATCCCCCCTCTGCGACGGGCCATGTTCACCTCAGATGTCCATGCCGCCGGGCGGCACACCGCCCAATGAAAACGGGGGTATGGGGGAACTTGGTTCCCCCATTTTCACGTTAGATGTCCATGCGGCTGCGCCGCACACCGCCGCAATGAACATACGGTTGTTCCTGGGAGGGCTGCGCCCTCCCAAACCCTCCCGCGGGTGGGGGAATAGGGAAACCCGGTTTCCCCATGCCCCTGCTTGAGGACCAGGCCTTCCCGCGGGCAGGGGCGTGGGGGAACCCGGTTTGCCCACACCCCTGCCCCAGCAGCCTATGTTCACGTTAGCCGTCCATACCGCCGGGCTATGGGGGAACCGGGTTCTCCCACGTCAGTGTGAACTCGTTGCGCGCAACTCGGCGACCAGTTCCTCGGCGCGGGCGGGCTTGATATTGCGCTCCTCGACCATGCGCCGCGCGACTTCGTCCACCAGCGGGCCGTGGGCGCCGGCGGCCATGGCGATCTGGCGCGCGTGCAGGCCCATATGGCCCTGCTGGATGCCCTCGCAGGCCAGGGCGCGCATGGCGGCCAGGTTGCTGGCGAGACCGGCGCAGACGGCAATCTCGGCGAGCTGGTTGGCGCTGGTCACGCCAAGCAGCTTGAGAGCGGCCTGCGCGGCGGGGTGCACCCTGGTCGCCCCGCCGACGATACCGACGGCCATGGGCATCTCCAGTGTACCGACCAGGTTGCCCTCGGCGTCCTTCTCCCAGACGCTCAGCGAGGTATAGCGCCCGCTGCGGGCGGCGTAGGCATGGGCACCGGCCTCGATGGCGCGCCAGTCGTTGCCGGTGGCGACGATCACCGGATCAACGCCGTTCAGAATGCCCTTGTTGTGGGTCGTGGCCCGGTAGGGGTCCACAGCGGCGAAGGCGTAGGCCCACAGAATGCCTTCGACCACCTCCTCACCGCGCAGACCGTCGCGCTCGAGGGCTCGCGGCGGCACCACGCAGCGGGCGCGCGCCAGGCGCCGATCGCTCAGGTTCGAGAGGATGCGCAGGTAGACCCGGCCACCGCTGATCTGCTCCAGGAGCGGCGCCACGGCTTCGCACATCGAGTTGATCGCATTGGCGCCCATCGCGTCCCGCGTATCAATAATCAGATGCACCACCAGCATCGGTCCCATGGGGCTGGCGGGGTGATAGTGCACCTCAACCTCGCGCGCGCCACCACCCAGGGCGACCAGCGAGCGGCTCTGGGCGTTGGCAATGGCCAGGATCTCATCTTTGCGACGCAAAATATCGTGCCGGGCGCTCTGCGGCGCGGTCACATTCACGATCTGCACCTGGCCAATCATCAGCGGGTCGGTGCTGCTGGCGCTGAACCCGCCGCCCTCGCGCACCATCTTCGCGGCATAACTGGCCCCGGCCACGATCGAAGGCTCTTCCACCACCATCGGAATAAGATAATCACGCCCGTTGATCTGGAAGTTCGTCGCGATGCCCAGGGGCAGGTTAAAGGTGCCGACGACATTTTCGATCATCTTGTCGGCGCGCTCGATCGAGAGGGCGCCCTGCCCCCCGTGCAACACGCGCAGATCTTCGTCGCACAGCCCATCGAACGACTTGACCATCTGGAGCCGCTCGAACGGATTGAGTTGATAGAATCCCTGGAGGCGTGAGTTTTTGGTACCCATACGTTCGGTTGTCTCCTCGGTTCGCGACTGCACGCACAATTTCGAATACACTACCAATTTTAGCACCGCCAGGCTTCCAGAAGCCTCAAAAAGACTGTCAAAACCTATCATGGGACTTTCCAGGGCTGCCAGGGGCGGCTGCGCCGCCCGCCAACCATGCCCCTCCCAAACCCTCCCACCGGCTGGGGGAATGGGGAAACCGGGTTTCCCCACCCCCCTGCCTGAGAGCGCCGCCCTCCCAAACCCTCCCGCGGGCGGGGGCGGGGGGAAACCCGGTTTCCCCGCCCCCCTGCGCACGGGCGCCGCCCTCACCTTCCCGCGGGCGGGGGCGGGGGGAAACCCGGTTTCCCCATCCCCCTGCCTGAGGGCGCCGCCCTCCCAAACCCTCCCGCGGGCGGAGGGATGGGGGAACCTGGTTCCCCCATCCCCCTGCGCACGGGCGCCGCCCTCACCTTCCCGCGGGCGGGGGCGGGGGGAAACCCGGTTTCCCCACCCCCCTGCGCACGGGC
>Ga0272446_1007449_pt1 | contig 10875 bp, 6 predicted proteins | sample YNPCB0061_FD_194587 | JGI IMG/M metagenome (GOLD analysis project Ga0272446, IMG submission 194587) | Hot spring microbial mat communities from Yellowstone National Park, WY, United States - YNP-CB-006-1 | ecosystem: Environmental > Aquatic > Thermal springs > Hot (42-90C) > Sediment | place...
CGAGGCGCTGGTGCGCCCCGAGGTCTTCCCGTCGCCGCCGGCGTTCTTCGAGGCCGCCGTCGACGCGTGCCTCGTCGGGCAGCTCGGCCGCGCGCTGCGCGCCGACGCCATCGCCAACTGCCAGAACCACCCGCTGTTCCTCAACATCCACCCCAACGAGCTGAACGAGCCCTACCTCGTCCAGCCCGACGACCCGATCTTCCAGCACACCGAAGACGTCTACGTCGAGCTCACCGAGTCGGTGCCGCTCAGCCACTTCCAGCTCTGCCTCCACATGCTGAGCGAGATCCGCGGCAAGGGCGTCTACCTCGTCGTCGACGATCTGGGGGCGGGGTACTCGAACCTCAAGTACATCGCCGACCTCCACCCGCGCATCGTGAAGATCGATCGCCTGCTCACCGCCGGGATGAAGATCGGCTCGCGCATGCATCGGCTGGTGAAGCACATCGTCGCGATGTGCAAAGAGATGGGCGCGCTGGTCGTCTGCGAGGGCATCGAGACCGACGACGAGCTGCACGCGGTCATCGAGGCGGGCGCGCACTACGGGCAGGGCTATCTGCTGGCGCGGCCGGCCTTCCCGCCGCCGGCCGTCACCTGGCCCGCGGCGGTGGCGCCGCAGCACCACCACCCGTAGCTTCAGGCGCCGATCAGCAGCACGCCGAGGTTCTTCTCGACGGGGAGCTCGTGCTTGAGGCGGAGGAGCTCGCCCTCGGTGGTCTCGCCCGCGCGCGCGACGACCACCACGCCGTCGACGAGCGCGATGGCGTCGAGGTGCTCGCCGAGGCGCTTGAGGCCCGTGAGATCGACGAGCACGCTGCCGAAGAGCTCCGCCCCCTCGGCGAGGACGCGGCGGAGCTCGAGCACGCCCGAGGTGCCGCGGTCGGCGTTGCGCGGCGCGACGACGAGCGCGAGCGAGCCGCGCAGCCAGCGCGTGGCGAAGGCGGCGTTGGCCTCGAAGTCGCTGAGGCTGCCGTCGGCGGCGTCGACGACCGTGCCGGGGAGCGCCGGCCAGCGCAGGTTGGCGTCGACGAAGGCCACGGTCGCGCCCGAGAGATCGGCCAGCGACAGCCCGAGCTGCACGCCGACCGGCGGCACCGCCACCCGGTCCGACGACGGCAGGAGCCCGATCACCCGCCGCCCGGCGTGCACCAGCCGCCGCGCCGCGCGTGCGCAATCGTCGCGCAGCGCCGGACGCTCGTCGAGCAGCCCGGGATCGAGCCCCGCCTCGCGGAGGCGTCTGCTGCGCTCCCCCGACTTGCGCTCCGTCGTCGCCACGCCACGATCGTAGCGCGATCATGCTAGGGTACGCGACGGCAATGCGCGCGCTCCGCGAAGTCGGTCTGGTCGTCGGCGCGGCCGCCCTCGCGATCGTCGCGGTCGCGGGGGTCGGCGGGACCGCGCACGCCAAGGCCACGCTGCAGGGGCAGCTCGGCGCGTCGCTCGGCTACACCGACAACGTCCTCAACGCCCCGACGACCTCGGCCCCCGTCGGAGACGGCTTCGCCGAGATCCGCCCCAGCCTGATCCTCACCGCCGGCAGCCCGCGCGCGATCCAGCGGCTGTCCTACACGCTCGTCGGGAACCTCTACTTCACGCGCAGCGAAGCCAACTCCTACACCAACCGCCTCGAGTGGGCGGGGTTCTTCCTGCCGTCGCGGCGCAGCGATCTGCAGCTCGCGGTCAGCCTCTCGCAGGGGCGTTTGAACACGTTCAACTTCGGCCAGCTCAACGAGGTCGCGCCGGGCGCGGTGCGCATCACCGGCGGCCAGACCTTCGTCGCCGCCGCGCTGCGCGAGGCGTTCACCTACGAGCTCTCGCCGGTGTGGCGGCTCACCCAGGGCGTCGCCTTCGGCGCGCTCTTCGTCGTCGACACGCCGCGCACCACGTCGAACACCATCACCACCGACGTCAACGTCGGCGCCGATCGCGTCTTCCGCAGCGACTCGATCGGCCTCGAGCTGCGCCTCGGCCACCTCGCCTTCCTCGATCCGCCCACCACCGACGCCACCACCGGGATGACCGTCGAGGGCGCGACCCGCCACGGCATGCTGAACGCGCTCACCGCGCGCTGGCGCCACGACTTCGGGCGCGCCTGGACGACCGAGGCGCAGCTCGGCGTCGTCGAGGCCAACCGCCTGGTGGCCGACGCCAACGTGGTCTGGCAGCCCTACGCCTTCGCCGCCGCGCGCGTGACGAACGCGTGGGCGACGGGCGAGCTGGCCTACACGCACACCGTCACGCCGAGCGCGCTCGCCGGATCGATCTTCACCGTCGACGGCGTGACGCTGCGCGGGACCTTCCTCCTCGGGCAGAACACCGGCCTCACCTTCGTCGTCGGCGGCGGCTATCAGTTCGCGCGCCAGGCCGCCTTCGACGGCATCGAGACCGCGCGCGCGCACGTGGCCAGCGTCGACGGCACGCTCAACTGGGCGGCGACCCGCGAGGTGTCGGTGTTCGCGCGCTACAACTACTTCCGCCAGGTGCCGCTCGACATGACGACGACCGGCGTGGGGCTGCCCGATCTGTCGCGCCACACCGTGCTCGTCGGGATCGCGGCCATCTACCCGGCCAACCCGGGCGCCCAGGTCCCGCGCGCCCCCCAGCGCGTCGATCGCACCGACTCCGAGGGCATCCCCGCGCCCCACCGCACCGACGAACCTGCTAGACAATAAAGGAGCCTCCCCGACATGACCCGGATCGCCCGCCTCGCGTTCGTCGCCCTCCTCCCGCTGGCCGCCGTCGGCTGCGTCCCCAAGCGCGACGTCGCGCTGGCCGACATCCCGAAGCTCGCCAAGATGGAAGACCTGATGTTCGCGCAGGCGAACGTCGCCGACCCGCAGTTCAAGAAGATCGGCCAGCCGACCTACACCGACGCCGAGTTCGCGGCGTTCGTCGAGGCGGGGCAGAAGCTCCAGGCGACGGCGCAGAAGACGCGCACCAGCTTCTCGAAGGGCGCCGAGTTCGACCAGCTCGCCGCGCGCCTCGAGGACTTCGCCCGCCAGCTGACCACCGCCGGCGAGGGCAAGAACGCCGTCGCCGCCTCGCAGGCGCTCAGCGACGTGAAGGCGACCTGCAAGAGCTGCCACAAGAAGTTCCGCTCGCGGCTCGGCGTATGACGATCGGCATGTTACGCTATCGTCGCCCATGAAGCGTCTTCGCCCCGTCGCCCTCGGCCTGGCCCTCACCACCGCGTCCGGTGTCGTCGCCGCGGCCAAGCCGTGGAAGCCCCACCCGGTGAAGGTGATCCCCGGCGTCCCCATGCGCGCCGAGGACATCAAGCCCTACACCCCGCCCAAGCTCGCGCCCGAGCCGCCGCTCGAGGCGACCGACACCAAGGTCGTGCAGATCACCGCCGACCCCGAGGCGGTCATCAACGTGCGGCCGTGGAGCTCGCCGCTCCTCGGCAACGCCGCCAAGGGGGCGCGGCTGCCGGTGAAGGGTATTGTCAAGCAAAAATCCGGGTGCAAGGTCTGGTACGCGCTCGAGCCCTTCGGCTATGTCTGCAACAAGGAGGCGGTGCCGACGGACCAGCCGGCGACGACCGAGCAGGTGCTCAAGGTGCGCGAGGGGTCGCGCCTGCCGTTCCAGTACGTGATGGCGCTCATCAAAGAGGGCGACAAGATCCCGATGTGGGCGTCGCTCGACGCGCTCAAGCGCGGCGACGAGCCGGAGCGGCAGCTCGAGCGCGGCGACACCGTCGCCGTCGAGAAGACCTACAAGCACGACGGCGAGACCTACTGGATCAGCGTCGAGGGGAAGGTGGCGCTGGCCAAGGGCCTGGGGCTGATGGGCGGCGGGTCGCACTGGGAGGGATTGACGCTAGACGAGAAAACGCCGCTGCCGTTCGGCTGGATCACGCCGGACAAGGCGAACGCGTTCGCGACGCCGCCCGAGAAGCCGCTCGGCAAGGGGCAGAAGGCCGACGCGCAGATCGCGCGGCGCACGCGCGTCGCGATCGTCGACGAGCGGATGGTCGGGAAGAAGAAGTGGCTGAAGGTCACGATCGCCGCGCCGCCGCCGCCCGAGACCTACGGCGACATCATGGCCGATCGCGCGAAGACGGCGCCCGGGGCGACGGCGACCGCGGAGGCCGCGCCCGATCCGCTGACGACGATGGCCGAGATCTGGGTCGCCGCCGACGCGGTGAACGAGGTGCGGCTGCTGGCGCGGCCGAAGACCGTGCCCGAGGGCGTCGAGAAGTGGATCGACGTCGACCTCGGCGAGCAGGTCCTCGTCGCGTACGAGAAGGACAAGCCGGTGTTCGCGACGCTGGTCTCGTCGGGGCGGTCGATCCCGACGCCGATGGGGACCTACCCGGTGTGGGCGAAGGCGGCGGCGATCACGATGAAGAGCCAGCCCTACGAGGACAAGGGCTACTTCGTGAACAAGGTGCCGTGGTCGACGTTCTTCCAGTGGCACAACGCCATCCACGGCGCCTACTGGCACGACAAGTTCGGCGTCGTGAAGAGCCACGGCTGCGTGAACGTCGCGCCGATCGACGCCAAGCGCGTGTTCGAGTGGGTGACGCCGGCGATGCCGCCCGGGTGGACCGGGCTCCGGCCGGAGAACCTGCTCGCGTCACCGACGGTGGTGGTGCGCAACTCGCACGCCAAGAAGGAGTTCCGGCAGGACCGGCCGATCGGGCCGCCGGACAAGGACATCGAGCAGCAGCGCCTCGACGAGGCGGAGAAGCGTCGCGCCGACGAGGCGCAGGCCGCCGCCGCGCCGTCGACCGCCGCTCCGGCTCCCGCTCCCGCCGCCGCTCCGGCAAACTAACCGATGTGAGCACTCCCCCGACGCGCTCCGATCGCCCGCCGGGGACTGCACCGACGGCGCCGCTCACCGACGCAGCCGACGTCGACGGCGGGCCCGTCGCCGAGCTGGTCGCGGGCGCGCGCGTCGGCCGCTACATCGTGCTCTCGCGCCTCGGCGCCGGCGGCGTCGGGATGGTCTACGCCGCGTTCGACCCCGAGCTCGATCGCAAGGTGGCGCTGAAGGTCCTGCGCTCGACGGGCGGCGGCGCGCAGCTGCGCCTCATGCGCGAGGCGCAGGCGATGGCGCGCCTCAGCCACCCCAACGTGCTCGCCATCCATGACGTCGGCCCGCTCGACGACGGCGTCTTCCTCGCCGTCGAGCTCGTCGACGGCGGCACGCTGCGCCAGTGGCTCGCGGCGCGGCGCCGCACCCCCGACGAGATCGTCGAGCTCTTCGCCGCCGCCGGGCGCGGGCTCGAGGCGGCGCACCGCGCGGGGCTGGTGCACCGCGACTTCAAGCCGGACAACGTCCTCGTCGGACGCGACGGGCGCGTGCGGGTCACCGACTTCGGCCTGGTGCGCGCGGTCTCCGACGGGGCCGAGCCCGAGCCCGTGCCCGTGCCGGAGCCCGAGCTGGAGACGCTCGCGGCGACGACGGCCGACGATCGCGCAGCGCCGAGCGCACCCGTCACCGCCGCGCCCGCACCACCGACGGCGCCGCCGACGCCCCGCCCGACGCCGACGCCGGCCCTGCGGACGCCGATCACCCGCGTCGGCGCGGTGATGGGCACGCCCGGCTACATGGCGCCCGAGCAGTACCGCGCCGCCCCCGTCGATGCGCGCACCGATCAGTTCGCCTTCTGCGCCTCGCTGTACGAGGCGCTCTACGGCGAGCGCCCGTTCGCGGGGCGCACCCCCGACGAGAGCGCCGCGCGCACGCTGCACGCCGAGGCCAAGCCGCCGTCGGACGCGCGCGTCCCGGCGCACCTCAGGCGCCTCGTCCTGCGCGGGCTGGCGAAGGATCCCGCCGCGCGCTTCCCCGACATGGCGGCGCTCCTCGACGCGCTGGTGGTCGCGCCCGCGCGCCGACGCCGGCGCTTGATCGTCGCCGCGCTGGCCTTCGTCGTCGCGGGCGCCATCGCCGCCTCGATCCGCCTCGCGCCCGCGCGCCCCGACCGCGCGCTGTGCCGGGGCGCCGCGGCGCGCCTGGCCGGCGTGTGGGATGATTCTGTCGAGCAGAAAATCCGCGACGCCTTCCGCCGCGCGCCGCTCCCCGACGGCGCGGGCGAGCGCGCCTTCGCGTCGCTGCGCCCGCTGATTGGCACCTACGCCGACGCCTGGGTGGCGATGCACACCGAGACCTGCGAGGCGACGCGCGTGCGCGGCGATCAGCCGGAGGCGACGATGGCGCTGCGCATGGGCTGCCTCGACGCGCGCCTGCGCGAGCTGCGCACCCTGACCGCGCTGTTCGCCGACGGCGCGGCCGCCGACGCGGGGCTGGTCCGTCGCAGCGCCGAGGCCACCGCCGCGCTCACGCCGCTCGCCGGCTGCGCCGACGTCGAGGCGCTGCGCGCGCCGCTCCCGCTCCCCGCCGCGCCGTCGACGCGCGACGCCGTCGCCGCCGCCCGCGGCCGCCTCGCCGAGACGCACGCCCTCTTCGCCGCCGGCCGCTACCAGCCGGCGCTCGCCACCGCCACCGCCGTCGTCACCGACGCGCGCGCGCTCGCCTACCCGCCGCTCCTCGCCGAGGCGCTCCTGGTGCGCGGCGAGCTCCTCGCGGCCACCGGCGAGCACGCCGCCGCCGAGGAGGTGCTGCTCGACGCGCTCGCCGCCGCCGTCGAGGCGCGCCACGAGCGCGTGCTCGCCGAGGGCGCGGCGCGGCTGGTGTTCCTCACCGGCTACTGGCTGGGGCGACGCGCCGACGGCTATCGCTGGGCGAAGATCGCGCGCGGCGCGCTGGCCCGCCTCGGCGAAGGGGCCGACGCCACCCGCGCCGAGGTGCTGCGCGCCGAGGCCATCGTGCACGGCGAGGCGGGCGAGGGCGATCGCAGCTACGCCCTCGCCGAGGAGGCGGTGCGCGCCGGCGAGCGCGCCTTCAAGACGAACGGCGTGCGGCTGGTCCAGCTCTACACGACGCTCGGGGCGGCGGCCCACGTCGCCCACAAGCAGCCCGAGGCGCGCCGCGCCTACGAGCGCGCGCTCGAGCTCGCCGAGAAGTCGCTCGGCGGCGATCACGAGCTGGTGGCCTCGGCGCTGTCGGGCCTCGGCAACGTCGCGCTCTCCGACAAGCGTGTCGACGACGCCCTCAGCGCCTACCGCCGCGCGGTCGCTCTCGCCGAGCGCGCCGTCGGCCCCGATCACCCCGAGACCGCCAACTACCTCACCAACCTCGCCGAGGCCGAGCGCGAGGCGCGCCACTTCGAGCCCGCGCGCGCCGGCTTCGCGCGCGCAATTTCCGTCTACGAGAAAAAGCTCGGGCGCGAGCACCCGTCGCTGATCGAGCCGCTCGCCGGGCTGGCCGACGTCCTCCTCTCGCTCGGGCGCGCCGCCGAGGCGGTCGTACCCGCCGAGCGCGCCGCCACCATCGCCCGGGCCGACGGCACCGCCCCCTCGACGCGCGCCGACGCCGAGCTCACCCTCGCCCGCGCCCTCCTCGCGACGAAGCCGACACCGCCGAGCGTCGCCGCCCGCGCCCGCACCCTCGCCGCCTCCGCGAAATCGCTGTTCGAGAAGGCCGGCGCCCCCGAAGACGCCGCCCGCGCCGCCGCCCTCCTCCGCTAGGCAGAGGCTCGATCAGGTGTCGTTGCCGCCGAGGCCGTCGAAGAGCGCGTCCACGTCGCTGTCGGTCGGCTGCGGCTTCGGCAGCTGCGCCGCCTGCGATCCCGCCCGCAGCTGCTCGACGAGCGCCTCGATGCCGCGGAAGCGCGGGTCGCGCTTCTGCACCTTCTCGAAGTAGTACAGCGCCTCGCGCGGATCGCCGAGCCGCTGGTAGGCCGCGCCCAGCTCGAAGTAGAGCGACAGCGTCTCGCGATCGGTGATCCCGTCGACGTAGAGCCCCTTCTTGAAGGCGCCGATCGCCTCGGTGATCTGCCCCTTCTCCAGCTGACAGAGCCCGATCATGAGGTGGCACTGCACCTCGCGCGTCGGGTCCTTCATGACGAGGCGGAACTCCGCGATCGCGTCGTCGATGAGGCCCATCTCTTTGTAGGCGATGCCGAGGTCGTAGTGCGTCTCGTAGTCCTCGGCGGTGACGCCCTTCTCGATGACCCCGCGCGAGCGCGTGAGCTCGTACCCGCCCCCCTCGCCCGGCTCGGGCGGCAGCGGCTCGGGCACGCCCGGCAGCTCTTCGGGGAGCTCGGCCGAGAGGTTCGTCTCCTCGACGGGCGGCGCCGCCTCCAGCGCGTCGGGGAGCACCGCGCGCGCGGTCCCCGGCTCGACCTGCCCCTCGTCGACGACGGCGGCCTCTTCGACCTCGTGCGCGTCGCTCTCCTCGTCGGGAGCGGCGGTCGCCGTCGGCCCATCCGCGTCGGCAGTCGCCGCCGCGCCAGCCCCCTCGGCCTGCATCGCGAGGACGTCGCGCAGCTTCGCCGAGACCAGCGGGTGGCCGGGGTGGTTCGACAGCAGCGACTCGAGGATCGCGCGCGCCTCGTCGAACAGGCTCTGCTGGATGAAGAAGTCGGCCTCGTCGAGGTCGTCCTCGAGCACGCCGCTCCCGACCGACATCGACGACGACTCGCCCGACGGAGCGCCCCCCGCGTCCGCTTCGATCGCCGGCTCCGCCTCCGGCTCCGACGCGAGCAGCGCCGCGGCCTCGACCTTGCGCGTGGCCGGCCCCTCCGCCGACGACGGAGACGGCGGCAGCGGCGGGAGATCGGCCTCGTCGACCTCCTCGCCCCCGAGCAGCCCGGCCGCCAGCATCCGCGCGGCCTGATCGTCGAAGCGCGTCCGCAGATCGGGATCGTCGTCGCCCGGCGCGACCGGCGCAGGGCGCGCGACCGGCTCGAGGATCGACGCCATCTCGTCGATGCTGTCGTAGCTCGCGCCGGCGCGATCGTTCCGCACCATCGAGCCGAACGCCGGCGGCGGCACCGCGATCGACGGCGACGCCGCGGACGGCGGCGGCGGCATGGCCACCTCGTCCTCGCTCAGCCCGAAGCGATCCTCCGGCTCCTCGTCGGGCGGAGGCAGCGGCACCACGTCGCTCACCTGCTTGTCGGCCGCCACCACCAGCGGGATGAGGTCGTCGTCCTCGCTCCCTCCGACGGCCGGCCCGACGCGGATCGGCGCCGAGTGCGACTCGATCAGCTCGTCGTCGCCCAGCTCCTCGATCTCGTCGACGTCGAGCAGCTCGTCGTCCTCGACGACCGCCTGCTGCTCCTCGTCGTCGCCGGCCGCGCGCGAGGCGTCGCGCGAGGTCCCCGGGCCCTCGTCGTCGAGCCCGCCGTCGAGATCGGCGGCCGGCACCCCCGGCCGCGTCCCCAGCCGCTCGGCCGCACGCCCGTCGGTGGGATCGAGCTCGAGGATCTCGCGCAGGTACCGCCGCTGCCGCCCCGGCTCCGCCTGCTCGACGAGCGCCCACAGCTCCAGCAGCGCCTCGTCTTTTTTGCCTATCGTTAAATATAGCGCCTTCAGCTTCTCGCGCGCCTCGACGTGCTGCCCGTCGAGCTCGAACACGCGCTGGCAGTGCTCGATGGCCTTCGCGTAAAGCCGATACTTGATGTAGACGTCGGTCTCGTTGAGGATGCGCGCGATCTGCTCGGCCGCGTCGGCCTGACCGACCGCCGCCCGCGTCGCCTCCGCGAGCATCCCACCGACGGGCGTCCCGCGCGCGGGCGCGCCGCCCAGCATCCTGGGCGGCACCTGCGCCGTGCCGCGCTCGGAGAACTCGTCGTCGAACTCGTTCTCCGGCGGCAGATCGCTCCCCGCCGTCGGACGGTCGACCACCGGCCGCGACGGCACCCCCTCCAGGTCGGGGTCGGCGTCCGCGTCGAACTCGTCAGCGACGAGCGCGCGGCTCCCGGTCGCGCCGATCGACAGCGCCGCGTTCGGCCCCGACGAGCCCGCGCGCCCGCTCCCGATGGACGGGATCGGCACCGGCACCGGCTCGCGGGCGATCGGCGCCCCGCCCGTCGCCATCGCCGCCTGCTGCCCCACCCCCAGCGCCGCCTCGGCGTCGGGATCCCCCGGCTGGAGCTGGAGGATTTTCCGATAGACATCATCGCGCCCGCGCCGATCCCCGTTCTCGCCGAGGATGCGCGCCAGCTCCTTGAGCACCGACACCGACTTCGCGCGCTGATCGAGCGCCTCGAACGCGCGCGCCAGCAGCGACAGCACCTCGGTGTCGCGCGGGTCGGCCTTGAAGCACACTTGAAGTTTCGGCAGCGCCCGCCGCGGATCGGCGCGCTCGATGTAGAGGCGCGCCAGCTCCTTCGACACCGGCCGGTTGTCCGGCGAGAGGAACAGGAGGCGCTCGGCGACGCGCATGTACTCGTCGGTGCGGTGCGCCTCCTTGAGCTGCTCGGCGGCGCGCGTGAACTCGTCGATCGCCTCGCGGATCATCTGCTGCTGGCCGTAGAGCTCGGCCAGCTTGATGCGGTTGGCGATGGTCTCGGGGTCGAGCTCGACGATCTGCTTGAGCGCCGACAGCGCGTCGCGGATGCGCCCCTCCGACTGGAAGAACGTCGCGACCTGCTTGTACTGCTCCATCGCGTCCGACAGCAGGCCGAGCTGCTTGTAGAGCTCGGCCAGCCGCTGGTTCACGTCGACGAGGCGCGGATCGATCTTGAGGATCTGCTTATAGACGGCGACGGCCTTCAGATAGAAGCCCTGCTGCGAGTAGAACTCGGCGACCTTCTGGTAGGTCTCGGTCGCCTCGGGCTTCTTGCCGAGCTTGGCGTAGAGATCGCCGATCTTCAGCCAGACGCGGACGTCCTTGTCGTCGAGCTGGACGACCTTGAGGTACTCCTTGATCGCCTTGTCGAACTGGCCCTTCTCGACCAGTTTCTGCGCACCGGCGATCAGCTTTTCCTTGTTATTCGCCACGTCCTGGTCGTCGCTCGGCCCGATCGTCTCCGTCGGGGATCACTCGATTTTATCACATCCTTCCGAGGAAGTGAGTATC
>Ga0272446_1007450_pt1 | contig 10874 bp, 6 predicted proteins | sample YNPCB0061_FD_194587 | JGI IMG/M metagenome (GOLD analysis project Ga0272446, IMG submission 194587) | Hot spring microbial mat communities from Yellowstone National Park, WY, United States - YNP-CB-006-1 | ecosystem: Environmental > Aquatic > Thermal springs > Hot (42-90C) > Sediment | place...
GTGTTGTAGCAACAAATTTAACCATACCCGCGTCCAAGAACCATCCTTAATCCACTCCCGAAAATGATAATAAACGCCTTGCCAAGTAAGGCTTTTTGAACTAAAAAAAGATTTTACAGGTAAAAAACGCCATTGTACCCCTGTTTTCAAGCGATAAAGAATCGCTGAAACAATTTCAATCATAAAGTCCGCTTCTAAACTTTTTCCACAACTTCCTACTTGTAAATGTGGTATGATATACTTAATAATTATATCTTTGCCTAAGATTTCCATGAGAAGAGTATTTGCGATTTGACACCTAAAAATACATCTTTGATTGGAAATCTTATACAATCCTAAACAACCTCAATATCAAACAAGTAAAATATGAAAATCAAATCTCTTGAGGAATACCTCAGTACCTATCGCAAAAGTGTAGAAGACCCAGAGGCTTTCTGGTCGGGCATTGCCCAGGAGTTTCACTGGCGCAGGCTTTGGAAAAAAACACTTAGTTGGGATTTCAACGACTTAGACGTTCAATGGTTTATCGGCGGAAAGCTCAATATTACAGAAAACTGCTTGGATAGGCACGTACTTACTCACCCCGATAAGGTGGCTATTATTTGGGAATCTAATGAACCCACGGATATTTTTGTAAAAATCACTTATCGAGAACTTTATGAAAAAGTGTGTCAATTTGCCAATGTATTGAAAAACAATGGAATAAAAAAAGGAGATAGGGTATGTATCTATATGCCTATGGTGCCAGAAGCAGCGGTGGCTATGCTCGCCTGCGCCCGCATAGGAGCGATTCACTCCGTAGTTTTTGCGGGATTCTCCGCCAATTCCTTAGCCGATAGAATCAATGATGCCCAATGTAATACTATTATTACCTCAGACATTGCTTATAGAGGTAATAAAACTTTGGAAATCAAACAAATAGTAGATGAAGCCTTAGAAAAAACTCCTTCTATTCAGTGCTGTATCGTCTATCAGAGAGGAGAAGGCAAGGTAAACATGGTAGAAGGCAGGGATATTTGGTGGCATGAGGAAGTACAAAAAGCAAATAAAGACTTTGAGGCTGAGGAGATGGACTCAGAAGACCCACTATTTATTTTATATACCTCTGGCTCTACGGGCAAGCCTAAGGGTGTAGTACATACTACGGGCGGCTATATGGTCTATACCAAATTCACCTTTGAAAATGTTTTCCAATACGAGGAGAATGATATTTATTGGTGTACTGCTGATGTAGGCTGGATTACAGGACACTCTTACATTGTCTATGGTCCCCTATTAGCAGGGGCTACGATACTGATGTTTGAGGGAATTCCCACTTATCCTGACGCAGGTCGTTTTTGGAGAGTCATTGCTAAGCATAGAGTTAATATTTTTTATACTGCACCTACCGCCATTCGCTCTCTGATGACCTTTGGCGAGGAGTTTATTACTCCTTACAATTTGAGTACGCTAAAAATTTTAGGCTCAGTAGGCGAACCTATCAACGAAGAAGCGTGGCAGTGGTTTTACAAAAATATAGGCAAAAGTCGCTGTCCCATTGTAGATACTTGGTGGCAAACCGAAACAGGTGGCATCATGATTTCTCCTTTGCCCAGAATCACTGTTCAGAAACCTACTTTTGCCACTTTACCACTTCCCGGCGTACAGCCCGTCATCGTAGATAGCAATGGAAAAGAAATCCACGGAAACGGAGTGGAGGGCAACCTTTGCATCAAATTCCCTTGGCCTTCCATGATTCGGACTACTTACGGCGACCACGAGCGTTGTAAACAAAACTATTTTGCTACTTACAAAGGATTGTACTTTACAGGGGACGGATGCAAACGCGACGAGGACGGCTACTACCGCATTACAGGCAGAGTGGACGACGTAATCAATGTATCAGGGCATAGGATAGGCACAGCAGAAGTGGAAAATGCTATCAATCAGCATATTGCCGTAGTAGAATCTGCCGTAGTCGGCTATCCACACGACATCAAAGGACAGGGTATTTATGCCTTTGTGATTTGCGAAACTAAGCCTGAAAGCGAGGAGCATTTCAAAAAAGAAGTGCTAAATGTAGTTACTCGCGAAATTGGCGCAATTGCTAAACCTGATATAATTCAAGTAGTAGATGGGCTGCCTAAAACGCGTTCAGGAAAAATTATGCGGCGTATTTTGAGGAAAATTGCAGAAGGCGATACTTCCAATTTAGGCGATACCTCTACCTTGCTTGACCCAAGTGTAGTAGAAAGCATTAAAAAAGGTGCAGAGGAGTTGAGAAAGAAATAGTATTAAAGATGTAATGCTACGCGCAATAAGTCAGATTAGCTTGGTTTACGAACATTTATAAGGTTTTAAACCTTATAAATGTTAATTTTCATTGATTTTTCCTTCAAAGTTAGTGGGTAAAATGATGATAACACACTATGGAACGTTCCCTTGATGCCGAACATAGGTAGCTTATAATTTTTGCGGTAGGAAACTTTTTAAAAGTTTTTTAATTTTGGGAAAGTTCCAAATAGTTACGATAAATTTATTTCCTATCTTTGTATATAAACTTTGTTTACTATGGGAATCTTAACAGAAACAGTATCCGATTATGAAATAGAACGCAAAAAACCTATGCCAAGCCTCATACATAGTATAGTCCAATCAAATCTAATTTTTGAAATAAAACTAAGATACAGAGATGCTTATACTATTTTCTCCGAACTCAATCTCGCACTTTCTGACTGGGATTCGGTGCCTGATATTTGCATCTATCCTAAAATGGAGATTAATGTACAGCAAGACATGATAGCCATGGACAAACCTCCTTTGTGCGTAGTAGAAATTCTTTCTCCTACACAAAGCCTTCAATCGCTGATTGACAAAGCGTATAAATATTTTGCTTTGGGAGTGCAGTCCTGTTGGTTAGTAATTCCAAGTTTGAAAAATATCTATGTTTTTGCCGACAAAGATAATTATCAAATTTTTAGAGATACAGAAACGCTTACCGATGCTAAGCTCAATATTTCCTTTCCTCTTGCCGATGTTTTCAAATAACAGTTATTTACTACAAGCAAACCTACCAATCTTATGTACTTTTGGTAGAAAATACGGCTAAAACAAGTATTGTCTGTAAATTAGCTACTATTCGCCAACCTAAATTATACTCAAAACAAAATGGCTTGCGAACATTTATAAGGTTTCAAACCTTGTAAACGTTAATTGTCAATAAAGACCAATCTCGATTGAGTATAAGTGTACAATGCAACACCAAGAAATCTATTTTGAATATTAACCACATAAAAAAATGAACCTCAATTTAACAGCAAACACAGAGAAAAGCCATATTTTTCTGCAAATAGAGGCAGAACTTCAAAAGCTAAATTTTCACATTGCTAAGCAAGACCAAAGCCGACCTTGGGGAGGTTTTTTTGTGATAGAAGAAGAGCAAGCGGAACTTTTTGCCAATACATTTTTCCCTCATATTTCTCTGGCTGACTTGCAAATTACCCAAAAATTAAGCCCTAAGATTTTAGTAGTAGCCCCTGAAAAAAGGCTTTCTTGGCAGTATCACTTCCGCCGTGCCGAGATTTGGAAAGTAATCGCAGGGACAGTAGGCGTAGTTACCAGCCTTACCGACCAAGAAGGCGAACTCCAAACTCTTTCCGTGAATGCGCTCATTAAACTCCGCCAAGGAGAAAGGCATCGCTTAGTAGGATTAAAGGAATGGGGCGCATTAGCAGAAATTTGGCAACACACAGACCTCCACCACCCTTCCGATGAAGATGACATCGTGAGGCTACAAGATGACTTTGGTAGGTAAGAACAACAGAGCAACAAATTTTTTTCTTATGGCAAAAAAGCAAGACTTTGGCGAAGAACTCAACAACCTTAAAAACTACCTTACGCAAGCACAAAGCGAAGCGGCGAAACGGCATTTGGTCTATCCGCTTTTCAAAAAACTTTTCCCTGAGAAGTTCAAAACAGAAAGCGAAGCACAAGGTGCTGATATTTACATAGAAGGCAAGTTAATTGTAGAACTTAAAACTTCGGAAAGTGATTGGTTATTAGGATTTTATCAGGCTTTACACTACCAAAAAAAAGGATTGACGTTTAGTGCTATTTGTGTCATTGCTGAAAAGTTCATTGCTGTATGGAAAGTGAATCATATTCCTGAACACGCCGTCATTTTGGCACATACCGCAGATGCTATGCTCGCACCCAACGTAATAGGCAAGGAAAACGCCAAAAAAACGCAAAAGCATATCAAAGATGAAATTTTACAAAGTGCTATTTTCAAACTTAGCCCTACTGATGTTGCCAAAGCACAAAAAGAACTACGCTTGCTTTTTGAAGTATATGAGTTTAAAAACATCATTACTAACTTAGATGCCGACCGTATCCAAATCAATACACTTAATTTTATAGATACCATAGAGCAAATGAAACGCTTTTTTGATAATCCTATTGAAGCAATCCATACTTTTTATGCGATGGTCGGCTATTGGGATATTACTTCGGTAATTGCAGAAAGCGATTTTGGAGATGAAATACGATTAGTAGGCTACAAAGGCAAAAAATTTAGCGAACCGCTTTTTGTTGCTAAAAAATACCGCAAAGACTTTGAAAATTTTGTAAAAAATAGATTTATTTTTACTAATGAAGGTTCAGGCTTGACGGTGGACTATTATTTCAGTCGCTTTGACGAAGTGCTTGCACGCCTCAATCCTGAATATGCCAAACAACATGGTATATTCTTTACTGATGATAACCTCAGCAAATTTGCCCTTTGGTTTGTACAGAAAACGCTTAACCATGACATAGGCGAAAACTATGTCGTTTTTGACCCTGCAGGTGGTTCGGGAAACTTAATAGCAAGTTATCGCGGAAAACTCAAACACAAAATCGTGTCCGAACTCCAACCAGACCTGCTCCGTACCATAGAACGCCGCATGAAAGTCGACCCTTATCATGTAGAAACAGGCTTTACCATTATTCCTAAAACTTCGGAAAACAAAGGGCTAAACTTTTTGAATATCTCAGCAAGAGAGTATTTAGGAGAATTAAACAAAACACTGAAAGAGAAAAACTTAGCCTTAGACAAGCCTTTGGCGTTTTTGCTCAATCCTCCCTATAAAAATACAGACGAAAACCAAAAAAAAAGACAGCATACCCATGCAGACTACGAAATCAATCCCGACATTCTCGCACTCACTGGCGAAGATGCAGGCAAAGAAAGATACTTGGCTTTCCTTGCCCAAATCCTCTTGATATGCCAAGAGCAAGTAAAGCAATACCCTGATTTTCAGCCTTTACTTATGATTTTTACTCCTACCTCTTGGCTTATTCCACGCCCTACTTATGTAGAGTTTAGGGAAATTTTTGATGCGCATTTTGAATATAAAGCAGGTTTGCTCATTACAAGCAACGAATTTTTCAAACTCGAGGGAAAGTGGCCTGTCGCCTTCACTATCTGGCAGTTTCGGAAGTTTGCTACTTCCACATCGGCAACGAGTAGAACAAACCAAATCAAGGTGTATGATTTTACCCAACTTACCAAAAAATATCTTCTACTCAATTGGAGCGAAGTTGACGAAAACTTAGACAAGGTTTTAAATGACCTCCTTAAAAACGCACCTATTGTTCTACTCCATAACAACAGAGGCGACATTAGAAATACCCTACCCAAAATCCAAGACAAGAAGGGAAATTGGGTGCAACAGCCAAGATTAAATATTTATAGAAACAAAACCAAAGAAGAACAGAATCAAACAATTATCAGTGGCTTTCCATTGAAAGATGAAAGACATTTGACAAGAAAAGACCCTCATGGCTTTGCTAACGGTGAGTTTGTTGGTTTTATGGATGATAATACTCCTGTGAGAATTAGACAAGATACTTATAATCGGCAGTCAAATAAACCAGATAGAGTTTGGTTTTATTTTCAAAATTCTTTTTTGCAAATTAATTTAAATAGAGTTTTTAGTGGAACTCCTGATAAATATGGATATTGTGCTTATGATTTACACTCATCTGAATCTTTATTTTCCTCATTTGCAATTAGCAAAGCAATCAACGGCAGGTATCCCATTTGGGCAAATCAGTACGACCTATGGGCAGTAGATTTCGATAAAACCCTCACGGTGGTTGAAAACCCTGTGAGTGGTTCAAAGAAACTGCAAGGTTCAACCACTAACAGCATTTTGAAAAGCTATTTTTACAGTCTTTGCTATGCCTTTGCCTTAGCTGAGAATCGATGCGTCGTTACCAAGTTCGAGGCAGACAATCCCGTAAGCGGCGCGCCAGAGATTTTTGTGGACAATCCGCTTTGTCCTGCGAATAAAGAAAGTTTTTGGGCGTTGGTATTGGACAGGGAGATAGTCAGCCGGGAGATGAAGCCTTTTACCTCAACCTCTCATTTTTTCCTCAAAGATGCCTCCAATTTAGCCTTAGCTTTGGTGAGTGCAGTCAAAGAATTATATCGCTATTGGAACATGAATCACTGCCGAGGACAGTTTCTCTATGACGTAGGGCTAAGAGAGGAGCCTTATTTCAAATACTTTGACTATCCTGATTTTGTAACACCCTACTCAGGAATTATTCAGCTTAAAAAATATGCAGAGGTAAACGGCGCAAGCGATTTGCAACCCTACTTTGAGAAAATCAGCAACCTAAGCAAGCAAGTCAGAGAAGAGATTTACTTTCTGTTGGTAGAGATTTTTGGGTATTTCAGGTAGCCCATAGCTTATGCGCTATGGCTTGGCATGAATATTTTACCTATATCGTCATCTGATTTATCATAATTTTCCTTAACATTGCAGTCCAAAAAATGAATACTTGATTATTTTAAAATATTAGTTCAAAACGGCAAACTATCAAGCTACTCAGCTAATTAACTATTTTCTAAAAATGAATATTTCTCTTGCTTGGCTCAGACAATTTATTGATTTACAGGAATCTGCCGAGGAGGTAAGTAAAATGCTTACCAGTGTTGGCTTAGAAGTAGAAAGCATAGAAAGCTACGAAACTGTCAAAGGAGGGTTAGAGGGCGTGGTGCTTGGCGAGGTACTTACTTGCGAAAAGCACCCTGACGCAGACAAACTAAGTCTTACTACGGTTGATATTGGCAAGGGGCAGGTGTTGCCTATCGTATGCGGTGCGCCCAATGTGCGTGCAGGACAGAAAGTGGTCGTGGCAACCGTTGGGACTACTTTATACCCTACTGATAAAGAGCCTTTTACTATCAAAAAAGCAAAAATCAGAGGGGCTGTTTCCGAGGGCATGATTTGCGCCGAGGACGAAATCGGCTTGGGCAAGTCGCATGATGGCATTATGGTTTTGGATACCACTTTACCCAATGGGACGCCTGCCGCCCAATATTTCAACTTAGAAAGTGATAAGATTTTTTCCATTGGTCTAACACCCAATCATGCAGACGCTACCTCGCACTATGGCGTTGCCAGAGATTTGAAAGTATTGTTAGGCAGGGAGTTATGCAAACCTTCGGTAGCACATTTTACAATTGATAATACTAATACTCCTATTGAGGTAGTAATAGAAAACACCGAAGCCTGCCCTCGCTATGCAGGGGTAGTGATTTCGGGTGTAAAGGTCAGAGAATCTCCTGATTGGCTAAAAAACAGACTCAAATCCATTGGGCTTTCACCGATTAACAATGTAGTGGACATTACCAATTACGTACTGCACGAGTTAGGGCAGCCGCTACATGCTTTTGATTTGGCGAAAATCAGTAAAAATAAGGTGATAGTCAAAACTTTACCACAAGATACGCCTTTCATTACTTTGGACAGAGTAGAAAGAAAACTAAGCCAAAACGACTTGATGATTTGTGATGGCGACGAGAAACCTATGTGTATTGGAGGAGTATTTGGAGGGCTTGATTCAGGAATTACCGAAAATACAACTGCTATTTTCTTGGAAAGTGCCTACTTTTCACCTACTTACATTCGCAGAACTTCACAGCATCATTCCTTAGTAACTGATGCTTCGTTTCGCTTTGCGCGTGGCATAGACCCTAACGGAACGGTGTATGCCCTCCAACGTGCCGCCCTGCTCGTCAAAGAAATCTGCGGAGGGCAAATCTCTTCGGAACTGATTGATATTTACCCTAATCCTATGCCTCATCGAGCTTTCAGCGTAAAGTATAAAAATATAGATAGGCTCATCGGCAAAGTCATTGATAGAAATTGGATTAAAAAGACTTTGGAAGGCTTAGAAATAGAGGTTTCTAATGACAATGGCGAGGAGTTTACTGTTTCTGTCCCTCCGTATCGCGTTGATGTAGAGCATAGTGCAGATATTACGGAGGAAATTCTGCGCATGTATGGCTTTGACAATATAGAGTTAAAAGAGCATTACAGTTCGGACTTTTTAGCAGAGTTTCCTGCGCTTGACGAGGACAAAATCAAATGGAATCTGACTCAAATGCTTGCGGCGAGTGGCTTGAACCAAATCATGACCAATTCCTTTACAAAGGCGAGTCATTGGGCAAATATGGCATCTTTCCAAGAAGAGCAGAACGTAGAAATGCTGAATCCTTTGAGTACTGACTTGGCAGTAATGCGTAGGTCTTTGGTTTTCACAGGCTTAGAAACAGTTATCTACAATATTAATCGCCGTCAAAAAGACTTAAAACTTTTTGAATTTGGCAAGATTTACAGCAAAGTTACCAAAGAGGATGGCAAAAATATTTACTTGGAAAGAGAACAACTTTCTATCTTCCTCACGGGCAACAAAGTAAGCGAAACGTGGCAAGCCAAAGCAGAAAAGGTAAACTTTTATGATTTGAGTGGAGTAGTTTCCAAGATTTTTAACTTTTTGAATATCAATAAAATTACTCAAAACGAGATACAAACAGACATTTTTGAGTATGGCTTAGCAATTAATTTTCAGAAAAAAGAAATTGCTCGTTTGGGGCTTTTGAGAAAAAATATTACCAAAAGTTTTGATATTAAGCAAGAAGTTTTTTATGCGGAAATAGAATGGGAAAGACTCATGAGCCAAATCAACCCTGTTCGCAGTGTTAGCGAGCCTCCAAAGTTCCCTGAGGTGCGCAGAGATTTGTCTTTGGTAATAGATAAAAAAATTACTTTCAAAGAAATAGAAAATTTGGCAATGCAAACTGAACGCAACTTACTCCAAAGCATCAATGTATTCGACGTATATGAAGGCGAAAATATTGGGGCGGATAAAAAGTCGTATTCGGTGAGCTTTACTCTTTTAGACCTTAACCAAACCCTGACGGAGGAAACTATTGAGAAAACCATGACCAAGTTGATGACTGCCTTCGAGCAGAAACTTGGGGCAGTGATAAGGAAGTAAGTTCCCAACTTTCCAAAAGTTTTAAGCCTTGGAGAGGTTATACTCAGTCCTATGAGGCTTTTTAAAATCTCATAGGGCTAATAAAACTTAGGACTAATTGCTTTCTTGGGTTTTACTTACAAATAGAAGTAATTACTTTTTGTGCTTCTTCCATGCCTAAGTTTTTGGCTTTTTTCAAATCTTCACATGCCGCTTGCGTATTTTTCAAGTAATGATATGCTAAGCCTCTGTTGTAGAACACATTAGCATTTGTTCTTTCCCAGAGAAGGACTTGGGTATAATCTTGGAGGGCTTTTTCAAATTTTTTCTGTTTAAAATATACATTGCCTCTTTGAATATAAGCATTGGTAAAGTCTTGTTTTAAGCGAATGGCTGTGGTGTAGTCTTTGATAGCTTCTTGCAGGTTGCCTACTTTTTCTTTGGCGTAGCCTCTATTGTAAAAAGTACTATGGGAATCATCGCCTAATATGATGGCAGTGTCATAATCTGCGATGGCTTGGCTAAACAACTTGCTTTTCAAGGCTTCATTGGCTCGCTTGATGTAAAAAGGGGGAAACTTGTCCTCAAAACTAATCAGTCCTTGGATGTCTGCTTTACCTTGAACGATTTGCAAATTGTATAAAGCCAAAGCATTTTCGGGAGAAAGTTTCAGAGCCTGTTCGTAATCTGCTATGGCATTTTCTTTTTCTCCCTGCCTGACTTTTATTAAACCTCTGTTAATGTAGTAGTTAGGGTTGTGAGAATTCAGTAAAATTGCAGAATCTATATCCGCCAATGCCCCTGCCAGGTCTTGTAACTTCATTCGTGCCAAACTACGGTAATTGTATATCTCCGCATGGCGGCTCTGTAAAGTAAAAATGCCTCCTACAACTTTTTCCTTGCCATAGCCTACATTCTGATAATAAACCGTTTGCGTTTCCCGACGAGGCAAGCGAAGTAGTTTTGTAAGGTCTTGTTCGGCATTTTGGAAGTCTTGCATTTTGTAGTGAAGCAGTGCCTTGCTAAACAATGCCTCTACAAAAAGCGCGTCTAAGTGCATACATATCAGATAATCAGTCAGCGCAGCAGACCTATCTCCCAAATCTTCTTTGCAGGAGGCGCGATAGAAATACGCCATTTTATAGTCAGGTTTTACTGCAACAGCTTGGTCGAAATAACGAATTGCCTCTGCGAATCGGTCTTGGGCATAAAGTTCCATAGCAAAATTACACCATTCTTCTGCGGAGCGTCTGCTGGGATTTTCTGCTAATTTGTCAGGAAAATAGGGTTTCTCTTGGGCAAGCAAGACAATGTTTACTGAAAAGCAAAATAAGCAAGCTACTATTCTCATCGCAATATCAAGCGTTTGTATTCAAATTTACTAATAAATTTTCTCTTTTTCATTTTTTGAAAGTATGATTTTTTATCAAAAAATCTTTTTTTTGGATTTTATTTATTGAGGTTGTTTAGGATTGTATAAGATTTCCAATCAAAGATGTATTTTTAGGTGCCAAATCCAAAATACTCTTTTTATGGAAATCTTAGGCAAAGATATAATTATTAAGTATATCATACCACATTTA
>Ga0272446_1007451_pt1 | contig 10874 bp, 8 predicted proteins | sample YNPCB0061_FD_194587 | JGI IMG/M metagenome (GOLD analysis project Ga0272446, IMG submission 194587) | Hot spring microbial mat communities from Yellowstone National Park, WY, United States - YNP-CB-006-1 | ecosystem: Environmental > Aquatic > Thermal springs > Hot (42-90C) > Sediment | place...
TCGTGCGCATCTTCCCGTCCTCGTCCTCTTCCAGCAGGACGAGGCCCCAGCCCGACACCGAGTCCAGCATCGGCTCGATGGCGGGCACCGGGTAGCGCGGCAGCTCGCCCGCGGCCTGGCCCGTCTTGTCGACCGTCTTCACCGGCTCGAGCATGGGCAGCTCGAAGCCGCCGCGCGTCTCCACGGGGAAGGCGTACAGCGTGGCGACCCGCTCGAGCTGCGCGGCCTTCTTCGCGAGCGCCTCGGCGCTGGGAACGCCGGCGTCGACGGCCGCGCTCTCCTCCGGAAAGGTCTCCTCGGCGGGGAACTCCTCCTCGGCAGGGAACTCCTCGGGGCCCGCGTCGGCGGCGTCGCCCGCGTCCACCTCCTCGGCGGCCGGCGGCGGCGCGACGATGGGCGGGTGGTTCACCGCCTCCACTTTCGGCAGCGGGTCCACCTTGGGGATGACGTTGAAGCCCAGGTACAGCGGAATGCCCTTCTCGCGCACCGTCTGACCCAGGGCGATGTCGCCCACCGGGTCGGACTTCGGCTCGTCGAGGGTGGCGTCGAAGACGATCATCTTCGCGCCGGCGTCCTTCAGGTACTCGAAGATGTCGGCGTAGATGACGCGGTCGTACGGCCAGGCGCCGTAGCGCAGGCGCCAGCTGGGGTTCGTCTTCACGTCGATGAACGTCTTGTCGTCGATGGCCACGACGACGATGTCGTCGGTGCGCTTCACCTTGCCCCAGGGGAACCAGTCCGTCCCCGTGAACTTCTTGACGCCGTCGTCGTAGGCGTTGCGCTCGTCGTCCGACAGCTCGAGCAGGTCGAAGTGGTACCAGAGGTAGCCCAGGCCCGTGGCGAAGAGCGCCAGCCCAAGCATCACCGGCCAGGTGCGCTTGAAGCGGAGCTTGATCAGCGCGAGCTTCTTCCCCACGGTGCGCGACTGTAGGCGAGGCGCCCCTCGGCGAAAGCGAAAACTACGGCTCGAAGTTGGCGCTCTTCGGCGGCAGCGCGCGCAGCACCTCGCGCAGCGGCTGTCCGTCGAGCGCGGCCAGCTCGCGGAAGGCGCGCCCGGACAGGCTGAACTCGGTGCCTGGCTGCGTCACCGCGAAGCGCTGGTAAAGGCGATCGCCCTGCATCGCCAGCTCCTGCCCGCGCAGGAAGACGCCACCGTCCTTCGCGACGTCGGCCACGGTGGCCAGCAGCAGCTCGGGGGCGATGGCGCCGCCGCGGAACTCGCGCTGCACGAAGACGTCGAGCAGCTCTCCACCCGCCACGCAGCGCCGCGCGTCCCACGTGCGCCGCCACAGCGCGAAGCCCACCGGCTCCCCCTGGTCCACCGCCAGCAGCGCGTTGGCCTCTTTCCCCAGCGCGTCGCGGGTGAGCATCTCGACCGTGCCCTTCCACGGCTGCTGGAAGGTCTCACGCAGGTAGTCCGTCATCAGGCCCGCGAGGGCCACCATGTCTTCGCGCGCGGCGCGTCGAATGCGGGGCACGGCGCGCTGGTTATCACGGCTGCAGCGCGAAGGGCCGCGCGTTCTTGTACTTGAACAGCACGCCCGCGCCGGCGCGCAGGTTCAGGTCGATGGTGGCGGTGTCGGCGCCCGTCGAGGTGAGCGCGCGCGGCGACACCTGCCCCGTCACCGGGTCGAGGACGAGGATGGCCGTCTTGTCGAGGGACGCGTCGGTGGACGACGCGAAGTTGAACGAGAGGCGGATGGTCTGGTTCGCCGAGGACGAGTTGGGCCAGTCACCGCCGGGGTGCGCGTTGGTCATCACGAAGGCGTACGGCTCGTCGCAGTCGTCGCGGAAGGAGCCGACGATCGCCTCCGGCCCCAGCGTGCCCTGCGGCGCGACGCCCGCGAGGTAGGGGTCATTCCCCGCGCCCACCGCCCACGCCGTCGTCTCGGCCGGCTGCAGGAGCCGCGCGACGTAGCGCACGTCGGTGTTGCGCAGGAGCACCATCGCGCGCCCGAGGTTGGCGAGCTCGAGATTGACGTTCGCGGCCCAGGTGAACTGCGGCGTCTTCGCCGAGCCGTAGTCGCCGGAGGAGGAGAAGAGCAGCGTGCGCAGCGCGCCCGTGGGCCCGGGGTCCACCTGGTACAGGAACCACGTGTGGCCGGTGTAGCCGTACGCGATGCCGACGTGCGCGTCCCAGCGCAGGTCCGCCTCGGTCGCGCTGTCGGTGTTGGGCGACTCGAAGTACGAGTCGAGGTACCGCCACCACACCTTGCCGTTCGCCATCGCGACCGCGCGCGTGCGGGCCAGCCCCTTGAAGACGTTCTTCCCGTAGTCGTACTGGTCCATGCTGACGACGTCGAAGGGCGCAAACGACGCGGTGTTCGCGGCGATGGTGTTCCAGGTGTTGATGCCCGGCGCGAAGTTGACGATGAGGAGCCCATTCGGGTCGACCGTGCGCACCGCCGCGGCGCCCGTGGCCATCGCCTGGAAGGTGGCCACGTCCATCGGCTCGTCGCTGACCTGGTAGCCGATGCGGCCCGCGGGCGGCGTGAGACCGCCGAGGAGCTGGCCGTTCCACGCGCTCGTGCCGTCCTGGTTCATCCAGGTGACGTAGGGCACCGAGGCGGGCGCGGCCGCCGCGATCCGCGCAGGCACTTCGTTGGGAAAGCCCGTGGCCCAGGTGTGCAGCGCCGTTGCGTGGAAACTGGAGAAGTAGTCCGTCACCTGCGCCGGCGTGGGCGCGGGCATCACCACGTTCAGCCCGGAGATGAACATGCGGTTGGAGCGCTGCCACTGCTGGGCGCGCGTGAGATTCGCGGGAGGTGTGCAGGTCGCCGAGCCGCCGCCGGAGCCACCGCCCGTCGCGCCACCGCCGATGCCGCCGCCGGTCGCACCTCCACCGGCGCCACCGCCCGTCGCACCACCCGCGTCGGGATCTCCCGTGGGACCTTCACCGCACGACGCCACGACGATTGCCGAAAGGAGGACGGCTCCGAGCCACAGACTTCGCATGAACGCGACTCCCGCTGCCCCTTCGCGAGCGCTCTCTCGCGGGATACGCGGGCCGCGGGAAGGTGGGGGCGCTCGTCACAGCTTCTTCGTCACGTTGGCCGCCGCCAACAGGCTCCACACCGCGGTGCCGAGCGCGCCCAGCACGATGCCGGCGATGGCCTGGCCCTTGCGCCCCACCGGCGGGTGCGCGGTCGGGTCGACGCGCCGCAGCGCGACGATGCCGAGCGCCAGCGCGATGGGCGCGAACGGCGCGAAGGCGAGCCCGGCCAGCCCCAGCGTCATCGCGCGGCGGGCGGGCACGTTGTCGTGCAGCAGCGACCACGCTCTGCGCAGCCGCTCGCGCGGGACGTCCATGCGGAAGAACAGCTGGGTGCGCACGCTGCCCAGCGCCGACGCGACGATGGCCAAAGGCAAGATGACGACGGCGAGCGCCGCCGCGTCCAACTGCACCGCCTGCACGACGCCATAGAGCAGCACGACGACGACGAGCGCCGGGCGCGACCAGCGCTGGCCCAAGAAGAAGCCGCCCGCGACGATGCTCCAGAGCAACAGCGCCGCGGCGGCGCCCACCATCACCGGCCCCGACTCGGCGGGATCGCTGACGCTCACGGCGAGCATTCCAATCGCGGCGAGCCCATTCACGATGCAGGTGAAGCCGAAGAACCACGCCCACGAGTCGCGCTTGCCCCAGTACTTGAGGCGGAAGGCTTCGAGGTAGTCCACGTCGGGCCGCGCGGCGCACTCGCGGCAGAACTGTGACGCGTCCAGCACCACCAGCTCGTTCGCGCAGATGAAGGTGCCGCAGCGCCGACACGCGGCAACGGCAGGGGCCTCCGGGTGGCGCGCGCACCTCGCGCCCGCGGGAATCGACGTGAGGCCGACGGTGGAGGCGAGGTTCGGCAGGTCCGGCATCGCCTGTCAGTTTCGCACGAACGGGCCAGGACAGCGTGGTCTGCGGCCCGCGCGCCGTCCGGCCAGGCGTTCTTCGCTCTGGACGCGCGCGTTCACCGCGCGGGGCGAGCGACGCGTACGGCGAATTCTCCGGGCCCGTGGCCTGCGTCGGCATCGTGCGTCGCCGCGCCGAATCCCGTACCGTCGCGTGCATGGCACGCAACCTCTGGGGCTGGGGCGAGGTAGAGGCCGCGGACGCGCTCGACGACTCCCGCGCCCGCGCCGAGGCCTTCTTCGGTCCGCTCGAGGTGGAAGACGCCGCGCCGCCCCGCGTGCCCGCGCCCCGCCTCGAGGTGCCGGCCGCGCTGCAAGCCTTCTCCACCGCCGACGCCGCGACGCGCGCCGCCCACGCGATGGGCAAGAGCTACGTCGACCGCGTCCGCGGCTTCCGCGGGGACTTCTCCAGCGCGCCTGACCTCGTCGCCTTCCCGCGCGGCGAGGCGGACCTCGTCGCCGTGCTCGAGGTCGCGGATGCCTATCGCCTGGCCGTGATTCCCTTCGGCGGCGGCTCCTCGGTCGTCGGCGGCGTCGAGCCTCGCCTCGGGCCCCGGCACCGCGGCGCCGTCACCGTCGACCTCTCGCGGCTGCGCGAGGTGCTTGAGGTCGACGACGTGTCTCGCGTGGCGCGCGTGCAGGCGGGCGTGCTGGGCCCCGATCTCGAGCGGCAGCTCGGCGCGCACGGCCTCACGCTGCGGCACTTCCCGCAGTCCTTCGAGTACTCGTCACTCGGGGGCTGGCTGGCCACGCGCGCCGGCGGCCACTTCGCCACAGTCTACACGCGCATCGACGAGCTGACGCAGGCGGTGCGGCTCGTCACGCCCCGCGGCGTCGTGGAGACGAAGACCGTGCCCGCCCACGGCGCCGGCCCCGACGCCAACCGCCTGGTGCTGGGCAGCGAAGGCGCGCTGGGGCTCATCACCGAGGCGTGGATGCGCGTGCGACCCAGGCCCGTCTTTCGCGGCAACGCCAGCGTCCACTTCGAGGACTTCCAGCGCGCCGTCGACGCGACGCGCGCCATCGCGCAGTCCGGCCTCTTCCCCGCGAACTGCCGGCTGCTCGACGCGCAGGAGGCCTTCTTGAACGGCGTGGCCGCCGACGGCACGAGCGTGCTGGTGCTGGGCTTCGAGTCGGCGGACGCCAGCGTGGGCCCGTGGCTCGATCGCGCCGTCGCGCTCGCCGAGGCGCACGGCGGCACCTGCCCGCGCGGCAAGACGCTGAAGGACGACGCCGGCAAGGCCCGCGGCGGCGACGCCGGCGACAGCTGGCGCGCGTCCTTCTTGCGTGGGCCGTACCTGCAGGACGCGATGATTCGCCTCGGCGTCGTCGCCGACACCTTCGAGACGGCGTGCACGTGGCGCGCGTTCCCCGCGCTGTACGCCGAGGTGACGCAGGTGGTCCGCGAGGCGCTCGAGCGCGTGTGCGGCAGCGGCGTCGTCACCTGCCGCTTCACCCACGTGTACCCGGACGGGCCGGCGCCGTACTTCACCTTCCTCGGCAAGGCGAGGCGCGGCGGCGAAGTCGAGCAGTGGATCGAGCTCAAGCGCGCGGCGTCGGACGCGCTCCTTCGCTGCGGCGGCACCATCACCCATCACCACGCCGTCGGTCGCGTGCACCGGTCCTGGTACGAGCGCGAGCGGCCCGCGCTGTTCGGCGAGGCGCTGAAGGCCGTGAAGCGCGCGTGGGACCCGTCGGGGCTGCTCAACCCCGGCGTGCTGCTCGACGCCGAGCCGTGAAGGAGCCGCGATGTGCTGGACCGCGAAGCGAGACCGCGACTCGTCCACGCCCGACACGTGGCACGTCGACGCCGACGGCCGCGCGCTGACGGTGGAGGTGAAGAGCGGGGCCGGGCTGCTGACGCGGCTCGAGCGCGCCGTGCTGGACGCGCTGGGCGTCCCGGTGGAGCCGCCGTCGTCTCCGCGCTACCGCGTCACGCGCGAGGAGTACTCCCATGGCGACCTCTTCGAGCTCGAGCAGGACACCATCTGGCGCGTCGTCGACGTGGCGACCGGCCAGCCGCTGCTCGAGTGGCGCGGCGGCACCTCGCATCACCTCGAAGGCGGCGGCTGGAGCGAGGCCACCAGCGCGCACGGCATCGACGACCTGCGGCTGTCCGTCGACGGGCTCCACGCGCTCGTCCGTGACAGCGATGTGGTGACGTGTCGCCCGCCGTCGGACGTGCTGCCCTGACGGCTCGCGCCAGCGTGGCACGGCGACTGCGCTGCCTCGGACCACCGGCGCGCGACGCCGGCCAACCCCCGAGGAGGACAGCATGTCGTCACAGCACACCATTGGTCTTCGGCGCGAATGTGAGGCGATCCGAAAAGTGGTGCCTGTTCCAGGTTTGCACGGCGAACAGCACCTACCACCTCGAGGTGCAGGACCCGCAGGAAGGCGGAGCGCGCCGCTGCGCCGTCCTCACCTGCGTCGCGCCGTCGAGCCGCGCCGGGCAGGTCTTCGAAGACTCGTCGCCGCGCGCCGGCCAGCAGAGCCTCTACGCGCTGACGCCGCTGGACTGGATTGGCAAGAGCCTCGAGGTCGGCACCGCGCGCACGTCGGAGGTGGTGTCGGTGGAGTTCCTCGCCGCCAACGATGCGCCTACCGCCGCGCGGCGCTCCCAGACGCAGGTCGGCTCCGCGCCGACGACGACCGTCTTCCCCTCAACCGACACCGCGTCGCGCTCGCCTGCGGAGCGCAACGAGGCGTCGCGCCAGGAGGCTCCCGGCTGGTCCGCATTCCCGGTGAGCCACGTGGAGATGGCGGAGGTCGCCGCGTCGCTGCTCAACACCATCTGCCACCGGCGCGATCTCCTCAAGGCGCTGAAGGCCTACCCGCTGCCGCGCAAGCGTCTCGGCCTCGCCCTCGACGCCTGCCGCGTGCTGCTCGAGTCGATGGAGGCGCGCACACCGAAGAGCTGAAGGTGGACGGTCGCCGGTTCCTTTGCGCACACTCGCGCGCATGCACCGCGAGCTCTTTGGTTGGTACAGCCACCGCACCGGCATGGACATGCCCATCGTCCGCTATGGGCATTGGGGTCCGGCGCTCTTGCTGGTCCCGACGTGGCAGGCGGACTTCCTCGAGGCGGAGACGCAGGGCCTCATTCACGCCATCGCGCGGCACATCGAGGCCGGGCGCTGCACCGTCTTCTGCGTCAACACCATCACCCCGTGGTCCTGGTGCGCCGACGGCGTGCCGATGCCCGAGAAGGCGCGGCGCAGCGCGGCCTTCTCCGAGTACCTCGACGAGGAGGTGGTGCCGCACATCCGCCGCGTGCTGCGCGACGACGGCGCGCGCATCGCCATCGGCGGGGCCAGCTTCGGCGCCTTCTTCGCCGCCGACGCGCTGTTCCGCCGGCCCGACCTCTACTGGTCGCTCATCGGCATGAGCGGCATGTACCAGCTGGGCCACTGGCTCCACGGGTACTCCGACGACACCGTCTACCTGCACTCGCCCGCCTGGTACGTGCCGGGCCTGCCCGAGGGCCCGACGCTGGAGCGGCTGCGCCACGACACGCGCATCCACCTCCTCACCGGGCGCGGCGCGTGGGAGGAGCCCTGGGAGACGGACGCCTTCGCCGCCACGTTGCGCGCGAAGGGCATTCCCCACTGGTACGACGACTGGGGCCCCGACACGCCGCACGACTGGCCCACGTGGCACCGCATGCTGGACGTCGTCGCCTCGGAGCGCATGGGCTGGTGACGATGTAGGTGCAGCTTTCGCGCGCACGGGGTGGCCGGATAGATGATTTGGAGGCCTAATTCGACGCGATGGATGAATAAGCATATCGCATATACTCCGACACCTGGTGTGGGCGCTGGCCGCGTTGGCGGTGAGCGCCTGCAACTGCGGTGAGCCCGTCGCGACGGGAGATGGCGGGCCGCCGCCCGTCGACGCGGGCGATGCTGACGCGGGCGACGTGGACTCGGGCGTCGTCGATGCCGGCGTGCCCGACGCGGGCGACCTGGACGGGGGAGACTTCGACGCCGGGCTCGACGACGCTGGCACCTCGGCGCTCACCTGCATCAGCTGCCACGGCAGCACCAACAACCCGGCGCCGCCGCGCGACACGCACAACGTCATCGACCGCACCGCCCGCACGGTGGGCGCGCACCAGGTGCACCTCGGCGCCGAGCCCTGGCGCCGGACGTTGGTCTGCGAAGACTGCCACCGCGTGCCGGCCACCATCGAGGAGCCCGGGCACATCGACGCACCGCCCGCGGAGCTGACGTTCGGCGCGGTGGCCAACGCGCACAGCGTCACCTCGTCCTTCGACGGTGTCACCTGCACCACGTACTGCCACGGCGAGACGCTCTCGGGAGGCAGCACCACGCGCCCCGACTGGATGAATGGGCCGCAGGTGGACTGCTTCCAGTGCCACGGCTACCCGCCGCCGCCGCCGCACCCCGCCAACTACGCGTGCGCGTCGTGTCACATCGACCACCAGGCGCAGCCGGAGCGCCACATCGACGGCGTGCTGGACGTGAACCTCGCGTGCAACTCGTGCCACGGCGACGCCACCTCGCCCGCGCCGCCCGTCGACACCCAGCGGCAGAACGCCACGTCGCTGCGCACCGTCGGCGCCCACCGGTCGCACCTCGCCACGTCTTCCTGGCGCGCGCCGGTGACGTGCGACGACTGCCACGTGGTGCCCACGCGCTTCGACGACCCGGGCCACATCGACCCGTCGCCGGCCGAGCTGACATGGTCGCCCATCGCCAGCGCCCGCGGAGGCACGCCATCGTGGAACGGCGTCACCTGCTCCAACGACTGCCACGGTCAGACCATCAACGGCGGCACCAACAAGACGCCGGAGTGGACGCGCGTCGACGGCACGCAGGCGGCGTGCGGCACCTGCCACTCGCTGCCGCCCGCGGCGCCGCACCCGCAGAACCCCAACTGCTCGACGTGCCACGCGGCCGTCATCAACGCGAGCGGCGCCATCATCGACGCGGCGCTGCACATCAACGGCATCGTCGAGGCCTCGCAGGCGTGCGGCTCGTGCCACGCGGTGCCTCCGGTGACCGGCACGCACCTTCTGCACGTCGGCACCCAGGGCGCGCGCAGCTACGGCAGCCTGTCGACGGCCGCGTCGGTGACGAACCCCACCGGCTACGCGTTCGGCTGCGGCCAGTGCCACCCGCTCGAACCCGCGCGCCACATGAACGGCGGCCGCGCGGAGGTCGAGCTGTACAACCCCGCCGCGCCCGCGGGCTCGCTGAAGCTGCGCTCGCCGCTGGCCACCTACACGCCGGGCGCCACGACGCTCTACGACGACGCGGGCGTGGCGTACACGCAGGGCAGCTGCGGCAACGTGTACTGCCACTCCGGGCCGACGTACGCGACGCCGGCCGCGGTGCCACGCCCGGGCGTGGACTTCGCGTTCGCCGGCTACCCGGTCAGCTACCCGGCCTACGCGGTGGACGTGTCGCGCGGCTTCGCCACCGTCACCTGGGGCGGCGCCTCGCCGGGCTGCGGCGGGTGTCACGGCTTCCCCCTGCGCACCAGCGAGCCCTCGGTGCGCGCCGGCGTCGGGCAGAGCCACTCGATGGTGGGCGCCGCCGGCCTCGAGAGCGGCCACGCCTTCAACCATAACGGCACGCCGCTGGCCTGCCGCACCTGCCACCACGACACCGTCACGGCGCTGAGCACGACGGGGAAGGTGGGCGGCCTCACCACGTACGGCCCGGTGCCCATCGCGGGCTGGGCGCAGCACGTCAACGGCCTGCCCGACGTCGCCTTCGACACCGTCAACCCGGTGGCCGTCAGCGGCGTCACGCAGTCGTTGGCCGGCGCGGCGTACCAGCAGGCCACGGCCACCTGCAGCAATGTGTCGTGTCACAAGTCCCAGACGGCCGTGAAGAACGGCCACCCCTTCCGCCCTGACCAGGTGAGCATCGAATGCAACGTCTGCCATCAAAAGTGACGGCACGCGTCGCGGCGTGCGTGGCGGTCGCCGGCCTGTCCTTCCAGGCGTCGGCGGGCGACCAGGTGTTCCACCTGACGAAGCACGGCAGCACGACGAGCGGCGTCAACCGCGTGTCCAGCGCGCCCGTGGGCCACTGCCTGCAGTGTCACCCGGTGCGGCAGACGCCGGTGTTGATGTCGCCGGTGCTGTTCGGCCCCAACGACAACACGCTGTGCTTCACGTGCCACGCGGCGGCCGGCAGCGCGTCGGTGTACGCCGGGCAGGCGGCGTACGCGTCCGGCATCCACGCGACGTCGGCCGCCATGCGCTGGCCCGGGCCCACGCCCGCGGCGCGCCCCGCGGGAGACGAAGGCAAGTGCCTCAACTGCCACGCGCCCCACGGCGCGCGCGACGCGCAGGGCCTGGTGCCCAACCTCGAGTACTTCCGCGAAGAGGCGCTGTGCCTGTCGTGCCACGACGCGTCCGGGCCCGGCGCCGCCAACATCGCCGCGGAGCTGACGAAGACGGCCGCGCACCCGGTGGCCAGCATCAGCGGGCGCCACGCCACCGCCGAGGGCGGCGTCAGCGCGGCCTTCGGCGCCACCAACCGCCACTCGGAGTGCACCGACTGCCACAACCCGCACGCGGTGACGTCGACGAGCGCGCTGATGGGCGCGAGCCGCGTCTCGGTGACGAACGGGCTCGCGGGCACAGCGCCGACGTACACCTTCGTGCCGCCCGGCAGCGCGACGGCGGTGACGGAGTACCAGCTGTGCTTCAAGTGCCACTCGTCGTGGACGACGCGGCCCGGCACGGCGAAGGACATCGCCATGCTGCTCAACCCGGCGAACGAGTCGTTCCACCCGGTGGAGGCCGCCGGCAAGACGACGTCTTCGCAGCTCGCCGCCAGCCTCGCGGCGGGCAACGGGCTGCCGCACCTCACCACCTCGTCTCACCACCTCGTCCACCATCACCTGCGGCGACTGCCACAACAACGACGCGCTGCCGCGCAACGTGACGCTCGTCTCCGCCTATACCGGCGCCGTGCCGAAGGGGCCGCATGGCT
>Ga0272446_1007453_pt1 | contig 10872 bp, 14 predicted proteins | sample YNPCB0061_FD_194587 | JGI IMG/M metagenome (GOLD analysis project Ga0272446, IMG submission 194587) | Hot spring microbial mat communities from Yellowstone National Park, WY, United States - YNP-CB-006-1 | ecosystem: Environmental > Aquatic > Thermal springs > Hot (42-90C) > Sediment | place...
CTCGCCGTCCATCGCTTCGTCGTCCTCATCCGCTGCCTCCGCCCGGCACCGTCCGTCGGCGCCTGAACCCGAGTTCAGTCGGATTTCAAGATCCCGTCAGGGTACGCTCCGGCGGATAGGTACACGCAGGAAGCGGCTCGAATGGTTGGGCGGGTTCGCGCCGCCGCGGAGGAGGCTCGCGCTACCCTTCGCGCGCCCGCCGCCGTGGGCGACTACGCGCTCCTCGCGCAGGTCGAGCAGCTCGACGATGCGTGCGTCCAGCTCGGAGCGGCGGCGGCGTCAGGCACTTCTGTCATCGAGCTCGAAGTCCCCGCGCTCACGAGCCTCGCGGCGCTCTGTGCGAGCCTCTATCCCGGAGAAGCGCTCGCGCGCATGGGCGAGGTCCTCGCCGCCAATCCCGAGCGGATCCCGAACCCCGCCGTGATTCGTCCCGGCACGCGTCTCGTCGTCCCTCGGCCACCGAATCGGACGTGACCCATGCCGACTCCTCGCGTTCGCGTGACCGCGCTCGTCGCTGGACGCGAATACGGGAGCGCACCCGGTCCCGGGATCGCGCAGTACACCTACGAGAGCGACGTCCTTCAGCTCGGAGATCCCGTCTCGCTCGTTCTGCCGAACCCGCGCGGCGAGCTGAACGGCAAGCTCAGGCTCGGCGAGTCGCTTGAGCTCTACATCGCCGACCCCGAGGTCGCGGGCGGCGTCGGGATCCGGAAGCTGAAGGGCCTCGTCACATCAAGACAGGCGAGCGCATCGGTGGACGGCGGAACCAGCATCACGCTCGGCGGCGCCGACCTCGGCTGGCACCTTGCGAACAACGCCGCGCCGCTCTGGTTTCGCCTCCGCGGCATCACGTTCCAGCGCCTCCTCGAGAGCGTCCTCGATCGGTCGTGGGGGTTCGCGGGAGTCCGCGCCGAGAACGAGACGAACCGACGCCTCAAGCTGGGACGCGCCGGCGCAGTCCAGGCGCTCCAGGGATCAATCGATCAGCTCATCCCGCCGATCCAGATCGAGCCCGGCGAGATGATCGCAGACGTCCTCATCCTGTTCGCCAAGCGTGAGCGAAAGCTCATCAACGTCTCCTCCGACGGCTATCTCCAGATCTGGTCGCCAGCGAGGAGCCCGCGGCCCCTCTACTCATTCGAGCTCCACCGCGGCTCGTTGCGAGGCAAGCGCAGCAACGTTCTCCGAGCGTCGGTCGCTGAGAACATCGACGGGGTCTTCACCGACGTCACCTGCGTCGGCCAGGTCGTCCAGCCCCCGAGCCTCGCCGATGCGACGAACCCAAACGAGGGCTCATTTCGAGGGCGCTTTCGGCCTGAGCCCGCCCCGCTTCCATTCCTACGTCGGTTCACGTTCTCAGACGGCGAGCAGCTCACGAAGAACCAGGCTGACACGCGCGCGCGCTGGCGCGCCGAGCGCGGCCTCTTCGACTCGTGGTCGTACACGGTGACGGTGCGCGGCCACTCCCAGAACGGCGTCTTCTACGAGCCCGATACGGGAGCCGAGGTCCACGACTCAGTCCACGGACTCGACGGCGTCTTCTACGTGAGTGCCGTCCGCTATCAGGGCGACGTCAGCGCCGGCACGACGACGACGCTCACGCTCCGGAAGCCCAACCTCCTCTCTGCCTGACGAGGACTCATGACCAGCTACGAGGCGCTCCGCCACGCGCGGACAGAGCTGCGCGAGCTCGTTCGCCAGGTGGTCGCGAACGCCCTCCAGTTCACGCGCTTTACCCGCACGTCGAGCTCGGGCGCGCGCGACGGCGTCGCCGGGCACCCGACGAGCTCCGACGAGGAGCGCTACGACTACGAGGTCCGGCGCCTCCAGCACTTCGGCTTTCGCAGCGTGCCTCCCGCCGACACCGTCGGCTTCCGCATTGCCGCCTGTGGCGGCGCCACAAACGGCGTCACCGTCGCCGAGGACTCTCCTCGCTACGGCCCGAGCGACCTCGACGACGGCGAGGTCGCGCTCTTCAACACGCGCGAGGGCCTCGAGATCCGGCTAGACAAGAACGGCAGCGTTCGGATTCGCTCGGCGCGCGGTGCAACCGTCGAGCTGCAGGGCGGCGGGCGCGGCATCGCGCGGCGTGATGACGAGGTCGCGGCGACGCAGGCGCTCGCAACGTGGATGGGGCAGGTCGAGAAGGCCGTGAACGCGCTCTCGTCCGGTGCCGTCCAGCCGCTCTCGGACAGCTTCTCGGCGGCCGTCGGCCGCATCCGCACCGCCAGCGACCTCTCGACGACGGGGTGAATCATGCGGGAGCGCGAAGGCGGGCGCGACATCGCGCTCGTCCAGAATCCCGCGACGGGACGCTACGACTTTGTATTCGATGAGACCGGAAACCCCGCCTTCACCGACACCGAAGAACACACGGTCCTCTCGCTCGAGCTCGAGCGCCAGGGCGAGTACTGGGCCGACACCGCGGGTCGGCGCGGCTCGCGCCTCCACACGCTGAAGCTCGACCGACCAAGCACGCGCGCCGACCTCGTGGCCATGACCGCCGAGGCACTCGCGCCCGCCGTCGCTGATGGACGCCTCCGAGATGTACAGACAGCCGCGGAGCGCGTCGGTCCCGGCCGCTACACGTTCCTCATTCGGTGGCGCGCCCGCGACGGCCAGGACCGCGGGCTCAGGGTGTTCCTGGGGAGCTGACCGATGGGCCTGGAGCTTCCCGACTTCGAGTCGCTCTCGGCGCGGATCCTCTCGTTCTTCCGCAATCGCTGGCCAGGCAAAGACGCTCACCCCGAGTCGTTCATCGGCAAGATGGCGGGCGCTATCGCGATGGCGCTCTTCGGCCTCTTCGAAGCCGTGGAGCAGGTCGCGCGTGACGCAGTCCCGACGGAGCGCACCTCGCTCGAGGGGCTACGCACCTGGGCCGACGCCATCGGAGTCCCAGCCGATACCGAAGGCAAGTATGGCCAGAAGGGTCCCAAGCAGGCCTCTGGTGGGCGCGGCCTCCTCGCCGGCACGAACGGGACGGTGTTCGCTGACGGCACGATCGCGACAGCAGCCGATGGAGGCACGCAGGTTGCGCTGAGCGGCTCCGCCGCAATCCCTGGCGCACCACCGGGCAAGGGCAGCGTCGTCGGGACGTTCATCGCCCTCACGCCGGGTACGCGCGGCAACCTCGCCGCCGGAGCGCGCCTCACCTGGGAGGCCGCGCCGAGCGGCGCCGACCCGACCTTCTCGCTCATCGCACCGCTCGACGGCGGGCAGGACGAAGAGTCCTCTGAGAGCCTCCTCGCCCGAACCCAAGCGCGCCTCCGCAACGCGCCAAAGGGCGGCACGGCTGCCGACTATCGCGGCTGGGTCGAGGCGGTCCCCGGCGTCGCGCGCGCGTTTGCGTACCCGCTCCGCGGCGGGACCGGCAGCGTGCACGTCGTCGCGACCGCGGGCGGCTCGGGTCTCGGGCGCCGCCCGTCGGACGCGGTCCGTCTGGCGGCCGACGCCTACGTGCGCTCCGTCCGTCCGGTCACCGTCGCTGGCTACTCGACGCGGCTACCGTGGATGAAGCCGCGCGGGCTCGCGCTCCGCCTCCGGATCGAGGCGACTCCGTCGGCGCGCTTCGACTGGCGGGCTGAGGGGGTTCCTCTCGCCGTGGCCTCCTATCAGCCCGATGCCACTCCCCCGCTCCTCACCCTGAGAGCTCCACCTCCGCGCGCGCTCAGCGACGCGCTCGCACGACGAGAGCGACCACGGCTCCAGCTCGTCTGCACCGGACCGTTCGCGACCGCGCTCCCCGTGCTCGTTCGCTGTAGCGGGCTCGCGGGAAGCGTCCTGACTCTCGAGCAGGCGCCGCCCGATGGCGTCGTCGCGGCCGGCGACGTGGTCCTGCCTGGCTCGGATGCGGTCATTCCGCTCGCCGCCGCGCTCATCGCTCACGTCGACTCACTCGGCCCCTCGCGCGAGGGCGGGCTCGCTGATCCGAACGATGTGTGGGAGGACACGCTCTCGATCGCGCGGATCTATCAGCTCGCGCTCGAGGTCAGGCTCGGCGAGCGTGGTCAGCCCGCGTGCCGCAATGTGCTTCCGGGCAGCGTCACGATCGATGGCGTCGGGGCGGACCGCCGCGCTGCCGACTCGCTCCTCGATGCTCCCGAGCTCCTCTCTGTGGGCTCCGTCGCAATTTCAGATTGACGATAAAATTCTCCTTGCAGGCGTTTCAGTGACCGCACTAAGTATGCGACGTGGATACGAAGCCTCTGACCCTCGCTGACCTGGAGCAGATCATCCCGCGCCTGCGGGCAACCCTTCACGAAGCGGAGCGAGCGCTCCAGGCGCTCTACGACGTGAGCGGGCTGCTCACCGAGCGGCGCAGCGATGCCGGCGCGGTCACGCCTGCAACCGCCTCGAACGGAGTCTCGAACAGGGCTCGCGCCGGCGCGAATGGCACTACTCCACGTGGAGCGCGAGGGCGCAAGCGTATCCTCCTCAAGAAAGGCGGAAGCCGTGCACGCGGGGATGAGGCCGACGCCGTCGAAGCACTGCTCCTCGCGTTCTTGAAGAAAGCAGGGAAGAGCGGCGCCGCGGTGAGCGAGATCCTCAGCGAGACCGAGCTCCCCAAAGCGACCGTGAACTATCGGCTCCGGTCGCTCCGAGGAGACGGACGGGTGAAGCTCTCGGGCAATCGTCGCTCTGCACGCTGGTACGCGGCTTAGGCGATGACCAGCAGGACGGTCGCGCAGGTACAGCACCGGCTGCGTGCGCTCCTCGCCGACGTGACTGACCTCAGCGAGCGCGCAACCGCACTCGAGCGGGCGATGACCGCGGCACGCACCCAAGCCCCCACGGCACTCGCGAACCCAGAGGGCCAGCGCGTCAACGTACATCTCCGCGAGCGCTGGCCAGCTTCGCTCACGATGGCTGAGCTCGCGACCGAGCTCGGCCTCGACGAGGCCGCCTGCGCTGCGGCGCTCCTCGAGCTCGTCGACGCAGGGCTCGTCATCAAGCGGACCGAGACGCCGCCAGCCTTCGTCGCAGATCTCTAGAACGCCGTCCTCGAGGAGCTCCGATGGACCTCTCGCTCGCAGAGGTGAAGGAGCTCTTCATCCAGCTCTGGCCTCCCGGCCGCCTCTATGACTGGTGGTCGCCGAGTTCGTTCGTCTCGCGCTTCTTCGACGGCATCGCGGAGGCGCTGAAGACCTTCGGCTTCGACCTCGTCAAGCGCCTTCGACGAGAGGTCATCCCGTCGAGCGCCATGGAGCTCATCCCTGAGTGGGAGAGCGCACTCGAGCTCGCCGAGACCGAGACAGCACAGCGTGGATCGCTCGAGCAGCGACGCGCCGCGATCGTCGGCCGTCTTCGCGAGCGCGACGCCTTCACATTCGACCTCGTTCGGACGGCGCTCGCGCCGCTGCTCGGGGTGAGCGCTCCAGCCACGCTACGCGTGCTCGAGACAGATCGCGCAGCGATGCGGGTCGCTCACACCTACGTCCATGGGTATGCCGACGGCGCTGGCCTCCCTCTGGTCGGGACGAGCCTGTACGTACCCGACGGCGGGATCGTGTCAGAGGCGGGCGCGCACGTAATCATCGAAGCGGACGGCTTCGACGGCCCGGAGCTGCGCGCGATCTTGACCGCGCCCGACAACCGCCGCGCCGAGTGGCGCTTCGCCGCAACATCTCCGGTGAGTCGTGTGCTCTTCGCGCCCGAGCTCGCCGTCGCGCGCTGCAACGGAGCGTGGCACTTCGACATCTTCAACGAACCGACGACCGGCTCGCTGATCGTTCGAAGCTGGTCGCTGTTCGTCGAAGGAGTCGGCCCGAGCGGCCTCGCATGCGACCTCTTCGACTGGGGCGTCTACCTCGATCCCGCCGTTGTCGGCAGAGCCAGCGCCGTCGATCTCCATGGCGCGAGAGCGGCACTGAGCCGAATCCAGCACGCGCATACCTCTGGTGCGCTGATCCTCAGCCTCGCCGCGCTCCCTGACGACGCGCGGTCGCTGCCGGACCAGTGCATTCCTGTCTAGCCCGAAGGAGCCCCGATGGCGTGGCCGCTGACGCCGCTGACGACGTACCTCCAGTCGTCGCTCCCGGCGATCAAGGCGTTCGACCTGAACGCCGTCCAGGACGCGATCACGCGGATCCTCAGGGGCACATACTCGCTCGCCGGCCTCGTGCTCGACGGAACCGGCGGCGGCGATGGGACGCCTCCGCCGGGCGGGATCCAGGCGAGCGGGACCGTGAGCGCTGCGCGAATCTCAGCAGCCTCGCTCGTGACGGCGCCCGCGCTCGCGCTCGCCGCGAACGGCTTTGGAGCAACGGCGCCCCAGCGGAAGACGGCCTACGCCGATACCCTCCTCTACGCCGCCGGCGTCGTCAGCCTGGACGGTACGCTCGAGGCCGGCTTCAACGTCGTGCGCGTGGCGAAGCCCGGAACGGGCCAGTACGACGTCCGCCTCGCGCTGCCGTCGGAGGCGACGCTCGGGCGCCTCCCGTCCGCGCTGGTTCCCGTCGCGTGTGCCTACGGGATCACGCTCGCGTTTCCCGCCGTCCTCATGACGACGCCTGACCTCATCACCGTACAGATGTTCGGCCCGAGCGGAGCCAAGGTCGACTGCGGCCTCTCGCTCGTCGTGTTCGGACGCTGACCCTCTGGAGATCCGATGAACCGTCCCTATCACGTCGCTCCGTCGCTCCACACTGCTCGCGTCGCGCTCGTGTACAAAGCGCCGGCCGACGCCGGCTACGCTCACGTCGGCCTCGGGCGGACCTGCGCCGCAACGGCGAAGGCGCTCCGCACCGCCGGAATCTGGGCGGAGGTGTGGGGCTGCACCTCATCGGAGGCGCTGCTCGGACGCCTGCGCCGGGCCGACTGCGACGCGAAAGAGCGAACCTCCTGCACGCCGACTCACGTCGTCATCGCGGCGCCGTGGATCTCGACGGCGGAGCTCCAGGCGATCGCCGCCGAGTTCGTCGAGGTCGAGTTCGTCGTCACGAGTCACTCCAACTGGGGCTTCCTCGCAGCCGACCCCTACGCCGTCAAGCTCATGCGCGAGGCGGCGGCCCTTCGCCTCGCCGGGCACAACATCCGTCCCGCGGGCAACTGCGAGCGCTTCAGCCGCACCGCGATGCGCATCCTTGGCGTTCCCGTGCCGTGCCTTCCGAATCTCGTCGATCTGAGCGGCCCACCACCATCGGTCGCGCACCATCCCCCGACCGACATCCTGCGCGTCGGTCTCTTCGGCGCCGCGCGCATCCTCAAGAACGGCCTGACCGCCGCTGCCGCTGCGATCGAGCTCGCGTCGCTCCTCCGCCTCCCGCTCGAGCTCCACATCAACTCGGGTCGCGACGACGGCGGCACCGTCCACGCGATCGAGGAGCTCACGCAGGGCATCCCAAACGTGCGGCTGGTCAACGACGGCTGGCTCGAGTGGTCGCGATTTCAGGCGCTCCTCCAGCACATGCACCTCGTCCTCCAGCCCTCCTTCACCGAGAGCTTCAACTGCGTCGTGGCGGAGTCGGTCCTGAACGGTGTTCCCGCAGTTGGCTCAGGCGCGATTGATTGGCTGCCTTCGCGCTGGCAGGCGCGCCCCGACGATCTCGACGACATCGTGCGTTGTGCCGAGTATCTCGTCCGCTGCCCCCGCGCGATCGAAGACGGTCGTGCGGCCCTCGCGCAGCACGTCTCCGACGGCGTTCGCTCCTGGGAGTCGTTCTTGACGGCGTAGGCGCGCTCGACGTCTGGAATGCCAGAGACCAAGATTGTCCTGACGTCATGACGTCAGGCCGTGTTAAGGTCCGGAAAATGAAGGGAACGCGAACTTCAGTCCTCCGACGGAACGATACCGATTCGGTGCCGTGGGTGGATCGCGTCCGCAAGTGGTCGTTGGTGTTCCCGCGCGACCTCATCCCGCGTATCCAGCGGGCCGCGCGGCGCAAGGGCGTCACCTACTCACAGTTCGTCGTCGCGGCAGTCGAGGCAGCGCTTTCCGAGGACAACAAGCGATGAGACTCTGCACAGCTCTAGTCGCCGTTCTGCTCTTTGCTTCCTCCCTCGCCCGTGCAAGTGACGCAGCGCTCGAGCGAGCTCGGACGTCGTTCCAGGAGGGGCAACGGCTCTACGATCTGCAACGGCATTCGGAAGCGTTGAAGAAGTTCGAGGAGGCTTATCTCGCGAAGCCAGACCCCGCCTTCCTCTTCAACATCGCGCAGTGTCATCGCCAGCTAGCGCACTACGGTGAAGCTGAGCGCTTCTATCGAGCGTTCCTTCGAAAAGAGCCGGCAACCGAGATCACTCCTCTGCAGCGAGAACAGACACTGCGGTTGATCGCCGAGATGGAGCGAGCACAGGCGGAAGAGCGTGCGAAGACGCCACCCACTGGAACGTTCACGCCAGCACCACCTATCGTCGTCCTCTCCGCCCCCAACAATTCGACTCCCCCACCTGATAGGCAAGCGCCAAAACCGCTATACAAGAAATGGTGGCTGTGGACGATCGTCGGTGTTGCAGTCGTTGGGGTTGGCGTAGGGGTCGGAGTTGGCGTCACACAGTCGGGCACCAACTTTCCATCCGCTTCGACAGCTGGTGGTACGGTGAGGTGGTAATGACCTCCGCAACTCGTTTGTTCGTCGTAGCGCTTATGACCGTCGCAGCCTGCTCCAAGAGCGGCTCGCTGGTCGTCGTCACGGTCACTGCAAATCCGCCGGTCACTGGAATCGCAAGGATCGACGCGCGCGCCACCGTTGGCGCTCAAACGAGGTCCTTTCAGATCGCGCTCTCAGACAGGACAACGCCCGTGGACTTCGCGATCGAGCTACCGCCAGATCTCGAAGGACAGATTGTTGTGCAAGCAACGCTGATCGATGGGAACGGCGGCGTGCTTGCTGAAGGCGAAGGCTCGACGACAATCCGGAAGGGCGAACGCGCTGATCTATCAGTCTTGATCGGCGTGGGCTCGGACATGGGTCCCTCGGACCTCTCTTCATCGGCTGATGGCGATGTGCATGCCTGTCGTGAGCCGGCTCGTTGGGGGAGGCGCTGGCTTCGCCGACGGCCCGGCCACGACGGCAGCTTTTAACAACCCGTGCGGAGTAGCCGTTGATGCCGCATCCCTTTTCGTCGCCGACTTCAACAACCACCGGATTCGTAAGGTCCGTCGCTCTGACGGCTACACCGAGACACTCGCAGGCGACGGCACGAATGGGTTCCTCGACGGGTCGGGCGTGTCCGCACGATTCTCGTTTCCAACCTCAGTGACGGTCGATTCCTCGGGGAATGTCTATGTTGCTGACAGCGGAAACTGCCGAATCCGCAAGATTCTGGCGAACGGAACAACGACAACGCTCGCTGGTAGCACCTGTGCATTCGCAGACGGAGCTGGGACCGCGGCGAGCTTCTTCTCCCCAACCGGCGTCGCTGTCGACAGCAACGGGAACGTCTACGTCGCGGACAGCGAGAATCACCGGATACGAAAGGTTCGCGCCGACGGCAATACCACCACACTCGCTGGCGACGGAACCGACGGCTTCGCTGATGGAGCGGGGGCGTCTGCTCGGTTCAGTACACCCAGCGGGGTCGCCGTCGATTCATTCGGTGTTGTTTATGTCGCCGACATGGGGAACAACCGAATTCGCAAGGTCGGGACTGACGGAACGACTACGACCCTCGCCGGCGGAGCCATGGGCGCGCTCGTCGATGGCGTCGGCACCGTTGCTCGGTTCAACAGTCCCTACACCCTCGCGGTTACGCCGTCAGGGGACCTTTTTGTCGCCGATACCATCAACGACCGGATCCGCAAGGTTCGTGCGGATGGAACGACGACAACCCTTGGATCGGCATCCGCGCGACGCCCAAGAGGAGTCACGCTCATCGCGAATCAGCTATTCTACGCATCGAGCGCTGACAATTGGATCAACCAGATCGATTGCGTGGAATAGGATGATTCGCCACCTCCTTGTCATCGCGACCCTGTTGGGCGCGTGCGCCGGTAGTGGCCGGCCGTCTAATCCCAATGAAGATCTCGCGTCCAATGTCACTGACGCAGCGACGGTCGACCTCAAGCTATCCACCACAGACCTCGCGCCAATCGGCGATCTGGCTGGAGTGTGTGGCGTGACTCGACTCGTCATCAACGAAGTCAAGCTGGGGGGCTTCGATCCCACGGACGAGTGGATCGAGCTCTATAACCCCTGCCCCAATGCAGTCGGCATCGACGGGGCTACGCTCAAGTACCGCACCCCGAATGCCGTAAGCGACACACGCGATCTGGTGGCGCTAGCGGGGACGATTGCTGCTGGTGGTTATCACGTCATTGCAGGTACTGGCTACGCAGGGACACGCCAACAGTCGTTTATCGCGACGGGAGATCAGCTCACCGATACAGGCGGCGCCATCGGGCTCCGCGCGCCCAACAACGTGCTCGTCGATGGCTTCGGGTGGGGTGCGGCAAATAACATCTTCGTGGAAACGGCTGCGAAGCCAGCTCCGCTTCCGAGCGACTCGGTGGGTCGGGTTCCGAATGGGCGGGATACCAACAACAACGAAACCGACTTCGGATACCTGCAGCCACCGACGCCGGGGGCCCGCAACTAATTTAGCAGCGGCCCGCGGCACTTACTTCACGCACGCTTCGTCAGATTGAAGAACAGCAGCCCGTTCCACGTCGTGCCCGTTGCCTCCTTCGCGATCGCGGAGAGCGAGCGATAGCTCTTGCCGCGGAATTGGAAGCCGTCCTCGAGCACTTTCACACGGAGCGTCTTACCGTCATGCTCGCGCTCGAGGACCGTCCCCGCGGGCGGAATGCGCGTACCTATCCGCCGGAGCGTACCCTGACGGGATCTTGAAATCCGACTGAACTCGGGTTCAGGCGCCGACGGACGGTGCCGGGCGGAGGCAGCGGATGAGGACGACGAAGCGATGGACGGCGAG
>Ga0272446_1007454_pt1:0-5000 | contig 10872 bp, 5 predicted proteins | sample YNPCB0061_FD_194587 | JGI IMG/M metagenome (GOLD analysis project Ga0272446, IMG submission 194587) | Hot spring microbial mat communities from Yellowstone National Park, WY, United States - YNP-CB-006-1 | ecosystem: Environmental > Aquatic > Thermal springs > Hot (42-90C) > Sediment...
GACCGGCGCCTCCGTCGGTGGCGGTGGCGGGAGGGGATCGACCGCGCGCGATCGTCCGAGCACCAGCACCAAGACCAGCGCGAGCACTCCGGCGGCGCCGAGCGCAGCGGCGATCCACAGCACACGGCCACCGCCTGGACGAACGCGGCTCGTCGGATCGACGGCGACGCGCTCGCCGCTCGTCGGCGTCGGCGGAACCACGAGCGCCGCAGGCACCGGCGACGACGCGCCCGGCGCGGGCGCGGGCGAGGGCGAGGGCGAGGTGAGGAAGGCCGACGCCGGCGACGGGGGCGGCGGACTTGGTGGCGCGCCAAAGTGCGTCGCGATCGGCGGCAGCGGATCGGCCTCGTAGAGGGCGGCGTCGTCGATGTCGAGCGTCTCGTTCGTCGTGCTCTCGTCGTCGGCGGGCGCCGCCGTCCGCGCTGGCGCTGGCGCACCGAGGACCGTCTTCGCGCTCGACGGCGACGGCGCCGTCGACGGCGCGGGCTCTGCCTTCGCGGCTGCGAAGAGCGGCGTCGCTCCCGAGGCGGGCTTCGCGACCGGCGCCTCGGCCCCGAGCACCGTCTTCGCGCTCGACGGCGACGGCGCCGTCGACGGCGCGGGCTCTGCCTTCGCGGGCGCGAAGAGCGGCGTCGCTCCTGACGCAGGCTTCGCGGCGACCGGCGCCGCGGCCCCGAGCACCGTCTTCGCGCTCGACGCCGACGGCGCAGGGGCTGCTTTCGCGGGGGCGACGAGCGGCGTCGCTCCCGAGGCGGGCCTGGCCGCCGGCGCCTCGGCCCCGAGCACCGTCTTTGCGCTCGACGCGACGGGCGTCGCTCCCGACGGAGGCCGCGCCGGATCGCCCCTGTCGGGCGCCTTCACGGGCGTCGCCCCCGAGGCGGGCTTGGCCGCCGGCGCCTCGGCCCCGAGCACCGTCTTCGCGCTCTCGCTGCTCTTCGCGCGCGGACCGACGGGCGTCGCCCCCGACGGAGGCCGCGCCGCCGGCGCCGGGCTGACGGCCGCGCCGATCAGCGTGCGCTTCGGCGCCGCCGCCGCGCTCCCGTTCGTCGTCGCGGCGCTCGGCGCCGGCGCCCCCTTCGTCGCCGCCGCTCCCTCGGCCGCCGCCGCGCCCTTCGTCGCCGGTCCGTCGACGTTCGTCTCGCCCTCGTCCTCCTCCCACGAGAGCTCGTCCTTCACCGGCTTCGGCTGCGCCCCCGTCGGACGGCGCGCCTCCTCCGCGAACCAATCCGACGGGTTCACCAGCGGCCCCGCGCTCGCCGCCGGCGCCGGCGACGTCGCGACCTGCGCGATCACGCCCCCCGCGCGCTTCGCCGCGTCCGCCGTCGCGGTCGCCGTCGCCGTCGCCGCCGCAGGCGCCCCCGCGGCCGCCGGCCCACCGGAGGACTTCGCTGCGCGCACCACCCGCCCGTTCGACCAGAGGATGAGGTTCCCGCAGCCATCGCAGCGCACGACCGCCTGAGGCGGCCCCGAAGCCACCTTGGCGTCGATCGGCCGCGCACAGCTCGGGCACACCGCCGCGCCGCTCATCGTCCCGCCTCCACCGCCGCCGCCGTCCGCGCACCGCCACCCGCGGGCTCGACGGAGAGCCGCGACACCAGCTCGCCCGTCCCCCGCATCGCCTCGTCGCCGTTCTTGAACTGCCGCTCGGCGGTCCGCGTGAACGACGCGCTCGCGACGTCGAACAGCGACAGCACGATCTTCACCGACTTGTCGCGCTTCCGCGTCCCGCCGACGATCGTGCCGAAGAGCAGGTGGTTCGCCGCCAGCGACTTCCCGACGGCGGCGTAGCACTCCACCGTCTGCTCGACGCACTCGATCGACAGCTGGATGACCTCGAGCGCCACCTTCGACACGAAGTAGTCGTCGACGCCCGCCACCTTCACGTCGCGCAGCTGCTCGTTCAGCTGCGCCGCGATCCGCGCGTGCTGCGCCTCACCCTCGACGGGGAGGACCGCCAGCTTCACGCGCGCCCGCTTCGCCACCCCTCCACCCGTCTGCGACGACGACTTCCCCGTCGTGGCGCACCCGCCCACCGCGATCGTCGCCGTCGCGAGCACGACCAAACAGATACGAGCCCAGCTGCACACGTTCCCGCGCGCGCCCCCAGTTCCCCCCTGCGGCCGTCGCGAAGCTTGCATTCGTCGAGCGTCTCATCGTACCCCGGAACCCGGTTTCAGTCGAGCGACGAACGTGTAGGGCACGTCGAGGCTCGGGCTCGCCCGCAGCGCATCGCTTGCGCCCTCGGCCGGCGCCTTCGCCTTCGCGTGCTTCGTCCCGCCAGCCACCGCCGGGGCCTTCCGCTCGACGACGACCACCGGGCTCGGCGCTCCCGCGGCCCACGCGATTCCGTCGAAGCTCTCGGCCACGCTCGCCCCACCGGCGTCGAACACCTGCGCCCCGGCCGGCGGCCACTCGCCCGGCCGCACCGCCACGCCCGCCGGGATCACCACCAGCCGCAGGTCGACGCCCTCGATCGCCGACAGCACCCCCGACAGCGTCCCACCCCCACCTCCACGCACCGTGTAGAAGTCGAGATCGCGCGCCCGCGAGGTGTACCCGCGGATCGGCCGATCGAGCGTCAGCGGGATCGCCTGCGCCAGGCTGTCGTCGGGCTCGCTCTCCTCGGTGTCGGGCGAGAGCGCGTGCCACGACGCCGTCAGCGTGTACCAGCTGGTCACCTCCTCGCTCGGCGGCCGCCCGTCGACCCACACCTCCCGCACGACGACGTAGTGCTCCCCCTTCGAGTCGAGCCGGACGTTCGGTAGGTGCTCCCCCTCGCCGGGATCGCCCTCGTCGGCCTCCGCCAGGCGCTGCCCGTTCGGGTCGAACACCGCCAGCTTCAGGTTCAGCCCCGGCACCCCGGTGAGCTCCGCGTGCAGCACCGCCGGCGCCTCGTCGACGACGATGCGGTAGTAGTCGCGATCACCCTCCGACGGCGTGAGTCGCGCGCCGACGTGTCCCCGCACCGGCCGATCGGGCGCGATGAGGTTCGCCTCCTTCGGCGAGTTGTTGGGCTCGACCTCCTCGGTGACCGGCTGCGGCGCCGTCTGGTGCCGCCACAGCGCGATCCCGCCGCCCGCCGCCGCGAGCAGCAGCAGCACCGACCCGATCCCCGCCCACCGTCGCCACCGTAGCCCGCGCTCGTACGCGTCGAGATCCTCGCGCCGCAGCGCCTCGACGGGCGAGATGTCGCCGCCGACGCGATCGCTCTCCCGCCGCGCGCCGCCCGCCGCCTCGCGCACCCCCGAGGTCCCGACCGCCGCCCCACCCTCCGTCGAGAGCAGCGCCTCGCGCAGCGCGTCGACGGTCGCGAACCGCTCCTCGGGCGCCCTGGCCATCGCGCGCATCACCAGCGCGTCGACGGCGCCATCGATCCCCAGCTCCGTCGCCCGCTCGCCCGCGCGCTGCGACGGTGGCGCGAGCTCGTCGGTGAGGTGCATCGTCAGCACCGCCACCGGCGTCGGCGCGACGAACGGCGGCTGCCCCGTGAGCATCCGGTACATCACCGCCCCGAGGCTGTAGATGTCACTCCGCCCGTCGGCCTCCTCGGCGCGGATCTGCTCGGGGCTCATGTAGTAGGGCGTCCCGACGAGCGACCCACGCGCGGTGACGGCATTCGCCTCCTCGACGTCGCGCAGCTTGGCGAGCCCGAAGTCGACCACCTTCACCACGTCGCGCCCGTCGCGCCCGCGCGTGAGCAGCAGGTTCTCGGGCTTCAGATCGCGATGGACGATCCCCGCCTCGTGCGCCTCGGCGAGCGCCTCGCAGACCTGCGCCACGATCGCGCGCACCCGTCGCCACGGCAGCGGCCCGTCGCGCCGGAGGATGGTCCCCAGATCCTCCCCGCGCACGAGCTCCATCACGAGGTAGACGAACCGGGGCGTCCGCCCGAAGTCGAAGACCTGCACCGTGTTCGGGTGCGACAGCCGCGAGACCGCATCGGCCTCCCGACGGAAGCGCGCGATCAGCTCCGCCTCGCCGCCGAGCGTCGGGTGCAGCACCTTCATCGCGGCCTGCTTCGACATCGCGAGGTGCTCGACGCGATAGACCGCGCCCATCCCGCCGTGGCCGATCTTCGCCAGCACGCGGTAGCGCCCGTCGACGACGGTGCCGATCAGCGGGTCGACGATCCCGCCCGACCCCTCCCGGTCGTTCGCCGCCGCCCGTCGCAGGTCGAAGCCGCACCGCCCGCAATAGCGGAGCCCGTCGTCCTCGTACTCCGTCGAGCAGCTCGGGCAGACGATCACGGAGGCGCGCTCCGCCGCGCCCGATCGAGCGCCGCCCGGATCTTCGGCGAGACGGTCGCCTCGTCGAGCACGAGATCGGGCTTGCGCGCGAGCACCTCGCGGAACGAGCTCACCGCGAGCTCGTCGAGGCCGAGCGCGACGTACGAGAAGGCCTTCAGGCGGAAGATCTCGGCGAGCTGGGGCTCCGACGGGTCCTCGGCGGCCAGCAGCTTGTCGAGCTGCGCGGGGACCTCCGCGTACTCGCCCTCTTTGTAGGCCTTTTCTGCTAGACGCAAATGCAGCGACACGCGCTCCGCCAGCTCCGCCTCCCGTCGCTGCGCCTCCACGGCCGGCAGCGGAACGACCAGCGGCTGCTGCGGCGGCGGAGGCGGCGGGGCCCCCTTCTTCGACGGCGGCGGTGGCGGGGGCGGCGGCGCCTGCTGCAGCCGCACCGAGCGGATGTGCACGTGCGCGATCGGGACGATGATCCGATCGCCCTTGCCCAGCATCGGCGACGGCCGGAAGTTGAATTCTTGTAGGAGCTTCGCGCGCGATCCGTCGCCGTAGAACGCCCGCGCCACCGACGTGAGCGACTCCGGCGCCTCCGCCTGGTGCAGGTGCTGGAACGGGATCGTCAGCTCCTGCCCCTCCCGCAGCTTGTCGACGGAGCGGAGGCCGCACAGCGCCGCCAGCGCGGGCGCGCGCCGCCCGTCGTCGAGGAAGCGCTTGGCCAGCGCCTCGAGCGTGTCGCCGCGACGGACCTTGTAGGTGACC
>Ga0272446_1007455_pt1 | contig 10870 bp, 9 predicted proteins | sample YNPCB0061_FD_194587 | JGI IMG/M metagenome (GOLD analysis project Ga0272446, IMG submission 194587) | Hot spring microbial mat communities from Yellowstone National Park, WY, United States - YNP-CB-006-1 | ecosystem: Environmental > Aquatic > Thermal springs > Hot (42-90C) > Sediment | place...
TGTGGCGAACTGCTCGTCGCTGCCGCTCGCTTGAAACTCCGCGGTGCTCATGTCCGGCGGGCGAATGGGCGCTCCGGGCGCATCTGCGCGCCCCTCGCGTCCGTGGCAGCTCGCGCACTGCGAGGTCCACAGCGCCCGCGCGTTGGTGAGCGGGTCCGTGGGCGCCGCCGCGCCGCCGCCGGGGTCCTCGGAGCTTCCGCCAGAGTTGCTGTGGTCGCTGGGGCGCCACTCGCGCAGGTCCGTGGGACCTGAGTCGCACGCCGCGCCGAGCGCACACACAATCAAGACAAGCGCTGTTGACTGCGCTCGCATCACTCTGCGGCTCCCTCGCTAGCGTCGGTTTTCTGGTAGAGCGCGCCGCCCTTGGCCAGAAACTCCGCGGACTTCTCTTGCATGCCCTTCTCGATGGCCTCTTGCTCGGCGAGGCCCTGCTTCGCAGCGTACTCGCGCACGTCTTGGGTGATCTTCATCGAGCAGAAGTGCGGCCCGCACATCGAGCAGAAGTGCGCCGTCTTCGCGCCGTCGGCCGGCAGCGTCTCGTCGTGGAACTCCTTCGCCTTCTCGGGGTCCAGCGAGAGCGCGAACTGGTCCATCCACCGGAACTCGAAGCGCGCCTTCGACAGCGCGTTGTCCCGCTGCTGCGCGCCGGGGTGGCCCTTCGCCAGGTCGGCGGCGTGCGCGGCGATCTTGTACGTCACCACGCCCTCGCGCACGTCGTCCTTGTCGGGGAGGCCGAGGTGCTCCTTGGGCGTCACGTAACAGAGCATCGCCGTGCCGAACCAGCCGATGAGCGCCGCGCCGATGCCGGAGGTGATGTGATCGTACCCGGGGGCGATGTCGGTGGTGAGCGGGCCCAGCGTGTAGAACGGCGCCTCGTGGCACAGCCGCAGCTGCTCCGTCATGTTCTCGCGGATCCGCTGCATCGGCACGTGGCCCGGGCCCTCGATCATCACCTGCACGTCGTGCTTCCAGGCCACCTGCGTCAGCTCGCCGAGCGTCTTGAGCTCGGCCATCTGCGCCTCGTCGTTCGCGTCGGCGATGCTGCCGGGGCGCAGCCCGTCGCCCAGCGAGAACGAGACGTCGTACGCCTTCATGATCTCGCAGAGCTCTTCGAAGTGCGTGTAGAGGAAGTTCTCCCGGTGGTGCGCCAGGCACCAGCGCGCGAGGATCGACCCGCCCCGCGAGACGATGCCCGTGGTCCGCTTCGCCGTCAGCGGCACGTACGCCAGCCGCACGCCCGCGTGGATCGTGAAGTAGTCCACGCCCTGTTCCGCCTGCTCGATGATCGTGTCGCGGAACAGCTCCCAGGTGAGCTCCTCGGCCTTCCCGCCCACCTTCTCGAGCGCCTGGTAGATCGGCACCGTGCCGATCGGCACCGGGCTGTTCCGCAGGATCCACTCGCGCGTCTCGTGGATGTTGAGGCCCGTCGAGAGATCCATGACCGTGTCGGCGCCCCAGCGGATCGCCCACACCATCTTCTCGACCTCCTCCTCGATGGACGACGTCACCGCGGAGTTGCCGAGGTTCGCGTTCACCTTCACCAGGAAGTTCCGGCCGATGATCATCGGCTCGAGCTCGAGGTGGTTGAGGTTCGCGGGGATGATCGCGCGGCCCCTGGCGATCTCGTCGCGCACGAACTCCGGAGTGATCTCTTTCGGGATCGCCGCGCCGTAGGACTCGCCGGCGTGCTGGCCGTCGTACGCCGCCTCGCGCTTCTGGTTCTCGCGAATGGCGACGTACTCCATCTCGGGGGTGATCTTCCCCGCGCGCGCCGCCGCCAGCTGCGTCACCGCCTTGCCCGCCTTGCCGCGGAACGGCCGCGTCCTCCCGTGGAAGCGCAGCTTCTCGAGCCGCGGATCGCCCAGGCGCGCGCGCCCGTACCCGCTGGTGAGCCCGTCCAGCTGCTCCACGTCGGGGTTCGAGCGGATCCACGCCTCGCGCACCGGCGCCAGCCCCTGCTTGAGATCCAACTCCACCGTCGGATCCGAGAACGGGCCGGAGGTGTCGTAGACCACCAGCGGCGGGTTCTCCGTCACGCGGCCGTCGGCGTGGTGCGTGGGCGAGAGGGCGATCTCCCGCATCGGCACGCGGAGCCCGGGGTAGCGCACGCCGCCGACGTACACCTTCGACGACTGCATGAACGGGGTGCGGGTGATGCGGCCGAGGGCCGCCTCGTCCACCGAGAGGCGCTTCGAAGCCGTCGTCATCGTGGTCTCCCTCCGCCGGTGTGAGCCGGATCAGGTTCTGCGGGTCGGCCGCTCCAGGCCCTCTCAGCCCCCTCGACCGCGGGACTCCCCGGGTTGTGTGCGTCGCAAGTAATCGCCGCGGGCGCGCGCGTCAACGTCAGGCCTTCGGCGGGCCGGGCGGGGCAGAGGCCTTGCGGTTGAAGCCGTTCATCGCCTTCTGCATGCCGTGCCTCGCCCACGCCTCGCAGCCGTCGCACGCGCGGGCGATGAGCTCGGCCAGCTGTTCGCCTTCGGCCTTCGAGAAGTCACCCAGCACATGCCCCACCACGCGCTCCTTCGCGTTGACGCCGCTGGGCTTGCCGATGCCGAAGCGCAGGCGGCCGTAGGACTCCTCGCCCCACGACTCCTTGATCGAGTTGAGCCCGTTGTGCCCGCCGGTGCCGCCGCCCGCCTTCAGCTGCAGCGCGCCAAAAGGGAGGTCGAGCTCGTCGTGCACCACCAGCACGTCGGCCGCGGGGACCTTGTAGAAGCGCGCCGCCGCGCCCAGCGACGTGCCGGACAGGTTCATGAACGTCTGCGGCTTGAGGAGCAGCACCTTGTCGCCCGCGACCGTGGCCGTGGCCAGCTCGCCGTCGAACTTCCGGCTGGAGAACGGCGCCTTCCAGCGGGCCGCCAGCGCCTCCACCACCATGAAGCCGATGTTGTGCCGGTGGCCCTCGTACTCGCGCCCGGGGTTGCCCAGCCCGCAGATGATCTTCACGACGAAGCGTCCTCCACCAACGAAGACGCCGTGCCAGCTGCGGGAGCCGGCACGGCGTTCGATGCTTCGAGCAGAACCGGCCGCCGGTTACTTCTTGGCCGGGGCCTTGGCCGGCGCCGCGGCGGCCTTGTCGCCCGCCTTCGCGTCGCCCGCCTTCGCGTCCGCCGCCGGAGCGCCCGCCGCCGGAGCCGCGCCCGCCGCCGCCGGAGCCCCCGGCGCGCCAGGAGCCGCCGCAGCAGCCGCCTCGACCACCTTCTCGACTTCCGGCGCCGTGACGACCGCGATCGTGTAGTTCACGTTCGTCTTCACCGTGATGCCGGGCGGAAGCTTGATGTCGTTGATGTGCATGGCCGCGCCGATCTTCATGCTCGTCACGTCGGCCTCGAGCTGCTGCGGGATCGCCGCGGGCAGCGCCCACACCTCGAGATCGCGACGCATCTGCATGAGGATGCCGCCCTCGGTGACGCCGATCGACTTGCCGGTCAGCACCATCGGCACCTTCACCTTCACCGGCTCGTTCTCACGCACGTCGATGAAGTCGGCGTGCAGCAGCTCGCGCGACACCGGATCGAGCTGGTAGTCCTTCAACAGCACCATGTGCTGATTGCCCTCGAGATTGAGGCCCAGCACCGTGTTCAGCTTCTTGGGAGTGTTGATCGCCTCGCGCAGCGCCTTCGGCTCGACCGCGAGCGACACCGGCTTCTCCAGGTGCGGCCCGTACATGATCGCGGGCACGAGGCCCTCGGCGCGCGTGCGGCGGGCGAAGCCCTTGCCGGAGCTGGTGCGGGCCTTCGCCTCGAGAGTGGTCTGGATGATCGACATGACGGAAAGAGTCCTTCCCTGGCCGCGGAGACGTGAGAGGAAGAGCGCGCGGCCGCCCACGCCGCCCCGTTGGATTTCCCGGCATCCCACCCCGATGGTGGGCCCCGAAGTCCTCCGCCCGGTGACGAGCGCGGCCGGGCCCTTAGCGGGGCGGGGCGGCCGGCGTCAAGTGAGGGCGCTTGCGCCGCTGGGCCCGGTCTGGTACGAGCGCCGCCCTTTCCGTTTCAAAGCCTTGGAGAGCAGGACATGCGTGCCAGCGCCATCGAGTTCGTGGATTCGCGCAACAAGCGTAAGGACCTCGTCGACTTCCGCGCCGGGGATTCCGTGCGGGTGTGGTGGAAGGTGAAGGAAGGCGAGAAGGAGCGCACCCAGGCGTTCGAGGGTGTCGTCATTCGCAAGACGCGCGGCGGCGCCGACGCGACCTTCACCGTCCGCAAGATGTCCTTCGGCGTGGGCGTCGAGCGCATCTTCCCGCTGCACTCGCCCCGTTACGAGTCGATCGAGGTCGTCAACCGCGGCTCGGTCAGGCGCAGCCGGCTGTTCTACCTCCGCACGCTCAAGGGCAAGGCCGCCCGCCTGGAGCACCAGGACGAGAACGCCGCTGCGGTGGAAGCGCCGAAGGCGTAATCTCGCGGGCCGATGCTGCTCCTCGAGCTGGCGGCGCAAGCCGTACGTGGGTTCTCCCCGTCGGTGCGCGTCGCCCTCAAGCCCGGCTACGTCGGGCTCAAGAGCCCAACCGACATTCCCGCGCCCCTCGCCGGGCTGGTGCTGGCGCTCTGCTACCCCGACGGGCGTGGCGGTGACGGGGCGTTCCTCGCGCCGGGCGCCAGGGCCGGCCGCGCGGGCCTGTCCGTGCAGGGGCAGGACAACGAGGTGTGGCGCATCGTCCGCGATCTCGGCGGCGCCGGTGGCCTCCACAAGCTGAACCGCACCACCAACCAGTTCGAGGTCGTCACCCAGGACGCCAGCGAGATGGGCCAGCTGCTGCGCGCCCAGGTCGGGTTTCCGGCGCGCACCACCTTCGAGCAGATCTTCTGCTTCACCGCCGGCCAGCTGCCCAGCCGGGTGCCGAAGGGCTCCCGCGCGAAGCCCGTCGCGCCGGCGAAGGGCAAGCCCCAGCTGCAGTCGGCGTTCGACCAGTACGGCCTCTCGGCCGGCGACGAGGCGCAGGCGCGCGAGAAGATCGCCCAGCTCGAGAAGGAGCTGGTCAGCGCGAAGGAGGCGGCCGAGCTGCAGTTCCGCCACGATGGGCTGCAGGCGGACCTCTTCAAGGTGGAGGAGAAGCTCAAGCACTACGAGGAGCTGAAGGCGCGCCTCGAGGCCGCCCGCGCCGAGCTGGCCCAGGCGCCGTCGCCCGAGAAGCTGGGGCTGCCCGACGACATCGTCGAGCGCGTCAAGCGGCACGCCGACGAGAAGAAGAAGTACGCCGAGGCGATGGCGAAGCTGCACGCCGAGAGGGAACAGGCGCTGGCCGGCACCGGCACCTCGGTGATGCCGCTGTACCGCGACCAGCGCTTCCTGCTGTCTACGGCGCTGGGCGTGGGGCTCCTGGTAGGAGCGGGCTTCCTCGAGGGTGGCCTGCGCTACCTCGCGCTCGCGTCCATCCCGCTCTTCACCTTCGCCACGCTGCTGGCGCTGCGCTTCATCGAGGACCTGCAGCACGCCAGCCGCGAGGCGGCCAAGGGCGAGGTCTTCACCACGCGCGAGAAGAAGCTGAACGACGAGTTCTCGCTGCTCGACACCATCGTGCAGATGGCCTTCGAGAAGACGGGGGTCGTCAGCCGCGACGAGTTCTACGCCGCCATGGCCAGGCGCGAGGCCATGCAGCCGCAGGTCGCCGCGCTCGAGCTCGAGTTCGCCGACCTCGAGTCGGATCCCGAGACTGCCCGGCTGCCTGACGAGGCGAACCGGCTGCGCGCCGAGATGGCGGAGATCCACCAGAAGCTCGAGGGCATGTCCGGCGGCTATGTGCGCGAGGTGCGGGAGATCGAGCGCGATCTCGCCCGCCTGAGGGGCGCCTCGTCGCCGAGCCCCGTCTCCGCCGCGGCCACCGAGGGCTTCGCGGCCGTCGACACCGGCCCCTCGCAGGCCTTCGAGGATCCGCTGCCGGCGGTGCTGGTGCTGGGCACGGATCTCTTCGCCACCGACGTGCCCACGCTGTGGAGCGCGCTGCGCGATCGCTCGGTGCAGTACCTCTCGGCGCTGACCGACCGCCGCTACCACGGCATCGACGTGGACAAGGAAGGCCACGCCACGGTGCAGGCGCCTGGCCGCGCGCTGCCCGCCGGCGAGCTGCCGGGCAAGGATCTCGACCTGCTGTACCTGGGCGTGCGGCTGACCTTGATCGAGAAGTACTGCGCACAGGCCCGCCTGCCGGTGCTGATCGAAGACGGCTTCGCCGGGGTGATCGACGCGCCCAAGCAGCCGCTCTTTGGGCGCATGCTCAAGCACATCGGCACGTTGACGCAGGTGCTGCACGTGACCGGCGCGAAGCAGACGGCCTCCGTGGCCGACACGGTGCTGGCCATCTGATCGCCGCGAGCCCCTTCACCGCAGCTGCGCGAGCCAGCCGTCCACCTGGTTGACGGACGCCGGTGGTGGAAGGCTGCGTACGCCGCGCGGGCCTTCTCGAGCAGGCGCCGCGCCTCGGCCGGGTCGCCCCGGGTGGCCACGAGGCACGCGCCGCGCGTGCGCCACGTGCCCGGCACCAGCAGCCCGTGCTCCGACGTCTTCGCCGCCGCTGCGAAGGCCTCGGCGATCGCGCGCGGCGATCGACCGGGCCGTGCGGCGTGCACTTCGCGGCGCACTTTGTGCTCGGGCTGGTGGGGGCATGTCAGACCTTCGTGCGAGAGTGGTCGCGCGCGGACGACCTGTGCGCGGGGGGAACCAGGGTGGCGAGGGAGATCGATCGGCGGGCCTTCGGGGCCAGCGCGGAGCAGTTGGTGGCGGAGCACCTCGAGCGGGCGGGCTGGCGCGTGCGCGATCGCAACGTGCACTGCCGCTTCGGAGAACTCGACGTGGTGGCCGAGCGCGGGAACGTGCTGGCCTTCGTCGAGGTGCGGATGCGCTCGTCGGCGGCGTGGGGAGACCCGTCGTCGTCGGTGTCGCGCTCCAAGCAGCGCAAGGTGGTGATGGCGGCGATGGAGTACTGCCAGCGGAATCGGCTCCTCGAGCGCGTCATCCGCTTCGACGTGGCCTCGGTGGTGGGCCGGGGGCGCGACGGGCACGTCGAACTCATCGAAGACGCCTTCGAGGCGCTCTGGTGAGCGCGCGCGGGCCGGGGTAGGGGAGGGCCATGCCGGGCCGCCTCTTCCTCGTCGCCACGCCCATCGGGAACCTGGGCGACTTGTCGCCGCGGGCGGTGGAGGTGCTCCGCGCCGCGCGCGTGGTGGCCTGCGAGGACACGCGGCACTCGCGCGTGCTGTTCGAGAAGTTCGGCATCCACACGCCCACCGTCAGCCTGCCGGCCTTCGCGGAAGGGGAGCGCGCGGAGGCGCTGGTGGCGCGGCTGGTGGCGGGTGACGACGTGGCGTTGGTGACGGACGCGGGCAGCCCGGGGATCTCGGATCCCGGGGAGAAGCTGGTGGCCGAGGCGCTCGCGGCCGGGGCCGCCGTGGTGCCCGTACCGGGCCCGACGGCGCTGGTGGCGGCGCTGTCCGCCTCGGGCTTGCCGACCGGCCGTTTCCACTTCCTCGGCTTCCTGCCACGCCAGGCGTCGGAGGCGCGCGCCATGCTCGACGAGGTGGCGGGGCTGTCGGCCACGCTGGCGCTGTACGAGTCTCCGAAGCGGCTGGGCGAGACGCTGGCTTTGCTTCACGACGCGCTGGGCGATCGCCGGGCCTGCGTCGCGCGCGAATTGACCAAGCTGCACGAGGACTTCGTCCGCGGGCGCCTGGGCGAGCTGGCCGCGCGTTACCGCGACGTCGAGGTGAAGGGCGAGGTGGTGGTGCTGGTGGAAGGCCGCGTGGGCGAGGCCCGGTGGACCGAGGCCGAGGTGACGGCGGCGCTGGAGGCGGGCCTGGCGCGCGGTGAGCGCCTCAAGACGTTGTCCACCGAGTTGGCGCGGCGGGCGGGCTGGCCGGCGCAGGAGCTGTACCGCCGGGGCATGACGCTCAAGCGGTGATCAACGCGCCGCGGTGATCGTCTCGTGCAGCGCCGCGCCGGTGACGGCGTCGACTCCGAACAGCTCGATCGACAGCACCTCGGGGATGAGCGGTCGCTCGTCCGACGTGACGAAGATCCGCTGGAGCACGGCGTCGTGCCCGTCGATGGCGCTGAGCGCGGCGTGACAGGCGCCGTGGCGCCGCACCTGGATGGGGCGCCGGGCGAGCGCCTTGAGGCTGAGCGCCACGCCGTCCTTCAGTCGCTCGACGTCGAAGCCGTACGCGGCCCGCCGCTCGAAGAAGGTGAGCGCCTCCCGCTGCCCGCGATCGGCCAGCATGAGCCACGACGCCACCACCGGCGCGTCCGGTTGCAGCTCGCCCGAGGGCGACGCCTGCACCTCGTACAGCACGACGTTGGCGTTCTTGCTGCGCTCGATGCGGAAGAGTTCGGTGGGGCACCGCGGTGGATCCGCGGACAAGAGCGCGAGCACGAGCCACGTCGTCATCGAAGGCGCATCCTCGCGGAGGCGGGGGCGCCCGCGGTAGCCGGCCGAAAGGGCAGGGCTCAGGGCGCGGCGATCGGCGGGCAGAAGCCGGACCGGGGCGCGCAGGCCTTGTAGTACTGGTGCGGCAGCCCGGTGGAGTCGGCGCAGAAGAACTGGTCGCCGGTCTCGTTCTCCACCTGGAACGCCTTGCACGTCATCGTCTCGCCGTTGTGGGGATCACACCCGAAGCCCGACGCGCACGAGTAGATCACTCCGCCGCAGTCGTAGCCCGACGGGCAGTCGGCGTCCGTCTGGCAGTTGTGACCGCAGAAGCGCTCGGTCTGGCCCTCGGTGACGAACGCGAGGCAGTGGCCGACGGTGTCGCCGCCGCACTCGAGCGAGCTGGTGCAGCTGTCGCAGTCGAAGCGGCCGGCGCGCGCCGCGCAGGTGCCGGTCTGCGTGTTGCAGAACTGGTCCACCGGGCAGAAGGTGTTGTTGCGGCAGAAGAAGGTGCACTGGCCGTTGACGCACGAGTTCTTCGGGCTGCAGTCGCCGTCGTCGCGGCAGCCCGCGCGGCAGGCCAGGGTGTTGCTGCTGCACACCTGGTTCATCGGGCACTGCTCGTCCAGCGTGCACGGCCCGTCGGGAATGCAGCGCGCCGTGGTGATGTCGCAGAACGTGCCGCCCGGGCAGTCGAGGTTCGACGTGCACGACGCGTACGACTGGCAGAAACCGAGCGCGTTGCAGAAGTTGTTCGCCGGGCAGCCGGCGTTGTTCTGGCATCGGCAGCCGCCGGACACCGGGTCGCACACCTGGCCCGCCGGGCACGAGGCGTTGTCGATGCACACGCAGCGGTTGTCGGCGCTCTTCCTGAAGCCGGCCGGGCAGCAGCTGTCGCCGACGCACACGCACGCCGCGAGGCTGGGCTCGTAGACGTGGTTGGGGGGGCAGCACTCCGTCTTGGCGCAGACGCAGTCCTTCGCGATCGGATCGAAGCGGAAGTCGACGGGGCAGCAGGCGTCCGACGCGCAGACGCACAGCTGCTTCTCGTCGTTCCACGCGTGGCCGCGCGGGCAGCACGCGTCGCCGTCGCACTCGCAGCGCTGGCTGGTCTCGCTGAAGACGAAGCCCTCCGGGCAGCACTCCACGGGCCGCGAGATCGTCCCGCCGTCTTCCGTGCCGCCGTCCACCGGGTCGAGGCCGCACACGCAGCGGCGCTGGTCGGCCAGCCAGCGGTGATCGCGCGGGCAGCAGCTCGACGCGCGGCACACGCACGTCTCGGAGTCGGTGGAGTACTCGTAGCCGCTGGGGCAGCACGCGTCGCCGCGGCACTGGCAGACGTGGTCCTCGCAGCGGTAGCCGGTGGGGCAGCCCTCGTCGGTCGAGCACACGCACTCGTCGTTGATGCGCTCGTAGCCGTTGGGGCACTGGCCGTTGAGCGCCGTGCGCGAGCACCCGGTCGCCAGCAGGAGCAGGGCGGGCACCGCGGCCCATGTGCGCAGGGAGCTCATTCCTTGGCGAAGGCGTACTCGATCCGCACCGTGCTGCCGGGCGGAGGGATGAAGGTCCCGAGGAAGACGACGCTGTTGGTGTCGACGCGGTACTGGAACCCGGTGACGGGATCATTCGGCACCACGATGGTGGTGGCCCCGTCGAGGACCGTCACCCGCACGCTGTTGGCGATGGGCTTGAGCGTCAGCGGGAAGACGCGCTTCAACGTGTTGAGCGCCTGGGCGATGCGGACCAGCGTCTGCTCGAAGCTGACGTCGCAGATGCTGCCGATCACACCGCCCGTCTTCGACGCCACCTCGGCGTAGCGGAAGGCCGGCTCGGCGAGGCTGCCGTACAGGCCGGCTTCGCCGGGGGGCACGCAGCCGTTGGGCAGGGTGCCTCCGATGACCGAGAAGGTGACGAGGTTCTCGTTGCCCTTGCCCTTCAAGCCCCGGAAGACGCGCGCGTAGTAGTCGGTGGTGCCGAAGCTGGAGTCGTCTTCGTTGGTGACGGCGATGATCGCCAGCGCGGCGTTCGGGCGCAGGAAGCCGAAGTTCGGCCCGCCGGGATCGATGTTCGGCGACGACAGCGCGAACTGCGTCATGCGCAGCCCCTGCTCCCAGCGCGAGCGCGAGTCGGGGAACGTCGTGTTGTCGCCGAAGACCTGCTGGGGATTCGGCGTGGCGTTCTTGAGGATCTTCACGTTCCCGCGCAGCCGCCCGCCGTCGGCGAACACGATCGACGTCACGCCCATCTGGAAGTCCACGCGCAACGCGAGCAGCTCCTGCAGGAAGCGGCTGAAGTTCGACACCAGCTTCTTCCGCTCGTTCACCATCGAGCCGGAGTCGTCGACCACCCAGAGGATGTCGACGACGCCGTCGGACTGCTTGAGCAGGTCGACCTGGATCGAGTCCACCCGCGGGGGATCGACGAGCGTCACCCGGCCCGTGGGCGCGCGGTCGATCCGCGGCGGCTCGAGGTCCACCGGCGACAGGCGCGGCGGCGCCACCTTCGGCACCGCGT
>Ga0272446_1007456_pt1 | contig 10869 bp, 4 predicted proteins | sample YNPCB0061_FD_194587 | JGI IMG/M metagenome (GOLD analysis project Ga0272446, IMG submission 194587) | Hot spring microbial mat communities from Yellowstone National Park, WY, United States - YNP-CB-006-1 | ecosystem: Environmental > Aquatic > Thermal springs > Hot (42-90C) > Sediment | place...
ACCCCGGCCACGCCGTCGTCGCCGACCGTCACCCCGGCCACGCCATCGTCGCCGACCGTCACCCCGGCCACGCCGTCGTCGCCGACCGTCACCCCGGCCGGTTGGGCCGACCCGGCGGCTGCGTCCGCCTCGCCGCTGCGGGCGTGGCTAGCGCTGGTCGGCTTCGCGGCGCGACGGCAATTCCGCGCGCGGCAGATGATCCTGATTGCCCTGGCGCTATTGGTGCTATTGACCCTGGCTGTCTGGCTGCTCTCGCAGCGCACCAACTGGGAGCCGATTGACCGCCGCACCGGCCGGGCGATCCCTAACGTCACGGCCCTGGGGCTATACTCACAGGCGGTGATCGACCGAACGTATATTTACTTCCTGGTGCCCTTGTGGACGCTGTGCTTTTCGATCTACGCGATGGGCAGCGAGCGGGAGAACCGCACGTTGATTTGGCTGACCACCCGGCCGCTGCCGCGCTGGAGCATCTACCTGGGCAAGTTCGTCGCCCTGTTGCCCTGGACGCTGACGCTCAACCTGGGCGGGCTAGCGTGCCTGTGTCTGGTGGCTGGCGAGGTGGGGCGGCAGGCGTGGTCGCTGTACTGGCCGATTGCCCTGGCGTTGACTCCGGCCATGACCGCGCTGTTCCACCTGCTCGGCTCGACCGTCCGCCGCCCGGCCATCTTCGGCTTGCTCTACACCTTCTTCTTCGAGGGGCTGCTCGACTTCCTGCCGGGCAACCTGCGTCGCTTCAGCGTGTTGTACTATGCCCGCAGCATGCGCTTCAACGCCGCCGACCGAGCCGGCGACACGACGCCGGGCATCGAGGTCTACGCGCCCGCTAGCGATGCGCTGGCCTGGGGCGTGCTGTTGACGATTACCGTCGTGCTGCTGGCGCTGGGCATGTGGGCTTTCTCCAAGGCTGAGCCACGCGAAGAAGTCTGAGCCAGCACACCAGCGATGCGGGCAGTGCCCCAAGCGATGCGGGCAGTGCCCCAGCCACCCGCGTGGCTGCCCCCGGTCGGATTGACTGGCGTATCGCCGACTGCTAGTGTGAACAGTGATCGCTCGACTCCCCTGCCACAGGAACGCTCTGCCATGCGCTGCATCCGCTGCCTTTGCTACCTTCGCTGCCTTTGCTGCCTGACGCTGCTTGCTTGGATGGTCCCGGTTGGTCTGACGCTCGCGCAGCAGCCATCCGCGCCGCCCGCGAAGGACACGCCGCCCGCGAAGGACACGCCGCCCCACCCGACGGTGCCGAGCAATCTGCCCAACGCCACCGAGAAGTTGCCGCTGTCGGGCCTGGCCCCGGCCAAGCTGATCCCCAATCTGTGCGTCTACCGCTACCGCGTCTCGACCAACTCGCCGGAGTGTCAGGCGCTGGTGGATCAGGGGCTGGGCTATTACCATTCGTATGTGTGGATGGAAGCGGCGCGGTCGTTCGAGACGGCCGCCCGCATCGACCCGGATTGTGCGGTGGCGTGGTGGGGTTTGTCGCGGAGCCTGGAGAAGTGGGGCCGGCCGACGCACCAGAAAGCGCTGGAGCGGGCCAACGAGGTGCTGGGGCGGGCCAGCCCCCGCGAGCGGCTGTTGGTCCAGGCGCGGTTGCAGGAGAAGGGGCTGTGGCCCAACACGCCGCCCGAGGAACGCAAGAAAGCCGCCGCCCGCACGCTCGATGAGCTGCTGATCCTCTACCCCGACGACGAGGAGGCGTGGTACGCGCGGGCGCAGATCAGCGAGGGGCAAGCGGGCGTCCCGTACTACCACGCGCTGCTGCGGATCAACCCGCTGCACCCGGGGGCCAACCACGAGCTGGTGCATTTCTACGAGAACATCCGCCGCCCCGGCCTGGGCTGGGCCAACGCGGAGAAGTATATCGAGTCCTCGCCGGGTATCCCGCACGCCTTCCACATGCAAGCGCACCTGGCTACCCGCCTGGGCAAATGGGAGAAGACCAGCGACCGCAGCGCGCGGGCGATTGAGCTGCAACGGGCCTACCACAAAGAGATGAACGTGCAGCCCCGCGACGACCACCAATACTCGCACCACCTGGAGATACTCACGCTCAGCCTGATCCACGACGGGCGTTTTGCCGAAGCGCGGGCGATCAAGCAAGAATCCTGGGACGCGGGGTTTCGGCACTGGGTGCCCTGGTTCCGCTTGCACCTGGCCGAGCGCGACTACGCCGCCGCGCAGCAGGTGGTAGAGGGCTACCGCAAGAGCCAGAACAAGACGGGGGCGGTCTACCTCGCGGCCCTGTTGGCCCTGGCCCAGGGCGAGTTGCCCCGGGCCAACGCCGAACTGGAGGTACTCCGGCAAGCGGCCAGCAAACGCAAGAACGACCGCACCCTGGAATATCAGCTCAACGAGGTGCAGGGGCTGGTGCTGTGCAAGACCGGGGCGGTGGACGAAGGCTTGAAGCTGCTCGAACGCGCGGTGGAAAAGTCCAAGTCTGACTACGGGCACCACGCCTGGGGCAACGGCGCATATCACATGGAAGTCTGGGGCATCGCGGCCCTGGAGGCGGGCCGGCTGGAGGTGGCCGAGGAAGCCTTCCTGGAGGCATTGGCCCATGACCCCGGCAGTGTCCGTGGGGCGCTGGGGCTAGCGGTCATCTGCCAGCGGCTAGGCCGCAGCGACGAGCAACAACGCTACGAGCAACTGGCCCGTCGCTTGTGGGCGCGGGCCGAGGTGCGGTCGTTCGATGCCCTGCGGGATGAGTTGGCTCGGCTGCTGCCTGGGCGGGTGGAGGCGGTCGGGCCATAATCTCGGCGAGCGGCCCTGCTGAGGCGGGCAGCCATCACTGCGCACGAGGGGAGAACTATTGAGTACGAGGGGAGCGATTGGGAGGGGGCACCGGTTCCGCCCACCGCCTTGGGCACGACCGCTGAACCATTGGCTCCCCCAGCTAGCCTTCACCAGTCCTCAAGCACTTCCCCGGATGCCGGCGTGATCGCGCCCCAGTAAATGGTCGGGGAAATGCTCGGACTGAGGGTACGGACACTGCCATCTACCACACCAACTAGCATCCCGGCCCGATGCGGGGTACTGGGCCAAGCAAACTTACACTCTGACACCTTGGGGGCCACCTGAAATGTAGGCGCAGGATCGACCTTGTTGTACACGGCCATAGCACTGTTGGACACCGGAGGCCAGCCCAACGTGACCGGAAAATCCTGAAGACCCGGGTTCATAGCTTGCCCCCCATCGGCGAACGTAACCCGGCTTTGACTACCATACATAACCCAACAGACTGGATATTCGCAGATTGCATATCTCTCGGCGATGGCTAGCGTGTTGGACGTACCGTCCGCGAAGGTCCGGTCGATGTTCGGAACTTGCTGGAAAGCTTGGGCGTTGGCACCGTAGCTGATGTTCGTCGAGGCATTCCATTCACGTAACACAATATGCACTGTCGGGTCAGCCGGGCTAAGAAACACTTTTACATACGGATACAACCCAGGCTGTTGCATCTGAGCTTCCGAACAGTTATCGAGAAACGGCAGTAATGCGTACCAGAAGGATTCTTTGGGGTTGGAGCTTGCCGGGTCCCCTTCCATGCTTGGCAAGTTGCCGTCATGAGTCGCGGCGAAAGCATGCATCGCCAGGCAACACTGGCGGATGTTGTTAGCGCTTTGCATCCGCAAGGAGTTTTCGCGCATCTTGAATACGGCAGGCAGTAGCAGGCCAAGCAGCACGGCGATAATCGCCACCACCACCAGTACTTCGAAGAGCGTCACCGCTCGACGTGATGAAGTCATCGTTGTTCTCCCATAAACGGTAGCAGGTGGGGGTTGACACCAAAACAACGGACGGGTTGTGCCTTCGATGGTAATTGACCCGCCAGCTAGGTGTCAAGTGAAAAAGTGGAAGACGGAGATGCCGGGTTCGGCTGGGGCGGGTCTGAGGCGATGACCGCAGCGGTGAGCGCGCCGATGACCGCGACGGCTAACGGGCGGGTGAAGCGGGGGCAAGCCCCATGCTCCGGGCACGGTCAGCCCCACTCACCCGCGCGGGAGATTGCTGGACCAACGGGGGCCACGGTCGATGGGCTGGCGTGATTACCGGCTCACCACTGTCACGTTGCGCGGCTCGTTGGCCCGCAGCGTCAGTTGGCTGTGATAGATCGACTGGCCATTGCCCGCATCGACGTAGACGTAGTAATGCCCCGGCGGCAAGGCCACGCTAAAGCGACCGCTGCCATCAGACAACGCCGCTTGCCGCAGGTCGGTCTTGCCCGCGCTGACGAAGGTCAACTGCACGCCCGAACGCGGGGTGATGTAGTCGCGCTGCACGATCAGCCCGGTCAGCGAGGGGGCCGCCTGGCCACTCGATCCCGGCAGGCTGGCGATCTGACCCGGTCGGAACGGCGGTGGGTTGCCGGTCTTGCCCGGCACCGGCAACTGCAACGGTTGGCGATAGCCGCTGGGGTTGTTGGTGTCTGGGATGGACGGGAGCATCCGCTTTTCCTCGGTCCCCGGCGGCGGCACGGTCGGAATCTGCGTCGGGGGGATGCGCGAACCGCCCGGCTGCTCCGTGACCGCTGGCGGCGGCACCACCGGCGATTCGCTGATGGCCGGGGCCGGCACGCTGGCGCAGGGGGAGCCGTTGATGACCGGCTCGTAGTACGAAATCTGCTGGTAGCTGGTCACCGGCACCAGCGCGCAGCGCTTGACATACGAGGTGACGGCGTTGCACTGCGACCGCAAGCGGTAGCTGGTCTGCGGACAGGCGACCAGTTGCGGACAGCCGGTGCAGGGGTCGTAGTAGGTCGAGTAGCGGACGGTGGTGACCGGCTCGTAGTAGTACGACACCTGGTTGACGGTCACCGGCTCGTAGTAGGTGGTCGTCTTGTAGGTAGTCACGGGCTGGTAAAAGCTCCGTTGCACATACGAGACGGTCGGGACGCACGGTGGAGGTGGGCACACCGGGGCAGCAAAGGCAACGACTGAAGGCGTGCGGCACGAGTGACAGGTGACCTGAAACACGTTATTCCAGGCGGCCGGGGCCGGGGCCGGATCCAGGCCCAGCAAGCCAACCAGGCAGGCCGCCATTCCAAAGCCAAAACGCATGGCAAGTTCTCCTCGATGGTGGGTTGGACTCGCCCCCGCGGCGAACTCCGAGATTATCCCAATTCACCTTCAGGGTAACCGGGTCCATTCCCCAGACAACAGCAGACCACACGCACGACTAATTCTTTCAGCGCGCTTGCTCGCTACGACCGCTTGAGCCGCTACAGCCCGTCAAGTTTCGCTGCTTTAATGGGCAGCCTTGCCGCTTTCGCTGCGTTGAGGCATGGCGTGGCCGCGTGAGCGGGGCGGGGGTGAATCGTCCTGTCTGTGAGTGATAGTGCGGGGGTGATTGAGGTAGATAATTCGGGTTTGATTGGGAGTTGCGGACAATCAGAATAACCAGATCGACACGCCGCGACGTGGTCCAGGGTAGCTCGATTGCCTAAAATTCCGCTTGAGCAAGCCCGGCAATCATGACACAATCATCAAGGGTGCTTGGCGTTTTCAGCAGCCAGTAGTTTTCAGGATGCGATGCGATGAACAAAAACAATCGGTTCCGCGGGCTAGTGTGGCTAGCGGCGATGATCTGGGTGGGGCTAGTCGGCGAGCATACGCTCCAAGCACAACCATTTCCAGGCGATGATCCGCAACCGGAGTTCACCGACGCCTTCACCCTGCCGACCAACGATGCTGCCCGCAACACCTTCGAGGAACTGCGTGGCTTTATCCGCACCAAGAACTGGCAAAGCGTGGCCTTCGCGTTGCAGAACCTGCTGGGGGCCGAGCGTGATGCGTTTGTCGAACTACCCGTGCGAGGTCCGGGCGGCAAAATCATCACCGAGCGGGTCAGCGCTCGCGTCGAGGCCAACCGCCTGCTGAGTGAGTTGGACGAGGCGGGCTTGCGCGTCTACACGCTGCTGTGCGACGAGGAGGCGGCCAACAAGCTCAAAGAAGCGCGTCAGCAGGCCGACCGCACCCTGCTGGCCGAGGTAGCCACGCGCTACCTGCACACCAAGGCCGGGGCCGAGGCCACCGCCTTGCTGATGAACTATCACCTCGACCGCGGTGAGTACATGATGGCCGCCCAGTGCTACGACCGGCTGCTGCTCCGCCGCGACTCCGATAACCTGCCGCCGACCATCCTATTCAAAGCCGCCCTGGCGTTCCGCCGCTCCGGCGACTTGGCCCGCGCGGAGGAAATCTGGCGCAAGCTGACCGACAAACTCGCGCGAAACGAGCTAGTGGTCAAGAACAAACGCCTAACGCTCGAAGCCCTGCGTCGGGAATACGAGCGGCCCGTCAGCAGTGCCAACGCCAATACCTACGATGTGGCCATGATCCGCGGCAATCCCAGCCGCACCGCGCAGTTCAACGGCGGCGTGCCGTTCCTGACGCCGCGTTGGCAAGCGAGCATGTTTCCCGACGAAGTGGACGTGTTGCCCAATCTCGATGGAGCTAGCCAGGCCCGGGCCGCCAACATTAAGGAAGCCAACCGCTGGATCAAGGAGCATCTCGAGCAAGCCCAGAAGATCTCTGATTCCAAGCGGATCGTCAGCCTGCCGGCTTTCTTCCCCATCGCGGCACGCGGGCGCTTGATCTATCGGACCTACAGCGGCGTCAAATCGGTCTACATCAAGGATAATCCGGCCAATGACGAAAAAGCTGGCGACCTCGATTGGTGCGCCCCACCCCCGCCCAACTCCAACGCCGGGGACTTGCACTCGCTGCTGATGCCCGGCCCACCCCGGGGGCAGATGAATACCCTGTGGCAAGCCTGGGCAAACCAGCAGGGGGTGGTCAACATTCTCACCGAAAACTCGCTGCTGGGCAGCATCAGCCACGACGGCCAGCGAGTCTATTTCATCGACGATCTCGCCCTGCCTCCCCCGCCCTCGCAATCGAACAACCTATCCGCCCTGGGCGAGCAATATCGCCGACTGCTGACGCACAGTCGCCTCTACGCCGTCTCGATTGACGGAGGCTCCATCGTCTGGATTTTAGGCGGTCCCAAGGTGGACGGAGAAACGCGGCAACTGCCCGACGCCTTCTTCTTGGGTTCGCCACTACCCCTGGACGGCAAGCTCTATACCCTCGTCGAAGACGCCATCGGCGAGATGCAACTGGTCTGCATCGACCCCACCCGGTTGGTCAAGGTCGGTCAACCCAACCTCCACGAACCGCTCGTCGAATGGGTCCAACCGCTGGGCACGCCGAACGTGCGGGCGCTAATCGACACCGAACGCCGCATCCAGGCCGCCCACCTCGCTTACCGCGATGGCGTGATGGTCTGCCCAACCAACGCTGGTGTGGTCATCGGCGTCGATCTGCTGACCCACAGCTTGATCTGGGCGCACTCGTACCGCGAGCCAACGGTCGATTCATCGCTGCCGTTGCGTCCGCCCGGTGGCGGGATCATCATCGGACCGGGCGGCCAAATCAATCGCCCCCAGACCAAGCCCGACTCGGCCCGGTGGCACTCCGCACCGCCGGCCATCGACGCGGGGCGGGTTGTGTTCACCGCGTATGACTCCAGTTCCGTCCAATGCCTCAACCTCAAAGATGGCAAGCTGCTCTGGTCCGTGTCGCGTGGCAACGATGACCTCTATTTAGGTGGGGTTTATAATGGTCGGGTCTTAATCGTGGCCAAAAATTCAATTCGCGCTCTGGATATTGCCAACGGCGAAATCCAGCTCTGGCGGATCGAAAATATCGGCACCCCAGCCGGACAAGGGGCTATCTCCAACGGGATATACTACCTGCCGATTGCTGCCTCGGCAGACTTCCACGAGCCAGAGATTTGCGCCATCGACATCAACAAGGGCACTTTGCTTTCGCGGACCAAAGCGCGAGAAAATCAACGGCCCGGCAACTTAATTTTCTACGAAGGCGAATTATACTCGCAAAATGCGTTGGGGGTCACCGCATACCCCATGCTCAAGAACGAGCTAGCGATCGTCAACGACAAGTTAAAGGCCAACCCCCAATCGCCTGAGCTTTTATTGCATCGTGGCCTACTGCAAATCGATCAAGGTCAGCTTAAACCTGCTATAGAAGACCTACAAGCGGCACTCAATTTTAATCCCCCGGCAGCGATGCGCGAGCAGATTTTAGAGAAACTCTACGAATCGCAGACCGAATTTCTCCAGCGGGACTTCAACACTGCCGAGTATCTGCTCGACCAGTACCGCAAACTGTGCGAGGTCACGCCGCCCGCCGGGGCCGACGCGGCTACCGTGGCCAAAGCCGGGCAGCAACGCACGCAGCGGCTGGCACGCTATCAATATCTGCTGGCGCGCGGCCGCGAATCGCAAGGCAACTACCTTGCCGCTCTCGATGCCTACCTAGAGTACATCAAGGTCGCAGGCGATCAAGAGCGCGTGAACGTCCCGGATGAGCCAGGGACACTCGCCCGGCCCGACGTGTGGGCCCGCGGCCGCATCGCGGCGATGATCGAAAAAGTCCAAGCCCCCGAGCAACTGATCCCCCTAGAGAAGAGGCTCAGCGACGAATGGCGCGTCCTAAACGAGACAGCCGATCTCGCCCAACTGCGTCGCTTCGTCAACCTCTTCGGCAGCATTTCCAACGTGGGTCGTCAATCCCGGCTCCAACTGGCCGAACGCCTCACCCAAGAGGGCAGCGAAGAGAGCCTGCGTGATGCGGAGATTCTGCTCTGGCAATTGCGCGATGATCGCAAAGATTTAAGCATCGCGGGGCGGGCCGTCGAGCAATTGGCTCAGCTAATGATCCGCAAGGGACTAATGGAAGATGCGGTTTACTTCTACCGCCAACTCGGCAAAGAGTTTCAGAAAATCCAGATTCGGGACGGCTTAACGGGGCAAGATTTATTTGAGGACATCCAAAACCAAAAGCGGTTCTTGCCATACCTCGAAAGCATTCAATTCTCGTGGAAAGGCAAGTATAAAGCCGTCGTTGAAGACAATATGGGTGGGTTTACGACCTTCAACGAAATCAAGCTCCGACCGCAAGGCGAGGTCTTGCCGTTCCTCGAACGCCATCAACTATTGCTGCAACTGATGGGCAATTGGAACTTAAGGCTGGTGGACCAACTCAACGGCGAAGAAAAGATGCGGCTCAACGGCAATACCCAGACCCACTGGTTAATGCAAACCCCGAATAATCTCAAGCTCGCGCACATCCGAGGGCACCTGCTATATCTCAACTTAAACTCGCGCGTCTTCGCCTTTGATTTGTCCATTCGCGAACCGAATAAACTGCTCTGGGAATACGACCTTTTGGCGAACAAGCTGATCGACCCGAGCGGTTCAGCCGGGGCGATGGCCAACCCAAGTACCATGTTCGTTGACAAGGACGGCTGCCCGCGGCTGGTGTTTGCGGACGGAACGTCGATTCGCTTGGGGCAATTCGGCGTCGTAGAGCATGGCTATATCTGTCTGCAAACCCGGCAAGGACTGATTACCTTCGACCCGGCCCGTGGCCCAGAGAAAGGCGAACGCTGGCGACGGCTCGATGTATCAGCCCGCGCGCAACTCTTTGGCACGCCCGATCATATCTTCATCGTGGACATGGGAGTCAACGACGCCCCCAGTTCCACGCGGGTCGTCCGCGCCGACGATGGGGTTACCGTCAGCGTGCCCTCGTTCGGCCATCTGTATCACCCCAAGCGCCGGCTGGCCATCGATGGGGGCCGGATTCTGGCGGTCGATGACACCGCTGGCCGCAAGCAGTTGCGCTACTACGACATCCTCGCGGGCAAGGACATTTGGTCGCGCCCCGTCCCCGACGATGCGACCTTCCTGCGTCACGACATACCGGGCATCGTCGCCTACTACGATGGCAATGGTCAATATAGCGTCCTGGACTATCGCCAAAACCAAGTCTTAATCCAGGGCAAGATCACGCGGCAAGATCACTTAAACGGGGTGATTGATCCGATCCTGCTGCAAGATGATGAGCGTATTTACTTCGTCTTAAATAAGTCCGACCAACCCCGCGGCGGCATGATGGCGTTCAACCAACAGAACGCGATTAGCCCGGCCTTAAGGTCGCTGCGTGTCTCTGGGCCAATCTATGCCTTTAAGCGCGACTCGGGCAAACTGGCGTGGTGGAGCGAGTTCTTCGATGGCCAAACCATCCTGCTGGAGCAATTTGAGAAGCTGCCGATCCTGTTCTCCACGCAACACACGCTCCCAATCAATCGCTTCGGTCAGGTCGGTTTGCCTGTCCAGGCGGTTGACCGCGTCACGGGGAAATTGATCCTCGATAGTTCCGTCATGATTAACCAGCCCTTTTCGAGTCTTAATCTATTGCAACGAGAGTCGATCATCGAACTCTCGCGCGGTCAGGGCCGGATTCGCTTTATCCGCGAGGGGAAAGGGCAATAACCTCGGTCTTAAAATGTTAGTAGTCCGGTTCCTGGGTTAGCCTCAGATTTTGATCTGAGGCTTTATCCATAACCGGATACAGTCAATACTATACTATTCGAGATGCCTATCATGCGCTGGTCTACGATTCGTTTAATCGCGCGGCGAGAGATTATCGAACTTCTCCGTGATCGCCGAACCATGCTGATCTTAATTGGTCTGCCCCTGCTTATTTATCCGCTTTTCCTGGGTGTGGGTTTATTTTTTGCCTTAACGTCGCGTGAACATCAATCTAAAATCGCGGTGATCGGGCTGGAGCATTTGCCCGCGGCGAAGGTCACGAACCGGCCGGAGATGCCGATGCCCGATGCACTTTGGCTCGCGGCCGGGGTTCCCGACATCGGACCGGACCTGCTGCTCGCTCGTCTCGCGGGGGTGACCTTCGCCAGTTGGGCCTGGTATCAAGTCGCGGCTGCCCTGCCGTTGATCGAGGGCAGTTATTTTTCAACGGTCTATTGCACCAATGCTGC
>Ga0272446_1007458_pt1 | contig 10866 bp, 3 predicted proteins | sample YNPCB0061_FD_194587 | JGI IMG/M metagenome (GOLD analysis project Ga0272446, IMG submission 194587) | Hot spring microbial mat communities from Yellowstone National Park, WY, United States - YNP-CB-006-1 | ecosystem: Environmental > Aquatic > Thermal springs > Hot (42-90C) > Sediment | place...
GTAGTCGATTGCCCCTCGCTTGGCCAGTATCTCGTAAGCCTGGCCCCAGAGGACCGCCTGTTGGTGCAGCGATGGTTCGTTCAAGAGGCCGCTCCTTTTTCTGGGAAACGTTGCTTGAGAACCCCGGTGATGTGGCTGAGCAAGGCAGGCAGACTCAAAATAACCGTTCCCTCGCGGCGGCGATCCATGATGACGATCTCGCCGGCGTGCGCCCGTTGCACGGGCGCTACCCAGCCATAAGGGTCGAGGACAGGCGAGAAAATCGTCGAGCTGTTATTCCGCGTTGGCTTTTCTGACTCCAGAAAATGCACGGCGCGCAGCACGCTGATGAGTGAATCGCGAATTTTTCCTTCGCCACCAAAGCCCAGTATGTCGGCTCTTGTGGCCTCTTGCCATGCCAAGTCGGCCATGCGGCGCTCTACGTCGAAGAAGTAGGTGCAAAAACCCGACTGCGGACGGTCATCACCGTTACCAACAACGTGCAGAGTTGCGAAGGTATAGATGGGCATGATGCTGCGCATCAGGCGATCCGCGTTTTGTTTGTAGAGATTCGCGTGATCGGCAAAGGTGACTACCTCGAACGCGCTCTCATCCGCCCTTCTTTTGTGAAGGCGTGTGGCTGGAAACACGTCGCGGCGCAGGGTGTAGAATCTCATCTCAGGGAACGCTTGGTGTGCCTTGTCCAGGAATTCGCGGCTGCCGTGGGGAGCGTGGCGCTCAGCGGCGCGCCCGAGATGGCGGTTACCGAAGTGGTGCGACAAGAGCATCACGTGTTTGTAGCCTTGCGACTCCAGCCACCGCAGCTCGGTGAGAATGGGTTGCGCCTCCCCGAAATCGTCTCGGCTGCCAATGATCTGGTGGCGCATCCTGGCCACCCGGATTTGCGCGCCAGACTTTTGGCGCTCGGCCACATAGGTTCGGCAGGCAAACAGGAAGAGATCAGGCTCACGACTCAAGGGATGGGTATCGCATGGCCGGGTCACGTAGCTGACAAGCGCAACGCGATCCAGACTGCCCTCCAAGTCGAACGAGAGCACTTGACCGCTGGTCAGGGCCGCAACCGCGCTTCTTTTGCGGTGTTCCTCCGTTCCAGAGTCATCATATGACACACCATCCGGGTCATTATCCGGGTCAACGCCGTTGGTCACGTAGCCCTGTAGTTTGACGTTGCCCTCTCGAGCCAGCGCTCTTTCCAAGGCTTGACTGATTGCGTAGATATTCGTGGACTTGTTGTATTTGTCCTTTTCAGCGGTTTTTGCTCTACCCCGTGTAGCAACCCGCAAGAGCATGATCGAAAACCCTGGGCGTACGGTGCGGATTCTACGCATTAGCAGCCAAAGCGTGACGTAAGAGAGCACCGCGAATGCGCTGATGGCCGCTGCTTTTTTTTGCTCTATGTCGGCCCTTTCAGAATCCTTCAAATGTTTGTCTTTATCTGGGTTTCGATCTTTGCTGTCGTATCGAATCTCGATACCAAAACTGGTATCGAGAGCTCCTTCTGATTTTTTTGTCGGCTCCCAGGTGTGGGTCGAGACTTCCTTGACCTTCTTGAAGGGTGTCAGCCGAATAGGAAGGGCGCGCTCGCTCAGATCGGGCGTCATCTCAATGGCGCGGGGTGAATCTATTGCCGTCAGTGACCTCTCCTGCAGCGTCGTTGTCACCTCAAAAGAAAACAGGCTGTGCGGTGGCGTTACATCTTTTCCGACTGTCAGGTGTTTGAGCCATTCCACGTTGTCGTTCTGTTTGGCCTGTTTGGGCGACCGGACGAGGATATCGCTGTCGTCCGTATAGGAGGCAAAGGCTTCAAGGTCGATTATGTGGCGTGAGACGCAAAGCCGAAGACTGTCCGTGGTTAATTTCGCCGCCTTCAAAACGTTTTCTGAACGATTTTTTATGATGGTGATCAGCTCTTCAGCGATACTCACCATCACATCGCTCCGCTTTCTCAGGCTTTCGATGATCTCTGTCAGTGTGGCTTTTGGGGCGCGTTTGAGTTTCTCTGCTATTTCGGCTGTCTTGGCGACCACGTCAAACTTTGCGGCGTTGTTGATATTGTCGGGTACAACTAACCACAGAAAGACGAGTTCGGCAATGGAGCGGTCAAATGACTTGGCGCCCTCCTGGTATTCTTTTATTTTGTTTTCGTGCTTTGCGATACGCGCGTCAAAGGCTGCCCCTCCTGATTCTGGATTGTTACCATTGACCCGGAAACGATAGGTGACTTCTCGAACGGTGGAGCCGTGTTCGGACGTCGAGTCGGGTCTGGCCTCGAACATCTGGACAGACCATTCCGGCCAAACCGGCAAACAAGTATAAAATCCGGCCTGTCTGAGAAAGACAGAGAATTCGAAGTTACTATTCTGGAACTCAATGGAAACGTCAAAATGCTGCGATTGCCCTTCTATTCCAGCAAAACGCTCGAAGCACTCCAGTACTCTTTCGACATACGTTTTGAATTCAGCAGTTTTTTGTTGGTTGGCGATGGCTTCCATGAGCCGCATGGCGACCTGCATGCGCACCCGTGAGTGCGCCTCGTCTTCCATGAATTGCAGGAACCTGTTGATCATGTCGCCTGGTTTTTCGGCGCGCATGCGCAGACTTTGGGCGATAGCGGCGATGATTTCCTCGTCGTAATCCCGCCTTTGCAGGACATTGGAGACACCTTTGATGAAGCGTTCGATGCCGCCGCCGCCTCGGGATTCTTCGATGGCTGAGAACATGCGGGCGATATCCTGGGGTTTTGGGATATTCTGCCCTTTAGCTCTGGATGGGAGAGGTCGGAATACATTAAAAGGCCGGAATGCATCGTTTAATTTTTGAGCGCTTTGCTCTTCTCTGCTGAAGGCGACTGGGCTTTGCTCTTTGCTGCTGAAAGTGACTGGGGTCAGCCTGGCAACAGTGGGCGCCTGTGGCTCCTGGATGCCGAAGTTGTACGCGATCGCACGAATCGTCTCTGCAACGCTGTGCTCGGTCAGCTTGGAGAGCATCTCGGCGGGCACCCGCTGGTCGATTTGCTCCTCAATGCCGTCAACAAGCCGGTTGACGGCCCGTGCCAGCGCTTGCTCGCTTCCAGTGACAAGACGTCCTCCAACGCGGGCATCCGTGCCGTAGGGCGGTATTTCGATGTCGCGCACGAAGCCTTTGTCTGGGCCGTGCGCAAACTCGAATTTGAATGCGGCGCTGGTATACAGGTGGTGCAGTACTTCCTCAACGTTGATGATGATTCGGTCTTGCGTGCAGTGAATAAAAGCTCCTGATGACGAGATTTCCTCCAAAGACCTGGCGATCAGGTCAACGAGTTTGGACAAGTGCAGAGATGGCGCAATCGACTTGGCCGATATGGCCGATCCGCCACTGGGCGCGATCACGGACATGGTCAACCTCCTTTTGGCGTGGTGGGCCCTCTCTCCCGCCTGGCTGACCAAGCCAGGTGGGGGGTATTCTATTTGCGTGCTTCTTATTATAGCTCAGCCGATTCCTTTTCTGCAACCCCCTTGCTTCAAGAAAACAGACCTCTTCCGGTCGGTCGTGTTTTTGGTTTTTTTCGCTTTTCTTGCTTTTCTTGCATTACATCGGGCAAATTGCGCGCAATGCGTCGACGTTCAACCTACGCGGTCAACTGTTCCAGATGTGCGGCGTGGATCTAACGCGCACCGAAGGCGCTACGGCGCTGGCGCAATTCATAACCTGATCGGTATTAGATGCCGGAAATTCTCGTGATAGCATAACCAGTGGTTCAACTATGTGCCAATATCATTGAGAAGCTTGCCTATTATGAAATCGTGTCTTTCCTGAGTCGGAATAGAAAATTTCATCAAGCCTGTCCAGATCCCAGGATCGCGTCCTCGCGCTGTTCATTTTCACCATTTCTCGTCATCATGATGAAGATGCAGGCTCGGAGACGATCATGAAGTGGCTTGATCTCCATGGTGTTGGTGCGAGCGCCTTCCTGTGCGAGCAGCCGGTCGAAGATCAGGAATGGAAGAGGATCATCCTCGTCCGCAACGCCGAACCTATTTGCGACGCCTTGCTGTCCTTGGGGTTTCGTCGCCATGTCCGGAATGACGTGTGGATCAGGCCGGCGGTCGGCATGTCGTTGCGTGCCATGGCCGACGTCATCCCCGGCTCCGTCATTCGTGACGTCGATCCGGGAGAGGTCATGCGCCGTTTGAGCGCGCCTCTCGATCTGTCCGAGTTCGCCGTGGTTCGTCCCGAACCGCAAGAGACCACCGCGGAGCGACAGGCGCCGGAGGACCCCGCGTCCGCGCCCCAGGTTCCGCAGGCCGATGGGGTTGCCGCCGATCCGGACGCCTCCGCCGGGCCGGAGGAAGATGTCACGGAGGCTGTCTCTGAGCCGCCTTCGGTTCCCGCCGAACCCGCGCCGCCGCCCCCGCCCTTCGACTGGGAGGCTTCTCGGGAGCTCTGCGAGGCTCTTGGCCCCAACCACATGAACGAGATGGTCCGGCTGCACCCGGATTACGGGCGCTTCGTCCTGGTTGATGACGTGCCTGTCCTGGAGGATCCCGCGAAGCCCTCGCCCAGGTTCCTGCGCATCGCGAAGCGCGAGGACGCGACAGCCCTGCTCGTCTCCAAAGTCCGACGCGTCATCTCCGAGCAGGGGTCCCGCCTGACATGGTTCGAATGGGCGTCCTTCGCCGATGCCACGAAGCCGGACGGGGTTTCCGCGGCGGAATGGCGGAAGGGTCTTGCGCGGCGTCTTGTCGACGTTGCCTTGTCGGAGATCGTCACCGCCGGACGTGGCTATCGCGACGCCTTCGACGCAGCTGCGGCCTTCATGCGAGGCTTCCCCGCGCTGTCCGTCATCCTGCGCGACGAGCCGGAGCTTGCTCCGCATTTCCGGTTGCCGGCCGCCCTCGCGTTCCAGCGCGCGGTCGCGCAATCGGCCGGCGGGGCGGGAACCGTCGGCATCCTGTCGCCCCATCCCGCGTCGTTCCTGGGCCTTTTCGATCCCGAGACGCGCGTCGTCAATCTTGGTGATCAGACGGGCGACGCTGTGACGCAGGCGTTGTCCAAGGCTGTCATGGACGCGGGTCGCGCCGGGTTCCATGAGCGGCCTCTCGAGGGGGACGAGCGTTTCGACGCGATGGTCTTCGAGGCCGCCCCCGCCAGGGGGGATCCTGTCGATCTGGGTGATTTCATCACCAACCGGACGGATTTTGTGGCGCTTGCCCGCAGTCTCGAAGACCGGCGTTCGGACGGTCTGACAGTGGCTCTCGTTGATTGGGCGGACGATGCGCAGGCCGAGGTCGAGGCCTTCTGTCGCTGGCTTGGGCAGAGATACGCGCTCGAAGGGCGCGCGGATCTCCTGTCCGATGTGTGGCCGGCGCCGGAAGGCAGGAATACGCTTGCGATCGCGATTGGCGATCGTCGTCCCGCCGTGGTCATGGAGCCGCCGCCCGAGACCTGGGACATCAGGACCATCGACGATGTCGAGTCGTTGTGGAGCTGGACCACGGATCTCCTGGCGACCAGGAGCGCTATCCGTCGGTGGCATCGCGTCCAGGACCCGGCCCTCCAGGATCTGGAGGATGATGCGAGTCTGCTGCAGGTCAAGTATCGTCCAGGCTCCCGTTCCGGCCAGCCCTCCTCTTCGGTGTCGCGCGCGCTGAGCGTGCCGATCGCCTTCGCCCTCGACAGGCTTTCCGCCCGTTGCGCCGAGGTCCACGGAGTTCCCGACATCGACGCGCTGGTGGCGCGGGAGTTGGGTGTCGCGGTCGAACGCCTGCCGGAGATCCTGTCGCCCGAGCAGGTGGACGCCGTGGCGATGGCCATCGACGCCGAGACCCGAGGCAGGGGGTTCCTCCTCGGCGACCAGATGGGGCTCGGCAAGGGGCGCACGCTCGCGGCGGTGATGGCGCGCGCCCTGCGTCAGGGGCGGAAAGTGCTGTTCCTGACCGAGCGGGCGATCAACATCCCGGACATCGTGCGTGACTTCCGGGATATCGGCATGTGGGATCTGTGCCGGCCCCTTATCCTGAACCGCGGCGTGGTGGTGCGGGACGAGGATGGCAACGTGATCGCCTCGGCGCCGAAGGACGACGAGCGCACCAAGCTTCTGAGCGGCATGTCCTGGCCGGATGGCCACAACCTCGTCATCGGCACCTACTCGCAGTTCTCGTCCCATGTGAGCCTGCAGCAGCCACGGCGGCCCCGCGAGGCGCGACAGGATCTGCCGGAGGATGCCCCGGAGATGCTTCCGGAGGAGATCTCGGGTGTGCGGCTTAGCTCGCGCTGGGTGCGCGAGGCGCTCGACGAGGATTGCCTGGCCGTCCTCGACGAGTCCCACAATGTCGCGCAGGCGACCTCCAACGCCGCCGACAACATCTCGCGCGGCATGGCGCGCGTGCCATTCGTGATGTTCTCCTCCGGCACCTGGGCCAAGAACGCCCGGAACCTCGAGATCTATCGTCCGATCCTGCCGCCTGGGGTGTCGCACGAGGAGATGAGCCGGCTGATCACGCGCGGCGGTCTCGTGATGCAGGAGACCTTCGCGAACATGCTGGCGCGCGACGGCATGTTCATCGCCCGCCAGCACGATCTGTCGTCGTGCCGGTTCGAGGTGGCTGGCGTCCCCCCCGAGGAGAGCGCCCGAGTCATGCGGGCGATGGATTACCTGGCGGATGTGCTGGCTGAGATCGCCAGGCTGTCGAACGAGGTGGACGGCAAGGTCGGGCGCTACAACGCGGCGCTCATGGAGGTCCTGCGCCAGCGCTTCGGTGACGATGAACGGCGTTTCAATCGGGAGATGCGCCGGCTGGAGATGCGGCGCATGTCGATGGGCGCGCCGCTCTACGAGATCTCGCGGGCGTTCCTGGCGAGCGCGCTCGCCGACAGCGCGGCCAGGCTCGGCGTCGAGGCGCTCGATCGCGGCGAGAAGCCGGTGTTCCTGTTCGATCGCACCATGGGCGCCATCCTGCGCGAGGCGAAGGCCCTCGTCGATGCCGGGGAGGCGCGGGGGGTGCCCGATTTCAGGGAGTTCCTGAAGAAGACCGCCGCCCGCATGCTGAAGTTGGAAGGTCAGAGCCTGCGGGAGTTGAGCCATCTCCTGGAGGAGCCGGGATGGCCGAAGGCGGCCGAGGGCATGCTGGACGCCCTGCGCGAGGCTCATCCCGCGAGCTTCCCGGTCGAGGAGGTTGGGAACGCGCTGGAGCGCGCGATGGCGAAGGTCGCGGTGGACTGGAACGGCGCGGCGGAGGATCTGGCGACGGCAGCAGAGTTTCTCGAGGCGCGGTTGGCAGTCGCCTTGCAGGCGACCGGCGGGCGCGTGGCGCCAGGCTTCTGGGAAGGCGTGGATGCCGCGCTGCCGATGACCACGGAGCGCGCCACCCGTCGGGTGATGCGGCTCATCGACCGGGTGCCGCCCCTGCCGCTGTCGGCGATCGACAGGATCAAGGATCTGGTCGAGGCGGAGGGGCGTCGTCGGGCGGAGGAGGGTCGGCTTGACCGCCCTTGGGTCGTCGGGGAGATCACCGGGCGCGGCCTGGAGCTCCGCGATGGGGAGTTCCGTCCGATGCCAAAACTGGACCGTCGGGCGCTCAAGGACGGTTTCCAGGAGGGCGGGATCGACGCCCTGGTCATCAACACGGCGGGCGCCACGGGCATCGATCTGCACGCGGCGGAGAAATACGCCGACCAGCGGCCAAGGGTCATGATCGAGGTGCAGGCGCCGGCCGATATCACCCGCCAGATCCAGGCCTATGGCAGGGTGAACCGGCTCGGTCAGCTGCATCCGCCCAGGATCGTGACCGTCACGACGGGGCTGCCCATCGAGGCGAGGTTGCTGGCGATGCGCAACACGAAGCTCCGCAGGCTCAGCGCGAACGTCACGGGAAGCCGCGAGAACACGGGCGTCCTCGAGAACACGCCCGATCTGATGAATGCTGTCGGGGACCAGGTCTGCCATCGGTACTTCCAGTTGCGTCCGCAGCTTCTGGAGCGGCTCGGGGTCGACCCCGAGCGGATGGCGGATGTTGGAGCATTGAACGTCGAGGATGCCATCGGAGCGGACGACGCCGCCGACGCCAGCCGGTCCGCCTCCTGGTACCTGGCCCGTCTGGCGTTGCTCCCGGTCGCCTGGCAGGAGAGAACCCTGCGCGAGCTTGAACACGAGTATCGCGCGATGATCGAGGAGCTCGACGCGCGAGGTGAGAATCCGCTCCGGGAGGACTCGATCAAGGGCACCGTCCGCACCTTGAGCAGGACCTTGTTCGATGGTGTTGAAGACGCGGAGACGAGCGCGTTCCGCAGCCCCGTCCATCTTGAGAAGATCGCGATCACCTATCGCGATCGGCCGATGAGCTGGCTGTCCATCATGTCGCGCATCGAGGATGCCGTGGCGGAGGAGGAGCTTTCCGGCTCCCCGACCAGGCGCATCGCGGAGAAGCTGCGCGCTGCCAAACAGACCTATCTGTCGAGCCTGTTGCCCGCGGGCGTCGCGTCCGTGGAGCAGGCGCTCGCGCTGGGGAACCCCGTCATCGTCAACATGAACCGGCGCATCGACAGGCTCATCGGCTTCCTCGACGCGGTGGTTCCCGGCTCGTCGATCAACCTGCAGCAGGATGGCGAGGACACGGCGGCGCTCGTGCTCGAGGTGTCCGCGCCCGATGCGACGCAGCTGACGGGCGCCATGTTTCATCCCGCGTCCTACCGCGTGACGATCGCCTTGCCGGGCTTGGCGAAACCGATGGAGTTCAGCCTGTCGGCCCTGATGTCCTTCGAGAACATCGGCCCCGGCCCAGGTGTGCATGGCGAGGAGGTGGAGGCCATCCGCATGGCCTTCGTCCTTCGGGAAGGGCGGGAGGTCGCCGAGGAGCGTCATGTCCTGACGGGCAATCTGATGACGGCCATGTCCATGAACATGGCGCAGAAGCTCGGGCGTCTGGTGACCTGGCGGCGTGAGAACGGCACCTGGGAAAGGGGTGTCCTGATCTCGAAGCGGCACCATGATCTGCGGTTCATGCCGGTTCGGGTCACGGACCCGGAAATCATTCATCGCACCCTGATGTTCGACAATGATGTGAAGGCCTACAGCACGCCGGAGTTGAGCCCGCATGGCGTCAGGATGAAGTATGCGCGCCACAAGAATACCTACACGGTCAATATTCCGAAGCCAAGCTGCCGGCGTTTCGGACATCTGCACCAGGACGAGGCGTTCCGTGGGTTGTTCGAGGCCATGTCCCAGGGAGCGTACGGCTTTGAGATGGAAGAGAAGTCGGCCTTCTTCCAGGCGAGCGTTCTCGGGAACGAACGCGGCGTGTCCGGGGTTTCAAGGCTTCTGTCCGTCCTGTCCGATGCCGGGCATGCGTTCTACTTCGCAAGCCGCTATCGGGATCAGATCAACCATCTCGGAGCGGAGATGGCTCGCCGAGCGGCTGAGGAACGCGCCCGGGCGCGCGACGACCGCGATTTCATCGAGAACGGCCCGCCGGTGCCGGATGCGCCGGCAAGACGCGTGGCGTGATGCGGCGCGGTTGGTGATCCCGACAGGATCCCATCACCGCCACTGCGGAGGTCGCGCTCTTCGCCCAACTGGCGGGCAGTGGAGCGCTGGGTATCGGCGAGCGCGCGGCCTCGCGAACCAAGTTCGGACCGACGGGAATGTTCGTGCTCATTCTCGGTTGAGGCCAAGAGAAATCGGGCTTATGTGATTGTTCGTTCACAAGCCCAAGGGAATCTCGTGGTCGATCCCACTGTCTCCCGCATCATCTCCATCAAGGATCTGGCACCTCTGATGGCTGCTCGGCGGAAAGCCCTCCGCCTGACGCAGCAGGATGTCGCCGATGCGATCGGGATCAGCCGGCGTTCCGTTCACGCCATTGAACATGGTAAGCCGACGGCCGAGGTGGAGACGGTGTTGAGGATCTGCGCTGCGCTCGGCCTTATCATCGAGGCGCGATCATGACGCCCCTGATCTTGGACGTCTGGTTCGAGGGGGTCGATCAACCGGTCGGCCACCTCGTTTCGAACGACTTCAAGGCATTGTCCTTTCGTTACACGGAAGCAGGTCTTCGCGCTCGCGCTCGCTTGTCCATCTCCCTGCCGCTTCAGGAAGATCCCTTCCCGGACGCGCCGGTTCGGGCCTTCTTCGACAACCTGCTCCAGGAGAACCAGCAGCTTGCGAATGTGCGGGACAGATTTCACCTGGACCGTGACGACGTCGCTGGATTGCTGTTCCGCCTCGGCAGCGATCTGGCGGGGGCTATTTCCTGCGTTCCATCCGGGGAGAAAGCGACCAAGCGTCCTGGCTGCCTCGCATCGGACTACGACAGGCTGGCCAGGGAGGATCTCGCAGCCATCATGCGAGCGCTTCGGGACTTCGGACGACTTCCTTCGGAAGCGCGGGATCCGTCCCCGTTGGCTGGCGTGCAGCCCAAGCTGGCTCTTGTCGACTTTGGGGACGGGAGTTTCGGTTTGCCTCGTCCAGGGACGGGCGCGCCGACTACGCACATCCTGAAGATGCCAAGCGCGCGGGAGCCCAATCTCGCGCTCCAGGAGACGACTCTGCTCGACACCGCCCGAACCGTCGTCGGACACCCAGTGGTCGAAGCCCGCGTGATTTCGCTGGAAGGCATGGAAGGACTGCTGGTTCGGCGCTTCGATCGCGTGGTGGAGAGCGGGATGGTGACGCGCCTCCATCAGGAGGATTTCGCCCAGGCGCTTGGCCTGCCAGCAGCGATGAAGTACGAGCACAAGGGTGGTTTCTTCCATGCTGGGCGGGTCGGGGAATTGCTGGCGGAAACGGATGCGCCACTGGTTGCGCGCCTCGCCTTCCTGCGCGCGACGGTGATGAACATCGCGTTCGGGAACACCGACAATCATGCGAAGAATCATGCGTTGCTGCATGTC
>Ga0272446_1007459_pt1 | contig 10866 bp, 8 predicted proteins | sample YNPCB0061_FD_194587 | JGI IMG/M metagenome (GOLD analysis project Ga0272446, IMG submission 194587) | Hot spring microbial mat communities from Yellowstone National Park, WY, United States - YNP-CB-006-1 | ecosystem: Environmental > Aquatic > Thermal springs > Hot (42-90C) > Sediment | place...
GATCCGCATCAAATCGTCTTCCAGCGACAGATAAAAGCGCGACGAGCCGAGGTCGCCCTGACGGCCGGAACGGCCGCGCAGCTGATTGTCGATGCGCCGCGCCTCATGCCGCTCGGTGCCGAGGATGTGCAGGCCACCCAGTTCCGCCACGCCCGGCCCGAGCACGATGTCGGTACCGCGCCCGGCCATGTTGGTGGAAATGGTGACGGCGCCGCGTTGGCCGGCTTTGGCCACAATTTCGGCTTCCTTCTCGTGGTGTTTGGCGTTCAGCACCTCATGGCGGACCCCGTGCCGGGTCAGCATATCGCTCAGTTTTTCCGACTTGTCGATGCTCACCGTACCCACCAGCACCGGTCGTCCCATGCGGTGCAGCTCCTGGATTTCGCGCACCGCGGCGCGGAATTTTTCCTTTTCGGTGCGATAGATGACATCCGGATAGTCGATGCGGATCATCTTCTTGTGGGTGGGGATGACGACCACCTCGAGATTGTAGATCTTGGCGAATTCGGCCGCCTCGGTGTCCGCCGTGCCAGTCATGCCGGCCAGTTTGTCGAACATGCGAAAATAGTTCTGGAAGGTGATGGTGGCCAAGGTCTGGTTTTCGTTTTCGATCTTCACCCCTTCCTTGGCCTCGAGCGCCTGGTGCAGGCCTTCGCTGTAACGGCGCCCGGGCATCAAGCGGCCGGTGAATTCATCGACGATGATGACCTTGCCGGCTTTGACGATGTAGTCGACGTCTTTCTTGAACAGGGTGTGGGCCCGCAGCGCCTGCTGCACATGATGCAGGATGTCGATGTTGCGCGGATCATAAAGGTTTTCAACCCCGAGGAGGGCCTCCGCCCGGGCCACACCTTCCTCGGTCAGGGCCACCGTGCGGCTCTTTTCTTCCTTGGTGTAGTGAGCCTCCTGCTGCAACTGCGGGATGATCCGGTTGATCCGATAGTAGAGCTCGGTGGATTTTTCCGCGGGACCGGAGATAATGAGCGGGGTGCGGGCTTCATCGATGAGAATGCTGTCCACTTCATCGACGATGGCGTAATGCAGTTCGCGCTGCACCATGTCGGCCAGGCGGAACTTCATGTTGTCGCGCAGGTAGTCAAACCCGTACTCGTTATTGGTCCCGTAAGTCACGTCGGCATTGTAGGCCGCTTTACGCTGCCCATCGTCGAGCCCGTGAACGATGCAGCCAACGCTCAGTCCAAGAAACCGGTAAACCTGGCCCATCCACTCACTGTCGCGGGTGGCCAGATAGTCGTTCACTGTGACCACGTGGACACCTTTGCCGGTGAGCGCGTTGAGATAGACCGGCATAGTCGCCACCAGGGTCTTGCCCTCGCCGGTCTTCATCTCGGCGATCTTGCCTTGATGCAGCACAATCCCGCCGATCAGCTGCACATCGAAGGGGCGCATGCCCAGGGTCCGGCACGAGGCCTCCCGCACGACGGCGAACGCTTCCGGCAGGAGGTCGTCAAGGGGTTCCCCGTTGGCCAGTCTTTGCTTGAACTCTCCGGTCTTCGCCTGCAGTGCGGCGTCACTCAATTTGCGAACCTGCGGCTCCTGTTGGCAGATGAGATCCACGATAGGGGCGATGCGCTTGAGGTTTCGCTCATTTTGACTGCCAAAGATTTTTTTCAGCAAAGCACCAATCATGCGATTCCGGGAAGACCTCCGTGTCGTTTATGCTGAAGAGTAAAGAGTGAATGGCGAATGCTCAAAAGCAACGCGGCCACTCTTGGGTCTGGATGCAACTGTTGAGATCACCGGCGTCGGCAACCCCAAAAAAGCGGGGGTGCGCTCTCCGCACCCCTACAGTTCAGGCTGCTTCTATAACCCACCTTTTTGCTGATGGCAAATGGCGGTGCGCCTGCAAGAAAGGCAGGGCCAAGCCACACCGCCGGTCTCGTCCAGCTCAGTCGTTCAAATTCCGGTCGGAAATTTGGGCAGCAACTCCAACGCCTGACGGATCTTTTCGTCGGGGTACTCGTAATCTTCCAGCTTGCCTTCCAGGTAGGCGTCATAAGAGTTGAGGTCGAAATGGCCATGACCGCTGAAGTTGAAGACGATGCATTTTTCCTGCTTGCTTTGCTTGCATTTCAGGGCTTCATCGACCACGGCCTTGATCGCATGACTGGTTTCCGGCGCAGGCACGACGCCCTGGGTGTTGGCAAACAGGACGGCCGCTTCGAAGCAGGGATTTTGCGGGTAGGCGATGGCTTTGATGACCTTTTCATGGACCAGCAGACTGACCAGCGGCGAATCGCCGTGGTAGCGCAAGCCGCCGGCGTGGATCCCGGGCGGTTCGAAGGTGTGCCCAAGGGTGTGCATCAGCAGCAGCGGCGTATGCCCTACCGTGTCGCCATAGTCGTATTCATACAGGCCCTTGGTTAAAGTCGGGCAGCAGGTCGGCTCGACGCCGATGATTTCGCAGTCCAGCTTGCCGCTCAGTTTGTCCGCCACAAACGGAAAACACAGTCCACCGAAATTGCTGCCGCCGCCCACACAGCCGATCAGCACATCGGGTTTTTCGCCGGCCAGCTCCAACTGCTTCTTGGTTTCCAAACCCAGGATCGTCTGATGCAACAGCACATGGTTCAGCACACTGCCCAGCGAGTAGTTGGTGTCGGCGTGGGTGGCCGCGTCCTCCACCGCTTCGGAAATGGCCATACCCAGACTGCCGTTGGTGTCCGGATATTTTGCCAGCATCATTCGACCGGATTCCGTGCGGTCGCTGGGAGAGGGATAAACCTCGCCGCCCCAAATGTGCATCAGCGATTTTCTGAACGGTTTTTGATAGTAGCTGACTTTCACCATGTACACGGTGCATTGCAGCCCCAGCAGCTTGCAGGCGAAAGAGAGGGCGCTGCCCCACTGGCCGGCGCCAGTTTCGGTGGCGATCCTCTTGATGCCGGCTTCCTTGTTGTAATAGGCCTGCGCCACGGCGGTGTTGGGTTTGTGACTGCCCGGCGGGCTCACGCTTTCATCCTTGTAATAAATGCGTGCCGGGGTCTGCAGCGCTTTTTCGAGGTTGCGCGCACGTCGCAAAGGCGTTGGCCGCCATAAGCGATAGACCTCTTTTACCGCGTCGGGAATTTCGATCCACCTCTCCTGGCTGACCTCCTGCTTGATCAGCTCCATGGGAAAGATGACCGCCAGCTCTTCCGGTTTGACCGGTTGCCCGGTCTTCGGGTTAAGCGGTGGAGCAAGCGGTTTGGGAAGATCCGGCTGAATGTTGTACCATGCTGCAGGCAGCTCGTTGGCACTTAAATGAATGCTAAAATTTTCCGACATCATAACCTCCTTGAGCTAAAGTCGTTTTGGCTGACACCCGGACCTCCACATGAAGCCTGGCAAAAGCCAACGGCGCAGATCGATCTGTTGCCGACATTGGTATTTCTCATTTCAGGCAAAAATGGTCCACAAAAATCATTCCGTTGCGGTGAGGTCAAGGTCCAACACCATGGCCACTTCGTCACAATCGGGGAATTTCGGGCAGTGCAGACAGTCCGCCCATATCTTTTGTGGGAAGATATTCTTGTCCACCTGCGTGAATCCCTGGTGAGCGAAAAAGTCCGTCTCGTATGTCAAAACGAACAGACGGCCGATTCCGAGATCTCGCGCCTCGTCCACGCAGGTTTTGACCAAATTGCGGCCGATGCCGCCCCCTTGATGTTGGGGCAGGACCGCCAGCGAGCGAATTTCGGCAAGATTTTCCCAGATGACGTGGAGGCTGCAGCAACCCGTGACCTGTCCCGTAGCCGGGTCCAGGGAGACAAACGTATCGCGAATGTTGGTGTAGAGCTCGCTCAGGGAGCGCGCCAGCAGTTTGCCCTCTTTAGCGAAATGGGCGAGGATTTTCTGAATCTGGGGGACATCGTTTATTTTCGCTTTGCGAATCATCTCCAAGCCACTCTCATGTGAACAGTGCAATTTATTTTCTTAACCCATGCTCAGTCAAAGTCAGCACGGCGTTTTCCGCGGGAGTTCAGCGGCGCTGCGCCAGCAATCCGCTCATCGCCCACAGCAACTGCTTAATTTCTTCCTGCGTAGTGAAGGCGCCAGGCGAGACTCGAACCGTTCCCTCCGGAAATGACCCTAGTGTTCGGTGCGCCATGGGAGCACAGTGAAGGCCCGAGCGGACGGCGATGTCGAACCCCTGGTCGAGGAGAAATGCGAGGTCGGCCGGATTGAGCCCATCCACCCTGAACGAGACGGCACTGGTCCCACGCACTGTCGGCTTGAACAGTGTCAACCCGGAAAACTCTTGAAGGCCGTCCTCCAGCATCGAAGCCAACCCCAGTTCATGTTCGCGGATATGCGCCATGCCTTTTTCTCGGATGAACTCGAGCCCCGCAGCCAGCCCCGCTATGGCCGGCAGGTTCTGGGTGCCGCTCTCGAAACGATCCGGGCAGCCCTCGGGCTGAATGTCCTGCTCGGAAAAACTCCCGGTGCCTCCCTCGATCAAAGGCGCTACGTCAAGGTCGGGCCGCAGGTAGAGAAGACCCACTCCGGGCGGCCCAAGCAGGCTTTTGTGCCCCGAGCAGGCGAGCATGCCCAGCTCCCATTTTTCCGCATGGATTGGCTGAATCCCGCCGGTCTGAGCGGCGTCCAGCAGCAGAGGTGTTCCACTGTTCCGGCAAAGAGCGGCGATTTCCTCCAACGGCTGCAATGCTCCGTTGACATTGCAGGCATGGGTTAGGACCACCAGTCGCGGTGGCGGACTGAGCCGCTTCTGCAGCTCGGCGAGGTCGATCTGACCGGTTGCGTCGCACGGCGTCACTTCCACCCCGACGCCCAGCTCGCTCAGCCGCCGCAGCGGACGCATCACCGCGTTGTGCTCAACGCTCGATGTGACCACGCGATCGCCCGGCCTAAGCCAACCCTTGAGCGCGATGTTGATGCTCTCGGTGGCATTCTTGGTGAACAACACCCGCGCGGCATCGGTCACGCCAAAAAACTCCGCCATCTTTTTGCGCGTCGCTTCAACCACGTTAAGGGCTTCCCGCGCCAGTCGGTGTGAAGCGCGTCCCGGACTGGCCCCGATATTGCGCATGGCATGCTCGACCAGGCGATAAACCGGTTCCGGCTTGGGATGGCTGGTGGCGGCATTGTCAAGGTAGATGGTCATGGCGTTCGGCTAGGACTCAGGTGATTCTCTCAAAGCCGCTGTAGACGGTAAATTTTCCGGCCCGGGCATAACCAATCAGGCTGATCCCGAGCGATTCGGCCAGCTCCACAGCAAGACTGGTGGCGGTGTTGCGGCTGATGACCACGGGCATGCCCACTTTGGCGGCTTTGATGAGAATTTCGGAAGTGAGTCGGCCGGTGGTGATCAACATTTTGTCCTGGAGTGGAACGGCATTTAAGAAAGAGTGCCCGACAATCATATCGACGGCGTTGTGCCGGCCGATGTCGTCACGAAACAGCAGAATGCGATCCGGCAGCGCCAAGGCAGTGTTGTGCACGCCGTGGGTCCGCCGATAGGTCTCACTCAGCCGGTTCAAGTCTTCCACCCGTGCCCTCACCTGGTCCGGTGTGATGCGGATGGAGCTTACGACCGGTTTGCTCATGAGTGCATCGACCGCATAATAAAAAATGGAGCCTTTGCCGCAACCCGAAGTGATCGTTCGCTTCTGCCATAAGGTTTCCGTCAGCGAAGGGCTTCGCCGCGAGCTCACCAGCACTTTTCCCTCGGCTTCATTCACCGTGACATTGTCAAGATCCGTCGGGTCCTGCAAAAACCCTTCGCCGCGAAAGAACCCCACCGCCAGCTCTTCCAGGTGATGGCCCGCACAGAGCAGCGTCACCATCTCCCGTTCGTTGAGATAAAGCGTCACCGGTTGCTCTTTAATGACCCACTGGTCACTGTCGCGGAAGCCGTCCCGGTCGTAAATGCGACTGACAACCAGCGTCGCTTTTTCTGCCCCGGCGTCCTCGGGGCTTTGTTTTGATGACAACATGACTATTTAAAGCCGCTGGCGGCGGTTTGAAGGGATGCGACATAATCCGCCAGGATCTTTCCGTGATCGAAAGCGAGCTCGGCCGGCAGCCGATCCAGGGGGAACACCCACAGCCGGCTGGCGTCGTCCGCCGCCGCAGGCTCGCCGCGCCCTTTGGCGGTAAACACCACGCTCACCGTGTGGTGCCGCGGATCGCGCTCAGGCGCCGAGTAGGCCCGGAACTGCTTCAGCTCTTCCAATTCCAGCCCGGTTTCTTCTTTTGCTTCGCGAGCGGCGGCGGCCTCAAGGCTTTCTCCATAATCCACGAAGCCGCCGGGCAAGGCCCATCCGTAAGGCGGGTTTTTGCGCTCGATCAATACAATCCCGTCCTGCAGACCGATGATGATGTCAATGGTCAGCAGCGGGTTACGGTAAATTTCTACCGGATTGCCGCATTTGGGGCACTGGATGCTTGTCTTGACCGCCATCGTCGCTTCCTGTTTGGTTTGTGCCGGGATGTTCAAAAGCTCCCTGCCCGGCCCATCATTTGCCGGCCCCCGGCGTGCCGGCGGCAGCGGCCTTGGGCAGGAAAAGATGCTCGAGCAGAAGCACCAGCAATATACCCATGATCAGCCCGTTTCCCAAAAAAACCCGGAAAGCCCCGGGCATGGACGCCATCAGAGTGTCGGGCAAAAACCCCACCATGGTGCCGATAAGCAGCGGCAGGCCCACCACGTAGTAGTCCCGGCTGGTTACTCCCTTGGCGGCAATGATCGACAAGCCTGCGCCAATCTGAGCTCCCATGGCGACGCACAGCGCCGAACCCACCACCGGGGTGGGAACCAGCGCCAACAGGGCCGCCAGCTTCGGGACGAAAGCCGCTACGATCAACAGCACACCACAGTAGGTCAGCGCAAAGCGACTCGCCACTCGATTGGCCAATACCACTCCAGGGCTGAGGCTGTAACTGACCGATCCGACGGTACCCAGCAAGCCGGCCACAATGCCCTCCAGACCATTGAAAAACACCCCGCGGGTAATGGCCGCCGGGAGCCTCTCGGTATCGGTGATATTGGCGATTCCGTGCAGACTGCCCAGGCTGTTCACCAACAGGGCCAGGTAGGCCGAACCGAAGGCCAAAAGACCGGGCCAATAGAAGTTCGGCACGCTTGCCGTCCAGGGTCGCGGCGCCGACAGCCAGGCGGCGGTGGTGACGCTTGCCCAATCGACCAGACCCAGCAGCGCAAACAAACCGGTCCCCAACAGCATTCCCGCCAGCAGGGCGAAGGTCCTCGCCAAACCACTCAGCCACTGCGACAGGGCCGTGATAACCAAAACCAGCGCGAGGCTGGCGAGGAATATGCCGAGCTGGTTGCCGCCGCCTGAGCCGTCACCTCCCATCATGCTCTTCACCAGGTAAGGAAGTAGAGTAAACGAGATGAGCATGAGGATGACGCCGACAACATTCGGCGTGGCATAAAGCACGGCCCTTTTCAGCTGCCCGGAGAGCACCAGCAGGACCAACAGCACGCCGCCGAAAATGGTGCCGCCCTGGATCGTTGCGATGCCGAACGGCGCAAGCACAATGAAGGTCAGCAGCAGGGCCGTCGAGGGGCCGTCCAACAGCGGGTAGCGGTGTCCCCAAAGCGTTTGCACAGCGGAGAAAAAGCCGCTCACCACCAGCAGCAACTGCAGAAACCGCACTTGCTGCAGCGCGTTGAAATCGAGCGCGCGACCGATGAGCGCGACCATGATGATGAACGACGGAAAGGCGATGATCGCCCACTGAATGCCGTAGAGGAGCGCTAGCCGCAGCGGTGGGTGATCATCTATAGCATAAATGTAGCGGGGTTTATCCATCTTGCGGGAATCGCTGACCCATGCCCCTTCAGCCGACGCTGCCAAGGCCGTCTAGATCATCAAACCTGTTCATCGGGAGCAGACGCTCAACACCAATGTGGCTGCGGCGGCTGGCACCTGATTTGGTGCGGCACCTCCCCTGAGCAGGCTGAAAGGGACCGGTCGCACAGCTAATGCTGAATCTCAAAAAGAGTGCTGATGGAATCTTCGTTGTGGATATTTTTGATGGATTCAGCAAATAACCTTGAGGATGGGACCACTTTGATCTTCTGACAATGGGCCGCCTGAGCTCGAAGCGGCAGCGAATCGGTCACCACCAGGCTGGTCAAGGAGCTTTTTTCGATCCGATCCACCGCCGGACCAGACAAAACGGCATGGGTGACACAGGCATGCACCTCTCGGGCGCCTTTTTCCAGCAGGGTCTTGGTAGCTTCCAGCAGTGTGCCGGCGGTGTCCACCATGTCATCCAGCACAATGGCCGTCTTGTTGCTGACTTCGCCAATGATATTGAGCGCTTCTGCTTCGTTGACATTGACCCGGCGTTTGTCTATCAACGCCAGCCCAGCTTTCAGGCGCCGAGCGTAAGCGCGGGCGCGCGGAACACCGCCGGCGTCCGGCGAGACAATCACCAGCTCGCTGTCAAAATGCTCGCGGATGTAGGGCAAAAGGATCGGTGAGGCATACAGGTTGTCCACCGGAATGTCGAAAAACCCCTGGATTTGTCCCGCATGCAGGTCCATGGTGAGAATGCGCTGCGCCCCCACCCGGGTGATGAGGTCCGCCACCAGCCGCGCGGTGATGGGCACCCGTGGTTTGTTCTTGCGGTCCTGACGAGCGTAACCATAGTAAGGCATGACGGCGGTGATGCGGCGAGCCGACGCGCGTTTGAAGGCATCGATCATCACCAGCAGCTCCATCAAATGATCATTGACCGGATGGGCCCCGGACTGAACCACAAAAACATCGGCGCCGCGAACGTTTTCCGCTATTTCTACGCGGATTTCACCATCACTGAAAGTGCCCACCAAGGCACGCCCCAGAGGGATTTCAAGCATATCGCAAATTCGTTGTGCGAGCTCTGGATTACTGTTTCCGGCGAAAATCTTCAATCCATAGGTGGCCATGAAAATGCGTCCTCTTCAAAATGGAAAAACCCTTACCGCCTGCTACTCTTTTCACAAAGAGACCCTTCTCTTATTACAGCAGGATGGAAATGGCAACCCTTTTCCTTGGGAATCTTCATCCGTAAAAATTTCAAACTATTACACGTCCCATGAAGGAGAATGCGCAACTCAAGACAGGGTTTTCCGCGGCACCGACGAAAGCGCTGCACTCTGGGCGCAAAAGGCGCGGGAAGGAAGCTTGATGCGGTCGGTCAGGTACTGTTGAAAGCATCGGCAGGTGCGAGCAGGCCCTACCCGCCGCCTTTTTCGGGGCGGTCTTGAGAGTATCCTGGGCGTGGCAGCAGGTCACGGCATGCAGGTCGCGTCAAACCTCTTCGAGCTCTTCCTCAAGCACCTGGTAGTCCACATGACCGGGCCAATAGATGAAGCGATGGCAGTGGGGACAATTGAAGATGTTTTCGTCCCGTTGCAGCTCAATGAATTTCTGAGGCGGTATGTTCATGTGGCAGACCTGACAGACGCCCCCTTCCACAGCCGCCACCGCGATCCCGCTGTGGCGCTTCAACAGGGAATCGCAGCGCTTCAGCAGCGACGCTTCGAGCTTATCGCGAATCTTTTGCTGAGCGGCTTCAAAGCGATCGAGCTGTTCGTTGACTTTCTCACTTTGTTCGAGCAGTTCACGGCGGTCCAACTCCATTTTCTGCTTCAGCTCCTGCAGGACTTTTTCTTCCTGTTTCAGCTGTAATGAAAGGGAATCGATTCGCTCCATGATCTCCAGCATCTGGTCTTCCTTAATCGCGATGTCCTTTTTCAAGTCGTCGATTTCTTTGAGCATGGCCTGGTATTCCTTATTGGTCTTGACCTCGCTCATGCGCTGACGGCTGCGCACAATTTTCGCCTCCTGTTCGGAGACCGTCTGCTCCATGCCGCGGTGAAGCTTTTTGGCATGATCCAGTTCGCCCTTTTTGATCAGATACTCCGCCTCCGCCTGCTGATACTCCCGCTCAATTTCCGCAATCCGTCTGGGCGTCTCGTTGCGACTGCGGACCAAAAGGGCCTTCTTGTTCTCCAGATGCTGCAACTGGACAAGATATCTGAGCTGTTCAAGCAATTTAGTCCTCCTATGAATGAGTATAATTATTACGCTTCCAAGGGCCCTCTTGCGGTCGAAAAGGGGTCTTTCTCACCCGTGGCCGCAAAAACCTCCAAGGCGATGCTCTCGCTCTTCGCCCTCGACCTGAAGTAGGCCGCCAGGGGTTCGACGATGATTTGCTCCGATCCAAAGTGGCCAATGTCAATAAGGGTCAAACCTTCTTCCAACGCGCGCCGCGCATCGTGATACTTAATGTCCCCGCTGATGTAGACCTCCACCCCGGCGGACACGGCCCGCTCCAGCAAACTCCCGCCGCTGCCGGTGCAGAGCGCGACCTTGTGCACTTGTCTCTGCGGGTCGCCGACCAGCCTCACGCCGCTCATCCGCAGTTTTTGTGCAAATATCCCGTGCAGGTCGCCAAGCCGCATCTGCGTGGGCAGAAAGCCGATGCGCCCCATGCCTGCATAGCTCTCTTCGCGCTGCCAGGCGGCATCCACTTCCAGCGCACTGACCTCTTGCAAGGCCAGCAGGCTGCTCAGCTGATCATTGGTGCCGCCCCGGGCAACATCCAGGTTGGTGTGCGCAGCAATCACGTGAACCCCAGCCAGCAGCGCCTGGATGACAAGGTTCGCGGGATAGCGGTCGGCACGGACGGCCTCGAGCGGTTTGAAGATCAGCGGATGGTGCGCCACCAGGCACTGGCAGCGGCGACGCTGTGCCTCGTCGATGGTGGTGGAGCTGGGATCGAGGGCCACCAGCAGCCGCTCCACGGCAGCCGCCGGATCGCCCGCCTGCAGTCCGCAGTGGTCCCAGGATTGCGCGTAGCGAAAGGGAGCGTAGTCGTCGATCCAGT
>Ga0272446_1007460_pt1 | contig 10864 bp, 10 predicted proteins | sample YNPCB0061_FD_194587 | JGI IMG/M metagenome (GOLD analysis project Ga0272446, IMG submission 194587) | Hot spring microbial mat communities from Yellowstone National Park, WY, United States - YNP-CB-006-1 | ecosystem: Environmental > Aquatic > Thermal springs > Hot (42-90C) > Sediment | place...
GAAGGGATCTTCGACCCCGCGACCGGCGAGTTCCTGCGCCAGAGCACGCATCAAGGCTGGCGCGCCGACTCGGCGTGGGCGCGCGGCCTGGCCTGGGCACTCTATGGCTTCGGCACCGCCTATGCCTTCACGCGCGATCCTCGCTTTCTGACCACCGCCGAGGCATGCGCCGCCTTCTACATCGAGCGCACCCCCGAGCACGGCGTGCCCCCCAACGATTGGGACGAGCCGAATCCGACGTATCCCTACGAAAGCTCCGCCGCGGCCATCGCCGCCAGCGGCCTGTGGAACCTCTCCCGGCTGACGGGCGATCCCACCCGCGCGCGCTGCTATCGGATGTACGCACGGCGCATCTTGACGACGTTGACCGAACCAGAGTTCCTGGCGATCGACGACCCAGCCTGGGAGGGCATCCTCAAGCACGGCATCTACCATCAACGCAAAGGGCTGGGAGTCGATGAGAGCGTGATGTGGGGCGACTATTTCTTCCTGGAGGCATTGAGCCAGGCGGTGCGCGATGGCTGAGCCGGTCGCGCTGGTCACGGGAGGAGGACGCGGCATCGGCCGCGGCATCGTCCTGGCGCTGGCGGCGCGCGGCTGGGCCACGGTGATCAACTATCGCGGCAACGCCGAGGCCGCCGCCGAGACGCTGCGCCTGGCAGAGGAAGCAGGCGGCCACGCCATCCTCGCGCCCGCCAATGTGGCCGACCCCGCCGCACGCGCGCGGCTGGTGCAGACGGTGCTCGATGCCTATGGGCGGATCGACCTGCTCGTCAACAATGCGGGCATGGCGCCGCGCCAGCGCGTGGATATGCTGGAGATGACGGAGGCGAGCTACGAGGAGGTCATGGCCGTCAACCTGAAAGGGCCGTTCTTCCTGACGCAGCTCGTGGCCAAGGCGATGATCCAACTGGTGCGAGCCGGGACGGTGGCCGCACCCAAGATCATCAACATCGGCTCGATCAGCGCCTACACGGCCAGCATCAGTCGCGCCGAATATTGCCTGTCCAAGGCGGGGTTGGCGATGATGACGGCGCTCTTCGCCGAACGCCTGGCCGAATACGGCATCCACGTTTACGAGGTGCGCCCGGGCATCATCGCCACCGATATGACGAGCGGCGTCAAGGCGCGCTACGATCGCCTGATCGCCGAGGGGCTGACCCCCATCCGCCGCTGGGGCGAGCCGGACGACGTGGCGCGCGCGGTCGTCGCCATCGCCGAGGGGGCCTTCCCCTTCTCGACGGGCGAGGTGATCAACGTCGATGGGGGATTCCATCTGCGCCGACTATGATGACGATGCGGAGGGAGCATGTCGCCGATCGCTGCTGAGGCCGCACGGCCGCCGCTGGTTCTGACCCTTGACCTGGGCACGTCCTCGACGCGCGCCTTGCTCTTCGACGGCCAGGGCCGCCAGGTGGAAGGCGTCGAGGCGCGCGCCCCCTACACAGTGCGCACGACCCCCGACGGCGGGGCCGATCTCGATCCCACCGTCGTGTTCGAGGCGGTCGCAAGCTGCCTGGACGAAGCGACCGCGCAGGCCGCCGCGCGCCGCCTGGAGATCGCGGCCGTCGGCGCCTGTAGCCTCGCCTCGTCGCTGGTGGGTGTCGCCGACGACGAGGCGATCACGCCCATCTACACCTGGGCCGACACGCGCCCCGCCGCCGACGCCGCCGCGCTCAAGCGGGAATTCGATGAGACGGCCGTCCACGAGCGCACCGGCTGCGTGATCCATCCCAGCTATCTGCCGGCGCGCTTCCGCTGGCTGCAGCGGACCGCCCCCGATCTGCTGGCGCGCGCCCACCGGTGGATGTCCCTCAGCGAATATGTCTACTGGCGCCTGTTCGGTCAGGCGGTCTGCAGCCTGTCGATCGCGTCGTGGACCGGCCTCCTCGATCGGCGTCGGCTGACCTGGGACGAGGCCTGGCTGCAGCATCTGCCCCTCCACAGCGATCAACTCTCGCCGCTGGGGGACGCGGATACGGCGCTGCGCGGCCTGCATCCCCCCTACGCGGCGCGCTGGCCGACGCTGGCCGACGTCCCCTGGTTCCTGGCGCTGGGCGACGGCGCGGGCAGCAACCTCGGCAGCGGCTGCACGACGCCGCGGCGCATCGCGATCAACGCCGGCACCAGCGGCGCGCTGCGCGTGGTCACGGCCGGGACGCCGGATCGCGTGCCGGCCGGTTTGTGGTGCTATCGCGTCGACCGCCGGCGCGCGCTGGTGGGGGGCGCGCTCAGCAATACGGGCAACGTCTTCCAGTGGTTGCGGCAGACGTTGCAGTTGGGCGAACCCGAGGAGATCGAGCGGCAACTGGCGGAGGCGGAGGCCGACGGGCACGGCCTGACGGTGCTGCCCTTCCTGGCCGGCGAGCGGGCGCCAGGGTGGGCCGGCCACGCGCGCGCCGCCTTCGTGGGCATCGGCTGGCACACGCGCCCGATCGACCTGTTGCAGGCGGGGCTGGAGGCGGTGGCGTACCGCTTCGCCCTGATCTACGCGCTGTTGACAGAGGCGATCGCTGGCGGCGAGGAGATCATCGTCTCCGGCGGCGCCCTCCTCAGCTCGCCTGCGTGGACGCAGATCTTGTGCGACGTGTTGGGCCGGCCGGTCATCGCGTCCGCGGAGCCGGAGGCGACCAGCCGCGGCGCGGCGCTGATCGCCCTGGAGGCGCTGGGGGCGCTGGCCGACGCGGGGGACGCGCCGACGGCGCTGGGAGCCACGTTCGAGCCGCGGCCCGATCGCCACGCGCGCTATCGGGAAGCCTGCGAGCGACAACGTCATCTCTATCGCAAGCTGATCGTCGAGAGGTAAGGGCCTCACGCGCCGCGTGGTTTAGCGCCCGACGGAGAGCGCGATCAGAAGCTGGCCGACGAAGTAGCTGCCGAGCACGACGACATGCGCGAGCGCGAACGGCTGACGGAAGCGGTCGATCGCCAGCGCGGCGTCGGAGGCGAAGAACAGCAAGGCCCCCAGGGCGGCTGAGCGGGTTGCGGCGTCGTTGTAGGTCATCGCCCGGCTGACGGCCAGCGTCGCCATCAGCGCGATGATCGCCACATACAGGCTGACCGGCCCCTTGAGGCTCGGTGGCAGGGACGGCCAGAGATACCTCAAGATCAGACTGCCGCTGATCGGCAGCAGGAGCAGCAGCGGCCAGGCGGAGCCGGGGGCCAGCGGGGCGGCCAGGAAGGCCACGATGTAACACACGTGGGCGAACAGGAAGCTGAGCAGGCCGGGCAGGAACCCATTGCGCGGCAACATCAGCCAGACGTCGCCGGCCAGGGAGAACGCGAGGCCGAGGGCAATGGCGCCCGCGTAGCGGTCGGCGAGGAATGTGCCGGGGGCCAGGGCGACGGCCAGGATCAGGAGCGTAGTCAGCGGTTTGAAGAGGTAGATGAGCCACGCGCGCGGCGGGCGCAGGTAGTGCGCCGCGATGGTCAGGCCAGCCGTCAGCAGGGGTATCAGCCCGATCAGGGAACGCATCGGCAGGTGACCTCCTGGGCGTTCTTCGCTGTTCGCGGCCGGTCCCCCGACCGGTCGCTCGCATCACTATTCCAACAGCCGTCGAGTCTTCCAGGCCCGGTAGGCGAAGAGCAGAGGTAGCGTCAGCCACATCCCCAGCCCGACCAGCCCCCACCAGGCATGAGCGCGCAACGTCGCCTCGATCTCGTCCACGACTTCCGTCACGGTCGGTGTGATCGCAACGTAGCTGTGGCGATGGCGCCAGGCGGCGAATGGCCCGCGCACCTGGCGATCGACGAAGCCCGTGGGAGAGACCTCCTCGATGCGCGCCGTCCAGGGCACGGGCAGCGGCCCCAGCCACAGCGTGAACGCCATCGTGTCCCCCTCGCTCAGGATGGCGGGCGCCTGATGGAGGCGGACGACGGCGGGCGGCGGGGTGATCGCCGCCATGCTCGCCGCTTGGTGGTGGAAGGCGGCGACCGCAGCCAGAGGTGCGCGCACGCGAAAGCGATGAACGTACCTCATCGCGGCGCCGCCAGGTCGCGCAAGGCCGCCTCGATCGTTGGGAAGCGGAAGGCGAAGCCAAGCTCGAGCAGGCGCTGGGGCGCCGCGCGTTGGCCATCGAGGAGGACGGCAGCCATCTCGCCGAGGAGCAAGCGTAAGGCGAACGCGGGCACAGGCAGCCAGGAGGGACGCCCCAGGGCGCGGCCCAGCGCGCGACTGAACTCGGCCTGTCTGACGAGCTGGGGCGCCGCCAGATTGAATGGCCCCTGCGCATCGGCGCGCTCGATCAGGAAGCGGATGGCGGCCACCTCGTCGGCGATGTGAATCCACGGCCACCACTGTTGGCCGTTGCCCAGAGGGCCGCCGACGAACAGGCGGAAGGGCAACATCAGGCGCGGCAAGGCCCCACCCTCCCGGCTGAGCACCGTGGCGCTGCGGACGACGACGCTGCGCACCCCCAGCGCGGCCGTCTCGGCGCTCGCCGCCTCCCACGCCACGCACACCTGCGCCAGGAAGTCGCGGCCAGGGGGAGATGCTTCCGTGACCTCGGCGTCGCCTGAGGCGCCGTAATAGCCGATGCCGGAGGAGTACACGACGACCCCCGGCTTGACCGCGGCCGCGCGCACGGCAGCGACGACGGCCTGGCCAGCCTGGATGCGGCTATCGAGGATGCGGCGCTTGCGTTCGGGCGTCCAGCGCCCTGCGGCCAGGTTCTCCCCGGCCAGATTGACGATCGCGTCAGCGCCATTGGCCAGCGTGCCCCAGCCAGCGGCGCTGCGCGCGTCCCAACGCTCGGCGCGCGCGCCTGGCGGCAACCCCGTTGCGCGCGCGGGATCACGCGTGAGGATGATCACCTCATGGCCGTCGGCGGCCAGGCTGGCCATCAGCGCGCGGCCGATGAGGCCCGTCCCGCCGGTGATGATCACGCGCATGCGGCTCCTCCTTTCTCATGGAAACGCTTCAGCGCTTTGCCTGGAAGCTTGTGCGGCGCGATGACCACCAGATGCCTGGCAGCCGCCCCAGCTTCCCCCAGGTGGTGACGTGGGCGCGGCGGCGGAAGACATCGCCGTCGTGCGCCTCGATGTCGTCGAGGATCGCCTGATACAGATCAGCGGCGGCCATGATCGCGAAGCGGCCATCGCGCTGGAGCAGGGCGATCCCTGGCCGGGCTTCAGCATACAGGCGCCGCGCCCGCGCGATCTGGAAGCGCATAAAGGCGCGCCAGCGATCGTCCACGCGCCCGGCGGCGATATCGTCCTCGCCCAGGCCGAAGCGGGCCAGCTCCTCCTGCGGCAGGTAGAGCCGCCCCGCGCGCCAGTCTTCGCCCACATCGCGCAGGATGTTGGTGAGCTGGAGAGCCACCCCCAGCTTCACGGCGTAGGGGATCGCCTCGTTGCTGTGGAAGCCGATGATATGCATCGCCATCAGGCCTACCGTCGAGGCGACGCCGTAGCAATAGCTGGCCAGCTCCTCGAAGGTGGTGTAGCGCGCCGGCCCCAGATCACGGCTGATGCCGTCGATCAGTTGCTCCGCGTAGCGCAGGGGGATTCGAAAGCGCGCGCGCGCATCGGCCCAGGCCAGAGCGACCGGGTCATCGGAGGGCGGATGGGAGCTGAGCGCGCGCTGGCGCCAGGACAGGAGCTGCTCGCGTGCGCCCGCGGCCGCATGATCGACGAGATCATCGCTAACGCGGCAAAAGGCATAAAGGGCACGCGCGGCGCGGCGCTTGGCAGACGGGAGCAGGCCGGAGGCCAGATAGAAGGTGCGACTGTGCCTCTGCGTCAGGCGGCCGCAGTAGGCATAGGCCCGCAGTAACAGCTCGTCGTCAGCGACGTTGTTGGCAGGAACCGGATCGATGGGCGCAGATCCCTCCAGCCCTTCATGCGCCCACGAGACCAGGCGTTGCTCCCACGACGATGTTTGGACGCTCATGGCCGCGCTCCGTTTAGCGAGCTCCTGCCTGGGCGGGCGTCAGTTGCGTTGCACGATGCGACGCGGGATGTTCGCGCAAGATACGCTCCGTCACCAGTCGCGCGGAAAGCAAGACGATGGGCAGGCCGGTGCCCGGGTGCGTGCTGGCCCCTACGAAATAGAGATTGCCGTAGCGCGCGTGGCGGTTGCGCGGGCGCAGGTAGCCGACCTGGGTGAAGTTGTGGCTGAGGCCAAACGCGGCGCCTTTGGCGAGATTGTAGCGGGTGAGCCAGTCGTGCGGCGTGTAGGAGACCTCGAACTTGATGTGCTGTTCCAGGTCGCTGGCGCCGATGGCGGCCAGACGATCGAAGACGGCGGCGCGCGCCCGCTTCTGCAGCGCATCCCAGTCCTGCTCGACGCGGTCGTCGAGGTGGCCGACGGGCACGAGGGCCATCAGCGTGTCCTGATCGGCGGGCGCAGCCGCTGGATCGACGCGCGCCGGCGCGTGGACGTACAGGCTGGGCTCATCGGGCAGGGTATGGTCGCGAAAGATGCGGTCGAAGCTGGCACGGTAGTCGCCGGCCAGGAAGACGTTGTGCATGCCGAGCTGGGGATAGACCTTGTCCACGCCCCAGTAGAACATGATCGCCGAGCAGGTGTACTGCATGCGTTGAAGGCGCGCCGTCTGCGCGCGGTCATCGAGCAGGTGTTCGTAGACGTAAGGGAGGTCGGCGTTGGCGATGATCACATCAGCGGCCAGGCGGCTGCCATCGGCGAGCTGCACAGCGACAGCGCGAGCGCCATCGACCTCGATGCGTTGCACAGGGGCGTTGTACAGGAAGCGTACCCCCCTGGCTTCGGCGATCGCAGCCAGGGTCTCGATCACGCGATACAAGCCGCCCATCGGGAACCACACGCCGTCAGCCAGCTCCGTATATTGCAGCAACGAGTACGTGGCAGGCGCGTCGTAGGGGCTGAGGCCCAGGTACATGTTCTGGAAGGTGAAGGCGGCCTTGAGATGAGGATCCTGAAAATAGTGGCCGATGTTGTCGTAGTGCTTGACCAGCGCCTTCAGTTGGAAGAGGAGCGGCAGGTTGGCGGGGCTGAAGTAGTCGAGCAGGCTCGCGAAATCGCGGCCGACGAAGCGTTGCAGCGAGATCCGATAGTGACGATGCCCCTCGACGATGTAGCGAAGGAAACCGCCGAAGCTGCCGGGGGAGATCGCCTCCAATTGCGCCTGCATCGCGTTGAGGTCGGCGGTCAAGGACAGCTCGACCCCGTCCTGAAAGCGCACGCGGTAGGTGGGGTCGATACGGCGCAGATCGAGATGGTCTTCCATGCGTTGGCCGAGGGCAGCGTAGGTCTCGGCGAACACCTCGGGCATCAGGAAGAGGGTCGGGCCGATATCGAAGCGGTGACCATCGCGCGTGAACTGGCTGCAACGTCCACCGGGGGCGGCGTTCTTCTCGACGACGGTGACCGCGTACCCGTGTTGGGCCAGTCGGGCGGCGGTCGCCAGGCCGCCGATGCCAGCGCCGATGACAAGAGCCGATGCCATGAGGGGCCTCCTTACTTCTCCTCCTCGTCAGGGGGGGATCCACAGTTCCAACGTCCGATCACATCGCCAGGCCAAGTATACACGATGTCCAGGTTTTGTCAAAAAAATCGCAGGAGTTGAACACATTCTGAGCATGTAAACTTGACAGAATGGGCGGAGAAGTGTACAGTATTGTCCAGGATTTGATTGAGATCGCATCGGCGAGTTGGCCGACAAGAGGGAGGCCTTTCTGTGAACCAGGCCGTAGATGAACAGCTTGCTGGGGAAGAGCCTTTGTACAATATCGGTGTGGTCTCGCGCATGACCGGCATCCCTGTGGCGACCCTGCGCGTCTGGGAGCGGCGCTACGATTTTCCCGATTCCGCGCGCACGGCAGGCGGCCACCGTTTGTATTCGGAGCGACAGGTCATGGCGCTGCGCTGGGTGAAGGCGCAGGTCGATCGGGGCATGCAGGCGCGCCAGGCGGTGCGCGCCCTGCGCGCCCTGGAGCGCCAGGGACGTTTCCCGGAGCCACTGCCGGGCGTCGCGGCAGCCACACCGCCGTCCACCAACCACGTCGCCTTGAATGCCTTGCGCGAGGGGCTTGCCCATGCTCTGCGCGCGCACGACGCCCCTCAGGCGGAGGACTTGCTCGCGCAAGCGCTCGCCCTCTATCCTCCGGAAGCCCTGATCCTCGATGTGGTCATCCCCATCCTGGATGAGGTTGGCCAGGCCTACGCTGTCGGACAGATCCATGTCGCCACCGAGCACTTCATCAGCCAGTTTTGGCGTAACCATCTGGTCACCTGGATGCTCAGCGGTCCCCCGTCGCTGGCGGTGCGGCCGACCGTCCTGGCCTGCGCGCCGGATGAGTGGCACGAGCTGAGCCTGATGATGTTGGGCGTGCTCTTACGCCGACGTCGCTGGCCGGTCGCTTACCTGGGACAGGCGCTGCCGTTGCCCGATCTGGCCGCCTTCGTGCGCGACCTGCAGCCGCCCGCCGTGGTCCTCGTCGCCATGCGCGAGGAGACGGCCCAGGCGCTGATCGACTGGCCACGCTGGCTGCCGGAAGCTGCCCGCACCGGCCGCCCGCTGGTCGTCTACGGCGGCCGCATCTTCACGCACCAGCCGGAATGGCGCGCCCGCGTCCCCGGCGTCTTCCTCGGCGCCACCCTGGGCGAGGGCGTGGAGACGCTCGAACGTCTGCTCCAGGAGACCACGCGCGCGCTCGCTGTCTCGTGAGCAAAGGGCCCGGCGATTCATCGATCTCGCTCGTTCTTCATGGCCGCGCCCTCGAAGAAGATCGTCAGCAGCAGATCGATCGCGCCCGCGGCCGGCTCCCGCTCGCGACTGTAAGTCGGCGCGAGGAACGGGTAGAGCATGCCCAACAGGATCCACGTCCCCGCTTCGGCATCCATGGGGCGCAGTTCGCCTTTTGCGATCCCCTCCTGGATCAGCTCGCGCATCGGCTCGATGAACTTGGCCTGATAGAGTCGCCCGAAGCGCGCGCGCGCGGCTTCGCTCAGATGAGGCATCTCCTGGCTGGCCAGATGAATGATCGCGCGCTGGCTTGGACCCTGGACGAAGATCGCGCGCATGATGCGCTCCAGGCGCGCGCGGGTCGTCGTCGCCACCTGACGCGCTTCCTCGATCAACGCCTCAAGCCGTTCCAGGTTGTGCGTCAGGATCGCCAGGAACAGTTGCTCTTTGTCCACAAAGTGATAGTAGATGCCCGCCTTCGACATCCCCGCCGCCGCTGCGATCTCGCGCATGGAGATGCCGCGGTAGCCGCTGGCGACGAAGAGGGCGGTCGCTTCCTCCAGGATGCGCTCGCGCGCTGCTGGCGACTCCGTCGTGGCCATCGCTCCCTCGCCTCACTCCGCGATCATGGCCGGGGCTGCCTGGATGGACGCGACGGAACGCCGCGCCGCGAAGCGGTCAACCCCCACACGCGCCAGCAGCCAGACCGACGCCAATACCCCCAGCGCCTCGATGGCGAAGAGCAGGGCATAGGCAAGGTGCGCCTCGCCGCTGAGGGCCATCCCCACATCGCGCACAATGCCTCCCATGGCGATGCCGGCGCCCCGCGCGACCAACTGGATGGCCGACCACAGCGCCAGGTAGCTGCCCGCCTGTCCTTCGACGTTCACGGCCATCAGCAGGCTGACGCCGCCCACGGTGAAGACGCCGAAGCCGATCCCGAACAGGAAGAGGACGGGGACCAGAAGCCTCTCCAGGCGCAGCCAGGACGCGACTCCCAACGCCAACAGCGCAAGGCCTAACCCGATCAATCCCCAAGCCGTCGTCGCCACTTGCTGATCGGGACGCCGTCGCCGCGTCAACGCCAGCGTGGCCAGCATCGCGAGCAGGACGCCGGTCCCCCAGTAGGCGTTGAAGCGGGTGGTCTCCCCCGCCGCCAGGCCAAACACATCGCCGCCGAACGGCTCCAGCATGGCGTCCTGCATGAAAGCAAAGAACGCCGACGTCGCCAGAAAGATCGCATAACGGCGCGCACTGACATCGGCCCACAGCGTTGAGAGGGTCGCGCGCAGCGAGAGGGCTGGCGGCTTGACCATCTGATCTGTCGCGGCGTCGCGCGGCCGCTCCTCGCCCCATACGGACCATACCCAGAACAGCGCCGCCCCTGCCATGCCGATCCATACCAGCCTCGCGAAGTCCTCCGCTGTGTAGGTGGGCATCAGCCGCGCGTAGACGATGGGGATGAAGGCGAAGCTGACCACGAGCATGATCTGGACGATGCCGACGGCCTGGCCGCGCCGCGCGTAGGGGGCGCTGTCGTGGACCAGGGCCAGGAACGGCGCGCCTGAGATGAGGGTGCCGACGCCGTAGAGCAGGAAGGAAGCCAGCGCCATGCCCCATCCCAGTGGCGAGGCGGCATCCGCGCCCAGCAGGACCAGCGACGGCGGCAGCAACGGCAGCGAGAGCAGCATCAGCAGCCGCCCCAACCAGATGTACGCCACACGGTAACTGCCCAGGATCGGACGCGTGTCCGAGCGATGTCCGGCCCAGAGCACCAATGGCGTGAGAAGATAGCGCAAGGCCGACAGCAACGCCACCGGCCACGCGGCCACCCCCAGGTCGGCGATGAGGACGCGATTCCACACCGCCGAGGTCAACAGGTCGCTCAGCGAGGAGCCGATGTGGAAGCTGCCCAGCTTGAGGGCGCGCGCGACGCGGAAAGGTGTCTCCGCGGTCGATGACGATCCATCTGATCTCATCCTCACCCCCTTGGTCGGGCGGCGCAGATCGCCTCTCATCCCAGCCGCAGCCAGGGCCGTCTCGCCCCCACCGCCGTGAACGGCCACGGGATCGTCACCAGCAGCACGATCGTGGCCAGGGCGAAGAAGATGGCCGCCTGGCGGTGGCGAGCGGCCGGCTCCGTCGCCCGACGTGAGCGCGCGCGTCCCAGGTGCGTCAGGGCGAGGGCGACAACCATG
>Ga0272446_1007461_pt1 | contig 10864 bp, 7 predicted proteins | sample YNPCB0061_FD_194587 | JGI IMG/M metagenome (GOLD analysis project Ga0272446, IMG submission 194587) | Hot spring microbial mat communities from Yellowstone National Park, WY, United States - YNP-CB-006-1 | ecosystem: Environmental > Aquatic > Thermal springs > Hot (42-90C) > Sediment | place...
CCCACCGTTCGCTGGAAGATCGATCCGGCACAGTTCCGCTCCAAGAGTCGCAACACCCCCTTCTCGGGCTGGGAGGTAACTGGCTGGGCAGATACCGTGTTGGTCGGTGGGGTGGTCAAGTTCCGCCGCTCGCCGGAAGCGGCGGGCTGATGCTGTGCCGTTCGCAGAGGATTCCTCATGGTAGCCACACCCTTGCGCTGGTCAGTACTAGCCTTGCCTGCTGCCCTGGGTCTGGTGTCCTTGGTGACGGCCGGCCTAGCCGTGCAGTGGGCAATGGCCGAGTTGGCCATTGTTGCCCTGGCCTGTGCGGCACTGACAATCTGGCATGTCCGACAACTGCAACTCGTTCGTCGTGAATACCTTGACGCCTGGAAGTTGCTCGAAAAGACAACCGATGGACTGGTGAGCATCGACCGCAACGGATTCATCAAGTCGTGTAACGCGGCGGCACTGCGGCTGTTTGGCCGGTCGGCCGACGAGGTGGTCGGCCAGCCCATTGCGATGCTCCTGGAAGGGCTGGCCAGCCAGGGTTTCGGGCCGGATCGCGATGCCTTTTCCGGTCGTCAGCCCATTCGCGGACTGCGAGCGGACGGTAGCTCAGTACCCCTGGAAGTGGCCTTGTGCTGGGACGACACGCTACAGCGCGGAACCCTGATGCTGCACGATCTGAGCGAGATTCGCAAAGCCCGGCAGGATCTGCTCCATCGCGACGACCTGCTGCAATCGCTCATGGACAGTGTGCCGGATCGCATTTACTTCAAGGATGCCGACAGTCGGTTTATTCGCGTCAACCGGGCACTGGCTCAGCACTTTGGGCTGTCCGATCCCACCGAGGCCATCGGCAAATCGGACTTCGATTTCTTCACCCTCGAACACGCTCAGCCGGCCTTCGAGGACGAAAAGCGAGTGATGGCGACCGGCCAGCCGATCATCAATCTCGAAGAGAAAGAAACCTTTCCTGACGGGCGAGTTGCCTGGGTCTCGACGACCAAACTGCCGCGCCGCGATGCTTCGGGACGCATCGTTGGGACGTTGGGCATTTCCCGCGACATCACGGATCGGAAGCGGTTCGAGGAGGAACTGCGTCAGGCCAAGATCAACGCCGATGCCGCCAATCGGGCCAAGAGCGAGTTCCTAGCCAACATGAGCCACGAGATCCGCACGCCCATGAACGGCATCCTCGGCATGACCGAATTGGCTCTCAACACCGATTTGAGTGCCGAGCAACGCGAGTATCTGCAACTGGTTCATTCGTCGGCCGAGTCGCTGCTGACCATCCTCAACGACATCCTCGATTTCTCCAAAATCGAGGCGGGCAAGCTACATCTGGAAGAACAACCCTTCTTATTGCGCGAGGTGGTGGGCGATGCAGTACGTGCCTTGGCCGTCCATGCCCAGCGTAAGGGGTTGGAACTGGCTTATCGCGTGTGTCTGGACGTGCCCGAGCAGGTCATCGGCGATCCGGGGCGACTGCGACAGGTGTTGCTGAATCTGGTGGGCAACGCCATCAAGTTCACCGAACGCGGCGAAATCGTGGTGACCGTGCGATCGTATCGCGAACGCTCAGGCGGCACCTGTCCCTTGATAGACACCTGTTCCTTGAGTCAGGAGTCGTGTCGCGGCACTGGAACGGCCGATTCCGCCACCTGTTGGCTACACTTTGAAGTGCAGGACACCGGAGTCGGCATCCCGGCTGACAAGTTGGCCACCATTTTCCAACCGTTCGAGCAGGCGGATCGTTCGACGACTCGGCGCTATGGAGGAACGGGACTGGGCTTGAGCATCTGCGCCCAACTCGTCAATCTCATGGGGGGACAGATCGCTGTCGAGAGCGTCGAGAATCGCGGCAGCAAGTTTCACTTCACGGCTCGCTTTGGACTTGGAGGCTCCGTCCCAGTCGAGGTGGACGTGTCTCGCCTCAAAGGAGTCCGCGTGCTGGCCGTGGACGACAATGCCACCAATCGTCGGATACTCGCTGAATTGTTGCAACACTGGGGCATGCAACCCCTACTGTGTGCCAGTGCCCAGGAAGCCCTGGCCGAACTGGAGCGGGCCAGCGAGGCGGGAACTCCTCCTGCCCTGGTGTTGCTCGATGCCCACATGCCCGATGTCGATGGCTTTGAACTGGCACGACGCATCGGGCAGACCCCTTATCGCGATACACCGCTGATCATGCTGACCTCGGCAGGAATGCCCGACGACATGACCCAGTGCCGCTCTCTGGGCATTGGGGCCACCTTGGTCAAGCCGATCAAGCAATCGGATCTGCAACGAACGCTTCTGAATGCTCTGGAAGGGGCACGACAGCCAGTTGTCCGGCCAGCCTCTCCTCCGCCCGCACAGAATCGGCAACTGCGGATTCTGTTGGTGGAGGACAACCCTATCAATCAGAAACTGGCGGTACGACTGCTGCAAAAACAGGGGCATGCAGTCAGTGTTGCAGAGAACGGCCAGCAAGCCCTCGATCAGGTGTTCGCCGAGTCGTTCGATCTGGTGTTGATGGACGTGCAAATGCCGATATTGGACGGCCTGGAAGCAACGCGGCAGATCCGCCAGCGCGAACAAACTCTGGGCACGCATCTGCCCATCATTGCCATGACCGCCCACGCTATGCAGGGCGATCGCGAGCGATGCCTGGAGGCTGGCATGGATGGCTACATCAGCAAGCCCATCCTGCCGCGCGAATTGGCTACCGTCATGGCAGAGGTGCTGGGGCGGGGCTGAAATCAATGAGGTCAGCCACCTCGCGTCAGCGGGTGGAGGGCTTGTTGTGGCGAGCCACCTCGCGTCAGCGGGTGGAGGGCTTGTTGTGGCGAGCCACCTCGCGTCAGCGGGTGGAGGGCAAACTTCGGTCGCCGACGCTCCCGGCTCGCTGGGGCTTCACTCAGTCCAGAGCGGAGGAGTACTCTTTTGTTTGCAGGCGCACACATAGTCGAGTACAATGAGGAGCGACAGAATAAGAGGGCTAAATATGACGCGAATTGTTTCTACATCTTCTTTTGCACCCATGGGTCGTCGCGAGTTTCTCCGCGCCGGTGCGTTGCCGCTGCTGGGGCTGGGGTTGCCCCAGTTGCTGCAGGGACGGGCGAAGGCATCGACTCCGACACGGGGCAAAGCCAAGGCGTGCATTCTACTGTTCATGTGGGGCGGGCCGGCCCATCAGGACACCTGGGACATGAAGCCCAACGCTCCTGTGGAATACCGTGGCGAGTTCAAGCCCATCGCCACCAAGGTGCCGGGGCTGCAAATCTGCGAACACCTGCCACGACTGGCCCGCTATGCCGATCGGCTCGCGTTGCTGCGAGCGATGACGCACAACGATGTCAATCACACGACCAGCACCTCGTTTTTGTTGACGGGCAAGGGATTGGCCCGTCCAGGGGCGACGCTGGCGGAGGACTGGCCCAGTTACGGCGCGGTGCTGGCGCGACTGGGACGCGGCAAGGGGCCATTGCCGCCGTTTGTCTCGATGATGCCGAAGGTGCCCAACGGGGCACCGCGTTTCGTCGAGCAATCGCACGGCCAGGGCGCGGGCTGGATGGGGCCGCTGTATGATCCGCTGCGCATCGACGCGGATGCCAGCCAGTCAGACTATCAGGTCGGCGAGTTCAGTCTGCGAGCCGATGTGCCGCTGGCCCGGACACGCCGACGACACGAGTTGCTCAGTCAACTCGATCAGCAACGCCGTCGCCTCGAACAGCAGCTGGAGTTGACCACAGCGACGGCCATCCAGGAACGGGCCTTTTCGCTGCTGGCCGACCGCAAGGCCATCGAAGCCTTTGACCTGACCCGCGAGCCGTTGCACATCCGCGAGCGTTACGGCATGAACATCCACGGTCAGGCCGTCTTGCAGGCTCGCCGACTGGTCGAGGCGGGCGTGCCCCTAGTCACGGTCTTCTGGCAAAACGACGGCATCACCAACGTCTCGGTGTACTGGGATACGCATAATCGCAACTTCATCGATCTCAAGACGCGTCTTTGCCCGGTGACGGATCAGGCCTTCACCGCTTTGCTGGAGGATCTGGAGCAACGCGGCATGCTCGACGAGACGCTGGTCGTCTGGACGGGCGAGATGGGGCGAACGCCGCGAGTGGCGCAGAGCGTGGTCGGCGGTGCCGGCGCGGGCCGCGATGGCCGCGATCACTGGGCCAACGTGTTCACCACTGTCCTAGCAGGCGGTGGCATTCGTGGCGGTGTGGTGTATGGCTCTAGCGACAAGTACGCTGCCTATCCCGCAACCAACCCCACCACCCCTGCCGATTTGGCCGCCACCATCTACCACTGCCTGGGAGTTGATCCCCACATGCAACTTTACGATCGCCTCAACCGTCCCCTGACACTCTGTGAGGGACAGGTGATCAATGCCATTCTCAAGAGTTGACCTTGTGCAGACGAGGTTGGTCGGCTCAAAGAATCGGGATGCGTCGCCATGAGTACATCCCTCGTTCGTCTGGCTCGCCCGGACGAACTACCTCTCGCCCTGAGCATCCTGCTTACCGTCCAACCGGCCGAGGAACGCCCGACTCGCCTGGCTCAAGCCTTGCAACTCATCGACAGCGGTTTACTCGAATGCCATGTTGTGGTCGTCGAACGACAGGGGCAACTCGTTGGAGCTATCAATTGCCAGCCGACAGCCGGAGAGGCTGGACTGATCTGGCCGCCGGTTTTCCAGGATGAGTCGAAGCGGGCAGAGGAAGAGGCATTGCTGATTCGCTATGCCTGCGACTGGCTGCGGCAGCAGGGGGCACGGCTGGTGCAATGTTGCTTACCCATAAGTGACTGCGAACTGGGCCGACCGCTGCTCGCTCAGGGGTTCTCGCGGCTCGGCTGGTTGCTGTCGCTGCGACACGATCTGCAATTGTCCGATCAGCCACAGGATTGGCTGGTCGGCTATCGCCTTCAGACCTTTACTCCCGACTCCCGCTCGGACTTCCAGTCTACCATCCTGGAAACGTATGAGGATACGCAGGACTTTCCGGAGATGAACGGCATTCGCGACATAGCAGCAGTGCTGGCGGGGCATCAGGCGGCCGGCCGATTCGATCCCTCGCGATGGTGGCTGCTGTATCGTGATGACAAGGCCGTTGCTGTGCTGCTGCTCAACGAACTTTACGATGGAGAATGGGAAATCGCCTATGTGGGAGTGGTGCCGCAAGCCCGCCGACAGGGGATAGCTCGACGGCTCGTTCGCCAGGGATTGCAGTTTGCCCGCGTCGAAGGAGCCAGCCGAGTTACGTTGGCGGTTGATGAACGCAATCATGTTGCCTGGCACCTTTACGAGCAACTGGGCTTCCGATTATACGAGCAACGACAGGTGTTCCTGTGGGTAGCACGCTAAGGACTCTATCGAGTCAGCCGACCATGCCGACTGCCGATGATCGATCTGTCTGCCTGTCGGTCTGGAAGTGCTGGCCAGCCCTGCGAGGCGCGGCAAGAATGGAGTCTCCGAGCGATTGACCGTCGGCGCAGTTCCCACCTTGCGCTGCGGTGCTTCTCTAGTTCGTCCTCCCCTTCCCACAGGAGGATGAACTGGCTGCGCCTGATCCGCCGACCGCCAAATGACACTGGTCGGTCAGGGGTTCACGTTGCGGTGTATCGGAGGATGCCTGTGATCACCTGTACGCAGGATGTGGCGGCTACGCTAGGAGCGGCCATCGCGCATCGCATCGGAGCTTCGCGGTATCAGTTGTGGTTCGACCGACACACGAGCTTCCATCGCGAAGCGGATCGTCTGATCGTCGGGGTGCCCAATCGGCATTTTCAGGAATGGCTGGAGCGGAAGTTTGCCACCCAGGTTGCTGCGGCCACTGCGGAGGTCTTCGGCGAGACGCTGCAGGTGGTCTTTCGCATCGACAGCCGGCTGTTCCAGCAGGCCCGCGAACTGGAACAACGGCCCTCGCCGCAGCCGGTGGTGAACGCTCCGCCTCCTGAGACCATCCGCCCCTCCGTGGCAGAGACGGCCAGCGAGCGATCCTCAGCGGCATCGCGACGACGCTGGCGACGGCTAGGAGATTTCATTGTCGGTGCTTGCAACCGGGTGGCTTATGCGTCGGCGATCAGCATTGTCGAGAACCCCGGACAGGCCAGCAATCCGTTGGTGCTGTACGGCACTGTAGGCACGGGCAAGACGCATCTACTCGAAGGCATCTACGCCGGGCTACGCAAGTCGTATCCGGACTGGGTGGTTCGCTATTTGAATGCCGAAGAGTTCACCAATCGGTTCGTCCAGGCCATGCGACAGGATCGGCTCGCGGCATTTCGTCGCCAGTTTCGCGAGTGCGACGTGCTGTTGCTGGACGATTTGCACTTCCTGGCGAGCAAGAAAGCGACCCAGGAGGAATTCCTGCGCACGTTCGATGCCTTGCTGGCCGAGGGGCGACAGGTCGTCGTGACCTGCGACTGCCATCCGCGGCTAAGCGAGGATTTCACCCCGGAACTGGTGGATCGTCTGCTGGGCGGAGCCGTATGGAGCCTGAGTCCACCTGACCCGCAGACCCGACTGGCCATTCTTCGCGCTCGCGCAAGCACAGGCGGAGGACCAGCCATTCCCGAGACGGTTCTGACTTTCCTGGCGGATCAGTTGCGTGGCAACGTGCGCGAACTGGAGGGCGCGATTCACAGTATTCGCCACTACAGTCGCGTGACCAATCGTCCTGTGGATTTGCCCCTGGTGCGTGAGGCACTGGGCGAACTGCTGCGGCACGCCATTCGGGTGGTGCAGGTGTCGGACATCGATCAGGGGGTCTGTCAGGTGCTTCGCCTGGAACCGGGCACTCTGCAAAGCTCGAGTCGTGCCTGGTCGGTCAGCCATCCGCGCATGGTGGCGATGTTCTTGGCCCGCAAGCACACTGCTGCCTCGCACGCGGACATCGGCAAGCACTTCGGAGATCGCAATCACAGTACGGTGGTGGCGGCGGAGAAGAAGGTGCGGCAGTGGCTGCAAGACAATAAGGAGCTGGCTTTGGGTGGTCGTCGCGTTCGCATCCGTGAACTAGTCGAGCGCGTCGAACGCGAGGTGCTGCGTTGAAGCGGCAGCAGTTGGTGCGTCCTCCAGGTGCTGACGCAACCTGGCTCGCTTTGGCAAGCCGCCCCGCGTCAGCGGCCGGAGTTATCTCAGCCACAAATTGACTTGGCTCTCTGAGTTGATATAGAATGTGTGGCATGAGGAATGCTCGCTGCTACCTTCTGATTTTGCTTGCTGGGCTGCCCCTGCTGCTGCCGCTGGGATGGTGCTGCTATGTACCTCCGCTTGCGCAGGTGATGAGCAACTCTCCTCAGGAGACAACCAGTCCGATAGGCTGCTGTTGTCCAAATTGCCCGCTGCCTGCTCCGCTCTCGAGCGATCAGGAACCGACTCGGCCACCCATGCTGGTGTGTTGCTGTGACAACTTCCTGCCTTTGCCGGTCAACCCGGTTACGCTGGAAGCTCCGCTCAGTTGGGTGCAGCCTGTGGTCGAGTTGGCTTTCTCGTCCACTAGCTCGACGATTGTTCTCGAACGCCGCTGCCTCATTCCTCCAAACCCCCCCCGTTTGCACTTGCTCAAGTGCGTCTGGCTCTGTTAGACCGTCGCGGATACCCCCTGTTAACGATGCCTTGGAATGAGTCGTTGACTCTGCTGTATTCGTGATTTGTCTTTACAAACCAGATTCTCTGAACGGGAGTGTTTTCCATGCGTTCGACGTTCTTCATTTGCGCTCTGTTCGTCGCCCTTATCGCGGTTGGCACGATGGCCTGGGCCGGTTTCTCTAGTGCTACCTGCCCCGCGGACTGCTGCCAGGATGTTTGCGACTGCGGCTCCGCTGAAGTTTGCTTCTCGGGAGACTGCTGCAAGACTGACTCGTGCTGCACCAAGGACTGCTGCTTCCCCGGTTCCCCGTGCTGCTTCCCCGGTTCGCCGTGCTGCGAGGGACTGCCGTGCTGCTATCCGGGATCGCCTTGCTGCTTCCCCGGTTCGCCGTGCTGCGAGGGCTGTGATGCCTGCGATTCCTGTGACTCCTGCAACTCCTGCAACTCCTGCTGCAAGTAAGTCCAGGCGAGTCAGATGAGCGACGCGGTCAACTCTTCCTCCAGAACGAGTTGGCCGCGTTCGCTTTGACCGTGTCGACTACGCTCTTTACGCATCATTTCGTTGCCGATCGCATGCGGGTTGACAGAACCCCAGATCGGAGGTAATCGTTGATAAAACCAGGATGGGGGCTTCATAGTGGCCCCGCTTGATGCGGCGAGAAAGGAATCTTCGATGCCCAATGCTCCCGGCCTGTTACTAGTCGATGACGAATCCATGCTTCTCCAGTTGCTGGAGATCATCTTCAGCCGAGAAGGCTATCGCGTTTTCACCTGCACCTCCGGCCAGTCAGCGATTGACCTGTTCCGTCGCGAACACCAGCACATTGATCTAGTGTTGCTCGATGTGTGCATGCCGGAAATCGACGGCCCACAGACGCTGCAAGAATTGCAGCGCATCCAACCTTCGGTGCGTGCCTGCTTCATGAGCGGTTTCACAGGAGTCTACGGTACGGAGGCGTTGCTCGGCATGGGTGCCCTGCGTCTGTTCGACAAACCCTTTCAGATCGAGACACTGATTCAGGACATCAGCCAACTGATACACTCTGAAGCGCAACGACGAGCAGCGTGAACGTGCTGTCGTGGACTGTGCTGCGAACGAAGATCTCCTGTCTCGGGCACTAGCTCTCGTTTTCCGTGCGAATCGGTGCGATGCCACGCAGCACGGCCAACCAGCGAGCCAGAGCCTGCAGCAGCAGCAACAGCACACAGGCCATCACAAACACGATCAGCCCGATATTCAGCCCTCCCTTGAGTGGCGACCAGACACCGGCACTGACACGGGCCAGAAACTGCGGGATCATTTGCACTCCAGCCGTCATCGTCGTCGCAGAGACGAACAGCATGGGCAATAGCGTCACCCAGGCGTGACGCATCCGACCTGTGTTGATGAGTAGGGTCGTGACCAGACACAAAGCTACCACGGAAAGCAACTGATTGGCGATGCCGAACATCGGCCAGATGGTGTCGATGGAACCCGTCTCGATGAGCAGTCCCCAACTCGCAGTAACGATCGCCGTGGCCAGGATGCTGCCGGGTAGCCAGTCGGTTTGAGCAAAGCGGGGATGAATCGCCCGGCCCAGAGCTTCCTGCAAGAGAAAGCGGGCAATACGGGTGCCGGTGTCGATGGTGGTCAGGATGAACAACGCCTCGAACATGATGGCGAAGTGATACCAGTATTTCATGGCCCCCTCGACGTGCAGGCCGATCCAGCGGAAGGCATCGGTGAGGATGTAGGCCATGCCGACCGCCAGAGTGACCGCGCCGCCGGTTCGGCCCCGCAGAGCTTCACCACCCACGAGTTGCTCGACCTGTCCCAGATCGTGCCGTTCGACCGGTAGGTGCGTCAGATCGCCTTCGCCTAGTTGGGTGATGAGCCGATCGACCTTTTCTTGATAGATCGGCACGACCGCCAGATCGATGTTGATGTCATAGTAGAGTTGCTGCGGCAGCGAGGCAGCGGCCAGCAACGCGACGATGCCCACCATTGCCTCCATGAGCATGGCTCCGTAGCCGATGGGGCGAATGTGGCTCTCGCGGTCGATCATCTTGGGCGTGGTGCCGGAACTCACTAGAGAGTGAAACCCGGACACCGCTCCACACATGATGCAGATGAACACGAAGGGGAAGATGCCGCCCCAGGGGAAGGTCGGCCCGCCGCCGGCAAACACCGGATTGACCGCAGGACAGGGCAGCACCGGGTTGGCCACGAACACGCCGACAATGAGCAGCACGATGGTGCCGATCTTGAGGAAACTCGACAGATAGTCGCGCGGGCAGAGCAGGAGCCAGACGGGCAGCACGCTGGCCACGAAGCCGTACCCCGTCAATGCCAGCACTGTCTGCGACTTGGTCAGCGAGAAGTACGGTTCCAGAGCCGAGCCAGGCACCCAGTTGCCGGCCACCACAGCGGCTAACGTGGCCAGTGCGCCTAGCAACGAAGCCTCAACAACGGCTCCCTTGCGGATCTTGTACATGTACAGACCGACGAACAGGGCGATGGGGATGGTGCAGGCAATGGTAAAGGTGCCCCAGGAGGAACCGGGGACGACCTGCATACAGCCGGCCGGCAACACGACGGTGTTGTTCGCCCCAACGCTCAGAGCCGAAGCGGACTCAGGCAGTCGAACTTGAAAGGTCTCCGGGCGTTCGGCCGGGAGGCTGGTCGCGCTGAACTGCACCTTGCACCCGGCCGGGAAGACGTAGAGCGGGTGCTGTCGAGCGTTGAGTTCCGCGCCGGCGGGCAGTTCGATCCGCGTACCTTCGCCGAGCCGAACCTCTTCGCCGCCCAGTGCCTTGACTACGACAAAGCCCAGACCGGCTAGGGCGATGACGACGATGAACAGAATGGCCACCGAGACAACGATATTGGCCCACGGCCCTAGTTCAGCGTGAGCGATCTCAGCGAGCGACTTGCCGTCCCGTCGAACGCTGGCAGCCAGCACGAGCATGTCCTGCACCCCACCCGCTAGACACACTCCGATCAGCAACCAGAGCAAGCCCGGCATGTAGCCGTACTGGATCGCCAGCACCGGCCCGATGAGTGGCCCGGCCCCGGAGATGGCCGCGAAGTGATGCCCGAATAACACCCACTTATTGGTAGGGTGATAGTTCTGTCCATCGTTGAAGCGATGCGCCGGAGTGAGTCGGCTGTCATCGAGTGCCGCCACGCGAGCGGCCAGGAAGGCACTGTAGTAGCGGTAAGCGATGGCCAGCACACACAAACAGCCCAGCAAGATCGGCATGGCATGCAGCACCAAGCGATCGCCGGACAACTCGTAGAACACACCCTGCATTGCG
>Ga0272446_1007462_pt1 | contig 10862 bp, 9 predicted proteins | sample YNPCB0061_FD_194587 | JGI IMG/M metagenome (GOLD analysis project Ga0272446, IMG submission 194587) | Hot spring microbial mat communities from Yellowstone National Park, WY, United States - YNP-CB-006-1 | ecosystem: Environmental > Aquatic > Thermal springs > Hot (42-90C) > Sediment | place...
TTCAGTATTTCTCTTGATTTTTTATCGCGAAGCTTTACAACATCTTCAAAACTATTTGCCTCTATATTAAAAGCAAAGAAAGAAACATTACTTGATTTTTCAACATAACCAACAATCCAACCCAACCATTTTCCATTTTCTAATTTTCCAGTTCCTGTTTTAAATGACAGCACAGAATTTTTATAATTTTCTTTTGGAAGTATTTTTTTCACAATATCAACAACTTCTTTCTTAAAAGGAAGTTTGTAATTATAAAATCGCTTCAAAAAAGATATTTGTTCCTCAGCAGAAATTTTCAAAGAATTATCAAGCCAAAATCTATCAATGTCATTTCCAATTACACAATTTCCATAACCAATTGCTTCAAGATATTTTTTATAATTATCTCTTTCAATTTTTCTCGCAAGTTCTTGATAAAAAGGAACAACAGAAAATTTAATTGCACTCTTTAGTGAATGATCTTTATTCCAATTTTCATTTTCTCTCTTTATGCCATCCCATTTAATTACAAAATTTTCATCAGGAATAATTTTTAATTCAAGTGCTATTAACGAATTCAGAATCTTAAAAGTCGAAGCTGGTAAAAATCTTTCCTGTGCTCTTTGCTGATTGTAATAAAAATATTTTTCCTTTTGCTGATCAAACAGAACAAATGTGCCGATATCTCTGCCAAATATTTTTGCAACTTTAACTGAATCTTTATTCTGTGCAATCAAAACAAGTGGAAGTAAAAGCAATAATACAATTGTGTTTTTCATTTTATTCTTTCTTGTATTCATTAATCAATTGGCAAAGTATTCGATTTATACAAATCAAAATAATCATTTGAATAAATTAGTTTGCTGTTCTCAGGAATAGCTGGTTCAGAAAATTGTTTGCCAAATATTCCCGCAGGACCAAATGGTGGTTTATCTTTTTTCTGATGAACAAAATAAATGTTTTTATACCATCGCCAATAAATTGAAGTTAAATCTTCTTCACGAATAGTGTCATTTCTTAAAATCCATTTTAACCAATATTCAAGACCGTGTCGTGCAACAATTAATGTTCTTTTTTCCATTGGAATATGACTACGCAAATCTAAAACTTTATCATAAATCTTTTTATTCATGTTTGAATAAACTGGTCTGGTTACATTAAATAAAACCGAAAAGAAGATTAAAGCCAAAACTAAAACAATGACAACTTTTTTTAGAACAAGCGAATCAATTTGTTCATACAAAAAAGCAATCAATGGTATCATTGTAATCAAAGAAATAAAATATAAACGTTGTGCAATCTCAATATTCAAAAGTGGTGATGATAAGACAAAAGAAATTATAATCATTAATAAAAGATAGTTTTTGTGTTCAACATTTTTCTTTTTGATAATTACAAGCAAAGAAATAACTGCCAAGGTATTAACTACAAATATTTGGAATAAATCCAATGGAGATAAAACTGGTTCTTTATTTAAAACCTTTAGGATAATTGGCTTGTTGAAGATTGTTTTAATTATTTCAATTAATGATTCGTATCGCCATGGGCTTATTAAATAAACAATTGCGAAAGATAGAGTTATCGTTAAAGAAGCAATCAAAAATATTTTAACAAGTTTTAACGGTGATTTATTGTCTAAAAATTTTATGATGATGTTTAGAACCACAATAGAAACTGCCACACCGAAACAACCAAAATGTGTTAAGCCGATCAAAACAAAAAATATTATCGCCCCAAAAATATTTTTCTTGTTAACATTGTTATTTAATTCAAGCAAGAAATACAGAAGCCAAAATAACCAAAGTAACCCAAGTGAGTTTTTCTGAAAATCAGAAATCAAAATGAAAAAAGTAAAATGCAAAACAGAAAGAGAAGCCACACTTATTTTTGCAAGTTTATTTTGTTTGATGATTTTGTTTACAAGTAAATATGCCGGGAAAATTGAAAGTGGTGGAACTATTGAATCAAAAACTCTTGACACAAAATCAATTGATTGGCTAACGTTTAACAAGTTTAATTTTATTGGAATCAAAGCAATATATGATTGAAGATAAAACAAAAGAGGAAATTCTTTATAAACCAAAGTTCCATTTTCTATTAGTGTTCGATTCAAGAGAAGATAATACGCACCATTATTTCCGCCAATAAATTCAGTGCTAAAATTTATTTTTAATCGAATTAGGGCTGAGATAATATATAGCGAAAGCAGGGAAAAAACTTCTTTATTAAATAAAATTTTACTCTCTGAAATAACCGGCATAATAAAGTGCAAGTTTATAAATTATGTTTAATATCATATAAATCAGTTCTTCTATCTTTCCAATTTAAAACACTACCAGATTGTTTATGTTTTTTTAACAACTCCAAATCAACATCATCAATAATTACTGTTTCGACATTTGGTGTTGCTTCAGATTGAATTGCATCTCGTGAGAATGGAATATCAGCAGGAGTAAAGATAGCTGATTGTGCATAATGAATATCTAGATTTTCAACTTGTGGTAAATTCCCAACACTACCTGCTATAACGACATAAGCATGGTTTTCTATACATCTTGCTTGGGCACAATATCGAACTCTTAAATAAGCATATCTTTCATCTGTACAAAAAGGAACAAAAATAATTTCCGCCCCTTTTTCAACGGCAATTCTACTTAATTCAGGAAATTCAATATCATAACAAATTTGTATGGAGATTTTTCCTTTATCAGTATCAAAAACTTTTAATTCATTTCCCGGTTTTACTCCCCACCATCTTTTTTCGTTTGGAGTAATATGAAGTTTATATTGTTTTTCAATTGTTCCATTTCTCCTAAAAAGATATGCAATATTATACAAAGTATCATCCTCTATTGTAAAGTGTGACCCGCCGATAATATTAATATTATATTTCAATGAAAGTTGATTGAATAATTCTAAATATTTCGGAGTAAATTCTGAAAGTTGCCGCATTGCTAAAGCTGGTCTCAAATTGGGTAGAAAAGATAAAAGCTGTGTAGTAAATATTTCCGGGAAAAGAATAAAGTCACATTTATAATCTGAGGCAACATCAATAAAGTATTCACACTGCTTGGCAAATTCATCAAAATTATTAATTAATCTCATCTCATATTGCACAGCACAAATTCTAACAGATTGCTTTGCAACAAAAACTTTAGACGTATCTGGTAGATAATCAAGATTTGTCCATTCTAAAAATGTAGCATAGCCTTTCGATTCTTGATCGGCCGTCAAATAATCAGGAATAATTCTTTTTACAACAAATCCATTTGATACTTGAGTAGTTAAAACCGGATCATACAAAATTTTATTTGTAACTTTTTCGACATATTCTTTTGCACTCATTTCATTTGCATATTGAGAATAACCAGGAATTCTTCCTCCAAGAATAATTCTCATCAAATTATACTTTCTTGCCAGTTGTTTTCTTGCATCATAAATTCGGCGAGCTAATTTTAATCCTCTGAATTCTGGATCAACCATTATTTCAATTCCGTAAAGAGTATTTCCGTTCGGATTATGATTTCTTATAAATCCACTATCTGCAATTTCTTGCCATGTGTGCCAATCAGAGTAAAGTGCAAAATCTAAAATCAAACTGCTAGAAGATGCTACAATTTTTCCTTGATACTCAACACAAATTTGTCCTTCTTGAAAAATTGATATTTGACTTTCGAATTGTTCTTTAGTCCAAGTTTTCATTCCGGGAAAACATTTTAATTGTAATTGACATACCGCTTCGTAATCTTGGTAAGTCAAATTTCGTAATTCAAGACTTTTTTCAAATTTTTTAATATTAAATTTTACCATTTATAGCTTTAAACCTTTTTAAAATTTTTGATATAATTTTTAGTATAATCACTTAAAACCAATTTACCGCTTATTTCAGCTCTTTCTTCAAGCAATGTATCCCAATTTTCAGTTCCTTGCCAAAACACTTTTTTCATTTCTGCAATAGCTTCTGGACTGCATGTAGAGATTTTTTTAGCAAGAGCCGAAATTGCTTCATCAAGATCATGAAGGTTTGCAAAAACTTTTGTGTAAAGTCCTGCTTGTTTTGCCCAAAAAGCATCATGCCATTCAGCGTCAATAGACATAGTAATGAAATTTGTTTTCCCAATTTTTCTTTCAATTGCAGGTCCAACAACAAAAGGTCCTAAACCCAAAGCAAGTTCACTTAATCTTACTGAAGCTTCATTTGTTGCCATTGTATAATCAGCTGCTGCAGCAATTCCAACTCCACCTCCAACTGCTTTACCATGAACTCTTGCAATAATAAATTTTGGACATTTCCTCATTGCGTTTAATAATCGAGCAAAGCCCATAAAAAACTCTTTACCAGATTTGTAATCTTTAATATCAAGTAATTCATCAAATGATGCACCAGCGCAAAAAGATTTTTCTCCTTCACTTCTGATTACAATGACATGGGCATCGTCTCTTTCTCCAAGTTCAATAATATTTGCTGTAATTTCTTTTATTAATTTACTTGGTAATGAATTACTCTGCGGATGAAAAAAACTAATCGATGCAACTCCATTATAAACAGTAACAGTCACTTTTCCTTTCTTTTCCATTTATCTTCTCCTTTTCAAATTTATCATTACAAGATTTTTTCTATTTCCTTAAAATCATTAACAATAAAATCTGGGGATAAACTTTCTAACATTTCTTTTTTTCTATAGCCATAAGTTACTGCACAGGTTTTTGCGTTTGCATTTTTTCCACATTGAATATCAAGTTCTGTATCGCCTACAATTAATGTTTTTGAAACATCTACATTCAAGTCCTCACAAATTTTTAACAACGGTTGCGGTGAAGGTTTATGAGCCAACCCTGGTCTTCTTCCCATTATATAATGAAAATAATTTGAAAGATTGAAATGATTTATTAATCGCTCGGCTTGATCTTGTCCTTTTGTCGTAAGTAAAGAAATTTTATAATTGTTTTGTATTAGCTTAAATAGTGTTTTCTCTACTCCTTCATAAACATAAGAATAGCCGATATAATCAAAGTAAATGTTTTTATAAACATTAATAAACTCTTCAAAGTCTGAAACTTTAAAACCAAATTCTCTAAAAATATCTTCAAAATGCCAACCAATCATTTCATAAAATCTTTTTTCAGGAATTTCAACTTTAATACCGAATTCATTTAATGAATGAATAGTTGCTTTATAAATTGTTTGATGAGAAGAAATTAACGTTCCATCAAGATCAAAAACTATTAAAGAAATACTCATAACTTTTCCTTTATTGCCACAATCCTAAAATTGAACCAAAAGTTAAAATAACAATGAGATGATAACCTGCATCTAAAATGACGAGTTTCAATTGCCTTTTTTCAAATAGTGTGTTAATAAAATTTGTTGCAAGTGTGAACCCGATCCAGCACAAAAACCCTATTCTAATTCCCTCTGAAATTGTTGTTGCATTAACAAAAGTCATTACACGAGCTAGTACATAAGCAAGAACAAAATTTGCGATGAATGAAAGTCCAAATGTTTTTATTGGGTTTATATTTTTTTTGATTTCTTCATCAGATCTATCAATTGCATCGAGCCACATTTTACCAAAAAGAAATGGACTAAACCAGAACCACCCCAAAACAACACCAATTACCCCACAGAATAAAACTGCTAAATAATTAACTGAAGATAATAGTATCATTTTGCTACCTCTAATTAGTCATTAAAAATTTTAATTACAGGTTCACTTCCAAAAACATGAAAAGCTCTGAACATTCCTGTGGTGTTAAAAGGAGTTGCAACATTACCATTTTTATCAATTGCAATTACACCACCATCAGCATTCATCTTTTTTAGTTTATTAAAGATAAGTTCATCAGCAGCTTCTTTTACAGAATAATTTTTGTATTCAATTAAATTAGAAATATCATGAGCAACCGCTAATCTTATAAAATATTCACCATGCCCAGTTGCTGAAACAGCACAAGTATTATTGTTTGCATAAGTTCCAGCTCCAATTATTGGTGAATCTCCCACGCGTCCAAATTTTTTCATCATCATTCCACCCGTCGATGTTCCTGCAGCAAGATTACCATTTTTATCAAGAGCAACACAGCCAACGGTTCCATGTTTTTCAATTTCATCTTTCTTTAATTTTTCCTTTGCTTTAAGAAATTGATTCCATCTTTCTTCGGTTACGAAATATTTGTTGTCAACAAACTCTAAATTATTTTGTTTAGCAAACTCTTCTGCACCATCACTAATTAATAGAACGTGTGGGGATTTTTCCATTACTAATCTTGCAAGATTGATTGGATTTTTGATATGTTTTAATCCAGCAACGGCACCGGCAGAAAGATCTTTTCCATTCATAATTGAAGCATCTAATTCCGCTTCTCCTTTTTCTGTTAACACAGCACCTTTGCCAGCATTAAAAAGTGGTGAGTCTTCTAAAATATTGATAACAGAATTTACTGCATCAATCGCACTTCCGCCGGATTCTAAAATTGAATAACCTTTTTGAAGAGCTTCATCAAGTTTTTGTAAATATTCTTTTTCTTTTTCTGATGAGATATTTTCTCGTTTAATATTTCCTGCTCCACCATGAATTGCCAATCCAAATTTCTGCGATTGACTAAATATTGTTGAAGCTAAAAAGAAAACAATTAACAAAGAAATTTTTAAAAAATAATTTCTTTCACACACTTTGCACTCCTGCCTTAAAATTTCATTAATAAGTTATCAGGCAAATCTTAAAAATGCAACAAAATAATTTTAGAACTTTCTCATAAAATTTTAATTGCTGACAAAAGAATTAGTTATTCATCAATAAGAATTTAAAGATGAACACGAAATTTTAGAAAAAGAAGTAACCGTGTGAAATACATTACTGAATATTTAAATAAGCAATAACACCAATATGAAAAGTGAAAAAATCTGTTTTAGATTTTCTTGGTTGAAAAACTGTATCGCCAAGAGAATTTACAATCACACTTTCTTCTGTTAAATATTCTGCTTCAGTTCCAAATAAATATCGTGCTTTAAGATCAAGATATAATGTACTCACGCCTTGAAATCCATTACTAATTTTAAAAAGAATTCCTGCGCCGCCACCATAATTCCATGCAAAGTCATCATAATTTGTTGATGCTGCAATTTGTTGACCAAGATTTTCATTCTTCACTTCAGATTCAGTAAAAATATAAGCTCCACCAAAAAGTCCTTCAACATAAGGTCGCACAGTTCCAAAGAAAGGACTAACCTGCATTAGAAGATGCAAGTTTGCCATGCTGTTTGTTCTTGTCAAATTTAAATAGACACCGGGAAAACCTTGCCATGGTCTTCTTTCGTCAACTCTGCCATAAACAATATAGCCCAAATCCATTCCAATAGTAAATGGACGAGATTTTGTTGGCTCCCATAATGTTCCTTGAAGTTGTATTCCATATCCCATGTTGTTCACATTACTTCTGAATTCCCCTTGAGGATAACCAAACATAAAACTTAAACCTGCGGTCTGAGCAAACAAAGTTGCTGATGATAAAATCATTAATATTAAAAATAGTTTTTTCATTTTAGTACCTTTCTTTTTTATAGATGTTAAAAATCTGTGTCAACTTTGTATGCTTCAATCAATAATTTTTCAAATTGATCAAATGGTATTTCGACTGCACCAAACATTTTTAAGTGCTCTGTTTGATATTGAACATCGAGAAGGACAAAATTTTTTTCACGCAAATGCACAATAAGTTTTATCAACGCACATTTTGAAGCTTGTGTTACCTTTGAAAACATCGATTCGCCAAAAAATGCACCTTTATAAGTTACGCCATATAGTCCACCAACAAGTTGGTTTTCTTGATAAACTTCAACGGAATGCAAATTTCCCATTTGAATCAAATTTTTATACGCTTCAATTAATTCATCTGAAATCCATGTTGTTTCGCGATCAGCACAATTTTTTATGACATCCAAAGTTGCTGAATCGAATTTGTATTCAAAGTTGCTGTGGTAATAAAATTTCTTTAAAGAACGAGGAAAATTAAATTTATCAAGTGGAATGATAGTTCTAATTTCTGGCAAATACCAATTTATTATTCCAAACTCATCAGCCATTGGAAAAGCGCCGCGCGCATAAAGCAATATCATGGTTGATGGTTCAAGAAAATCATTTGTCATAAAATTTTATTCGTGAGATTTAACTTCAAACGAAATTATATCAAATCCTTTCTTTGCTTCATAACCAGCGAAAATAATTCCAACGATTACTGAGATCATTCCAAGCAAAAAAGTTGTAATGATTAAAAAATTTAGTTTGCTTAAAGATAGAACAGAAGAAATTCCAAGCACAAGAGAAGTGGAAACAAACAATCCAACCGCTGTTACATAACTAAGAACACAATTTCTAACAAGTTTTGCTCGGAATGATAATGCCTCAATTTGTACTGCAATACTTTCTAATCTGATATTGTCTTCTAACGAAGGAGATTTTTCACCGATTTTTAACATCAATCTTCTTTTTTCTTCATTTAGAAGTCTTATACGATTAACAACTAAAGAATATCGATTATTAATTCCTAAAAGTAGAAGTCCACATGCATTAATCATTACAGCAGGCGCAAGCATTAGTTGAATAATTTGAAGTGCATTTAAAGTTAGATTACCAAATAAATCCATAATAATCCCAAAAATTTTTTTGCGTTGAAAGAAAAATAAGAAATAGAATTTTAGAAAAGAAAGTTGATATTATTTCTATCCATTCTCTCCCGTTAATCTTGCTATTTGAAGCAAATAAAATCTCAATAAGTCTTGCTCTTTTTTGTTCAATGCTTGCTCTTCTATTTTGATGATTCTTTTTGCTTCTTTTAATGCTCGAATTATGTTGATTGGTACTTCAACCATTTCTTGTGAGATTGAGGATAAATAATCAACTGCGGCAATTAAAAACTGCTGCATGTTTTCATCACCGTAATTTGAAAATCTTGGTGCTTTGATTGTACTAATTTTTTTGCTCGTAAATATTTTCTCTTTCTCAAATCCATTTTGAGAAATTGAATTTAATGCAATTGCTAATTCAACAAAACTTGCAACTCTTTGAAAAACCGGAGCTTCTAACAATTTCCAAATTTTATCTCGCCAAGTTTGAATTGTCACTGGAATTGACAAAAGATTTTTCATTTCGTCAGTCCATTTTTTTTCAATTACTCCATTGATTTTATCAAACAGAAATTCAGAATTTGTATTGAAAAAATTTGGTTGCAACAAAACAGCAACATCTGGTCGAACAGTTGGAAGCAAATCAACAATAAACTCGTCCTTCTCAAAGAAATCATTTACATCAATACCGTGACGACGTAATAATTCTTTTTGAAATAATGGTAAATATTTTTTTATCGAATCAACATCTTCTCGCAATGCAAGAAAAGAAGAATTTCCTGCCGGAAATGCTTTTTCGATTTTGTTCAGATAAGTCAATTCAACATCATGATAAATTCTTAATGTGTTAAGAATTTCATAAACAGGAAGCTTTGGTAGAATTCTATCAATAATTAATGATGAGGTGTTTCCTTCGGAAAATTGTTTACGCGAAATTTCATCAATTGTTCTGAACAAACCGGTTGTTAATTGATTGATTCCCAAAACAACAGTTTGTGCTTGATTATGAGCAATTGCACGCAATAAGCTTCCATACTTAGAAAATGGAATGGTGCCAGCAATTCTTTCTAAAATTTGATGACCAATTTTTCCATTATCATTTTGTTGTGGTCTGACAGTCGGACGATCCCGCAAAACTGGTGATGTTCTTCCGATGAAATATGAAATTATATGAATTCCAACAACATCAACTTCGGTTCCGTATAAAATCTGTCTGAAATTTTTTGTTAATGAAATTAAAAAGTCGTCGTAAATTTTATCTGTGTTGCCAATCGTTAATCTTTCTAATCCTTTCAAACCACGAGATTTAAATTGAAGACGCGCTTCAGTAATTGGTTCACAAGTTCTTTTAATTTCTGATTCATAAAATTTTTGTGACTCTTTAACATGATAAAGAAGTTCAGCATACTTTTTCACTGGAATAAATCTTAGCTTCTCAGAAATTGTACTTTGGAAAGTTCTCAAGTCTCCGCCGGCAAAAACTCCAAGCAGTGGAGTTGTTGCATAAAGTGTACTTCTTTTTGTTGACTGAGGAAGCATTTTTGAATAACGATCTTTTGCTTTTTCAGTTTGATAAAAAACTTTTTCTCCGGCTACTTGAGAATAATAACCACCTTGTCGCTGCATAGGTTCGCCACTTCCCATTTTGATTCTAACCTTACCAATCAAATTGTGATTTGCTAACCAAGTGTAAATTTTAAATTTCGCTTCTTTGAATAAAGACATTCCAACAGCTTGACTAACTTGCTGACTTAAATCTGAACCGGCGATAAAAACTTCGTAAATAATTTCGTTGAATCTTTCTTCTGCTTCTTGATTTAATCTTCTACTTTGAAGTGAATACTCCCAAACTCTATTCAAAAAATTTTCTACGTTCTTTACTGATTCGACATCTTCAAATAATGGAACGGTAGAAATTTGCGGAATGTTCGAAACTGAAGTATCGCGAATGATTTGTTCTTTCTTTGCACGTAATTTTCTGTCCAAAGAAATTAATGCATCTGGTTTAGTGCTCATGCTAATTTGAAGAGCTAAAACCATTGCTGGATTTCCATACTTACCAGCTACTTCATTAATTTCATTTGCGTTGTGAACTGTTGTATCAATAGCAAATTGATCTTGTGCTAAAATTAGTTTTTGATGAATTCTTGGAGTAATAATAAATCTTTTCAAAAGATCGCGATACATTCCCGCTTCAATCATAACTTGTGGATTGGAAATATTCTCTTTGATTTCTGGAATCAACGAATAAAGCAATTTG
>Ga0272446_1007464_pt1 | contig 10861 bp, 9 predicted proteins | sample YNPCB0061_FD_194587 | JGI IMG/M metagenome (GOLD analysis project Ga0272446, IMG submission 194587) | Hot spring microbial mat communities from Yellowstone National Park, WY, United States - YNP-CB-006-1 | ecosystem: Environmental > Aquatic > Thermal springs > Hot (42-90C) > Sediment | place...
TGCTGTCTTTTCCCGACAGCAGCGGAATGCCGTAGGCCAGACAATAGTCCCGCAGGGCCTGATTGGCCCGGACCAACTGGGCCGCCTTGTATTTGCCGTCAGGGTTTTTGGACGGATCGTATTGGATGCTGGGCCAGCAGAAGTTGTCCACACCGCCGAGATGCTCCAGACTGCCGCCCACGGCCAGCAGGCGGCGCACCGCTTCATCAATGGAGGCGGCGGTCATGTGATAGGTGTCGATCTGGCCGTAGGAGGGATGCAGGGCCATACTCAATGCCAGCCCCCGGTGGGACTCCTGCCGGGGCCGGAGCACCGCGGCATCGGTGGGGATATTGGCCCCCCGGCCCACCAGCGGCTTAATGACGCTGCTCCCCTGGACTTCGTGGTCATACTGCCGGGCAATCCACTCCCGGGAGCAGATATTAGGCCGGGCCAACATCCGCAGGAGCAGGCTGGTGTGATCCTGGGGCTCGCCCAGCACCGGTTCACTGAGACCGCGCAGGGAGGGCGGCAGCCACTCGGCCTCGAAGTGCCAGGGTGGAAAATCACCCTCGAGGAAGGCCAGTTCAATGTAGGCGCAGGTCTGGCCCTGGTAGAGGAGATGGAGGGCCCCGGAGTCGGTATAGCGGCCGATGTTGCTGACTTCCACGCCGTGTTTGCCGGCCAGGGCCTGAAAGGCCGGGGCATGGGCCGGTTTGACCGCCGTCACCATGCGCTCCTGGGATTCGGAGATCCAGATCTCCCATTGATCCAGACCCTCGTATTTCAGGGGGACTTTGTCCAGCCAGACTTCGCAGCCGTTGGCAAAGCGGGCCGATTCGCCGATGGCCGAGGACAGGCCGCCGCCGCCGCAATCGGTAATGAAGGCAATATAGCCCTGATCCCGGGCCTCGAGGAGGAAATCATGCATCTTCTTCTGGGTATAGGGGTCGCCGATCTGGACGTGGCCGGCCGGAGTATGGGCGCCGAATTCTTCGGAAGAGGCCGTGACGCCGTGGATGCCGTCTTTGCCCACTCGACCACCGCACATGAAGATGAGATCGCCGGGCGAAGTGGTCTTTTGGGAGGCATCCGTCCCCTGCAGGAGCCGGGGCATTAAGCCCACTGCCACCACAAAGACCAAGCATTTCCCCAGGAAGCTGTCATGAAAATGGACAAAGCCCAGGGGCGTGGGGATGCCGCTCTTGTTGCCGCCGTCCTTGACGCCGGCAATGACGCCATCCAGGAGGCGGCGGGGGTGGAGGCGGGGCCGGAGGGGGCCTTGATAATCCCGGTGGCCGACGCAGAAGCCGTACAACCCGGCCACCAGCTTGGCCCCCCGGCCGGTGCCGAGGGGGTCCCGATAGACCCCGACGATGCCGGTGAGGGAACCGCCGTAGGCCTCCATATTGGAAGGCGAATTATGAGTTTCGCCGGTGATGACATAGTTAAAATCGTCGTCAAAGGCGCCGACGCCGGCGTTGTCCCAGAGGACCGAGACCACCCAGGGCTTTTCCCGGGCCAGGGCCAAGGTGGGTTGCTCAATGCAGGTCTTGAAGAGGCTTGTGATGGTGGCGGTCTCACCGCTGCCCAGGTCCTTATAAGCGAAGACGCCCCGAAAGGTATTATGATTGCAGTGGTCACTGCGGGCCTGGGCAATGTATTCCAATTCCACATCAGTGGGCAGACTCAGGCCCACCTGCCGGCGCCGGGCCTGCACTTCGGGTCGCAGATAATATTCCCGGATAATGGGGATGTCCTGCTCCCGCAGGGCCAGATTGCGCTCCAGGCTCAATCGCTGCAACGTCTCGTTGCTGTCAATGGCCAGAGTCGTCACCGTGGGCTGGTGGTCTAACCGCACCTGCGGCAGGATCAGACCGATGCCAACCTCCGGGTCCCATTGGTCCGGAGCGAAAAGGCGGAATTCCTGAATGATGTCATTGGCCAGCAACTCCCGGGCAATCTTGCCGATCTCTGGTCGGGAAATGCCATCTCCCTCGAAGAGATACAATGTCGAGGTATAGATGGCCGCCTCCGGCCCCAGGGAGCGGCCCAGGAAGGCCTCCACCGCTTCCAGGCCGGTGGCCCCGGGATTATCCCGCACGCCGGGCCTCAGACCCACCCAGACGGCCCAATCAAAGTGTCCGGCCAAGGGTCGGAAACTGGAAATCTGGGTCACCGGATTGGTAAAAACCTCAGTGCGCACGGCCTCCAATTCCGCGGAAGTCATGGCGGTGTCAAAAGTCAGGATCTGGATAACCCGCACCCGGGTGAATTCCAGACCGAAGTACTCCCGGGCCTGTCGCCGGACGCTCTCCCCGGCGGCATCAAACAATTCCGGCCGCAGCATGATTTCTAAACGGGCTGCCATGGTAATTTCCGGTTCCTTCAGTTCTTGATGAATATGTTATCATATCATGGATCGGCCTGTTGGGAACCAAAAACCCGGGGCGGCGGTGAGCAAAGCCCGGGAGAGCCCTTTGCCAAACCCTCCTGGCGGCATTCCTGTGATATACTCTGAGAAAAGGAAATCTGGTTGCCGGTTTCCGGCTTTCAGACAAATCCTTTTTAGTGAGGAGGGCCGCCGCGCCCGCCATAGGCAGCCAAAGGTGGGCAATGCCCATCCTACATAGGCTTATAGGGTGGGCCGTGCCCGCCGTATGATCTCTTAACATGAAACTAATTGCCATTACTTATAAAAGTCACCCCGAACCCTGAAAATGTCTTGCCTCTTTCACCCCAGTCATCGCCCCCCACAAGCGGGGGGCAATGGACCACTCGCTGACGCTCGTGGCTCTGATAGGACTTATTCCCCTGCAAACCATGTCTCGGGTCCGAACATAACAGGGGTGCGAAGGGGTCTTAAACGGCGGGCACGGCCCGCCCTATGGGTCTGCTCCCTAACCTCTATGAACTACGAACTATGAACTGCATTTTCTTGGTAAACGACCGGGACCGGTTGGCAACGCTGTTGGACAAATATCCAGCCGTCTGGCAGCAATTCAAACGGGAGATTACCGATTTCCTCTCCTGAATACGCTCCCTGGCCGAGACTTTGGAACGTGACGTCAAATAGGACCTTGTAAAGAAACCAGGCGGGTTGGCAAGGCCCGCCTGGTGCAGATCTAGAGAGGATTTCCGGTCAGGCCGCCTCTGTGGTGGTAGTCTCTTGCCAATGGAGGGCTGCGGTCGGACAATAGTGCACGCAGAGGCTGCACTTGAGGCAGTCGCCCCGGTTGGCCATGCCCTGGGCAAACCTGAGGGTGATCGGCGCCAACTGCATGGGGCATTTACTGACGCACAGACCGCAGCCCACACACTTGTCCTTGTCCAGGACCAGGGGTTGCCGGTTTTTGCCCACCCAACTGGACATGGTGCCGATGGGACAGAGATAACACCAGACCCGCTGCTGATAAAGGATGCCCAAGACTACGGCCACGGCCGTGGTGACGGTGAGCATGAGGACAAAGAAGCCGCCGATGGCCACGGGATCGGGCCAGAGCCGGATGATCATGACAGTCAGGACAGTCAGCAACAGTGCCATGACCCCCAGCCGCAGCGGCAGACGCCGAAAGACTCCGGGAATGCGCCGCTGGCGGCTAAACCGACGCAGCAGGCTGTCTTCAAAGGAGCCCCGGGGGCAGAGCCAATTACACCAGGAACGGCCCCGAAAAGCGGCGATGCCAATCCCCAACAGCATACAGACCGGGATGAAATAGCCGAGTAGCGGGTAAAGCCAACCGGCTGCCAACACGGCGAGAAAGATCAGGCCCATGACGAGCTGTTTGCGGCCTCGGATCTGCAGGGCTCTGGCCGCCTGAGCCTTGCGGGCCAGGCGTGTGGCGGCGCTGGGCCGGGAACCGCTGGCCGGTTTGGTCGACGCATTGTTGTCTCGAGAAAGGGAAACTGCCGTTTGCATGTCTTGTTCCAGCCTCCATATAATGATTAATAGTTGCGCAATTTTGAAATTTTATAAGAAAAAAGAGAGAGCCAGCCCGGAGATCAGGGAGTCTGGTCTGTCGCCGGGTAAGCGTCTACGGTTGCCGCGGCCTCGCCGCTGAGGGAGCCGCGGACGGCCAACGCCTCCATCAGGACCTGGCGCATCACCCGGCAGGCCTCGATGATATGCGGCGTGGCCAGGCGATAGTAGATGGTGGTCCCCTCCCGGCGGGAGGTCAAGATGCCCTTTTGCCGCATGACCGCCAGATGTTGGGAGAGATTGGGCTTGGCGATGTCCAGGGCGGTGACCATGGAACCGACGGACATCTCCCCGTTTTTCAGGATATTAAGGATCTGCAGGCGCTTGGCATTGGCCAGGGTCTGACAGATATCGGCCTGAAGTTCAAAGAAACGCAGGTCATCCGGGGGCGTGGTGACGTCGGCCTGATTTTTTTCATTGTTGCGCATAATTGAAAGTATATTAACTTTCCCAACCGGACCTGTCAAGCCTTCTCTCCAAAAAAAACTGGCCGGCCGACGGCCTGCCCCCGCAACTGGGGCGGCGCCGCGGCCGGCTCCAGGCCCGACTGGGGGCAACGGCGGCTGATTGGGGATGTACCGGTTTAAATAACCTTGAAGAGGGGGTACTCGACGATACCGGTGGCGCCGTGTTTAATGACCTGGGGGATGAGGTTGCGTAAATTGCCTTTTTCCACCACGATCTCCACGGAATACCATTCGGGGTCGTAGAGCGAGGAGATAGTGGGCGCCTGCAGACTGGGCAGGATGGCCACCAGGGCCGCCAGTTTGGCCGCCGGGACATTCATCTTCAGGCCCACCATGCGATCGGCCCGCAGAGCCCCTTTGAGGAGCAGGACCAGGTTATCGATCTTCTCCCGTTTCCAGGCGTCGTTTTCCCAGACCTCCCGGTTGACGATGAATTGGGTGTTGGTCTGCAGCAGTTCATGGATGATCTTGAGGCCGTGGGCCCGGATGGTGCTGCCGGTCTCGGTCACTTCGACGATGGCGTCGGCCAGGCCGGCCTCCACTTTGGCTTCGGTGGCCCCCCAGGAAAACTCGACGTGGACGGGAATCTGGCGTTCGGCAAAATATTTTTTGGTAAAATTCACCAGTTCGGTGGCAATTTTTTTGCCGGCCAGGTCTTCGGGCTGACGATAGGACGAATCTTTGGGCACGGCCAGGACCCAGCGGGCCGGGTTTTTGCTGACTTTGGAATAGACCAGATCGGCGACGACCACGACCTGGGAGTCGTTTTCCAGGATCCAATCCTTGCCGGTGAGGCCACAATCCAGGGTGCCGTTTTCCACATAGCGGGACATTTCCTGCGCCCGGCACATGGAGCAGCTGATCTCCGGATCATCGATGTCCGGGAAATAGCTGCGGCCGTTGACGGTGATCTTCCAGCCGGATTTGGAGAACAGTTCAATGGTAGCCTTTTCCAGGCTGCCTTTCGGGATGCCCAGTTTCAGATTATTCACTGCCATAGACCTCCTTGGGATCAAAGACCTTGACGCCGACGGTCTGGAGGCTGCCGTCTTTGATTTGTCGATAGAAACAACTGCGATAACCGGTGTGGCAGGCGGCGCCGCCGACCTGCTCCACTTTAACCAGCACGGCGTCGTCATCGCAGTCCACGTAGATTTCTTTGACCAGCTGGACGTGCCCCGAGGTTTCGCCTTTGCACCAGAGCTTTTGCCGGGTGCGGCTGTAAAAATGGACCCGGCCGCTGGCCTGGGTCTTTTCCCAGGCTTCCTGATTCATGAACCCCAACATGAGAATTTCACCGCTGGCCGCGTCCTGAATAATGGCGGGGACCAAGCCGTCCAGTTTGCTAAAATTTAACTCCATACCGAAGCCGCGATCCTTTCCTCTGGTATCTTGATAAGAATAATCTTTTCAGCTTGAATCTGCAACCGGCAATGATACATTAGAGAAAAACTTACCATATTCTGATCGACAGAGGATAAGCAGGTGAGGTGCCCTGCCCACCGGCTTGGCTCCGGACCAGGCCAACCTTGTGAGGCCGAGAGGTGTTTATGAGCAATGTCATTTCGTTCAGCGAATTGAGCCGCCAACACCGTTTGCAGCTCCTGGAGCATAAACGGCGGGAATACCAGGAACGGGAAAATTACCTCAATCGCCTGCGCAAATTACTCTTCCAGGTGGAAGGGCAGATGCGCCAGGCCGAACTGGAGCAGATGGAGCTCTACCACAACGTATTGGCCGGTTTTGATCTCCAGGTCAACTTCCCCAACCTGGGGGATCGCATCGGCCTGCAGCGCCTTTTCCGGGAGCATCCGGCCCTCATGACCCTGACCGCCTTCCTGGAAGAACGCCTCAGCCCCGAGGAGTGCTACGAACGCCTCACCCAGTTGCAGAAGGAATAGACTGGCGCGGCAGGGACGCCGGCGCTCCCGCAGTCAGAGGGGAGAGCAGCAAAAAAATGACCGGATGGGGGAGGCATCCGGTCATCGGAGTGGGGGAGAATCTCACTATAAACTTCGATTAAGGGGGGATTGGGGGGTCCTTAACGGTTCATAGTTGCCTTTTGTTACTGCAGGACTCGTGCCAACTGGCCCAACTCCCCCCCCGCCACAATATATTTATCAAAGATATCAAGGGAATATGAATCTGTCAGCCAAACTCCGGGAGCACCTGCGAGTATAAATTTTTGAACCGCCTTGGCCGTTCCTGATGGCCAAAATCAGCTAGATTTATATATTTTATTGATTTCATTTATTTTCTAATGGTAAAAGAATTTGGTCCAGAAAGGTCTCCGGGAAAAATTTTTGAACTAACAATTGATTGCCTGGCCTTTTCTGAGGGCGAAAAAAAGCTGACCGGACGGGGGAGCATCCGGTCAGCGGGGGTATGGGGAGAAAATGGTTTATGAACTCTGTTAAGGGGGGATTGGGAACCTTAAGTGTTCATAACTGCCTCTTTTTTACTGCATAGGCTGTGCCAAAAATGGGCGAGGCGGCAATTAATTTATTTTGTCAGTTACATTAATAAGTTAACCGACAACCGAGTCCGGCCGACTTGGGACTGCCCATACGGATGCGGACAAAAATTTGAACCGCCGGGCCGCCCATTGCCGCCGCTGGCGCCTATCCTCTCGATATTGTTGCAGAACCGGCGGTATAAATTTTTTGCCGCCGCGCCGCCAGTTTTGGTCGAGCCGGTTTTCTGTCGGGAATCAACCGGCGCCCGGCAGACTTCCTGACCCATCTTTTCTTGTCCCCCGGGCCTGTCTCTCCAGGAACCGGACCAATTGGCAGATTGCCTCGTTTGCGGGGGTGGCCAGACCCAGTTCCCGGGCGTAACGGCAGATGGCGCCGTTGAGGGCCTCAATCTCGGTCTGGCGGCCGTGCTGCAGGTCCTGGAGCATGGAAGGATGATGGGCAGCGGTGGGCGGCACCAAATCCGTGAAAAAGTGGCGGCAATAATCCTGGGCCGTGGCGTGCGGCAGGCGCACGCCTTTGGCGGTGGCCACGGCGTACATTTCGGCAATCAGGGTTTCCATGAGTTGGCGGGTGTGGGGGTTGGTTGCCAGCTCACCATAGGTCACCCCCAGGATGGCCCCCAGAGGGTTAAGGGCGCCGTTGTACAGGACCTTGGCCCAGAGATGGGGGAGAATATCAGGGACAACCGCGGTGGGAATCCCGGCCTGACTGAGGTGGGCGGCCACCTGCGGCAGGCGGGGGGGCGCCGCGGCTGTTCCGGGCAGGCCCAAGAGGACCTTATCGGCGTAAACGGTGACAGTGGCCACCCCCGGTCGGCTGATCCGGGCGCCAAAGATGACCCGGGCCCCCACTGCCGTGGCGTCTGGACATTCCTGGGCGATGGTTTCCAGGTTGCCAAGCCCGTTTTGGACGGAAATGATCAGGCCCCGGGGCTGCACCAGGTCCTGGCACCGACGGCAGGCAGCCTGGGTATCAAAAGATTTGACGCAGAGCAGGACGACGTCGTACCAGGAGCGCACCCCGGCCGGCGGGGTGGCTACCGGGCCCAGGTGGACTTCGCCCCAGATGCCGTCAATGGTCAGGCCCTGCTGCCGGAGGGCGTCGAAATGGGCGCCGCGACCCAAAAAATCCACATGCTGGCCGGCCCGCCGGAGCAGACCGCCAAAGACGGTGCCCAGGGCACCGCTCCCCATAATCAGATAGCGCATGGTGTCGCATGTCCACTGAGCCGACCCAGACCATCCGGCAGGCCTTGAAGACCCTGCTGCTGAGCCAGGACCGCTCCTTGCGGGAACTCTCCCAATTGTTGTCTCTGCCGGAAAAAGAGATCATCGGCCATCTGGAGCATCTTGCCAGACATCCGGGCCCCGGCTACCGTTTTGTCATCATCCCGGCCCGCTGCCGTCAATGTGGTTTTGTCTTTCAGAAACGGCAGCGGGTCACGGCACCGTCCCGCTGTCCCCGCTGCCGCCAGACCGACCTGGCCCGGCCGAGATATGCCCTCGCGATCGGTTGACAACTGGGGTTGACTTAGCCTTATCAAAAGCTTCTGACTAATTGCCATTCCTTATAAAAGTCACCCGCGAACCATGAAAATTCAGGTTGGCCATTGACGCCAGGCCCGGCGGGCGCGGCGGCCCGCCCCACTACAGGTTTTTTCTAACAAACAGCAACTGCCTACTGCCTTTTCTTTTTTAATCCGCCTGACAAAAAACGTGGGCCAGGACCTGGCAGTCGCCCAGCAGGGTATTGATGTTGACATATTCGTTGGGTTGATGGGCCGTGTTGGCATCGGTCAGCCAGACTGCGGCCGGCAAGCCCTGGCGCCGGAAAAAGGCGGCCACGGTGCCGCCGCCGATACCCCGGGGGTGGGCCTGGCGTCGATAGACCGTCTGGATGGCTTCCTCCAGGGCCTTGACCACCGGCGCCTCGGCCGGCGTGGCCGGCGGCGCCTGGACTGTCTGAACGGCCTGCACCGTGATGGCAACCCCGCACTGCCTGGCGATTTCCCCGGTAATCTCCTGCACCTTGGCGATCACCTGGGCCAGATCATAGACCGGCAGGACCCGGCAGTCCAGGTAAAACACCCCCAGCCCCGGAATGGTATTGATATTCTCCACATTGGCTTCGATTTTCGTGGGTTCGAAGGTGCTGTGGGGGGGATCAAAGAATGGGTCAACGGCGTTGAATTCGTGGGCCAGCTCCTCGAGAGCGACAATGGCCCGAGCGCTGGCCCGCAGGGTATTGACGCCCAGGTCGGGTTTGCTGGCATGGCACTGTTGGCCCCGCACTTCCAGGCGCAGCCACAACATGCTCTTTTCGGCGATCTCGATGAGGGTGCCGTCGGGGTTGCCGGCGTCGGGGACGATGATCAGGTCCTGGGGAGAAAACAGCTCCCGGTGGTGCGTCAAGAGATGGGCCAGGCCTTTCTGGCTGCCGGTCTCTTCATCAGAGACCAGGGCCAGGCCGATGGTGCGGTTGGGGACGATGCCGGCTTCCAGAAGGGCGCGCACGGCAAAAATCGAGGCGACGATGCCGTGGTGGTCGTCCTCCACCCCCCGGCCATAGAGCAGATCACCGTCCACGTGGAGGGTAAACGGGTCGGTATGCCAGAGATTTCTATCGCCCTCCGGCACCACGTCCAGGTGACTGAGGACCCAGACCTTTTCCGGCCGCTGGCCCGGCAGCAGGGCAATGAGGTTGGGGCGTTGGCCGCCGGCCACCCGCTTATCCGGCGCGGGATAGTCAGTCACCTGCAGCCCCAGGCGGGTGAGTGCCTCGGTTAGATAGGCCGCCTTCGCGGCTTCCCCGGGGCCTCTGTTATCGGGGCCGACGGCGTTGCGGCGGACCAGTTCCCGTTGCAGATCGATCATGGCCTGTCGATAGCCGGCGATAATTTCCTTTAATTTAGAGAAGTTGTTGCAATTAGTCATCGAGACCTCCTCTGCGGCAGAATTTCTGTAAGGCCGGGGCTGCCACTCATAGCCTCCAAACAGCAGCCCAGGGCGCCGTTGAACTGGGGATTGGCCGGTACCAGCACCTGGTAGCGGCCGGTGCGGCGCAGACCGGCCACCACTGCCCGGTTGCGGGCCACGCCGCCCACAAAGACCAGGGTCTGGCAGGGAAAGCGCTTGATCATCTGCAGGGCCCGGCGGGCCACCGAATCGTTGACCCCGGCGGCCAGGCGGGCCACGGGGACGCCGTCCAGCAGGTGGCTGATGAGCTCCGTCTCCCCGAAAATGGCGCAGGTGTTGGAGATGGACACCGGTTCCACCCCGGCCGCGGTAAACTCCCGCCAAGGCATTTTCAAAAACCTGGCCATATTTTCCAAATAGCGCCCGGTACCGGCGGCGCATTTATCATTGGTCAGGAAGTCAAAGACCCGGCCGTCTTTGATATAAAGGGCCTTGGTATCCTGGCCGCCGATTTCCAGGAGGATAAAGTGGGTCAGGCCGGTCTGGAAACAGGCCCCCAGATAGTGGGCCCGGATCTCGGTGATGGTGGGCAACAGTCCCTGAAACAGGTGCTTGCCATAGCCGGTCACCACCAGGCGCTCGGGTTCGGGCAGACCGAGGCGCGGCCAGGCAAAGGCGACGGCGGCGGCATCGGGGCGCACCACATAATCCCGGTAAAAGATCAGGGAGTCAACCTTTTTATAGAGAAAACGGCGGCAATCTGTGGTGGCTGCCACCTTGACGAAGCGGCTGCCGAAGTCCAGCCCCATGTACCAGGCCGGCGTTGCGATATCAGCGGCGCAGGACATCGACAAAGGCCTCCAGCCTCAGGCGGGTGCGGTGGTCCAGGGGACTGGGCCGATCCCCTTCAATGGTGAGGATGGGCAGATTGAGATGCTGCCGCAGGAGCCGGTCTTGAATCTGTCGGAAGCAGAAACTTTGGGTATAATGAATCAGGCCGGCCAGCCGGCGTTGACTGACGGCCGCCCGGATATCGGCCAGGCG
>Ga0272446_1007465_pt1 | contig 10860 bp, 5 predicted proteins | sample YNPCB0061_FD_194587 | JGI IMG/M metagenome (GOLD analysis project Ga0272446, IMG submission 194587) | Hot spring microbial mat communities from Yellowstone National Park, WY, United States - YNP-CB-006-1 | ecosystem: Environmental > Aquatic > Thermal springs > Hot (42-90C) > Sediment | place...
CTAAACTTTAGCGTTCTCTCATGATGAGGCTACGAAGGTTGAAGGGAGGAAGCAGCACCTCAATTTCTAAAGGATGGGCTACAAATACTTTTCTCCTTTCCAGATTTAACACCTAGACAGGTATCGGCGATCGCCCATAGCAGATAAATCGGTTTCATAGGAGGGCATGGATTTCAGAGGAGCAGTTTCCCAACAATAAGTGCCCTGACTTTAGGAGAGTGATCGGTAATTGAGCCGACATTCATCGGAAATCCATATGCCTTTTAGGTGCCCAACGCGATCGAGCAATAGTTCGGATACGAAGATCCATATCCAACTTATTCCTCTCCGATGGCAAATCAGGCAAAAAATTGGCAGAATGGGCACAACCCCTCTACTTCAAACTGTATGCCCCGTGCTGTAATCCTAACTGCGCTCTCAGTGGAATATCTGGCGGTTCGTGCCCATCTGTCTGATTTGCGGGAAGAGATTCATCCCCAGGGGACGATTTATGAGCGGGGACGGTTTGCGGCGAATGACCGAGTTTGGGATGTGGGGGTGGTGGAAATTGGGGCAGGGAATGCGGGGGCGGCTTTGGAGGCGGAACGGGCGATCGCCTTCTTCAACCCCGATGTCATCCTTTTTGTTGGGGTAGCTGGAGGGATCAAGGATGTGGCGCTGGGTGATGTCGTTGCTTCAACAAAAGTTTACGGATATGAATCTGGCAAAGCCGAGAAAATGTTCAGACCCAGACCAGAAGTAGGGTTAAGCGCCTACGGTTTAGAACAACGAGCCAGAGCCGAAGCTAGAAAATCGGATTGGTTACAAAGATTACCGTCAGTTCCTTCCCCTGCACCAAAGGTTTATGTCGCTCCGATCGCGGCTGGTGAGAAGGTAGTTGCTTCGACCGAATCGGAGGTTTTTCAGTTTTTGCGCTCGAACTATGGAGATGCGATCGCAGTTGAGATGGAAGGATTTGGGTTTCTTGATGCAGCTCGTGCCAATCAACAAGTGTCTGCACTGGTAATTCGTGGCATTTCTGACCTGATTTATAACAAAACTCAGGCAGACATGGAGGGCTATCAAGCGATCGCTGCAAGTCATGCCAGTGCTTTTGCCTTTGAAATCTTAGCTAAATTCAATTACGAATCAAAGCAGGGATCTGAACCGAAGCCTCCTCAAGCTGAGCAAATGGTTCCATACAACTCTGATTATACTCAGGCTTACCAGGCAGTAATTCAATCAGGTGGAACAGCTTATATTGGTGGCACTCATTTTCACACCCCTCCAAATCAAAACACTTCTCGAATTTTAGAACTGCAATTAGCTACTGTTAGTGCTGAGCTAGAACGTGTATCCTCAGACTTTTCCAAAGAAATTGATGCCAATAAGTTGCAGGAAATTCGTGAACTCGAACGCAAAGGATTGCTACAAAGCGCTCAAAGTCGAACCAAGGAACTGCGAGATTCAGACAATTGGAAATTATTTGAGAAGCCAGTTCAGGCGAAGATTCTTAGAATATTAGCAGGTTATGCAATTGTACTGGATGATGATACCACTGCAGCTAGTGATTTACTTGGGCAAGCTATTCAATTAGATCATGAAGTGGATACAACCTTTGTTCAAACTTTGATTTGCTCTCGCACTCAAGGGATAAAAGCTGCGTTGGCGGGACTTAGGAACTTCAACGATATCAGTCTCTTCAACTTAAAACTTACTCTACTGTTGGAGGCTAATCGGGCTAATGAAGCGATCTCAGCAATTCAAACAATTCCCGACAATCTTCAACCTAACGCTGAAACCAATCGTCTACATGCGTTAGCCCTTCTGATTGAGGGTAGCATTCTCAAAGCACAACAGAAAATTCAAGAAGCTGTTTCTGCTAATCCAGAGTGGGAAACAGTGTGTGAAGCAGAGGCACTGATCAATTACCATAGCGCTCTGTCTCCCGCTGCTTTGCAAAAGGGTAGATTTCCTCTGCCTGAACCTGTTGATAGAGCATTTATCAAGCATGATGATGACAGTTTAGCTCGTCTACGAAAGGCTGAAGCTGCATTTGCTAGACTTGCTTCAGAATCGCAGAGAGCAGACGATTTACGGCAGTATTGGAAAGTCTGGCAGCTTGCTTGTTTGGCTAATGATCCGGATCGAAAAGATGAAGCTCAAACATTTTGCCTACGTCTGCTCGAAGAGAATCCAGCTAATACAAAAACAATTGTTTGGGCGATCGCACGAAATTACGAAATTGACACTGCGGTCAGTCAAAGAGCTTTAGATGAATCCCTTAAGACATCTACCAGTGATAGAGATGCGATTGAACGTATTACTGTTCTGCTCTGGCTCTACCTTAATAATGATAATTCTCAAGCTGCCTTAGACCTTCTAAATCAAACAAGAGAGAAGTTTGAACAGCACGATGATCTTAATTACTGGCTCTTTTGGTATATTCAAGCTCTCATATCAGTTGAGAGACTTGAAGAAGCACTTCAGGAAATTGAAGCTGTATCTGATCCTCAAGCACGTCGTCTTTTAAGAACAGCAGTTTTACGAGAAATTGCTACAGAATCCGGTGATTGGCAAGCAGTGATTGAGCATCTGGAAAATTGCTTTGAGGAAACTCAAGATGGCAAATTCTTATATGAGTGCTGTTATCTAAAAGCCTATCTTCAAGACTGGTTTTACGTTGCAGATCGATCTGAGATATTGCTTGAGAAGATTGAAACGCCTGATACTTTGAACCTTACAGTGGACTGCTCCTACAGGGCAAAACGACCAGCTCAATGTGTGAAACTTTTAAGTGAAAACCAAAAGCTTTTCCCGAATGGTGTTCTTCCAGAATACTTACGTCATCTCAAGGTTTGGTGCTTAGCTCAAACTGGTGCTATCACAGCAGCAGTAGATGAAGCAGAATCTTTAGCAAAAGACTATCCAACTGCAAATAATCTAGCAACCCTACTGGCAATTCAGTTCCGGCAGGGGGATGCCCATGGCATAGTAATTACAGCTAGACACTTGTTAGATCATGATGATGTTCCACCGATTAACCTTTTACAAGCCGCAAGATTAGTTCAGCCTGAAAACTTAAGGCTAGCTCGTCAGCTCTGGCAAAAGGCAACAGAAGCTTCAGTTGATCCAGAAATCTTAGGAGAAGTAATTGATATAGGCTTCAAGTTATCGCTTGACGCAAATGATGCGGAATTTCGCCAGTTTCTACATCAAGCTCAACTTCTAGCTTTTGAAGATAAGGGACCTTTCAAAGCGGTTCCGCTCAAAGAAGTTATTTCTCTACAGCGCAGTTGGACAGAACATGCAAGCGAACTAAACTCAAAATATGATCGTGGGGAACTTCCCATTCACCTGGTTGCTAAGGCAGGTAGGTTTCCCCTTGTAAATCTCTATCGAGATCTCATACAAAAGAATGCTGCGGCACCAAATTCTCACCAACAACCATCAATCCTTATACGGCATGGTGGTCGTCCGGTACAAGTACATCCTTTGTCAGAAGAGTTTAGATTATCTTGTACTCGTTGGCGATTGCATTTAGATATATCAGCTTTTCTACTAGCAGACTATTTAGAAATTCTTGAACTGCTGGAAGAGAATTTCCAACCTCTTAAAGTTTCTGCTGCATTTCAGCCAGCGTTAGCGCGTCAGCTTCAAATGCTGCAATCGCATCAACCCTCGCGGCTAGAGTTATATCAACAAACTCTAGAACTATTGCACAGAAATGTTCTCAAAGAATTACCACGCCAAGTAGATCTTTCAATTCCCTCTAATTGTGATTTGGTGGAAAAGATGGGTCAGCAGTGGGTAGCTCTGTTGGAAAAGGCAAAAACCGAAGGAAGTTATCTAGTTGATTTTTTACCATTACAAGCATGGATTACCGAGGAAGAGCTACAACCAGTATCTTTGTCTCCAGAAGCTCAAGCACAGGTTATCAATTGCCGCTCGTTGCTAGAAGCACTCAAGCAAAGCAAAGTAATAACAGATAACCAGTACCAAGCAGCATTGATGGGTTTGGGAAATGAAGGGCATTCAGAACCCTCAGCTTTACTACCTCAGCTAAATGCTCCAATTTATCTTATGGGTGGAACTGCTTCTGTTTTAGCAGAAGCCAAAATTCTCAATAAGATCTGTCAATACTTTCAAGTCACCGTTGACTACACTTACCTTGATGAGGCACGCCTCGCTATAAGTAGCCACGAACAGTGTTCAAGACTTGTAAGTGAGTTGACTGATCTAATAGAGCGTGTAAGAGATGGACTAGAGAGGCATCTTTATGAAACAGTTACTCTGCCGGATGGTAAGGCTAGTCAGGAATTAGAACGCGAAGAAGCCAATAATCTTGATCTGTTAACGGTATTTGATTTATTTAGATTTGAGCCTCAGATCTCTAACGGTATAGACGTTATTTGGATTGACGATCGATTCCTCAACCAATATCTTCACCGAGATGGAATTCAAATTATTACCATCATTGAAGTACTTGATGCGCTTCTTGCTATTAATGCGTTAAGTCAAGATGATTATTACGATAAACTGTTGCAACTCCGTAAAGCCAATGCCCACTATATTCCAATTACTGGCAAGGAGATTGCCTACTGGCTGAAACAGGCACCAATAATCGATGGCTCTGTTAGGGAAACTGAGGAACTAACTGTTCTTAGGCAATATATTGCTTCCTGTCTCCTCGACACTCACAGATTGCAACTACCTCCTATACCCGACAATTCTCCAAATCCTCAGGGTGAGGTAACCTTTCTACTATGCTGCCTCCATGCAACTGAAGACGCGATAATTGCTGGATGGTTAGATAATTCGGTAAGCAATGAAAATGCTGTTGCATACGCAAATTGGGTGTTGCTCAATCTTTACACGGGAACTTTTGGAACCCGACACCTAACGCCAACCAATAATTCTACTGGTAACGGTACTGACCTGATTGGACTAGATATCAGCAGTTTATATATACGTGGCATCCAGCTATGGCGAGAGCAAAACAGCAATGATTTAGAGGAAGAGAGTCTTCGGCAGCATTACTTTACATGGCTTGATTGGCAACTGACTGAACGACGATTTAAGGCTAACCCAGATGCCGCAGATACTACAGCAAAAGCCCTTCACTTCTTGGTCGCTGAGCAGAGCAAAGCCCATCAAGAGGATGAATTACAGGATCAAGTTGTCCGTTACATTCATCAGCAATTTTATTATGATCTTTCCGATTCACTTTGCACTGAAATAAAATCCGATCAAGAGCTGATAGATTGGCTTGGCATTAAAACTATCCCTTCTATCAGAATTAACACACTGAGTTTGCCAGCAGCAGAGTTTTGGCAGGCTGCTGAGATGGCAATAAATGGTAAAGAGGCTATTATTACTGCGCTGGAACCTGAAATTGAACTCAAAATTCAACCAGCGACGAACAATACCACAAGAGACATCTTGGAGATTAGAAGTCAAAATAACTCCATTGTGCAAGGGATAGACGATGCCCTATTCCAATTATTATGTGATGCTCCATCTCGAAGAGCAGAGGTTCTGCGATCGCATCGCTTCTGGTTTGATTGCGACAATGAAACGTTAGATAGAATTATTGCTGAGATTACTTCTAGCCAAGAACCACGCGAGCGATTTGAACAGGCTAAAGCGTGGCGAGATCAATCTGCGGCTTTTTTCTATAAAAAACTCGAAATAGAACTTGATCATGCTGATGAGTTCAATATAAGTGGGTTAATGCCTCCCTTGGCTGAGGGATTACTCAGGCATTTTCGTATAGACGCAACTATCACCAGTGGTGATGCTTTTCATACTCGTCTGAGTCAAGCTGCTCAATCTCTGATTGCTGAAGAAGGTCTTGAAGAAGCATTAGAACGGTTGGCTTGTCTACCTGTTCAATTGCCATCTGTAGTACTGGGAGAGATAGGTAAGCTAGCTTCTGCAGATAGACAAACTCTATTAAAGAAGTTCGCTGGCTCTTGGGCATCTCCCATATGCAAGTTTCATTTAATTGATTTGGCTTTATCTTTTCCTCAGGATGAAGAGCATGAATTGGTGAAACAACTGCTTGATGAAATTTACAGTGATGCAGCTATTCCTCACTTCAATCTGCTTAGTTTACTGTTGCAACTAACAAATAATGCATTCAGTTTCCGATCCGATGTCAAAGAATGGTCTGTATCCGTTAAACTAGCTATGACTTGGGCACATGCAAGTAAGTTGCAAAATTACCTGGACATTCCAGGCTTAAAGCTTCAAGAATTTATTGAAAATCTTTGGGGATTTGTGCAGGTCCAAGTAAATTCGGATCGGCTTAATCGAAACCCAGAGTTTTGGAATGACGTACTACATCCCCAGCGTTTTGACCGGATCGTTATAGCAGTTCATGGTCTTGCCTTTTTGTTACAGGATAAGCCGTCAGAGGTACTAACCCAAACTGGAGTGATTGAGCGTATACAAGCATTTGCTTTGAAAACAGTTGACGAGCATCGTGTTCCTAATCCTCAGCTCCTCCGAGACCCAATGCTAGCACAGGATAGTTTAAGGTCAATTCTAGGGGGCGATCGTGGGCATTGTTTAGCTCCTATTTTTGGCTCAGAATTAGCTCAGTATCTTGAGTCAAGCTTTTTGAAGACAATCATTGAAGGAGCAATTCAAAACCTCGAAAGTGATCCAACTGATTTGACTCAGTGGAGATGGCTTAATGCTGTCGTTTGGGATTTACCAATTTATGAGGATTTGAGAGATTCACTTAAACAGATTATTGCAGAGATCAATATTGCTGAATGGTTTAAATTCAATCCCGACTTGGGGCTTTTAGCATTGGATATTGCATCTAATCAAGTTAACTACATTGGGGATGGAGAAGTGCGAACATACTTAGAAAATCAATTGTTGGCTCTCGTGAGACTACTAGCAGAACAGGAGGCACAAAGCAATGTTGATGAAAATGTAATCGCTCAATTGATAGAAACCATCTTCAGGCTTTCAGTGAGGCCAGAAAATTCCTATGAGACTAGCCAACATGCGGCTGACCTGTTGGTCAGAGCGGCGAATACTTGGCAGAAATTAGCTGACACGCACCTATATGCAGGGCTGTTTAAGTTAATCCAGGAATTACCTATAGAACAATTACATGGATTTTGGAAGGCGTTTCTCCATTTTCGAGCATTACGCAGCCAGCAATTTTGAGTAGAAAGATACACTTATGTTTGGGGTTAGATCGCGCACAATAGCAATAAACCGCGATCGGAGCATTTCTATGACCGAAGATCCCCTACTGAAAGTATGGCTAGCTGAATACGACAAACTCAAAGCCGAGCAAACCCAGCGGATTGGCTTCCGCGATAACCTGCTTTACGTCACCCTCGGTCTATTTGGCATCATCGTCCCTACAGCCATTTCCAACGCCACCAACTACTACGCGCTCCTGGTCATTCCCTGGATCTGCCTCATCCTCGGTTGGACGTATCTGATCAACGATGAAAAGATTACCGCGATCGGGCGCTACATCCGCCTCACCTTAGTCGAAAAGGTCAAAGAGAAGATCAGCCATACCGATGTCGAATCCCTATTTGGTTGGGAGATTGCCCACCGCAGCGATCTCCGTCGAGGTCGCCGCAAAATCGAACAGCTCATCATCGATCAAATCACCTTTGTCTTATCGGGTATTATTGCCCTGATTACCTTCTTCCTTTTGGTGCCCAAAACTGTCTTGCCAATTTATCTTCTGGGCGGGTTTGAACTCCTCCTCCTCCTGGTTCTAGGCTGGGAAATCATCGTTTATGCAGACTTGGCTAAAGGACGATAGACAGGACAACGGGCGCTGGGTTGATAAAAATTTGACAACCTGAGCAAATGAGAGTGTCTCTATGCACAAGCCTAAATCTTTTGAGGAACAATACCCAACCATCCATCGTTTTGTAGAAGAAATGGGTCGGATTGAAATTGGGCTGGATGAAGTTCTTTCCGCCTTTGTGCGAGCCTATGATTTTGGTGGAACCGTCTATGAAGGCAAAGACAGCTACCCTAGCATGGAAGCCGCTTTACAGGATTTAGAAGCAGGCATTCAAGCCTATCTGGACGAGCATGGGATTTAGCATTTTGGCGATCGCCTCAAATCCACAGATAGCCGATTGCATGACAGTTCAGCGAGAAAGGTTCTACAACGTTATCTTGCTCATGCTCTCAACCTGAAATCTCCCACTCAGATTGCTGCAAGAAATCTATATCCATCATGGTTGAAAGCCATTGCTCGATATCAAGCCAGGTTTGAATATCACGTTGAGTGATGCCTTGGCGCGATCGCACATCCAACCCAGTTTCCTCTCGCTGCAAATTGTAATCACCTGTGGCATCATCTCGGCTCAGTGAATAGGTCATGCCATCCACTTCCACCGAGTAGTAGTGAATCGTGCTGCCCTCAGAGAGCTGATAAGCAGGTACTTCCTGGCTGGCGTAATACTCAAAGAGTTGGGCTGCTGTCGATTCCAAAGCGGCTATCTCTTCTCCACTGGGCGATCGCACAGAACCAATCTCAGCCGATTGCGGAACCTCCTGCGAATCCAGCCATTCACCCAGTTCCTGGAATTCCGCCCATTGATCAGTCGTCAGTTGAACGGTGCCGATCAGCTCTCCATCTTGCCAGGAGAGGGTTTCATCCGTCTGAGTGTTGATAAACTGCAAGTCCTCTGTAGTTGGATTGAAAATCAGCAGATGTTCATGATCTCGATATCGCCATTCCTGTTCTGTGGCTGAAACCATTCCCCACTCTTGAGCAAGAGCAAACGTCCGCTCCAGAGTGGAACGAAGTTGATCGGATTGTATGGGGTCAATGTTTGTTGCTTGCGTCATGGCTTTTGACGCTCCTGTTGACGGGTGAGTTGAAGCTGAAGGTCATTGACCTTGGCATTGAGATGATTCAGCCCCTGGGGATTATGTTGGATCAGGGCAGCGGTAAAGGCTCCGGTAAACCCGGCAGTGGCGATCGCTAATACTGCAATTTCCAAAATCTTGGTCAAATCAAAGGCTCGGTTCCCAATCATCAACCGAATTCGGTTGGAACTGGGTTGCTGCTGATTCATCTGCTGAATTAAGTGCTGCATCTCCTCGATCTGAGTTTGCAGTTGTACCAAGTTGGGCATGAGCTTGATCAAAGGTTGCAGATTCAAATCCAGGTTGCTCAAGGAAGTCGTCAGTTCTGAGTGCGTTGCCATCAACTGCTGGTACAGCATCGTCATGCCCTTGGGTAATGGCTGAAGCTGTTTCGTCAATTGCTTGATTTGCTCTTGGATCGCGGGATTCACCGCAATCAACGTCGCCTGCTTCTGACTTGTTGTTACGGGCAATGGCTTGACGGTTGGACTGGAGGTGGAGGGCAGCGAAGAGTCTGCGGAGCGGGGTTTGGGCTGACTGGCGATCGTTCCCAATGGTGCTTTCCCTACGGTGGGTGGATAGAAGGTTGATTGGGGTTTGCTCCGGTGCAGAGTCTTGAAGACCGTCATCGAAACTATCTCCTTTAGTGGTGTATCGCAGACGTTGCTTTTTATCTCGAAAAGACATGAGTTCAGGCGATTGGTCAATGGCTTTCGCGATCGCGGCAAAGCTGGTTTGCCCCAGCCCTTCTTGCATAGCGACTTTCTCCAAATCTTCACGACGAAAAAAATTAGCGATACGGGAACAGAACGCGATCGCTTGATGCACTAACTCTTGAGCTATGGCCCAAAGTCTCTTCAGAGGATGAATTTGCGGTTCCCCTGGTGTGATTGCCTGAAGCCCTGTTGCCTTGGCTTGCTGCTGCCAGGACTCTGCAAGTTGGTCAGACGGCACCGTCTGCTTTTTAGCACGCCCCGAAAAGATGGTGGCTTTTGCTTTTCGTTCACTACTGGCACCTTCGCCAGCCACTTCCTTAATTTGTTCAGCCCGTTTAGAGAACTGGGTCAACTGCTGAGTAGAAAATCCCTCAAGCTCCCACAATCCATGTCGAGGTTGGGTGATGCAAATCGAATAACCCAATGCTTGCACTTCTCGCGCCAACTCATTGCGATAAATCATGCCCAGCAGCATTTTGGTGCGGTAAATTGCTTCATTGTCTAAACACTGCCATTTGCCATCGGGTCTCTGCGTCAGGTTAAGAATCAGGTTATGCGTATGCAATTGAGGGTCAAGGGCACGGCTGGTGGTGTGCTGGAACTGTGCAATCAATAGTTTGCCCGTGATAATTTTCTGCCGTTCACCGTTTACAGTGATGCGGGTCATGGCGTAACGCTCTTCCAGGATTTCGAGCATTTGCGCGATCGCCTGTTGATGAGCAACTTCAAGGGAGCGATCGCCAAAGATGAGCGCCTGAATACTGACTGATTTAGGAGCACTTGCGGTCAAATCAATCCCGGCTCGTTCAAGGCTGGCTAACTGACCTTTGGCTGTAGCATTCTGCTGCTTTTGATGAACGCGCATTTTACTGATCAATGTGCATCTATTCAAATCCTTACCGTACAGGAGTAATCCTAACGATTCAGACTGGATCGGTTGCCCAGGTTTCAAGCCCAATGGCACCGCCAATTTGCCATTCCAACCAGAAGATTGTGCTGCCTCGTTAATGTTGCCTTCCTGAGCGTAGTAGCGACTGCCGTGGGTTGGCGTAACGTTGGTAATCGAGATGACCATCTGCCCTCACTGCTTTTCTTCTAGAAGTTGTTCCAGCGTGGTTTGGATCTCTTGAATGACAGCTTCTCGTTCTTCCACGTCAGAAGTGACATCTAAGAGCTGACTTCTAAAGAGAATCTAAAGAAGTAGGATACGAGGACACGACGTTTGTATCGTGAAAGCGTCGCATTCTCTTATTGACGATGAGCCGTCTGCCCAATGTTGCCCATCCGACTCGTA
>Ga0272446_1007466_pt1 | contig 10860 bp, 11 predicted proteins | sample YNPCB0061_FD_194587 | JGI IMG/M metagenome (GOLD analysis project Ga0272446, IMG submission 194587) | Hot spring microbial mat communities from Yellowstone National Park, WY, United States - YNP-CB-006-1 | ecosystem: Environmental > Aquatic > Thermal springs > Hot (42-90C) > Sediment | place...
CAGTTTGTCCGGCGCCACATCCAACAGTCTCACCGTAACCGGCCGCCCGGCCATCGCCTCGCAGATGGCTTCAAGCTCCCGGCGGAAAAACGCCCGCCCGGGTGGGCTGGCATCCTCCGGCAACAGCAACTCGGAACGGAAAAGGCCGATGGCCGCCGCACCATTGCGCGCGGCAAGACGGGCTGCCGCCAACGAGCCCACGCTGGCAGCCAACGTCACCGGCCTGCCATCCGCGGTGCACAGGGTGCGGGGCGCGGGCGGGGCCGGTGCAACCGGCGGCAGGGGCGTGGTGGAAAGCCGGCCGAAGACGCCATCGAGCCACACCGTCTCGCCCAAGGGCAGGGCCTGGCCGAAGGCCAGCACCATGGGCAGCCCCCAGCCACGCAGGCGCAATACCCGGTGGGAAAGGAAAGGCGCATCGACGATCACCAGCCCGCGCAGGGCGCCATCGGGTTCAGGGGGCAGGGCCGTGAGGGCTCCTGCATCGAGGACCGCAATATAGGGCTCGCGCCCGGGGGCCGTCCCCCACAGCAGGCGGCCGTGTGCCTGGCCGGGCACGAAGGGGATGAGAAGCGTCTGCTCCATCGCAGCGTCCCCGCCTTCAGGGCAGAGACACACCTTCCTCGGCCAGCATATCGACCAGCGCGATCAGGGGAAGTCCCACCAGGGCATTCGGGTCCTCGCCCTCGAAACGTTCGATGAGGACGATACCCAGCCCTTCGGATTTGGCGCTGCCCGCGCAATCGTAGGGCTGTTCCTTTGCCAGATAGCGCTCGATCTGGCTTTCGCTCAACGGCCTGAACTTGACGCCAAAGGGCACGACCCGCCGCTTAAGGTGCCCCGTCGCGGCATTGAGGAGAACGAGGGCGGTGTGGAAGACGACCCGCCGGTTGGCGGCCGCCATGAGCTGCTTCTTCGCGTTTTCGAAGTTGCCCGGCTTGCCCAGCACGTTGCCATCCAGCACCGCCACCTGATCGGAGCCGATGATGAGCGCGCCGGGATAGTGGCGGGCCACGGCTTCCGCCTTCTGCTGCGCCAGGCGCAGGGCGGTGTCCCATGGTGCTTCGCCCGCCAGTGGCGTCTCGTCCACCTGTGGGGCCATGACTTCGAAGGGAAGGCCAAGACGGGCAAGGAGCGCCCGGCGGTAGGGCGAGGAGGAGGCGAGGACGAGCTGCATCGCCGGTCACTCCGGCTGGATTTCGATCAGCGCCTCGTTGGGCCGCACCGCATCCCCCTTGGAAACGAAGATGTTGGTCACCGTTCCCGAAACGGGGGCCTGGATTTCGTTTTCCATCTTCATCGCCTCGATGACGAGGACGGGATCGCCCGCCTTCACTTTCTTTCCCGTATCCACCAGCACCTCGACGATGGTGCCGGGCATGGCGGTGGTGACATGCCCCTTGTGACTGGGCTGCGGCCGGGCGCTGGCGGGCGCCGCCTTCACTTTTGCCTTGGTTGTCTCCGTGGCGGGCACACCCCCCGTCACCTCCACCTCGGCGAGGGTTTCGATCACCACCTCTTCGCTCACGCCATCCACGAGCACGTAGTAGGGGCGCGGCTCCTCCCCGGGCGCACCGCTGCCGGTGATCCGGATATGGTAGGTCTCGCCGTGCAGGGTGATGTTGAATTCGTTGGGGGCGAAACGCCGGCCGGCAGCCAGGGCGGCTTCCCGCGGAAGCAAAGGTTCCGGTTTGAGGGTGCCCGCCGCCCGTTCCTGGAAGAAGGTGCGCGCAAGTTCCGGGAACATGGCATAGGTGAGGACGTCCTCCTCGGAACGGGCGAGTCCCTCGACTTCGCCCCGCAGTCTCTCGAGCTCGTCCTCCAGCAAGTCCGCCGGACGGCAGGTGATGACCTCGGCGTTGCCGATGGCGAGGCTGCGCACCTGTTCGTTCACCGGCCCCGGTGCCTTGCCGTAGAGTCCCTGCAGATAATGCTTCACTTCCGTGGTGACGCTCTTGTAGCGTTCGCCGGTGAGGACGTTGAGCACCGCCTGGGTGCCCACGATCTGCGAGGTGGGGGTGACGAGGGGTGGGAAACCCAGGTCCTCCCGCACCCGGGGAATCTCCGCCAGGACTTCGTCCATGCGATTGAGGGCGCCCTGTTCCTTCAACTGGTTGGAGAGGTTGGAGATCATGCCACCGGGCACCTGATTGACCAGAACCCGGGTGTCCACGCCAGTGAACTCGCTCTCGAACTGCCAGTATTTCTTCCGCACATCGCGGAAATAGGCGGCGATTTCCTGCAGGAGCGGCAGACTCAGGCCGGTGTCCCATTCGGTGCCCGCCAGGGCGGCGACGATGCTTTCCGTGGTGGGGTGGCTCGCCCCTTCGGAGAAGGCGGACAGGCAGGTGTCCACCAGGAGGGCGCCGTTTTCCACGGCTTTCAGGTGGCACATGCTGGCGAGCCCCGAGGTGGCGTGACTGTGCAGATGGATGGGCACGCGGACCGCCTGCGCAAGCTCGCGGACGAGCTCCGCCGTCGCGTAGGGGGTCAGAAGACCCGCCATGTCCTTGATGGCAATGGTGTCGCAGCCCATCGCCTCCAGCTCCCGGCCGAGGGCGACGAAATGGGGAATGTCATGCACGGGACTGGTGGTGTAGCAGATGGTGCCTTCCGCATGTTTGCCCGCTTTCTTCACCGCCTCGATGGACACGCGCAGGTTGCGCAGGTCATTCATGGCATCGAAGATGCGGAAGACGTCCACCCCATTGTCGGCCGCCTTCTGCACGAAGGCCCGCACCACGTCATCCGAGTAATGGCGGTAACCAAGCAGATTCTGGCCGCGCAGCAGCATCTGGATGCGGGTGTTGGGCAGCGCCCGGCGCAGGGCTTTCAGGCGTTCCCAGGGGTCTTCCTTGAGGAAACGCACGCAGGCATCGAAGGTGGCGCCGCCCCAGGCCTCCAGCGACCAGAAACCCACGCTGTCCAGCTTGGGGCAAATGGGCAGCATGTCCTCGGTGCGCATGCGGGTGGCGATCAGGGATTGGGGACCATCGCGCAGGACGAGTTCGGTGATCTGGACTTTCGCCATGCCACTACCTCTGCGAGTGCGTTACAGGCCTTCGTAGGCGGCGATCGCGGCGCCGATGGCGGCGGCGAGCAATTCCTTCGGCCGCGGGACCTGGTAATCCGAAAGCTCCGGATGCTTTTCCACGAAGCTCGTATCGAAACGGCCGCTACGAAAATCCGGGTGCTGGAGAATCTGCTGGTAATAGGGGATGGTGGTCTTCACCCCATAGACCACCATATCGCTCAACGCCCGCCGCCCGCGCTCGATGACCCCCGGCCAGGTGAGATTCCACACCGTAAGCTTGGCACACATGGAGTCATAGTAGGGGGGGATCACATAGCCGGTGTAGATGGCGGCGTCGGTGCGCACACCCGGCCCGCCCGGCGCATAGTAGCGGGTGATGCGGCCGAAACTGGGCAGGAAATCGTTTTTTGGGTCTTCCGCATTGATACGGAATTCCATGGCATAGCCGCGGTAGGTCACGTCGGACTGTTTGTATTGCAGCGGCAGGCCAGAGGCGATGCGGATTTGCTCCTGGACGATGTCCACGCCGGTGATGCTCTCCGTCACCGTGTGTTCCACCTGCAGGCGGGTGTTCATCTCCATGAAATAAAACTGGTTGTCGGCATCGAGCAGGAACTCGATGGTGCCGGCATTGACGTAGCCCACGGCGCGCGCAGCCTGCACGGCGAGCTTGCCGATGTAATTGCGCTGCAGTTCGGTGAGCTGCGGCGAGGGCGCGATTTCGATCAGTTTCTGATTGCGCCGCTGGATGGAACAATCCCGTTCGAAAAGATGGATGACATTGCCGAACTCGTCGGCAAGAATCTGCACCTCGATGTGGCGCGGGTGGATGATGGCCTTTTCCAGGAAGACCTCCGGCTTGCCGAAGGCCTTGGCCGCTTCCGAGACCACGCGGTCATAGTTTTTGCGCAGCTCGTCCTCGTTGTTGCAGCGGCGGATGCCACGGCCGCCGCCACCGTTGGTGGCCTTGAGCATCACCGGATAGCCGATTTTGCGCGCCAGTGCCACCGCCTCGTCCACCGATTCCAGGTTGTGCTCGGAGCCCGGGATGACGGGAATGCCGGCCTTGATCATGGCCTGACGCGCGGCGATCTTGTCCCCCATTTGGCGAATGACCCGCGCCGGCGGGCCGATGAACTTGATGCCGCGCCGGGCACAGATTTCCGCAAGCTGAGGGTTTTCCGAGAGAAAACCGTAGCCGGGATGCAGCGCATCACAGCCGGAGGCCACCGCCAGGTTGACGATGTTGTGGGCATTGAGATAACCCAGCACCGGGTCGGCGCCGATGTTGTAGGCTTCGTCCGCCTTTTTGACGTGCAGCGCGTGACGGTCGGCATCGCTGTAGATGGCCACCGACTTGATACCCATTTCGGAGCAGGCGCGCACGATGCGCACCGCGATCTCGCCCCGGTTGGCAATGAGTATTTTCCTGATCACGCGCGTCAGTCCGCTTTGACAGCCAAAGCCGGCGATTGTATCATGCGCCCCTTATGTCTGAACAGGTTACGGTGGACAACCTCGAGCTTGCGCGCAGCGGAAAATCGCTGGCCGGCAGTTTTCCGCTGGCCGCCCTTTCCCGTCTGCACGACCAGGTTGCCTCCCTCGATGCCACTCTGAGTTACGAGTTGAGCGGCCGGCTCGACAGCGAAGGCAAGCCCGGTCTCCACTGCCGGGTGCGGGGCACCCTGCAGCTTGTCTGCCAGCGCTGTCTGCAACCCCTGACCTGGGAACTCGACCTGGCTTCCGATCTGGTTCTGGTCGGCAGCGAGGCGGAGCTTGCCGAAGGCAAGGACGATCCGGAGGCACCCGACCGCCTGCTCATGGAGAAGGAAATGGATGTTAAGGCCCTGATCGAAGACGAGGTCCTCCTCGGCATGCCCCTCGTTCCGCGCCATCCGGAGGGGCAGTGTCAGGCAGCACAGAGCGGCGCCCGCCGTGAGGGGGAGCACCCCTTCGCCGTGCTCGCGCGGCTGCGACCGCAGACGTGAAGCAACACAGTACAGTAAAAGGAGTCAGTCCATGGCCGTTCAACAGAACAAAAAGTCACCCTCCAAGCGCGGCATGCACCGTGCGCACGATTTTCTGACCAATCCGCCGCTGGCAGTGGAACCCACCACCGGCGAAGTGCATCTGCGCCATCACATCAGCCCGAGCGGCTACTACCGCGGCAAGAAGGTCCTGCGTAAAGGCGATTGAAACAGCGGGCGCGGCTCGCCCGGTGTTCTCCTTGACCGATGGACATCACCGTCGCAGTGGATGCCATGGGGGGCGATCACGGCCCCCATGTCACGGTTCCCGCAGCGCTCTCGGTGCTGGACCGTGATCCCCACGTCAACATCGTCCTCGTGGGTTTGAGCGACGTGCTGGAGGCGGAGCTGCGCCAGCGGCGCCGCCACACCGATGCCCGCCTGCGCATCCACCATGCGCCGGAAGTGGTGGCCATGGACGAACCCCCGGCGCAGGCGCTGCGCAACAAGAAGCATTCCTCCATGCGCCTGGCGGTGGAGCTGGTGAGGACGGGCGAGGCCCACGCTGCAGTCAGTGCCGGCAACACCGGCGCGCTGATGGCGATTTCCCGGTTCGTGCTCAAGATGCTGCCCGGCATCGAACGTCCGGCCATCTGCACCGTACTTCCCTCTTTGCGCGGGCCCGTGTACATGCTGGACCTGGGCGCCAACGTGGACTGCACCGCCGAGCATCTGCGCCAGTTCGCCGTCATGGGCGCCATGCTGGCCTCGGCGGTGGAGGAAAAAGCCAACCCCAGCGTGGGGCTGCTCAACATCGGCGCCGAGGCGATCAAGGGCAATGACGTGGTCAAGGAAGCAGCGGAGCTTTTGCGCCACAGCCATCTCAATTTCTACGGCAACGTGGAGGGCGACGACATCTACAAGGGCACCACCGATGTCGTGGTCTGTGACGGCTTCGTTGGCAATGTGGCGCTCAAGACCACCGAGGGGCTCGCCCGCATGCTGGGCGCCTTCCTGCGCGAGGAATTCAAACGCAGCCTGCTCACCCGGCTCATGGCCCTGGCCGCCTGGCCGGTGATCCAACGCTTCAAGAAGCGCGTCGATCCGCGCCGCTACAATGGCGCCACCCTCCTCGGCCTGCGCGGCATCGTCATCAAAAGCCATGGCGGGGCCGACAGCTTTGCCTTCCGTTTCGCCATCGAACGGGCGGTCTCCGAAGCGCGGCACGGCGTACTGCGCCGCATCAGTGAACAGATGGCCCTCATCCACCCCCACGCCCCGGAAGAGGCGACGGTGCAATGATCTACGCCCGCATCGTCGGCACCGGCGGCTACCTGCCGGAAAAAATCCTCACCAACGCCGACCTGGAAAGGATGGTGGACACCTCCGACCAGTGGATCGTGGAGCGTACCGGCATCCGCGAGCGGCACATCGCCGCCGAAGGGGAATACACCAGCGACCTGGCGGTGGCTGCCGCCCGTCGTGCCCTGGAAATGGCGGAAGTCCATCCGGCAAGCGTCGACCTCCTCGTCGTCGCCACCACCACGCCCGACCGTGTCTTTCCCAGCACTGCCTGCATCGTGCAGGCGAAACTGGGCATTGCCAACGCTTCCCCCGCCTTCGACGTGCAGGCCGTCTGCAGCGGTTTCGTCTATGCGCTGGCCACCGCCAACAATTTCATCCGCGCCGGCCAGGCCCGGACGGCACTGGTGATCGGCGCCGAGACCCTTTCCCGCATCACCGATTACACCGACCGCACCAACTGCATCCTCTGGGGGGATGGGGCGGGGGCGGTCGTGCTCGCCGCTGACGACGAGCCCGGCATCATCTCCACCCACCTGCATGCCGACGGCCGCCACCAGGAGCTGCTTTACGTGGATGGTGGTCCCTCCATGGGCAACTGCAGCGGCGCCGGACCCCACATGCGCATGCAGGGGAACGCGGTGTTCAAGATGGCGGTGAACACCCTGGATGCCATGGTCGATGAGACCCTGGCCGCCAATGGCCTCCTCAAGAGCGACATCCACTGGCTGGTGCCCCATCAGGCCAATATCCGCATCATCCAGGCCACGGCGAAGAAACTGGGCATGAGTATGGAAAACGTGGTGCTCACCGTGGACAAACACGGCAACACCTCCGCGGCATCCATTCCCCTGGCCCTCGATACCGCAGTGCGGGACGGCCGCATCCGCCGGGGCGAAACCCTCCTCATGGAGGCCTTTGGCGGTGGCTTCACCTGGGGTTCTGCGCTGGTGCGCTATTGACTGATGGGTGGCTTACGCGCCCTTGACCAAGGATGAGCATGAAATTCGCTTTTCTCTTTCCCGGACAGGGCTCCCAGTCGGTGGGCATGATGGCCGCTTTCGCCGCTGAAGCCCTTGTGCGCGACACCTTCGCCGAAGCCTCCGAAGTGCTCGGCCAGGACCTGTGGGCCCTGGTGAGCGAGGGCCCGGCGGAGGAACTCAACAAAACCGTCAACACCCAGCCGGTGATGCTTGCCGCCGGGATGGCGGTCTACCGGGCCTGGCAGGCCGCAGGCGGCCCGGAGCCCGCCGTGATGGCCGGCCACAGTCTGGGGGAATACACGGCGCTTGTCGCCGCCGGGGCCTTATCCTTCGCCGATGCCGTGCGGCTCACCCGGCTGCGCGCCCAGGCCATGCAGGAGGCGGTGGCCGAGGGTGTGGGGGCGATGGCCGCCATCCTGGGGCTTCCCGACGAAGCGGTGCGCGCCCTCTGCAGCGAGGCCGCCGAAGGGGAGGTGCTGGAGGCGGTCAACTTCAACAGCCCCGGCCAGGTGGTGATCGCCGGCCACAAAGCCGCCGTGGAGCGGGGTGTGGCGCTCGCCCGGAGCAAAGGCGCGAAACGGGCGGTGATGCTGCCCGTCTCGGTGCCCTCCCACTGCACCCTCATGCGGGGCGCCGCCGAGGTGCTGGCCCGCCATCTGGAGGAGGTGGCGTTCCAGCGTCCCCGCATCCCCGTTTTGCAGAATGCCGACGTGGCCGCCTTCGACAGCCCGGAGGCCATCCGGGCGGCGTTGGTGCGCCAGCTCTTCAGTCCGGTGCGGTGGGTGGAGACCATCCAGCGCATGGCAGCGGAAGGGGTGACCCTGGCGGTGGAGTGCGGGCCGGGCAAGGTCCTGGCGGGCCTCAACAAGCGCATCGCCCCCGAAATGGCGTGCCTGGCGCTCGTCGATCCGGCTTCGCTCGCTGACGCAATATCTAAAGTGAAACAGTAAGTTGCAAAGCATTTATCAACCAAACTCTCAAGAATAGGAGGCCTCATGCTGGACGGACAAATCGCCCTCGTCACCGGGGCCAGCCGGGGCATCGGCCGGGCCTGCGCCCTGGAACTGGGCCGCATGGGCGCCACGGTGATCGGCACCGCCACCAGCGAAGCCGGTGCCGAGGCCATCGGGCGGGAACTCGCCGAAGCGGGGGTGAAGGGCAGGGGATTCGTCCTCGACGTTACCGACGGACAAGCCATTGAGCAGGTTCTGGGAAAGATCCGCGGCGAATTCGGGGAGGTCAGCATCCTCGTCAACAATGCCGGCGTCACCCGGGATAACCTCCTCATGCGCATGCGGGAGGAGGAATGGGACCAGATCATGGACACCAACCTCAAATCCGTTTTCCGCCTCTCCCAGGCCGTGCTGCGTCCCATGACCAAGGCCCGCTACGGGCGCATCATCAGCATCGCCTCGGTGGTGGGCGCCATGGGCAATGCGGGCCAGACCAACTACGCCGCGGCCAAGGCCGGCATCATGGGCTTCACCAAGGCGCTTGCGAGGGAGGTCGGCTCCCGCAACATCACGGTCAACTGCGTCGCCCCGGGCTTCATCGACACCGACATGACCCGGGCGCTGCCGGAAGCCCAGCGCCAGGCGCTTTTGGCCCACATTCCCCTGGGCCGGTTGGGCACCCCCGAGGACGTGGCCGCCGCCGTGGGCTTTCTGGCCTCGCCGAAGGCGGCCTACATCACCGGTGTCACGCTCCACGTGAACGGCGGCATGTACATGATTTGAAATAGAAAAATGAAACGGCCGCGGCTTTTGGCCGGGGCCGGCGATTCTGCTACAATGCGCAGGTTTTTGCGATCCCATCCCAAGTCAAGGTAAGGAGCCCCAGATGGAAAACATCGAACAACGCGTCAAGAAGATCGTCGCCGAGCAGTTGGGTGTCAACGAGGCGGAAGTGAAGAACGAGTCTTCCTTCGTGGACGATCTGGGCGCGGATTCCCTGGACACCGTGGAGCTGGTGATGGCCCTGGAGGAGGAGTTCGATTGCGAAATCCCGGATGAAGAGGCGGAGAAGATCACCACCGTCCAGCAGGCCATCGACTATATCAACACCCACCTCAAGAAATAACCCCGCCCTTATTTCCTTCCGGAGTCATCGTTTGGTCAGACGCAGAGTCGCCGTTACCGGCCTGGGGATCGTCAGCCCGGTGGGCAACACCGTGGATGAAGCCTGGGCCAACATCCTCGCCGGCCGTTCCGGCATCACCCGCATCACGCGCTTCGACGCTTCCGCCTTCGCTTCCCAGATCGCCGGAGAGGTGAAGGGTTTCGACGTCGGCGCCTACCTGTCCGCCAAGGAAGCCCGGCGCATGGATACCTTCATCCATTACGGGATGGCGGCCAGCATCCAGGCGCTGCGCGATGCCGGCATCGACCCCAAACCGGAAGACCCCGAGCGGTATGGCGTCATCGTCGGCTCCGGCATCGGCGGCCTGCCCATGATCGAATCCACCCACAGCGAGTATCTCGCCAACGGTCCGCGCCGAATTTCGCCCTTTTTCATCCCCGCCACCATCATCAACATGATTTCGGGCAACCTCTCCATCATGTATGGTTTTGAGGGCCCGAATCTTGCCATCGTCACCGCCTGCACCACCGCCACCCATTGCATCGGTGAGGCGGCGCGCCTCATCCAGTATGGGGATGCCGACGTGATGGTGGCGGGCGGGGCGGAAGCCACCGTGACCCCCCTGGCCATCGGCGGTTTCGCCGCGGCGAAGGCGCTGTCCACCCGCAACGACGATCCCGCCACCGCCAGCCGCCCCTGGGATAGCGGCCGCGACGGCTTCGTCCTGGGGGAGGGCGCCGGCGTGCTGGTGTTGGAGGAATACGAGCGGGCGGTGGCCCGGGGCGCCAAAATCTATTGCGAGCTCATCGGCTTCGGCATGGGGGCGGATGCCTACCACATGACCGCCCCCTGCGAGGATGGGGCGGGGGCGGCGCGCTGCATGCGCAACGCCCTGCGGGATGCGGGGGTGGCCCCGGAGGAAGTGGATTACATCAACGCCCACGGCACCTCCACCCCCTTGGGCGACAAGGCGGAAACCGTGGCCGTCAAGGCTGCCTTCGGCGACCATGCCCGCAAGCTGGTGATGAGTTCCACCAAGTCCATGACCGGCCACCTCCTGGGGGCGGCGGGCGGAGTGGAAGCGGTGTTCACCGCTCTGGCGATCCGCGACCAGGTGGCGCCGCCCACCATCAACCTGTTTTCCCCGGACCCGGAATGCGATCTCGACTACGCCGCCAATGCGGCGCGGAAAATGAGCATTCGCGTGGCCCTCTCCAACTCCTTCGGTTTTGGCGGCACCAACGGCACGTTGGTCTTCCGCAGGGTCTGACGCCCGCCGCGGCGCCGCCGCACCATGAGCGCGCCGATCGAAATCGAGCTGTCGGCCCTGCCCGATCTGCTCGCCCTCCATGCGACCTGGCCGGAGCGCTACCCCTACCTCCTGCAGACCCTGGCGGGGGCGGGCTGGGACATCCTCTTCGCCTGTCCCTCGCACACCCGACGCTTCCGCCTGGGGGAAACGGGCGTGCTTGCCGCCCTAAAGGCAGCCTGGCGG
>Ga0272446_1007467_pt1 | contig 10858 bp, 10 predicted proteins | sample YNPCB0061_FD_194587 | JGI IMG/M metagenome (GOLD analysis project Ga0272446, IMG submission 194587) | Hot spring microbial mat communities from Yellowstone National Park, WY, United States - YNP-CB-006-1 | ecosystem: Environmental > Aquatic > Thermal springs > Hot (42-90C) > Sediment | place...
ATAATGTCGCCCACAGAAGCATAGCGTCTTTTAGTACCGCCCAATACTCTTATACAAAGTACTTCTCTTGCGCCTGTGTTGTCTGCTACTACTAATCTTGATTCTTGCTGTATCATTTTGTTTCTCCTTTCTGATTGATTTCAATATAACCTTACTTAGCTCTTTCCAACACCTCTACCAAACGCCATCTTTTTCTACGAGAAAGAGGGCGTGTTTCCATAATTTTGACTGTATCCCCAAGCCCAGCAGTATTCGCTTCATCGTGTACCATAAATTTTTTGGAACGGGTTACGAACTTGTTGTACTTAGGATACTTTACTTTGCGTTCAGTGAGTACTACAATACTTTTATTTCCTGCAATACTTACCACTTTGCCTATTCGTTCTTTTCTAAAGTTTCTTTCTACCTTAGGTTTATCTTGATTTTCCATAACTTGTTATGCCGATTGACTGTTTTCTTTTTCTGTAATTATCGTGAGCATCTGTGCAATTTCTTTGCGCATTTTTTTGAAATCAGATGTTTTTTCTACGCCTACAGTGGTATGATCAATTTTCATTTTATTCAAAATACGCTTATGCTCCTGAACTTTGCTTTTAAGTTCTTCCACTGTCATTTCTTTTATTTCTGATAACTTCATAATTATTGTCCTCCTTCTACATAATCAGGTCTAACCACAAATTTTGTTTTGATAGGCAATTTACCCGCCGCCAAACGAAAGGCTTCTTTGGCTACTTCGGTAGGAACGCCATCTATCTCAAACATGATACGACCGGGTCTTACTACGGCAACCCAATGGTCTAATGAACCTTTACCTTTACCCATACGTACCTCAGCAGGTTTTGCTGTTATAGGTTTGTCAGGGAATATCAATATCCATACTTTACCGTCACGCTTCATGTAGCGCGTCATAGCAATACGTGCCGCTTCTATCTGACGGGACGTAATACGGGCAGGTTCCAACGCCTTCAATCCAAAGCTACCAAAAGAAATTTTTGTGCCTCTGGTGGCATTTCCTTTGATAGGCATTTTATGCTGCTTGCGAAATTTCGTTCTTTTTGGCTGTAACATCTTAAATCTACATTATATTTTTTGCCTTTACAGAAAGGGTATTCTAAAAGGGACTGCAAAGTTATAGCAAAAGTTCACTCATGTCAAGTTAACTATGTAAATAAATCTCTGTTTTATAAGGAAAAATGTCCAAAACGCTTTTGATAATGCTTTTTTACAGACAGTGCGAATAGAGTGTGTAGTATTTTTTATTCAATTCTTTTGCAAAAAATAAACTTTTAGCGTACTTTTGCATTCTAACTCTTATGAAGTTGTTGCAGGTTGCTGTGGAAAAAATGAACCTTTGGAATAAAGTCTTAAAAGCCTTAATCCCTGCGTTGCTTTGCCTGGTAGCCTTAGCCACTTTGCCCGAACATAATGGTTCCACTCTTTTTATAGAAAAAACGATTGAAAAAGAAACGGAAACCAATAAAGTAGAACAGGAAGACATAGATGACTCGTTTAGCGAACATCAAAATCTTAAAAAAATCAAGTCCAAGAAGAAAACCATCAAAATCTTTTCGGGTACCTTTCTCTCTCTGTATACCTATATTTTTACGAATAGTTCTAACTATGTCTGTATAAACAACAGCACTGGCTTACGTAAAAAAAGTCATCAGCCTACTTTTTATATATTTTGCCATCAGCTGGTTTTTTACGAAGGTTAAATGAAAAACAGGTAACCCATGCCTGACATGATTTACCATATACTATAGTACACACGAGAGTGCGCTTATTCACTTGTTTTTCAAAATCACATTTTAATCAAAAAACTTATCCATGAAATTTATTTCAATATCCATTTTAATTTTTGCTGCGCTGTTTTTTACAGCCTGTCAGCATAAAAAGCATCATGAAAAAGAAGATGCTGTTTATACCTGTACACCTGTGGTGCGTAAAGATACCACTGTTGTTAAAGAATACGTTTGTCAAATCCGCTCTATACAACATATAGACCTCAGAGCTTTGGAAAAAGGGTATCTGCAAAATATATTTGTAGATGAGGGCAAATTCGTAAAAAAAGACCAGTTGTTGTTTCAGATTATGCCTTTTGTGTATCAGGCAGAAACACAAAAAGCAAAAGCCGAAGTGGATTTTGCAAGAGTAGAATACGAAAACACCCTGAATTTAGCCAATAAAAATATCGTTTCTCAAAATGAGCTTGCACTAGCCCAAGCTAAGTATGAAAAGGCAAAAGCAGAATTAGAACTTGCCCAAACACATTTGAAATTTACTCAAATCCGCGCCCCTTTTGATGGCATTATTGGCAGACTTCAAGTACGTTTAGGCAGCCTGTTAGACGAAAGCGAACTGCTTACCACGCTTTCTGATAATAGTAAAATGTGGGTGTATTTTAATGTACCCGAAGCAGAGTATTTAGACCTTGCCGTGCAAAAAAAATCCAATCAGTTAGATTCGGTCAAACTGCTTATGGCAAATAACCAGATATATCCCTACTCAGGGTTTATAGAAACCATAGAAGCGGATTTTAACAACGAAACAGGAACCATTGCCTTCCGTGCTACTTTTGTCAACCCCAACAAAGTGCTCAGGCATGGAGAAACAGGTAATATACTCATGCCCATAAAACTTAAAAAAGCACTCCTGATACCACAAAAAGCAACATTTGAAGTGTTGGAAAAAAAATACGTCTTCGTGATAAAAAATGATGATACCGTTGAACAAAGAGAGATACAAATTGGTTCAGAAATCCCGCACTTGTTTGTAGTTAAAAAAGGTTTGAATGAAGGAGAGAGAATCCTTACAGAAGGGTTGCGAAAAGTAAAAAACGGACAACACATCAAAACAAAAACAATATCTTTTGCACAAATACTTAACGAAATGAACCATATCCACGCTGAATAACTATGTTTCAAAAATTCATTCACAGACCTGTATTAGCCATATCTATCTCATTGGTGATAGTGTTTCTTGGCTTGATTTCTATTAAAAGCATTCCTGTTTCACAGTTTCCCGAAATTGCACCTCCCCGCGTCATGGTATTTATTGCGTATCCTGGTGCAAGTGCAGATGTATTGGTTAATACTACCCTTATTCCTCTTGAAAGGGCTATCAACGGGGTACAAGGCATGCAATACATTATTTCTGACGCTACCAGTGCAGGAGAAGCCACTATTCAAGTTGTTTTTCAACCGGGTACAGACCCCAATGCCGCCGTAGTAAACGTCAAAACGAGGGTAGACCAAGTAATGAATAACCTCCCGCCTTTGGTGCAACGGGAAGGAGTTATTATATCCCCTATTCAACCCAGTATGTTGATGTACGTCAACCTGTACAGCAAAGATAAAAATACAGACGAAAAGTTTCTCTACAATTACGCAAATGTGCATGTCATTCCTGAATTACAACGGATTAAGGGCATGGGAAGGTCGCAAAACCTTGGTTCACGTACATATTCTATGCGCATTTGGCTGAAACCAGACCGAATGCGTGCCTATAATGTATCCACAGAGGAGGTTATGGAAGCCATCAATGAACAAAGCGTTATTGGAAGACCTGGTCGTTTGGGATTGAGTTCAGGAAAACAAGTGCAATCTCTCGAATATGTGCTTATCTACAAAGGACGTTTCAACAAACCCGAAGAATACGAAAATATTATTGTCCGTGCCACTCCCGAAGGTGAAATTCTGAAACTTAAAGATATTGCCCGTGTGGAGTTAGGTAGTGAGTTTTTTGATATTTATTCCAATAAAGACGGCTATCCGTCTGCTTCTATTGTTTTGAAGCAAAATTTTGGAACAAACGCCCAAGAAATCATAAAAAATACCAAAGAAAAGTTGGAAGAACTGAAAAAAAACTTCCCCCCAGGTATGGATTATGAAATCAGTTATGATGTATCCAAATTTTTAGATGCTTCCATTGAACAGGTTATTCATACTTTGGTAGAAGCCTTTATTCTGGTAGCCATTGTAGTATTTATTTTTCTGGGCGACCTTCGTTCTACGCTTATTCCTGTTATTGCTGTACCCGTTTCATTGATAGGCGCGTTTATTTTTATGAGTTTTTTGGGACTAACCCTTAACTTAATTACGTTGTTTGCTTTGGTACTTGCTATTGGTATTGTGGTAGATGACGCCATTGTAGTCGTAGAAGCCGTTCATGCCAAAATGGAAGAGGAACACCTCACACCCTATCAGGCGGTAAAGAAAGTGCTGGGAGAGATAAGTGGTGCTATTATCGCTATTACATTGGTTATGACAGCCGTTTTTGTACCTATTGCGTTTCTTTCTGGACCTGTGGGTATGTTTTACAAGCAATTTTCTATTACTATGGCAAGTGCTATTTTGCTTTCAGGCTTGGTTGCGCTTACACTTACCCCAGTACTGTGTGCTATCATACTCAAAAGCCATCATGGAAAAAAACGAAGAAAAACACCCGTGAGTATGTTTTTGGCATGGTTTAACCGTACTTTTGAAAAAATAACCGGCAGATACACAAAAATTCTCACACGGACTGTACACCGCAGAGTACTTACTTTTGCCGTGCTGGCTTTGTTCGGATTTGGAATATTCAACGTGAATCAAAAACTTCCTGCAGGGTTTATTCCCAACGAAGACCAAGGTATGATTTATGCCATTATCCAGACGCCCCCTGGTTCTACACTAGAAAGAACAAATGAAATGGCACATACTTTACAAAAAATTGCCAAAGAGATAGACGATATACAATCTGTTACTTCATTGGCAGGATACGAAATACTCACCGAAGGCAGAGGTTCAAATGCGGGAACATGCCTCATAAATCTTAAAAACTGGTCTGAAAGAAAACATTCTGTACACGAAGTAATAGAAGAACTCGAAGAAAAAGTAAAAGACCTAGGTGCAGTAATAGAATTTTTTGAACCTCCCGCAGTACCCGGTTATGGTTCTTCTGACGGATTTTCTTTACGAATGTTGGACAAAAGCACGAAGATAGACTATCAGGAGTTTGACAAAGTAAATAAACAATTTATGGAAGCATTAAGCAAAAGAAAAGAACTTACAGGACTTTTTACTTTCTATGCTGCCAATTATCCTCAATATGAACTTGTGATAGATAACGAGAAAGCCATGCAAAAAGGGGTTTCAATCGGTAAGGCTATGGAAAACCTGAATATTCTGATAGGCAGTACGTATGAACAAGGCTTTGTACGGTTTCAAAACTTTTTCAAAGTGTATACCCAAGCCGCACCTGAATATCGCAGAATGCCCACCGACTTGGAAAATCTTTTTATCAAAAATAATAAAGACGAAATGGTGCCTTATTCGTCCTTTATGAAAATAGTTAAAACACAAGGACCTAATGAAATCACAAGGTTTAATTTATACATGTCTTCTGCGATAAGAGGCATGCCTGCACCTGGATACACCACAGGCGAAGCCATAAAGGCAATACGTGAAGTTGCCAAAGAGGTTCTACCACAAGGGTATGATATTGCTTGGGAGGGATTGTCTTATGATGAAGCCAAACGGGGGAATGAAGCCCTGTACATCTTTCTTATTGTATTGGTTTTTGTGTATCTGGTGTTGGCTTCACAATATGAAAGTTTTATTCTCCCTCTGGCAGTTATTTTGTCTTTACCTGTGGGAATTTTTGGTTCATTCCTGTTGCTCAAAATTATGGGGCTTGCCAATGATATTTATGCACAAATAGCTTTGATTCTGCTGATAGGTTTGTTAGGAAAAAATGCTGTATTGATTGTAGAATTTGCTGTACAAAAACACGGTCAAGGGCTTTCCATAAAAGAAGCCGCCATAGAAGGCGCAAAAGTGCGGTTAAGACCTATTCTGATGACCTCTTTTGCCTTTATTGCGGGTTTAATTCCGTTGGTACGTGCTACAGGTGCAGGTGCAGTTGGGAACAGAACCATAGGCTCATCAGCTATGGGAGGCATGTTGTTGGGTACAGTGGTGGGGGTTTTAGTTATTCCTGGATTGTACTACATATTTGCCAAAATGGGGGATAGAAGAGCATTGATTAAACATGAGGAAATTAACCCACTTTCTGAAGAAATGGTTCATAATCCTATTAAGAGAGAACCGATATTCAAAAGGATACAAAAAAGTTTCACTAAAAAATCCAATCGTAATGAAAATCAAAGTCCCTTATAACTTGCTTTTACTTGCAAGCATTAGCTTTTTATTCTTTTCTTGCAGAATACCCAACTATATTGTTAAAACAAACCAACAGAAGTTGCCTGAAACATATAAAAGTCAAAACTCTGACACTACAAATCTTGTTCAAATACAATGGCGGCAGTATTTTCAGGATAAAAACCTTGAAAATCTTATTGACACCGCTTTGAAAAACAATCAGGAGTTAAACATTGTTTTGCAAGAAATAGAAATTGCCCGTAATGAAATCCGTGCAAGAAAAGGAGAATATCTCCCTTTTGCTACGCTCAATGGTGGAATAGGAGTGGATAAAGAAAGTCACTTTTCACGTATGGGAATAGTGGAAGAAGAAGTTTCCTTAAAACCTAATCCTTTCAGAGATTTTAATGTTGGCTTTAATGCTTCATGGGAGTTAGACGTATGGCGTAAGTTAAGAAATGCCAAAGATGCCGCAAAAGCAAAGTATCTCGCTACGCAAGAAGGCAAAAATTTCCTGATTACACAATTGGTTGCTGAAATAGCCAATTCTTATTATGAACTCTTGGCTTTGGATAATATGCTCTCTATTGTGGAGCAGAATATTACTATACAGCAGAATGCTTTGGCGGTCATTGAACAGGAAAAAAACTCGGCAAGGGTTTCCCAACTGGCAGTAAATCGTTTTCAGGCACAATTACTTAACACGGTAAATCTGCAATATCAACTCAAACAGCAAATTGTAGAAACAGAAAACCGCCTGCATTTGCTTACAGGGGTGTATCCTCGTCCTATTCTGCGTACAAGTACCAATTTTATTACCATTTCTGCGGATAGTGTGGTAAAAGCAGGTGTCCCTGCACAACTTATAAGAAACCGCCCGGATATACGTCAGGCAGAATACGAACTCATTGCCGCAAAATTGAATATCAAATCTGCAAAAGCGGCATTTTATCCATCTTTCAGAATTACGGCGGCAGTAGGTACGAAAGGATTCAGTCCTGAACTACTTTTTGACCCCAAAGCACTTTTATTTTCTTTGATAGGTGATGCTATTGCTCCGCTGATAAACCGTAATGCCATCAAAGCGGATTATTTTATCGCACATCACAAAGAAGCACAAGTGTTTTATCAATATCAGCAAAAGGTATTAAACGCCTGTTTGGAAGTACTAAACCAACTCAATGCCATAGATAACTATAATAAAAGCCTGCAAACCAAAAGTAAAGAAGCGGATATTCTCGTACAATCCATAGAAATTGCCAATGAACTGCTCAAATACGCTCGTGCAGATTATATTGAGGTTTTGCTTACACAACGCGAAGCACTCAATACCAAGATGGAACTTACAGAAATCAAGTTAAAACAACTCAAAGCCAAAGTGGGGTTGTATCAGGCACTGGGGGGTGGGTGGCAATAAGCCACTACCCCCACCCTTAATTGTTCTTGTTCAAGACAAATTTACCTTCACGAAACTATTTAAACTGCATACCTATTGTATGTATATGCACGCACATTACGGCATTATTTTTATCGGGGGAGGACTGAGCAGTGTTTTAGCCGCTTATACATGGTTACAGCAGGGATATAACAAACCTATACTCATCATTGAACAAACAGAACAACTTTGTGGCAATCACACGTGGAGTTTTAACCAAACCGATATACTGCCCGAAGCATGGCATACTTTAACCTCTCTTATTGATGTTTCATGGCAGAAATATGAAGTACAATTTCCAAAAATCACTAAAACAGTTAATATTCCTTATCATAGCATTGCGTCAGAAAATCTTGCAGATAAAATACAGAAATTTGCTTCTCAAAACCCTTTGTTGAACATCATTACAGCACAAAAAGCAAATATTATTCACGAAGGAAATCAACATTTAAACCCTGTTGTTCAAATGCAGGACGGTCAGGAATATACCGCAGATTGGATTATTCAAGCTACGGGGGTTTCACAAAACTATTCTGATACAGGTTATCAGAAATTTCTTGGGTTGGAAGTAATCCTGAATGAACCTGCCTATATTCCACACCCCCTCATTATGGACGCTACTATACCTCAAAAAGATGGCTTCCGATTTATGTACGTCCTCCCCTTTGAACCCAACCGTTTATTGATAGAAGACACCTATTACAGTCTAAACTCCAATCTGGATATACCGCATGTAACCGAAGAAATATATACCTACGCAAAAAACAAAGGCTGGAATATCACTGATGTTATTCGCAAAGAACAAGGCATATTGCCTATTCCATTGCAACAAACTCGCCCAAAACCTCTAAATGATAAAGTCTTACCTCTTGGAATGTATGCAGATTTATTTCATTCAACCACAGGATATTCTTTAGCTGTGAATTACAATTTTATTTGGCAAATGTATCCATACCTAAATGAAAAAGAGTTGAATATACGTTGGTACAGACAATTGTTAAAATTTTACAAATCCATGCAGTTTTACAGAATAATGAACCGTTTTTTATTCATAGCAGGTAAAACAAACAAACGTTACCGATTTTTGGAAAGTTTTTATCAACGGCAATCTGATGAAGTTATTGGACGTTTTTATGCGGGAAAAAGCACCTTAAAAGATAAGATGAGTATTTTTTCGGGTAAAGCACCATTTTTACCTTCATGGTATATGCTCTCTTCTATAGCGGGAAAAAGGACGGAAATAAAAGGTTAGGGAAATCAAAAATGTTTTATTATGTTATGCAAAACGATAAAAGGATAAGAGCATGCCCAAAAAAGCTATCTATATAAAGTCTAATATATAAATACAAATAAAATTATTATCTTTGCGAAAAAATAATTCATGAGCAGAGTACCATTAAAAATAAGAAGCTGTTTGAATTAAATTTTTTTAGCGAGAATTCTGATATGAGCAATGGTTAAAAAAGCATTACTGTTATCTGTCTTTCTTTCATAGTCTTTAGCACATCTACGATTATTATTTATCCAAGCAATACTTCTCTCTACTATCCAACGCTTTTGATGAATTTCCACTTTACCTTTTTGGGAAATGGGGACATTTGGAGTTTCTACTTCTATACCCATTCTTGCTAACATTTCACGTTTGAAAGTACCTCCAAATGTACCATCAGCATTTTGTGATTATGCATCAAGTAATCAAAAAACTAACATGCTCCTATTGCCATAGTGCAAAAATAGTAAAAAATGGAAAAAAATCCAATGGACAGCAAAATTATAAGTGCAAAGTTTGCCATAAACAGTTTCAGGAACTTTTTAAGCCATTTTTTGGACAATTCAAATTTATTTTGCAAGTTTGCCCTTATGGAAATTACCTTAATAAGCGATTCAAAAGCCAAAGGACATCAGGCATATTTAATAGACAAAGAACATTCTGTTTCCGCACTGTCTAAAAATAAAGCACTCAACCAAGAAAATTTTACTGCGGGTACGCGTTACGTGTTGGGTGACAGCATATCTATTGTGCATCATCTCGGAGAACACCAACAAATTACCCTTGAAAAAATCCGCAGAGGTGTGAACGATATTGTAAATACCGCCAATCAGCTTAACATTGCTGAACTCAATATTCACCTCCACGATACATTTCAAAATATCTCCGCAGAAGATATTGCTTTTTCTATTGCAGAAGTAACGGTATTATCCAATTATCAGTTTAATAAATACTTTTCCAAGCCTAAAAATAACACTTTAAGCAAGATAAACATCTGCGTGGAAAAAGAAACCGCAGGGTTAAAAAAAGCGGTTAAAGAAGGGCAGATTGTAGGAGAAAGTACCTGTATTGCCCGTAATTTGGTCAATGAACCTGTAATTACACTTACTGCGGTAGAATTAGCTAAACAAATTCAGAACTTGGGTAAAGAATACGGCTTCAAGGTAGAAGTATTGGATAAAAAGAAAATAGAATCCCTTAAAATGGGCGGTTTGCTGGCGGTTAATTACGGAAGCGAATTACCCCCTACTTTTTCTATATTGGAGTACAAACCTGCCAAGGCAAAAAACAAAACGCCCATAGTGTTGGTAGGCAAAGGCATTGTGTATGACACAGGCGGATTAAGCCTCAAACCTACGGAAGGCGGTATGGATACCATGAAGTGCGACATGGCGGGTGCCGCTGCGGTTATTGGTACATTCTGTGCCATTGCGCAGTTAAAATTACCTATTTATGTAGTTGGGTTAATCCCCGCCACAGATAACAGACCGGGTAAAAATGCCTATACCCCTGGTGATGTTATTCAGATGCATGACGGTTCTTTTGTGGAGGTTTTAAACACTGATGCGGAAGGCAGGCTTATCCTTGCTGATGCTTTGCATTTTGCCAAACAGTACAACCCTGAATTAGTCATTGATTTAGCTACCTTAACAGGTGCCGCTGTGATAGCAGTCGGCGATATTGGTATTGCCATGATGAGTACCGCAGATGAAAAAGTAAAGAATGGAATCAAACAAGCAGGTGAAAAAACCTATGAACGTTTAGTAGAATTTCCATTATGGGAAGAATACGGCGAACTGCTCAAATCTACCATTGCAGATATGAAAAATATTGGGGGCAGAACGGCGGGTTCTATTACAGCCGCTAAATTCCTACAGCACTTTACGAACTATCCTTGGATACACTTGGATATTGCTGGTCCCGCATTTTTGCAAGCACCACAATCCTATAAGGGAAGAGGAGGCACAGGTGTAGGAGTGCGTTTACTTACAGAGTTTTTGAAGCAAAAATAAT
>Ga0272446_1007468_pt1 | contig 10856 bp, 6 predicted proteins | sample YNPCB0061_FD_194587 | JGI IMG/M metagenome (GOLD analysis project Ga0272446, IMG submission 194587) | Hot spring microbial mat communities from Yellowstone National Park, WY, United States - YNP-CB-006-1 | ecosystem: Environmental > Aquatic > Thermal springs > Hot (42-90C) > Sediment | place...
CCGCGCTCCTCACGCCGCTCACCACGGTACCCGCCTGGCCCGCGCTCCTCGCGCCGCTCGCCCCGGTACCCGCCCGGCCCACGCTCCTCACGCCGCTCACCACGGTACCCGCCCGGCCCGCGCTCCTCGCGCCGCTCGCCCCGGAAGCCGCCCGGCCCGCGCTCCTCGCGCCGCTCGCCCCGGAAGCCGCCCGGCCCACGCTCGCCACGGTACCCGCCCGGCCCACGCTCGCCACGGTACCCGCCCGGCCCACGCTCACCACGGTACCCGCCCGGCCCGCGCTCCTCGCGCCGCTCGCCACGGTACCCACCCGGCCCGCGCTCCTCGCGCCGCTCGCCACGGTACCCACCCGGCCCGCGCTCCTCGCGCCGCTCGCCACGGTACCCACCCGGCCCACGGTCGCCACGATACCCACCCGGCCCGCGCTCATTCCCCCGATTATCGCTAGAGGTGTCACGATCACCGCGGCCCGTGCCATAGTCAGCACGCTGCTTATCACCAGCGCGGCGGGGAGCCTCATCTTCCGGCCCGATCATGTCATCAGCAGTAAACGGCGTTTCCCCGGCAATGCGTTCGCCTGCCTGAAAGAACCGCGAAGGAGGGTTAACACGTCTCACACGACGACTGCCAGGCGCGGCCTCCTCGCGCGGACCTCGCCGATCCGGCTGTTCCGCCTCGGCTGCCATCGCACCCTGTTCCGCGTGTTCTCGCAACATATCCACCTCATCATCAGTCAAAAAGCGCCATGTACCGCTCGGCAGGTCGCCAAGCGCCAGTGATCCCTCGCGCACACGGATCAACCGCAATACTTCATAGCCCAGCAAGCGGGCAACCTCACGGATCTGGCGCTTACGCCCCTCGTGCAAGATCACACGCACCCACGCACCCTCGGGAACCCGTTCGATCAACTCAACCCATGCAGGCGCAGTTGGCGCACCATCCAGCTCGACACCCGTGCGCCAGGCGCGCAATGCATCGGGAGACGGTACTGCGTTCAGCTGGACACGGTACTCCTTCTCGATCTGGTGGCTGGGGTGAGTCAGTTGTTGGGTAAGTTCGCCATCGTCGGTCAACAACAACAACCCCTCAGAGTCATAGTCCAGGCGACCCACCGGGAACAGCCGCTGCTCAAGATCGACGAGGTCCACAACCGTCGGGCGCCCCTGGGGATCGTCGGTTGTCGAGACGACGCCAGCCGGCTTGTGGAGCATGACGTACGTGCGGTGGTGGATCTTGCCGATAGGCGTGCCATCAACCAGAATCTCATCATTTTCGGGGTCCACGCGTGTACCGGGGACGCGAACCACCTTACCATTGACCATGACGCGTCCATCGGCGATGTACTCTTCACAATCACGCCGTGACGCGATGCCGGCGCTCGCCAGCACCTTCTGCAATCGTTCTGCACTCAAGATAGACCTGTCTCCTCTGGACCATAAAACGCGGGCGCGTGGCCCTGGCATTCCGGCGCGCCGAGGTGTCACTGGAGGTGGCGCCGCGGTAGATGATGCCCCTGAATACGGGACATCGGATGCTGGCCGACAACCGTACGCGTAGCACCGGTGGTGCTGTCTGTTCCCTGCGGCTTCGAGCCGGGGGCATATACCGACAGCGCGTCTCGCTACTTCTATTCCGGTGAGGAACGATGAAGTGTGGACTGACGCTATTATAGCACAGATTGCCATATGCGAATACAGATTGTCAGACACCCACGCCGAGAAGGGCGTAGGCTTGTGCCTCAGCCCGACGGCTGGACACCATAGGCCGTCTGACATCGGCCCGTTCGCGGATAGTGATAGCGGCATTGACATCGGCAGAGGCCGTATGCCCACACACGACACAAGAGAACTCAGCCTGCGAGCGTCGGTTGGCCTTCTCGCAGTGGCCGCAGACCGAACAGGTACGGCTCGTGTGGCGCGGGTCGACCGCCACAACCGGCACCCCGGCCCGGCGCGCCTTGTAGCTGATGAACTGCCGCAACTGCGCACAGGCCCAGTTGTTGTGTCACGCCCGTTGCTCCCGCCCTTGAGCCCTCGTCCGCTGGCGAATGTGCGTCAATTCCTCCAACGCAATCGCCCGCTTCGTGCGTTTGGCCCTGGCAACAAGCCGCTTGCTGATGCAGTGGTTCGTATTCTTCTGAAGGCGAGAGGGCCACGTATCTTACGGTAGATCGAAGGTGAGCAATTCAGTGGCATCCGGCCCTGCGAGCGCAGGATCGGCAGGAACGACACCGCCGAGCGGTAGCCGTGCGCCGCTGACAGGATCATAGATGCCGGCGAACAACCGGTAGCGCCCCGGCAAGAGGTTACCCGGTAGAGCCAGTGGCAGTTCCTGGCGCACATAGCTCCCCGGGGTCCACGTATCTACCGGTAGCGGGAGATCGGCCTGGGTCACGCGCTGCCCATCTGAGCCGACGAGGTGCGCGAACAGCCTCACCCCTGGAGGAGGCGCATCGTGAACAAAGAGCGTAAGGAGCAGCGCCAGCGTTCGCCCGCGGTCCGGCCCGACAGCAAGATTGTAACCGTGGAGCGTGAGCGCGTCGCCGAAACGTGCACCGGACAGGTGTTCGACCTTCGGCGGCGCCTGGTACACCCAGGCATATGCAACGCCGTGAATGTAGGCAGTGAACAGCGGCGGCACACGACCATAGAACGCATCGAATGGCGGTGGGACGACACCATCCTGCTGCTGTGAAATGTAGACCACGACATAACCGGTATCGGGCTGGAGTGCGTCATCACGTGGCGCCAGCGTCGTGGCGCCACGCTGCATGTAGGGCTGGAGCGTCACCGGCAGGCGGGCAACTGTTGCGACGCCACGAATATCAGGGCGTTGATTGAGCCAGGCAGCCACCTGTTCATGTCCTTCTCCCCATCCGACGGCAAAGGTACGTGCGGCGACGGCAGCGCCGCCAAGCCACTGGTTTGCCGCCGCGATAGCGTAGGGATGCCAGAACCAGGCATTCGCGAGCGCCAGCGCGCCGGCCAGCAGCACAACGAGATTGCGAATCATGGATGGGGGCAGGACCGAACGCCGTTGCTTCACCATTCCCAATGCACCATTTAACGCGCCACACAGCCCTGCCGCTGCCAGAATATCAACCATCGGAAACGCCGGCGTCAGGTAGCGGTCGAACTTCTTGGGGAAGAGGGTCATAGCGGCAGTGAAGGTCAGGGCGAACAATGCGAGGCCGGCAAGCATGCGGCGCTGCGAGGCGTCGAAGCGACGCCACACGAACGGCAGCAGCAACAGCCCGCTCAACGTTAGCGGTGTACTGCGCAATGCCAGCGCCACCAGGTAGAACAACGCACCCGGAGCAGGATCGGGCCGGCCAAGGAAGTAGTTGCCCAGCATATGGGGTTGTGCGCCCTCAACTTCCACCCCGACCCGAATCTGGTTGAAAGCTGCCACCGGATTGGCCCAGAGGGCGGGCCAGCATACAATCAAGGTCACGATGACAATCCCCAGCCAGCCGAGATATGCCGGCGCAACAACGCGAATCGCTCCCCGGAGGGCGCGAACCGCTGTTCCGGGCGATCGACGTGTATCTGGCAGCCACCAGGCGTGCCAGAGCGCCAGCAGACCGACAACCGGCGCGAGCGCCAGAGCCGGCGATTTACTCAGCACCGCCAGGCCGGTGCATATGCCGGAGAGTGCAAGCATCCCCCGGCGGTGCGGCAACTGCCAGGCGCGCAACGCCGCCAGCAGGCCGGTGGCGCCGAACGACGCGGCAAGCGCATCAACATGGAGCACACGGCTATATGCGATCACAAATGGATCGGCAGCCCAGAGCAGCACCGCCAGCAGGGCCGTCGCTGGCGGCAGCATCCGCCGGAGCAAAGCGAAGCCAGCCACGATACAGATGGTGTGGGCCAGCGCAGCGGGCAGACGCAAGAGCGTCAGCGCGGTGGCGAAGGTAACCGATGGCAGCAGGCCGGCATCAACCAGGAATCGCTGCAACAGAATGCCCGCAGCACCGAGCCACATGGTGGTCACACCCGGGTGAGTCGAGATTGCCGTCGCGGCGAAATCACCTGTGCGCAGCGCATTGAGAAATGTGTGCGAACGCGTGATCCAGAAATTCGCCTCGTCAACGGTCACGAAACCACCAAGATCGGCGACTCGCGGTATGAGCGCTGCCAGGGCGACGCCTACGTAACTGATCACAGCGCCGGCCCGTGCAGGTACAATGCTTTTCGTTTCGGCAGTCACGAGGCCGCAGTATACCACGCCCTTGACGCACCTTCCCGCTCCAGCTACGATGTGGCCATCACGAAAACGTGCTACGGAACGTAGCTTCCGGGAGGTCTGCAACACGTCGCCAGCCTGGCCACTGGCGCGCGGATCACGCAGTCAGGCCCATACGCCGGAGATTCGCGGAAGCCCGATCCTGGCAGATGCATGCAAGCTATTTCGTGACATCCTGACGATGTGCCGGCTCATGGACGCAACAAGGAACGAACAGGCAACCGATGCGATCGCTCACGACAAGTGTTTCTCCCGGGCGGCCCGGCAGGCTGGCTGCCATGTCTGGCCTGGCGCTGACGGCACTCCTTGCGTTGCCGTCCGGCTGGTTGCTCTGGATGTCACTGGCGCGAGCCATGGCATTGCTCGCGTATCCATATCCTCATGACGGGCTCGAAGGAACCTTGCTGCACGAAGCGCTCCTGTGGCGCAATGGCGAGGCACTCTACCAGCCCCTCGAACTGTACCGTTTTGTCTCGGCGCCATACCCACCGCTGTATTACGTCGCCCTGATGATTGCCGGCACGGATGCGGGGCCGCACGTCTTCTGGAACGGCCGGCTGGTCTCAGCCGCTACCGGGCTGGTCATTGCCGGCGTGGTCACGGTGCTGGTCGGGCGCGGCACGGGGTCGTGGATCGCAGGCGCACTCGGAGCGACGCTGATCCTCAGCGCGCCGCCGATGCTTCTCTGGGGAACACGGATCAAGCCGGACGTGCTGGCGCTCGGCTTCACCGCGCTCGGGCTGCTCCTGACATCGCTGGTGATTTCTCCCGCGCGGCAACGCGACCAGGGCAACATGGCGGCAGGCACGGAGAGCGCCGGGAGAGCGACGCTCATCCCCTGGCCACTGCTCGGCGCGACCCTATGCTTTGTGGCAGCCTTTTTTACCAAGCAGACCGCCATCGCCGGCCCGCTGGCGGCTGGAGTGGCATTGCTCGCTGCCGACGTGCATGACTGGCTGGCACTGCGATATATGCCGGAACACCGCCAGCCGATGTCGTTTGTACGCCGTTTGCCGCTGCGCTGGCGCACCCTGGTGTTTGCTGGTCTGTACCTGGCCCTGGCGCTCGGCATCTGGGCCGTGCTCGACCTGTTGACGGCACGCGCCTACACGTTGCATGTCTGGTGGAACTTTCAGCGCGGCAGCTGGTGGTCATTCGCGTTGCTCAATAAAATCGTCAGCCTGCTGGGCTTCTGGTGGCCGCTCATGCTGTTGAGCGCCGTGACCATCCTGCTCGCGGCGCGTGACCGTCGCCTGCTGGTCGCCGCCGCCTATATGCTGACGGCCCCATTGACCCTGAGTGCAACCGGCGAAACTGGCGCGAACCATAACCATCTGCTCGAAACCCACCTGGCACTGGCCATCACCGGCGCCTCAGCAACAGGGTGGGCCTTGAGCGTGCTATCACGGCGCCCGCTCATTGCGCTGCCGTTGATCGGGTTCCTGGGCGTGCAACTGGCGCTCGCTGGTCGCCCGCCGGACTGGTATACCAACCAGCTGGTTCCCAATGATCCCCCCGAGCGCTTTCTAGTCTTCATGCGCCATACTCCCGGCGAGATCCTTGCCGATGATACGGGCTTGCTGTTCCAGGCGGGTAAGCCGTTACGCTATGACGATCCCTCGACCATGGGGCCAGCAGCGCGCACCGGCAAGTGGGACCAGCGTGGCTTACTCGAAGATATCGCAGCACAGCGCTTCAGCGCCATCATGATCCCGGTGAACGTCGAAAAGAGCGACCGCGACGCATCCGGCCGCTGGACCCCGGAAATGCTCGCGGCGATCAACCAGCACTACCGGTTGCTCTACCGCGACAGGATTTTCACATACGTGCCGCGTGAGCGATGAGGCAGCACACATACTGCACGCACTGGCCGCACCGCCGCGGAACGTCAGCGATTGGCATCCAGACACTCCTGAATGCGCCGATCCGTGGCTGTAAATGCCTCCTCAACCGTCACCGCGCCGCGAATAACCTGCTCAAGCGCACCGGCGACCGCCGACTGCACGAGGCCGTTGTAGACGCTACCACATGCCGGTGGGTACACCGGCGGGGCAATCCCGAACGCACGCCCGGTGATGAAGGCGCGCGCATTGGCCGGTGGCGGCGGGAGTTGCGCCAGATCCGGGTCATCGCCGAGCGACATCAGCACCGGCGCGCCGAGATACGCCATCGCGACGGCACGCTGGCCCTCGGTCGAGATCGTATATTTCACAAAATCCCACGCCAGTTGCGGATCGCTGGCGGCACGGGTCACGGCAAAGCCGTGCGTGCCGATGCCGGTGAACCGCCCGCGCGGATGCGACGGCACGAGCTGAACGTCCCAGTCGAAGCGGTCGCCGACTCGCTCGCGGTATGTACGTGCCGCGCCGGCGAGTGAGAAGAAGGCGGCACACGTCTGAGCAACGAAGCAATCGTCGCGGGGTGCGCCAGGTGGCGCCGCAATCTTATGCTTGAGCCACAGGTCGGCATACCCCTGCAAACCTTCGATTGCCGCCGGTGAGCTCAGGGTGGATTGCGCGCCGTCAGCGCCGAGTGCATCCCCGCCAGCGCCGCGTACCCAGGGGAGCCAGTACGCCCACCATTCATACCCTGCCAGGCCGACATTGGTAAAGCTCAGGCAGTTGACCCCCGGACTGGCCTCCTGAAGACGTGTGCATGCCGCAATCAGGTCATCCCACGTCCAGTCTTCCTGAGGTAACGGCGCGCCGGATCGTTGCCAGAGGGTACGATTGTAGTACATCTGGATCGTTTCCAGCGATACCGGGATCATGAACAGGCCGGGCCGGCTCCGCGAGCGTCCCGGTTCCAGCGCCGCCGGATGAACATCTGCCAGGTCGATCGACTGGTCGCTCCGGGCAAGCTCCTCCACGTCGAGCAGCGCACCCGACTCGACCAGGGCCGCAGTGAACACGTCGGGCAGCCAGACAACATCGGGAACAACACGGGCCGAGGCATTCGGCTGCAGCTCGCTATAGCTGCCGTCGCCATAGATGAGTTCGATCTGAACATCGGGATGGCGTTCACGGAAGCCGTCGCTGATGATCTGAACGACACCATCTATGGTCGTATCGCGCACCGTGTAGACGCGCAACACACGTGGTTCAGGTGTCGGCGTCGGCGGCGCGGGTGCGAACCAGCCACACGACGCGAGTAACAGGACGGCGGCATACAGCACGGAACTGCGCCGAAAGAATATGCCATGACGCATCGTTGGTACTCCAGCGATTCTGATTGCGAAACTCGGACACATCACTGCACGATTGTACCAGGAAGTATACACCTGTGAACGGTCACGACACCACAGACGATTGTTGCGGTGCGTCATTTCATGGTATGATGACGCAAAGCGGCATGCGCCGCGCACACTCCAGGAGGACAGGTCATGGACGACCACAACAGCGACGATCTTCCACAGTACGGCCTGTATATTGATGGCCGCTGGATGGATGCTGAAGGGGGCATGTTGCCGGTCAACGAGCCTGCGCACAGCCGGCCAATGGCGCGTGTGGCGCGCGGCTCGGTTGCCGATGTCGATCGCGCAGTTGCAGCCGCGCGCGCTGCATTTGATCGCGGACCCTGGCCACACACCCCCGGCCACGAGCGCGCGCGAATCCTCAACGCCATTGCTGATCTGCTTGAAGAACACACCGCCGAATTTGCTGAGATTGAGTCACGCAACCTGGGTGCACCGCTCCGGAAGACAACCTTCGTGGACGTTCCCTGGTCGGTCGAGCATCTGCGGGTTTTCGCCGAACTGGCGAACGTTCACCCCTACGAAGCCCTGCCCTGGACCGACATCCCTTCGGTCAGTTGGAACTTCGTCTGGCGCGAGCCGATCGGTGTCTGTGGCCAGATCGTGCCGTGGAACTATCCACTGCTTATGACGATCTGGAAGATTGCCCCCGCGCTGGCAGCCGGAAACACGGTCGTGCTCAAGCCGGCTTCCTATACGCCGCTGACGGCCCTGATGCTGACCAGGCTCATCCATGATGCCGGTCTGCTGCCGCGAGGCGTCCTGAACGTGGTCACCGGGCCGGGCGCCGAGGTTGGCGATGCACTGGCGCGTCACCCCGGTGTTGATAAGGTGTCGTTCACCGGCTCGACCGAGACCGGGCGGCACATCATGCGGCTGGCAAGCGACACCATCAAGCGGGTGACACTCGAACTGGGTGGCAAATCGCCCAGCCTGGTGATGCCGGATGCCGATCTTGAACTGGCGACCGACGGCGTGCTCTTCGGCGTCTTCTTCAATGGCGGGCAGAGCTGCGAAGCCGGAACCCGCTGCCTGGTGCCGGAAAACCTGCACGATGAATTCATCGAACGCCTGGTCGCGCGCGCGCGCTCGTTACGTATCGGCGACCCGCTCGACCTGGAGACCGACCAGGGGCCACTCGTTTCCGAATCGCAGTGCCGTGTGGTCGAAGAGTATATTGAGGTTGGCAAGGGTGAGGGCGCACGACTGGTGACCGGAGGGAAACGTGCCCGTGTTGCAGGGTTCGAGCGTGGTCCCTTTATTGAGCCTACGATATTTACGGATGTTCAGAACGGCACGCGGCTGGCGCAGGAAGAGATTTTCGGGCCGGTGCTGGCAGTCATTCCCTACCGCAGCGTCACTGAAGCGATTGAACTGGCGAACGCCAGCCACTATGGGCTGGGCGCGGCGGTCTGGTCGCGCGATCTCCAGGGGGCAATTGAGGTGGCGAAGCGCATCCGTACCGGCACGGTCTGGATCAACGACCATCATGTCATCCTGCCGCGCGCGCCATTTGGCGGCTACAAACAGAGCGGCATCGGTCGCGAACATGGCCTGTACGGCCTGATGGCCTATATGGAGACGAAGCATATTCACGTTGACCTGATGCAGAAACGCAGCGGCCGCGTCTGGTGGGATGTACTGCTGCCGCACGACGAATGATTTCAGGGTCAGACCGGTAGAACGCCGGAGAGTGCACCATCCCGCGCTCTCCGGCGTTTATTTGTCCGGGTGGCAACTGGTGCACGGAATGTTCGGATCATCATCGGCATGCGGCACCTGCACCCGGTGCGTGCTGTGACAGGTCGGGCAGCCAAGACGGATGGGCGAGCCGCTATGGCAACTGATGCACGGCGGAAATACTACATGCGGCATCTTCACCACGCTCGCAGGGTGCTGGTCATGGCATGTCATACACGGAACAAAGACCGCGAGATCCGCCGGGATGGCGCCACCGTTCGCTGGCGGCGCCGACGTGGCCGGCGCAGTGGGTAATACCGGCGCGGGTGCCGGCGGTGCCGGCGTGGCCGGGGCGGGGACCGGTGTGGCGGTTGGCGCGGGGGTGGCGGTCGCCTCAGGCACGGCCGGTGGCGCTGTGGCCTCAGCCGGCGCGAGGGTGGCGGTCGCCTCAGGCACGGCCGGCGGCGCCGTGGCCTCAGCCGGCGCGGGGGTGGCGGTCGGGATCGGCTGAACTATGGGCGCGATCGTCGCTGATCCGATCGCGCCCTGATCCTCACGAGTCGCGGATGATGCGACCATCGCGGTACCCGACGACAATACAGCACTGGTGGCCGAAGATCCCGGCGCCGTAGCTGCTGCCGGCGATACTGGTACATCCGTGGCGGCTGTTGCGATTGTCGAGGGGCTGGCCAGCTCACCGGACGGCGCAGGCGACGCCGTTCCATTGACCGTAGCAACCGGAGAAGCGCCGGCAACCGGTGCGGCGGCGGCGGTCGCCGGCATTACCGGCGTGGCCTCCCGGGCCGCTGGCCGGTCGAGTGTCAGGAGATAGGCGACCAGATCCGCGATCTGTTCATCCGTCAGGATATCCCCAAAATCACGCCCCACGACTGCGCGCGCAATGCCTGCCTCGAACCCCGGAACGACATACTCGTCATGGATGCGGATCGAGCGACGCAGATACTCCTCCGCCACGATTCCAGGAACACGTGAACCGGCGCGCATCGCCACTCCGGCAAGGTTCGGCCCGATCCCGTCGCCGGCCAGCGGATCGGTTGCATGGCAGCCGCGGCAGGCCACGAATCCCGTGATGGCCACCTCGCCGGCAAAGAGCGTCGCTCCTCGCTGCGGATCCCCTGCCGGAGGCGGCGCAGGCACTGCCGATGACGTCTGGCCGACCACCGCGCCACACCCCGCAAGCAGGGCAATCCAGAGGAGCAACACCGCTGCGGTCTGGCGATCGACGACGCATCGAGACGACTGGCGCATGGCAGATTTCCGAGTTGTTCTGGAGAACCCTGCAGGCAAGGATAAGCGAACAGGGCGCATTGCGGCGATTCAAAGTAGCCACCGGCGGTAAATGATACGCCACATGATTAAGAGGATACTAAGTACCTATCCGAATAACGCTACGCCTGTTGCCTTTGCGAGGAGCGTTAGCGACCGCCTGCAGCGAGCGCAACGTGGCTGAAGCAATCTACCGGCGCGAGAGGAGATTGCTTCGCTCACGCTCGCAATGACAGTGACCATCTAGGTTTCGGATAGGCTCTAATACTACAACGAGAGATTTGGTAGCATGCTCCCACGTTGTTGTGACGGAGGGAGCCGATGCGCGAACCAGACGTGGTGCCGACTGCTTCTCGATGTGCTGGGTAGCGGAGAAGTCTATGTGCGA
>Ga0272446_1007469_pt1 | contig 10856 bp, 8 predicted proteins | sample YNPCB0061_FD_194587 | JGI IMG/M metagenome (GOLD analysis project Ga0272446, IMG submission 194587) | Hot spring microbial mat communities from Yellowstone National Park, WY, United States - YNP-CB-006-1 | ecosystem: Environmental > Aquatic > Thermal springs > Hot (42-90C) > Sediment | place...
ATTTACACCCTGGCCTGTATGCCATGATGCTGTTGCACAAGCCCGACTTCCAAGGCGCCGAGGTGGCGGCGCAGGTCCAAGAGGAGATTGCGCGGGTGCAGAAGGACGGTCTGGACGCCAAGGAGCTGGCGCGCATCAAGACTCTGCTGCGTTCCTCCCGCATTAACGAGATTCAAAGTTCGTACCGGCGGGCGGCGCTGCTGGCGCAGTATGAGGCCCTGGACGGCGATGCGAACCTGATCAACACCGAGCTGGAGCGATATCAACGGGTGACCGCGGAACAGGTCCGCGACGCGGCGCGAAAGCACCTGAGGCCGGAAACGCGGATTGTCATGGAAATTGTTCCCGCCCCTTCGAAAGAGGAGAAGAAATGAGAGCCGCCGGATTCTTGCTTATCGCCGCCGTGTTACAGGCTCAGCCCGTTGACCGGACCAAGCCGCCCGCCACACTCCCTGTAGCCCCGTACAAAACCCCACCCATTGCCGAACAGACATTGGCCAATGGCTTACGCGTGGTGGTGGTGCGCGACGGGCGTTTCCCTCTGGTTACGCTGAGGCTGGCGTTCCACGCCGGATCCAAGTTCGACCCTAAGGATCTGAGCGGCTTGGCGGAGATGACCGCGTTCCTTTTGAAGGAAGGCACGGCAAAGCGCTCGGCGAAACAGATCGCCGAGCAAGCGGCGGCGATGGGAGGCGCCATTGAAGCGGCGGCGGGACCGGACAGCTTGACCGTCAGCGCATCCGCGCTTTCCGAGCATCTCGAGGATCTGCTGGATCTGGTGGCCGACGTGGCTCAGAATCCCGTTTTTCCCGAGCAAGAGCTGAAGCTGCGGAAGCAAAACCGGGCGCAAGAGCTCATGGCGCAACGCGCCGAGCCGGCGGCGGTGGCGGAGGAAAAGCTCCACCAGCTTGTGTTCGGAACTCATCCTTACGCCCGGATGTTGCCGGCGGCGGAGAGCATCGAGCGCATCAGCCGGGACCATTTGAGGCAGTTCCATAGCCGTTTCCTGATTCCCAATAACGCGGTGCTGCTACTGGTCGGGGACGTTCCGGGACCGGACTCGCTGGGCAAACTCGTCCAAAGCAAGTTTGGCGCTTGGGCGAAGGGCGCAGCGCCGCCGGCAGTAGAAGGCCGCTTCCCCCCTCCGCGGCGCGCTGGGGTGCTGGTGGACCGCCCCGGTTCGGTGCAAGCCGATATCCGCGTCGGGAAACTGAGCGTGGACCGTCATAGTCCGGACTACTTCCCGCTGCTGGTTGGCAACGCCATCCTGGGCGGGGGCGCCAGCTCGCGCCTGTTTACGATTCTTCGCGAGCAAAAGGGCTATGCCTACGACGTGCACAGCAGGCAATCTCCGCGCCGCACAGGCGGGCTGTTTGAGGCGGTCACTCAGGTGCGCAACGAAGCGGCGGGCGAAGCCCTGCTGGACCTGTTGGCGGAGCTGCGCCGCTTCAGTTCGGAGCGGGTGAGCGCCGAGGAGCTGACCAGCGTAAAAAACTACCTGGCGGGCACGTTCGTGATTCGTCTCGAAACCCAGGCGGGTCTTGCCGACCAACTGGTCATGATGAAATTGATGGGTTTGCCGGACAATTACTTGGAGACTTACGTAACCCGCGTGCGTTCGGTGGAGCCGGATCAGATTCTGAAGGTGGCTCAAAAGTACATCAACCCGGCTGACGCCGCCCTGGTGGTTGTCGGCGACGCCGCGCAACTCGGCAAGCAATTGGAAAAGGCGGGCAAGTTCGTGGTCGAAAGAGCGAAATGAAAATCATCTCCACGCAAGAGAAGTATCGGACGCCGATTTTTTGGATCACGGAAGACTACGCCGTGGACCCGAGCGGTTTTGAAATCCGCAGGGACATCGTGCGCCACCGCGGCTCGGCGGTGATGATGGCCATTGATAACCGGGGCCGAATTTTGCTGGTCCGCCAGTTCCGCCTGCCGGCCAACCGCAAGCTGTGGGAGATTCCCGCCGGGCGCCTGGACGAGGGTGAAACGCCCTTGGCGGCGGCCAAGCGCGAGCTGCGGGAGGAAACCGGTTGCCGCGCGCGCAAGTGGCGGCGGCTGATCTCGTTCTATCCGAGCCCCGGCTTTCTCAGCGAGAAGATGCACGTGTATGTGGCGACCGAGCTGACGCACGGCGAAGCCGAGCCCATGGACGACGAGCGCATCGAAACCCGCTGGTTCACGCCGCGGGAGATCGAGGGGATGATTCGCAGCGGCCGCATTCAGGACGGCAAGACCATCGTTGCTTTTCTGGCGTGGCAGAAGTGGGGCTAGATTCGTTCCGGATCAGAACAGCAACGCCGCCATGGCGCCGTCGGTAAGGATTTTATCGCCGGTGGCGTTGGAGGATTCGCGCGGCGCGGCAGGGCGGTCCACGAGCGCCAGCGCCTTGACTTTGCCCGTAAATACCAGGTCCGAGACGACCTTGGCGCGTTCGATGTCGATGCGCCCGTCTATTTTGTGGATGAAGTTTCGCTGTTCGGGCGACAGTTCGATGCCGATGTCGTGCGTGGCGGCGCTTACCCATACCGGTTTGCCTTGGTAGGTCACCGGGCGCTTCCAGACCCGCAGGTGATGGCGCATGGCGAAGGTGTTGAGCATTTTTTCGAAGTCGAAATCGGGTTTTTGGCCGTCGAGCAACAGAATGGACATGGGCGCCTCTTTGTAGCCTCGCGATTCGGCGATGGAGCGGAAGGTTTCGAACTTCGACAAACCGCTCAGCGCCGCCGCCTCCACCCAGCCGGCGGCGGCAAAGGCGGCCTTCAATTCCTCGGCGGTGGCGATGAACATGAGGTTGGTGATGTCGGAGGGTTTGGGCGGACTCTGCGCCACGGTGCGAAAGGGCTGGGCGTTGACCAAGCGGTGCAATTCCGCTTCGTCCGGGAAGCTTTCGACTTTGGGCCCCTCGCTCTTGCCTTCCCAGCGGATTGCTTTGGTGAGAGCGATATGCAGCTCCGTACCCGGGTCATAAACGATTTCGGGGTCGGCTTCCCGGATGACAAGAGATTTCACGCCGCCCAGCAGCTTGGCGAAGCCGGACATACGTTCGCCGAGCCGGCCCAGACCCTGATCCATGCGCGCGCTGACGGTTTGGCTGGCCAGAATGCCGGTGATAACGCCCTTATCGTCGACGCTTTCACGCGCGTTGTCTACGTCCAGCACACGGCTTTCGATTTTGACCGAGGCGCCGCCGGCGTCATACATCCTGGTGAACTCGATTTCGAGAGCCGCTTTGTCGTCGGGACCGGCGGACTTTTTGACGCTTTTGACAGCGCCGGAAACCAGAACTCCCTGCTCGATAACGATGCGATCGCCGGCCAGGACCGGGGCAATCACCACCGCCTCAACCGCATCCTTAGGCTTGGAATCGCGGGAGGACACTTTTGATTTCAGGCGCAGGGTCAGCACCGTTCCGGCAGGAATCTCGGCAGCCGTTGCGAGGACGGCGAAACACAGAGCGAACATCGCACAGGGAACCATGGCTGCTCCTCACCCAGGATAGCCGGAATTCGGATCCCAGCCGCAAGAAAAGCTTCGTTGGGTGACTCTTCAGAACACGATTCGCAATCCAAACTGGACGGTGCGCCCCGCAGTGGCGCTGCTGACCGCTCCGAAGCCGGACGCCCCCAGCGTGTGGTTGGGCGGGGAGAAATCGGGGTGGTTGAAGGCGTTGAACAGCTCGCCGCGGAACTGCACGTAGTTGCGTTCCTTAAACGGGAAGTTCTTGCTGATGGAGAAGTCAAAGTTGATGCGCCCGTCCGCGCGGAGGATGCCGCGACCGGCGTTTCCGAAGGTGTATGCTGGCGGATCGACAAATGCGGACGTGTCAAACCACCGCTCCACCGTCCGCTGGTCCTTGGGCAGGTTGCCGTCACGCAAGACGTTGGCGCGGTTTGCTCCGGCGCTAAAGGCGTTGGTGTTGTTGACTTGGGTTGCGACGGTGAACGGTCCTCCGCTCTGCAAGTTGACGATGGATCCCACCGACCAGCCCCCAATGAAAGCTTTGAGCCATCGTTGCTGCGGCTTGACGGGGAGTTCATACACGGAGCTCCAGGCGAAGCGGTGGATGATATCCAGCGCGTCGGGTCCGCGGTCCAGCTTGCGGTTGTAAAGATCCATGTACACCTGGTTGTCGCCATAAACGTCCCCGCCGGCGTTGGTGGCGTTGCCGATGGCGCGCGAGAACGTGTAACTCCCCAGGAAATTGAATCCCCGGGAGAAGCGCTTCTCGGCGCGGATCATTCCGGAGTGGTAGTTGTTCATGCCGATGGGGGCTGAGGCAGAGCTGACATTGCCGAACTGGGGGAATGGGCGGCGGATCTGGGCATTGCCGGGTCCCATCTTGTCGGGCGGGACTTGATTGAGTTGCAGGGCGCCGTTGGGGATTTTGCGGCTCAAATTCCCCAAATAGGAGATTTCGACCATGGTGTCGCGCCCTACTTGACGCTGGATGCCGAGGTTGAACTGCATGGAATACGTTGTGGCGCGTTTGCGCTCGAAGAAATCGACATTCGTGGTGACCCGGTCGCCGACTCGCACCGCCCCGAATCGGTCGTTTAACTCCGCGCCGCTGAGTTGGACGCCCGTGAGCCCCTCCCGCAGGATGAAAGCCGGCGTGACGCCATTGTCAGGGGATTGCAGGCTGGCGGACTTCTCGAATCCGAGCGACTGGCCGTTGACGCTGATGTCCGGCCCGCCATAAAAGACCCCGAACCCTCCGCGCATGACCCACTGCTCACCGCCTCGCGGCTTCCAGGCGAAACCCACGCGCGGGCCGAAGTTGTTCAGGTCCGTTTCATATGGTTTGCGGGGCCAACCGTTCAGGCCGGCGAATTTCACCACGCCGGGCGTTCCGGACACCGGATTGATGGCGAATGGATCGAAGCTGTTCATGCGGTTGTTGCGATCCGTGATCGGCGTGTCGGTTTCCCAGCGTAAGCCGAGATTCAGCGTGAGGTTGCGGGTGACTTTCCAGTCGTCCTGGATGAACCATGAAAAGTAGAAGCTGTAGCGGTCCAGTTCATCGGTTTCCCGCAACTGAAAGGTGCTGACATAGCCCAGCAGGAAACTAGCGAACCCAAAACCCGTCGCGGCATTGCCGGGCAGCCCGGTGGAATTCGGGACGAAGTTGTACTGGCCGGAGATGATAGGCCGGTTGACGTCCTTGTTGATGCTTTCGCGGATTTCTCCGCCGAATTTGATGAAGTGGCGGCCGCGGACCCACGTCCAGTTGTTGATGATTTGGTGCTGGCGGATGGGCGCCTGCAACCGATAGGCGCTGCTGCCGATGTTGCTGAATCCGGATATTTGCAGGGCCGGGAAAGCGCCGGAGGGCACGCCCTTCAGTCCGATCTCTTCGATCACCTTGCTGCCGTAACCCGCGCTGTTGGCCACGAACTTTCGGTTCGACAAGCTGTAGCGGGTGTCCATGATGAGGCTGGGCGTCCAGGTGTGGGTGTCGGCGAACAGGTAACTGGTCTGCCAGCGTGTGATGGGGCCGAACGGGTTGGTCGGGTCGGCGATGGGATTGGGCAGGACGCTGGTCCAGTAATAAGGATCGTTGTTGTAGACGAAGCGGAAGTACAAGCGATTCTTGTCCGAGACGGCGTGATCAATGCGCGAGGTCACGTTCTCGCGAGTGAACACCTGGGCGCGGTTCCCGCTGAAATTCTGCGCGCCCGCCAGGTTGACAGCCGGACGGTTGGGAGAGGCGAAATAGGGCAACAGGTTGCGAGCCACCGGATCGAGCCGCGCAGCCGGGATGACGTTACCCGGAAACGGGGCGCGGTTGGCGGCGGCCGGATCATGGACGGGAATCAACCGTCCCTGCTGGTTGAACGTCTCGGAAAAATCTCCCGCTTTCTGCTTGGCGGTGGGCACCGTAAGAATCTGAGTGGAGCCGTCCGAGCGGCGGGTGCCTTCAAAGCCCGCAAAGAAGTGCGTGCGGTTGCGGATGATGGGTCCTCCTAGGGCGCCGCCGAACAGGTTATAGCGCAACGGCGCCTTGATCTTGCGGTCGCCCTGGGTGGGAGCAAAGAAGCCCGCCGCGTCCAGCTTGTCGTTGCGGAAGAACTCGAACAAGCTGCCGTGGAAGTTGTTGGTGCCGGACTTGGTGGTTGATACGAGCAAGCCGCTGGCCGAGCCGCCATATTCGGCTGAGTATGCGTTCTGGAGGACTTTGAATTCCTGGATCACCTCCACCGGCGGGTCGATGTCCACCTGGGCCGATGCGATGCGGAGGTTTTGAATGTTTCCGCCGTCCAGCATGTACCCGGCTTGGTAGGAGCGGCCGCCAGCCACCGCGAAGCGCGGTTTTGCGTTGTTCGAGTAATCGACAAAGATGACGTTGCCGGACAGGCGCACCAATTCCAGGGCGCGGCGTCCGGCAAGCGGCATCTCCGCCACGGTCTTGCCCTCGATGAACTGGCCAACTGTAGAGGAGGCGCTTTCGAGCAGCGGCGCCTCGGCTTTCACCTCCACCACGTCGGTGACGCTGCCGACTTCCAACTTCAGGTCCAGCTCGACCACCTCGGCGGTTTCGAGAACAATATTGGACCGCTCGTATTTCTTGAACCCTGCGGCCGTGGCGCTCAAAGTGTACTGGCCGGGGGTCAGGAAAGGAAAGGCGTAGATCCCAGCGTCGTTCGACCGCGCGCGCACAGCCACTCCCGTGGCGGCGTTTGTGGCGGTGATTTCGACGCCGGGGATTACGGCGCCGGCCGGATCTAACACCCGCCCGCTGATGCGGGCCAGCGCGGTCTGAGCATACAGGGAAGCGGGAACGAGAAGGCAAATCATCCCCGCAACCATGAATCTGACCTTCATCTGTAGAGTCTCCCTTCTTGTCTGCGGATGATATCACAGTCTGGGAGAATTGGGGGCATCGGCAAGGGTGCGATGCAGTGGGACAGGAAGTCGTCTGCCGGGCAATGGCGCCGTGGGGTGCGGCGGTGCGCTATCAAATAAGGACGGTCGCCCGGAAAACTCTTTGGTCCGCGGGCTGGCAGCGGCCCCGGACTGCTGCGGGCCACCCGAAGCAGGCCATCTGCCGCACCCTCGTTGCGATGGACGCGTCCGGCCGGCAAACGGTTGCCGCGGTAGTTCCGGCTATAATCGTTTTTGTGAGACTTGTCATCGCAGTGCTGAGCGCCGCCGCCATGCTGGGCTGGGGCTGCGGGCGCAACATTCAGACGCAAGAGGCCATCCGGCGCGGCGTGATCGATCACCTCTCGAAGCGATCGGGCCTCGACGTCAACTCGATGCAGATCGACGTGACCAGTGTGAATTTCCGGGCCGATGAGGCCGATGCGGTGGTTTCCTTCCGCCCCAAAGGTTCCTCGGATCCCGGCGCCGGCATGCAGATGATGTATACGCTCGAACGCAAGGGAAATCAGTGGGTGGTTAAGAGCAAGGCGGGCGCGGGAGGAGGCGCTCCGCACGGCTCGGGTATGAGCCTGCCTGGCGGCGAACTGCCGTCGGGCCATCCGCCGGTGACGCCTGCGCCGGAAAGCGGAAAGAAGTAGCCGGCATGAAGCGGGTGGCCGTTCTCGGAGGGGGTCCGGCCGGCGCCATGGCGGGAGAACGCCTGGCGGCCGGAGGGCTGGAGACGATCATCATCGATGAGAAACTGGCATGGGAAAAGCCCTGTGGCGGAGGGATTACCTTCAAGGCCTACCACCAATACCCGTTTTTGCTGGAAAACAGTGCGACCAAGAAGTTGGTGCACGAAACTCGCTTGGCGGCGCCGAAAGCCGGTAGCGCCAACATGCGGCTGAGCCAGCCGCTGATCATTTATTCCCGCACCGAATTGAACCGTTTGATGCTCGAACGCGCTGAAAAAGCGGGGGCGCGGATTGAAAAAGTGCGAGTCAATGAGCTTGAGCGCAGCGCGAGTGGCTGGCGCTTGAAAACGCGCCACGGGGCCATCGAGGCCGATTATTGCGTCATTGCGACCGGCGCCCGCAATTCCTTTCGCCAAGTCGGCACCGTCTTCACGCCAACGGACGCCGCTTGCGCCCTGGGGTATTTCATTCCCGGCGAACAGGATCACATCGACATACAATTCTTGCCCAACATTGCCGGCTACATTTGGATCTTCCCTCGTTGCGGCCACCTGTCGGCGGGCATCTGCGGCAAGGGCGAAAGCTCTTTGCACTTGCGCCGCGTGTTAGAGCGGTATCTGGACGAGCGCGGCATTCGCTGGAAAGACGGCGAATTCTACGGCCACGTTCTGCCATCGCTGGAGTGGCCGGCGTGGAGACGGAACCGCGTGGCGGGCGATGGCTGGATGGCTGTGGGTGACGCCGCCGGGTTGGTGGATCCCATTACCGGTGAAGGAATCTATTACGCCATCCGCTCGGGCGATTTGGCCGCGCAGACGTTGCTTTCCAGCGCCAGCGCGCCGGCGCAAAAAGCGTGCGCCTACCGCCAGCACTTGACGAGCGACTTCTGGCGGGATCTGGAATATGCCGCCAGCTTTGCGCGCCGCATCTTTCTGGGTAGTTTTCTCTTTGGTTCGGTGCCGGCGCGGATGGTGCAATTCACCCGCCGAAGCCAGCGCTTCCAGTGGCTCATGCAGGACCTTTTCGCGGGCACGCAAAACTACCTCACGCTGAAGAACCGGCTGATGGGGAGCCTTAACGGAACCCTCCAGGAGCTGGTTCTCGGCTTCTTTCTCAATCGCATCATCCCCACTCGAAACCAGATATGAGACTTTCACGCTCCGCAGCCCTGCTGGCCCGGGCCGAAAAGGTAATTCCGGGCGGGGTGAACTCCCCTGTGCGCGCCTTCCGCGGCGTGGGAGGCACGCCTCCGTTCATCGTGCGCGGGGAAGGCTCGCGCATTTACGACGCCGACGGCAACGAATACATCGATTACGTCGGTTCCTGGGGCCCGCTGCTGTTCGGGCACCGCTATGGGCCGGTCATCGAGGCGCTGCGCGAGGCCATGGAAAGCGGCACTAGCTTTGGCGCGCCGACGGAACGGGAGATTGAACTCGCCGAAGAGATCCGGGACGCAGTTCCATCCATGGAGATGGTCCGCCTGGTGAATTCGGGGACTGAAGCCACCATGAGCGCCCTGCGCCTGGCGCGCGGCTTCACTGGCCGGCCGCTGGCCGTCAAGTTCGAAGGATGCTACCACGGCCATGTCGACTCTTTACTCGTCAAAGCCGGATCAGGCATGGCTACGCTTGGCATCGCCGACACCGCCGGAGTCCCGGACGAATTTGCCTCCACCACCATCGCCCTTCCTTACAATTCCCCGGCGGCTCTGGAGGAGGCCTTTGCGAAGTTTGGCGCAAAGATCGCGGCGGTCATCCTGGAACCGGTCGTGGGCAACATGGGCTGCGTACCGCCGGAGCCGGGATTCCTGGAAGCCGCGCGCGAGTTGACCGAGCGGCATGGAGCCTTGCTCATTTTCGACGAAGTGATGACCGGTTTTCGGCTGGCCCGCGGCGGCGCTCAACAGTTATTTGGCATCCGGCCGGATCTCACCACCCTCGGCAAGATCATCGGCGGCGGCGTGCCGATAGGCGCTTATGGAGGCCGGGCCGACATCATGTCGCGCGTGGCGCCGTGCGGCCCGGTGTATCAGGCCGGGACGCTTTCCGGCAACCCGCTGGCGGTGGCTGCGGGGCTGGCGATGCTCCGCGCCATCAAGTCCCATCCGCAGCTTTATGAACAGTTAGAGGAACGCTCCGCGGCGCTGTGCGCCGCCGCTCCCGACGGCGTCACCGTGAACCGCGTGGGTTCGATGTTCACCTTCTTTTTCACCTCCGGACCGGTGAAGGATTGGGAAAGCGCAAAGCAGTCCGACACGGCAGCCTTTCGCGAATTTTTCCACTGGATGCTCGAACGAGGCGTCTATCTGGCTCCGTCGCAGTTTGAGGCGGCCTTTGTATCGGCGGCGCATTCCGAGGAAGACATCAAGCGGACGGTTCAGGCGGCGGCGGGGTTCTTCGACAGTAAAAGGCGCGCTTAAGCCGCCATCCTGCCAGCAGGAGCACGCCGAAAAATACGCTGAAACTCAACCCGATCGAAAGCCATTGCCTCCACCGTTTTGGGTAGCGGGCGGGCGCCGCTTTCGCCGTCATGAACTCCAGGAAGACCTTGACGCGGACGTGCGCGGCGCGGCGCCCTTCCAAGCGGTTATCCAGCACGATGAGATATCCGCCGGGCTGTGTCACCGCCACGCGAAAGCGCCCTTTGGATTGATACGCCGTGGAGGCGAGAATCGAGTGAGCGCGGCCTCCTTGCATGCGGGCGGCGTCGCTTTCGCTCATAAGAATGGCCCGCACGCCGGGATGCTCCCCTGCGGTCTCAAACTGGCATTCGACCACCGCCGGGCGCTGGCGCAGACCCACCTCGATGGAGCGCCACTGCGAGGCGGGAACGGTGACCACCTCGTCAGTTAGCAGGAACGGCCCTGCGGCCGATGCCAGCAAGGCTAAAATAGGGAGCATGGAAGACAGTATGTCACAGCCGGCTGAAACGGCCTCACTACGGGATCTGCCGGCGTGGAAACACATTCTGTCCGTCTCTTGCGCAGTGCTGCTGGCGCTGCTGTTTTTGGTCTCCGGGCTCTGGAAAATCACCGATCCATTTGGCGCCGCCGCGCGCATGGCCCAGGCTCAAGTGCCTGCCTCGCTCAGCATGGCGGCTGCGCTGGGTTTTGGAGTGGCCGAAGTCTTCTCGGGAATCCTGCTTCTGGTGCCGCGGTTCCGCCGCTGGGGCGCCTGGTTGTGCGGTCTGATGCTGGTCGCTTTTCTGGTTTTCTTCGCCATTCACTACCAGACTCTGCGCGGAGAAGATTGCAGTTGCTTCCCCTGGTTGCAGCGCGTCGTAGGCCCGTGG
>Ga0272446_1007470_pt1 | contig 10856 bp, 14 predicted proteins | sample YNPCB0061_FD_194587 | JGI IMG/M metagenome (GOLD analysis project Ga0272446, IMG submission 194587) | Hot spring microbial mat communities from Yellowstone National Park, WY, United States - YNP-CB-006-1 | ecosystem: Environmental > Aquatic > Thermal springs > Hot (42-90C) > Sediment | place...
TTCCGGCCCCCCGCAACTTTTTCCGGAATCCGGGACCCTTCCTTTTCAAATATCCGGGGCTTGGCTTTGGCCTGTTAGGGCAAAACGGGACATCTCTACTTTGGAGAAATGGGACATTTGAACTTTGCAGGGACGACAATAGACAAAAGGAACTATATTGTCTAATCCCAAAAATTGTGCTATAGGTATTCCGCGGGTTTCCGCAGGTTCTAAAATACAAAACATTAGACAAAATGATAAATATCCGGAAATGCCCCGTTTTTGAGGGCCTCGATCTGCACAAGGCCCGGCGCTCAGGGCGATAGGAAAAAGAAGGCGAGATGGATCAGGACTATGATTTTTTGGCCTACAAGATAGGCGTTGCGCTCAGTCATTTTCTCGTGCTGTCCGGCATCCAGATTTATTGTGACGCCGGATCGGGGCACGACATTCAACGCCATCTGAAAGAATGGATCACAAGCTGCGGACGCGAGTCCGTTGAGCCGCCGGACAAAGACGACCTTATTGCTTCGGCTGAATGGCTGGACGGCTACCTTGACGAACTTCTTACCCGCGCCTTTGGTGATCAGAAATCTTTGGCCGGAAAGGCCCGACGCCATGATAAAACATAACCGCAAGCATCTTGTTTCCGCCGAGGTTGACAGGCTCATAGCGGCCACCAAGGGAACCCGGAACGAAGCCCGCGACCGTTGCCTCTTGCTCTTGATGTTCCGGCATGGGTTGCGCGTTTCGGAGGCTTGCGGCCTTAAATTGTCGCAGGTGGACATTGACAGCCGGGTGCTCCACGTGTCCCGGCTCAAAAAGGGCCTCTCCACGACGCACCCGCTCCGCATGGCCGAAATTAAAGTCATCAAGGCATGGCTCAAAGAGCGGGCCAAGATGCAGCCCGACACGGACGCCTTTTTCATCAGCGAGCGCCGCACCCCCCTCAGCCGCAAGACGGCATGGGTTTTAATCCGGGACTATGGCAAGCGGGCGAGGCTCCCCCTGCCCGCCCATCCGCACATGCTCCGCCACTCCTGCGGCTTCGCTTTAGCCGATCAAGGGGCAGACACGCGGCTCATTCAAGACTATCTTGGGCACCGGAACATTCAGCACACCGTCATGTACACGGCGGCGAACCCGGCAAGGTTTGAGCGGCTTTGGCGATAGGAAAAAGAAGGATGCCAATATGAAGATAACAGGTCTTACGTCTTTAGAGATGTGCGCCGGCGGCGGCGGTCAAGCGCTCGGGCTTGAGCAGGCCGGCTTCGATCATCAAGGGCTTGTTGAGAACGACCATCAATGCTGCGAAACGCTCCGCTTCAATCGCCGACACTGGCGGGTCTTTGAGGAAGATTTGGAAACCTTTGACGGGAGACCGTTCAAAGGAATTGATCTTCTCGCCGGCGGCCTGCCCTGCCCTCCTTTCTCCAAAGCCGGCAAGCAGCTTGGAAAGTCCGACGAGCGCAATTTGTTTCCGGCGGCTATACGGCTTGTTGACGAAATTCGCCCCCGTGCTGTCATGATTGAAAATGTGCGCGGCATCCTTGACGCAATCTTTGAAGATTACCGTAATTATGTATCCGGCCAGATTGCCAAGCTTGGCTATAAGGCAGACTGGCGGCTTCTTAACGCATCGGATTACGGCGTTCCCCAGCTTCGCCCGCGCGTGATTTTTGCCGCCATTAGAAACGATCTTGCGCATAACTTCGATTGGCCGGCTCCGCATAAAAACAGCCCGCCGACAGTTGGCGAAGTCCTTTTTGATCTTATGGCGGCGCGTGGCTGGCGCGGTGCGGCCGCTTGGCGTGAACGCGCAAACGAGATAGCGCCAACAATTGTTGGAGGATCAAAAAAACATGGCGGCCCTGACCTTGGGCCAACCCGCGCCCGTAAGGCATGGGCCTCTTTGGGTGTTGACGGCCTTGTTATTGCAGAATCCCCCCCAGAGCGTGATTTTGTTGGAATGCCGCGGCTTACTGTACCAATGGTTTCCCGCATTCAGGGCTTCCCCGACGATTGGATTTTCACGGGCAAAAAAACGCCGGCTTACCGGCAGGTAGGAAACGCCTTTCCACCACCTGTTGCCAGAGCTGTTGCGCTTCAGATTTATGCTTGCTTAACTTCCCGTCGATTGGTTCAAAGAGAAGATGAAAAACGGCGGGCGTGATGGCAAGTAAAGCAAGCAAAGGCGCAAGATCAAAGCTCCGGAAACATTTTCTGGAAAATATTGGCCGCGTTATGGATTCCAATGAGCTTCGTGATGTCGCTGGCGGTATCACAGAATGGGCTCGCCGGGTACGCGAATTGAGGACAGAGGAAGGCTATCAGATCCTCACTCATAATGACCGTAGCGATTTGCGGCCCGGTCAATATCTTTTAACAGACCCCTGCCCTGTGCCGGCATTTGAACGCGCTATATCGAAGGAAGTTCGTGCTTTTGTACTCGACCGCAACGGTTTTACTTGTCAAATGTGCGGGGCTGTTGCCGGCGAGCCCCATCCTTACGATCCTTCCCGCAGAGCAAGGCTCCATATTGGCCATATCATCGACAAATCACAGGGCGGCACCGATGATCCGGGCAATCTCCGGGCTATTTGTTCTGTTTGTAATGAGGGAGCATCAAATCTAACGCTTGAGCGCCCTTCCAGCCAAAAATTGCTTGCTCAGGTTCGCCGCGCCACAGGCGCTGATCAAGTTGAAGTGCTGAAATGGCTTGTCCGGAAGTTTCCGAAACAAGCCGCCTCTTTCTTGAGCGAGAGTTGACGTCAAATCATCGAAACACACTTACCCCGCTTTAAAACATGGAGCCCAAATGCCTGAATGTCCGGATGAACTTAATACGTGGATGAGCGATACAGACGAAAGCGAGCACCCAAGCGTTTCCGAATACAATATCGCCGTCAATGCCAATGATTTTAATAGCACCACCATCGCTTCTTATATGGAAAGCGGCGTTATTAAGCTGCCCTTTTTTCAGCGTCATTTTGTGTGGGAGCGGCCACGCGCTTCACGTCTGATTGAATCCCTTATTCTTGGGCTTCCAGTCCCGCAGATATTTCTTTACGAGCAGTCAAAACATAATTTTCTCATTCTCGATGGACAGCAAAGGCTTCTTTCAATCTTTTTCTTCATTAAAAAGAGGTTCCCTAAAAAAGATGCCATAGGAAAGATACGGGAGAGTTTCCTTCACGACGGAAAGCTCAAGCCCGAAATCAAGGTTATCAAGGCATGGCTCAAGGAGCGGGCCAAGATGCAGCCCGAGACGGACAGCTTTTTCGTCAGTGAGCGCCGAGGCCCCTTGAGCCGCAAGACGGCGTGGGTTTTGATCCGGGCCTATGGCAAGAAGGCGAGGCTTCCCCTCCCCGCCCATCCGCACATGCTCCGCCACGCCTGCGGCTTCGCCCTGGCCGATCAAGGGGCAGACACGCGGCTCATTCAAGACTATCTTGGACACCGGAACATTCAGCACACCGTCATGTATACGGCGTCGAACCCGGCAAGGTTTGAAAGGTTGTGGAGGTAGGACTTATGTCAGAAAGCCACTAAGTCTTTCTTTCAGGGCTTCGAGGTCTTTAAGCTGGCATTCCCATATAACCATAACATCCCACCCCATAGACTTTAAAGCCGTTTGCGACTCCCTGTCGCGTTCTTTGTTGCGCCTTATTTTTTTTCCCCAATAATCCGCGTTGTCTTTTGGCTGGCGCGTGCCGTGCTTGCAGTCGTGGCCATGCCAAAAGCAGCCATGCACGAATATGACTTTCCTCAATCCCGCAAAAGTTAGGTCGGGTTTGCCCGGTAGGTCTTTTCGGTGCAGCCTATAGCGTTTGCCCATGCCGTGCACAATTCGCCGAACCGTCATTTCCGGGCTTGTGTCTTTGCCTTTGATTGCCCGCATTATCCTGCTGCGGATTTCTGGAGGGAAATTATCTACCAAATGATTGTAAGACCCTTCTTTTTTTAAGCTTTTTCTGCTATAAGTATAAACGAATTTTCTCGCATTTTCCGTGGCGACTTGACCCTAAACTTCTTTGCTAGCAATACGTTGTTTTAACTGTTACTTTCCAGCGCCGTTAGGCGTTTGAAACTGAAATATATATGACATCTCCAAAACTCAGAACAGTTAGAGGCGTTAAGGAACCATATCCGCTTGGGGAATTTCCCAAGGGCTTCGTTCATATTGTCGCCGGTGAGATTAGCGCGGCTTTAGCTATCGGGCGGATGGATATAGAAGGCAAGGATTGGGAACAGATTTTCGCAAAAGCGATAGGCGCCCAATGGAGGCCGAGCACTGTTGGCCTTGACGATATTCTTATTCCTGCCCTTTCCGCCGCTTGGGGCGCGAAGACGGTGAAGAATAATCATCCTTTCAGGGCTACCCGTCTCCGTCTCATTTCCGGGCGCAATTCCCCAACCTATTCCTACGACGTTTCTGATATAAGATCCCAAGACCCAGCCGAGTTAGGTGCTCTTGTCGTCGGAATATGGAACGAACGGGTTGCGGCCCTTTACCAAAAATACAAGACCCTCAGAACCGTTGTTTTAATAAAAGGGCCTCAATTTAAGGAGATCACTATATTTGAAAGGCCGACGATCCGATACAACCCGCAGGAATATAATTGGAGTTGGAACACTAATAACAATCTTGTCGCAACCGACGAAGAAGGTAAAGGAAAGTTCACGTGGCAGCCACACGGCTCGCAATTCACAATTCACGAAACGGTGCCCGATAACGCGCTCAATATTGAAATTTATCCGCCTACCGTGATCGCCGATAAAATTCTTGAAACCATAGGATTTAACGAAAACTCTTATCGCATCGTTCCAAGGGTAAATCCATTGCCTGACACTGACCCTGAAGACGACCAAGACGATATTGATTAAGCTCTTATTTCTTTCCTCTTTTTCCCTTCTTTTTTAATCCCATCGCTTCTAACATATTTTGGGCTATCGCCTCTATGACCGGGACAGTCACTGAGTTTCCTGTTTGTTGCCTCATCTTGCTGTAATTCACGACAATTTTAAAGCTTTCGGGGAAGCCTTGAAGCCTTAGCATTTCCCTTTCCGTCAGGCGGCGCCTACCGTTCACCAAAAGATAGTTATAAGAAGCGAAGGCCCTTAAGGCGCAAGAGAACGGCAGCGCCGAAATATTACCGGCTTTGTTTTCATGCCATATGCTCGGCATGGGAGGCTTTCCTTTTATGGCTTCACGGCGCCTTTTCACAATGTAATCCGAAGCGAAATAGCTTTTTGAAACTTCCCGATCTTCTTCGAGCACATCGGCAAGGTTGTATTCTTTCTCGCCTTGCGGAAAATCAAAATCAAGATTTTCGAGAAAGCCTACTATATACGTCCGCTCACGTTTTTGTGGCACTCCAAAATTAAGCGAGTTCAGTATCTTCGTATAAACATTATACCCAAGACCTTGTAGCGTCTTGTGAATGACATTGTATGTTTTGCCGCCGTCATGGGTTCGAAGCTGCTTCACGTTCTCAAGGAGAAAAGCCCGTGGTCTTTTCTCTTTCAAAATTTCTTCTATGTTAAAAAACAGCGTACCTCGCGTATCTGCAAAGCCTTTTTGATTTCCTATAATGCTGAACGCTTGGCATGGAAATCCAGCGAGCAAAAGCTCGTGATCTGGAATAGACTTGGGAGGAATTTTTGTAATGTCGCCTTCCGGCTTTTCCCCGAAATTCGCTCTATAGGTTTCTTGACACGCTTCGTCAATTTCCGACGAGAAAACACATTCGCCCTTTAATTTTTCGAAGGGAATCCTTATTCCCCCGATTCCCGAAAAAAGGTCAATAAACTTGAAGCGCTCGCAACTCATTTTTGAGGCTCTACCTTTGCCAAGAAGGCGGCATATTTCGATTTTTCTTGTTTATCGAATTTCAGATTAAGCGATTTAATTTTTGCCACTTTTTCAGGGGGAAAAACGTAATATAAAAATTTTCCCTTTCCCTTTAAACAGAATATAAGAGCATCGACATTTTTTGCCATGCCCGGCGTTATCTTAAACCTATAGCGATCTATCCTATATTCCGCCAATTTTTTCTTCGGCTCGCCATATCGGATTTTTACGATGCCTTCCTTCCCTTCTATTTCGCGTATCGAATTCAAGCCAAACCTAATTACATCAGGTATTCCGGTTACGCTTCGCGCCAACTGAACAACTGTCTCAAAAATTGATAAAAAACCCTTTCGTTCAATTTCCCCGCTCTTTAAGCAAGCCACTGTTTCGCTATATGACATCTTTGCGGGCTTGCCATTTTTTAATGCAGTTATCGCACTTTTTTTGCTTGCAGCTTGCTTCCTTTCCTTTTGGGCTTCCTCAACACCCTCAGCCCCAAAAACATACCTGAAGTCATTGCAAACGCTTGTTTTGCTTATTCCAATTCTTTCGCCGATTTCCGCCAATGAAAAGTCTCCCCTCTTATATGATGCGAGAACTTTCTCAATCCCGCCCAATGGGGCGTATCTTGTTTTCATGGTTTCTTTCATTGAAAGCCTTTTCAGCTACTCTATTTGCAGAAGATCATAAATGGCGCTAAACAGCAAGAAAAAAATAGCGCTAATTTAGATTAAACGAAACAAGCGCCCCTTGGGCCAAAGGCCGGGGCGCTTGTTTCTTCAGTTATCGTGTAGGCTTCTGGGCTTTCCAAGGCTTTGCTGAATTTTAGCCTGCCCTGCCCTTCCCTTTTGCGTTCCCCCCTGCTTTGGGCTTTCGGCTCATCATGGCCGGTGCAGCCCGTTTTCAAGCCCCGGCCCGCTCCATTCGCTTCGCTCCCGTGTAGGGGCGTTGAAACCGGGCTTTGAAGCCCCGGCCTTTGTGCGCCTTCGCCTCCGCCGTGGAGGTAACGCAAAAAGAAGGAGCACAAGACATGACGACCAAAAACACCGACTATAAACCTTTCCATACCGTCATAGCCGTTGCCACAAGCGGCGCTGTCGATAACGTTCCCTACGATCGTTTGATAGAATGCCTTTCCCGTCATCTTTGCGGCGATTGGGGCGTTGTCGATCCCGAGGACGCCGCCACCAACAACGAGGCCACCCATGAGGGCTTTCGTATCCTTTCGGCCTACCCGATTGACCCCGCCCTGCCCGCCAAAGGCTTCGGCAAAAATTGTCTCTGGATAATCACCGAGGCCGACCGCAGCGTAACCACGTTCCTCTTGCCAAGTGAATATTGAACCCTTGAGAGAGCCCGGGCTTCGGCTCGGGCGTTTTTTTCTTTCCTTTTCATGATCTTATGTGGTAATAAAATCATAGAACAATAATCTCATAATATCATGACATCATGACAGCATGAGGCCAGAGCATGAAAACAGTCGCCATCGTGAGCCAGAAAGGCGGAAGCGGCAAAACGACCGTTGCCGTTCATCTTGCCGTATGCGCCGAGCTTGCCGGTAAAACGGCGGCGATCATTGACCTTGATCCCCAAGCATCCGCCCTCGAATGGCACAGCCGCCGCGACGCCGAGGCCCCGGAAGTCGTCACGGCGACGCCGGAGCAGCTCCCTGCCCTTCTTAAAAGCGCCAAGGCGAACGGCGCAGACATTGCGATCATCGACACCGCCCCCCATTCCGACCGGGCCGCCGTAGCAGCCGCCAACCTCGCCGACCTTATTTTGATTCCTTGCCGCCCTTCGGCTTTCGACGTTGCGGCTATCGGCACGACGTTGAACCTCTTGAAAGTCACCAAGGCCCTTAACCGCACCGCCATCCTTCTTAACGCCGCGCCGCCGCGTGGCGTCCTTACCGACGCAGCCGAGGCGGGCTTGTCCGAGATCGTCCCCGTCGTTCCCGTCCGCTTGCACCAGCGGGCCGCCTATTCCCACGCCATCAACAGCGGCCACAGCGTCGAGGAATACGACCCTCAAGGCAAGGCCGCCGAGGAAATACGCGCCCTTTACAAATGGATTATGAAAGCATAAGATTATGACATCATGAAATCATGAGGATATGATATTATGGCAAAACTCAAGGCAGGTTCTTTGTTCAAGCCCAAGGCCGAGGAACAGCTTGCGCCGCGCCCGTCAACCGAGCCGAAAAAGCCCAAGCGCGGGAAACATCTTATCAGCGGATTATTCGAGGAACCGACTTACCGGCAGTTCACGACTCTTGCGGCAGAGTTAGGCTTGCAAAGGCAAGACCTCTTGCGCGAGGCCCTTAATGATATTTTTGTGAAGCACGGCAAGCCGCCCATAGCGTGATGGCAGGGGAGGGGCTTTACGATTTCTTATTTACTCTTTGGCGGCAAAACCCAATGAACGCCTTATCCGGGTTTTTTGGCCTTTCGCCCTTTTTGGCGATCCATTCACGCCATTGATGCTCCATAGCGTAAACATCCAAGCGAAGCGGGCTTAAAGCTTCTTTGGCCTTTTCATAGGTTTCCGTTCTTAGATTGATAGGGCGATCATCCAGTTCCGTTTCACCGCCTAACAGCTTTTCGGCCAGGTACGCGGCCGCGCCCGAACTTTCCGGCCTCTTGCGGCTACCGGGAAGCATTGCCACGGGCTTTTTCGCCACATGCGGCGGGCTTGGCTTTAGCAGCAGCCCCTTGTCGGCATTGTCAACTTTTGCGGTGTCATAGACGGTAAGAACTTTTTCCAGACGCTTGATTAGCTTCTTTTTGAAGTTTCTCAGCCCTTGCTCGTCTTGGGCATAATCGGCCCCGAATTGCAGTTGCAGAAGCGGCCACGGAATGAGCGTGTCCTTTCTCAAATACGACATGCGGTAAGTGAGCCAGCAATAAAGATCAAGCTCCAGCGGCGACCGCTTGAGCGCCCTTAACGCTTCCATATCGACCGGAACCGGCCTGTCTGTAATTTCATTGAAGAAATCCGTGCTCAACGTCACCGTCGATTTCCAGAGCGGCATTTGATCCGGCGCTTTCGGCGTCCACCATAGGCTGTATTCTTTCGCTATGTTGAAGCCTGCCCCCTGATCCGAAGTTTCGCTTCGATACCGGCAAGACACGTTTGAACTAAAAAGGCGCACAATTTGATTGCGAAGGCGGGTTATGTCGCCACGCTTGCCGCCCTGCCTTGCTAACCCGAGTTCTGCCAAAAAAGCCGACAGGGTAGGGCCTAATTCCAACACTGGGTTGCGCGTGTAAAAGGCTTCCGTCGTCATCCACGACAGCAGCAGCCGGGGAATTGACCCGTAGGGCAAACCGATCTTGCTCGGGGTAATAATAGTGAGCGAATAAAGGCCGTTTTCTCTCGTGAACTCACTACCCGGCGTTGACTTGTGCGGGATCGTAGCTTGCACAAACGCCCTTGCCATATAGCCGAACACCCCGGCTTTTTTGGCTTCTTCAGCCTCGACGATCAGGGCTTCGCCAAGTATCTTGTCTATGATTTCCCGATCCATAACGCCCCCCTTTGAGGGTTGTTTAGCACGAATCCGTTATGAACCTTTTTAGCATACATCGCGTTGTTTTGCTTTATTTTTTCTTTCCCCGAAATCTTCCCTTTTTCTCCCTTTTCTGCCTGTGGATAACCCAACTTTCTTGCGCTGAAACGGAACCGCTTTTGCGCTGAAACGGAACCGGACTTGCGCTGAAACGGAACCGCTTTTGCGCTGAAACGGAACCGCTTTTGCGCTGAAACGGAACCGCAAAACCCCTGCAAAGCCAGAGCCAGCCTTGCTTGTAGGGTTCCCCCTGTATACCCTATACCCTACCTGTATTCAAAAACACCTATAAGGAAACAACCGGGCATACGGCCTTTCATTCCAACAAACCAAAAAGTGATAAGCGGAGTTCGCCTTAGGCTCACATGTTTTTAATTTGGGCTATAGGAAAGAAAAGAGGCAGCAGGGTAGGGAAGGACACCCCTTCACCTGAAAACGCACCCACGAGGCAATTTGAAAGCCCTTACAGCTTTCTTTTTTTTATTGCCTCGGCCTTATCACAGCCCTTAAGCTTCTCCGGACAAATCTTTTTTCCGGAGGCCACACCATGCGCTCCTTACTCACCCTTTCCGCCCTCGCCCTCTTGGGCCTTCTCGCCGCGCCGGGGACGGCAGGGGCCGCCGCTGCGCCGCCGGTCGAGGACTTTGTGCCGGGCAATAGTTGCTCCGTGTTGGGAACCTCGCATATGGCCCATAACAACACGGGCCTTGTGATCTGTGCGCTCGTCAATGATCTCAGCCCTGTCCCCACGGCCTGCGGCGCGGCGGGAACATCAAGCGAGTGCAAATGGAAGTTGATGTCGCAAAACGAGGACGTAGGAAGATACCAAGTCTCTTGTTCGAATTTCTCCAATTATATGATGTGCATACGCCTCGATACGGCGACGGGCGCGACTTTATGCCGGTCGCAATGGACATCGTGGGGCTCGTGCGTTAATGGCGACCCTAATTTTCCAATTTATACTGCCTCAACGCCTGGGAGGTTTAGCATAACTTGTTCAACTTTTTCACAGTATATACAGTGCGTTCGTACGGACACGCTGACGGGCTCCTCCGAGTGCAGAAAGCAACATGGCCCCGGGGCGTGGTCGGTCTGTGCTGCGGGAAGTCCTGGGTGGTGACGGTCATACCGATAGCCCCCTTAAGGCGGCTATGGTGCGGCGGATGGTGTTCTTTGTCTCGATGCGCGTAGGGCCGTTCATGGGCTCAACAATGGTTTTTATGATCGTTGACTTAAAACCAAGGTAAAGCTGTTCGCAAAGGATCAGCGAATTCCCGGCATTCATCGTGAGGCTGTCGATGTCCATAAGGTTTTCTGCTGGCGCTACGTTTTCAACGCGGTCATTGTTGACCTCACACGAGCACGTGACGCTTTCTTTGGTTTTCACGTTATACAATTGGTAAAAAGTGCGGCTTTCATTTGCCGCCTTCCTCTTGGCTATCATCCATCTTTCAA
>Ga0272446_1007472_pt1 | contig 10854 bp, 6 predicted proteins | sample YNPCB0061_FD_194587 | JGI IMG/M metagenome (GOLD analysis project Ga0272446, IMG submission 194587) | Hot spring microbial mat communities from Yellowstone National Park, WY, United States - YNP-CB-006-1 | ecosystem: Environmental > Aquatic > Thermal springs > Hot (42-90C) > Sediment | place...
GCGGGCACCGCAGCCAGCGGGGCCAACAGCAGGATCATGCCCAGGTTGGTATTGCTCGGCGCGACTCGCCGGGTCGCCTCGACGGCTTGCCAGACGGCCCGGCCCACGCCCTGCGTGCTGGCCTGATCCAGCGCAGGGCCGATGGCGATGGCCGAGGCGATAAAATCCGCATAGCTGGCATCGGCGAAGCGGGAGTCGGGATGGACGTTACCCGGTTTGCGGGCAGTCGCCTCCAGCACGCAAGCAAGTTGTGCCAATTGGCCGGGGGTCATGGCGTGGCTCTGTCGGGCGAACTCTCGGGCGCACTCTCGGGCGAACTCTTGGGCGAACTCTTGGGCGTACTCTCGGGCGTATTTTACGTCGGCCGCACCGCGATTGCCGGGCCGGTTCGGGCTGGTCAATTCCAGCCAAGTCGTTATACCCGGCCCCGTCTGGGCGAGCAGCACTGGCCCTGTTATCCGAATTGCTTCATCATCGGAGTATGGATATGCGACGCATTGCGGTCATCAATCAAAAAGGCGGAGTGGGCAAGACGACCACCTCGGTCAACCTAGCCGCTGCCTTGGCCTTGGCCGGCAAGCGGGTATGTGTGGTGGACCTCGACCCGCAGGCACACGCCACGCAGCACCTAGGCATCGAGCCAGACGGCGAACGTCCCAGCATCTACGATGTGCTGGTGAACAACCGCCCGGTCGCGGACGTGCGGCGCGAGGTGTCGGAGAACCTCTATCTCGTCGGCAGCGACATTAACCTAGCCGCTGCCGAGGTTGAGTTGGCGGGCGTGGTGGGCCGCGAAGTGCTGCTGCGTGATGCGCTGGAACACGATACCGAGCCGTTCGACTTCATCATCATGGACTGTGCGCCGTCGTTAGGCGTGCTGACGCTCAATGCTCTGTCGGTGGCCAACGAAGTATTCATCCCGCTGCAACCGCACTTTTTCGCCCTGCACGGGCTATCGAAGCTGCTGGAGACGACCCGGCTGGTGGCTCGCCGCATCAACCCCGGCTTGCGGGTGAGCGGGATTTTGCTGTGCATGTACGAGGCGCAGACGCGACTAGCCCAGGAGGTCGCCCGCGACCTGACGGCCTTCCTCGACAAGGGCCGCTCGCACAACGTGCCCTGGGCCCAGGCTAAATTGTTCGACACCCGCATCCGCCGCAATATCAAGCTCGCCGAGTGCCCCAGCCACGGCCAGTCGATCTTTGCATATTGCAAGGGCTGCCCCGGTGCCCAAGACTACCTCGCCCTGGCCCGTGAAGTCCTGGGCGAACCACAAGCCACCGACCCCATCCGTGAAACATTCGGCGAGGCCGCCCCAGCCGAGTTGCCGATTGTGGCAACCGAGGCGGTTCCAGTGGCTGGTTAATTTGACGGAAGGCGTTGCTTTTGCTTGACATCGCCCACCACCGCTTCATATTGATTCAATTGAGAACCTAGAAAACGATGCGAGAGAGCCTCGCTTGATGATAAGTCGGTATCAAGCAGCGACCAAAACATTACCCGATTGAGACACAACTTGGGACGTGAGGCAAACGTGAACGTACACATCAACGGACGCCCCCAGCGTGTGGTAGTGGTCGGGGCAGGTCCTGGCGGGTTGGCGGCAGCGATCTTGTTGGCGCGGGGCGGGGTCGCGGTGACGGTCCTGGAGCGGCTGCCGCACGTCGGCGGACGCACCTCCGCCCTGGAAGTGCCCTACGCCAATGGCCGCTTCCGCTTCGATGTCGGGCCAACCTTCTTCCTCTACCCGCCCGTGCTGGAGCGCATCTACCGAGCCGTCGGGCGTGATCTGTGGGCGGACATTCCAATGGTCCGGCTCGACCCGCAGTACCGCATCATGTTCGGCACCGAGGCGAAGATCGACTGCACCCCGCGCGTCGAGGAGATGATGCGGCAGGTGGCCCGCATCGCCCCGGCCGATGCCGTCAACATCCCGCGCTTTCTGGACGACAACCGCGTCAAGCTCGAACGCTTCCGCCCTGCCCTGGAGTCGCCGTTTCTGTCCTGGCGTGATCTGGTCAGTTGGGATTTGATTAAGCTCGTGCCGCTGATTCGCCCCTGGGCGTCACTGGACGATGAACTGAAGCGCTACTTCGCCGACCCGCGCATTCGCCTGACCTTCTCCTTCCAGTCGAAATACCTGGGCATGTCGCCGTTCCGCTGCCCGGGCTTGTTCTCGATCCTGTCGTTCTTGGAGTACGAATACGGCGTCTGGCATCCGACCGGCGGTTGCAGCGCTGTCAGCGAAGCGATGGCGGGGTTGGCCCGCGAGTTGGGCGTGCAGATTCACCTGAGCGAGGGTGTGGAGGAAGTGCTGTTCGACGGTCAACGCGCCGTCGGGGTACGCACCGCCCGCGACACCTACCTAGCCGATGCGCTGGTTGTCAACGCGGACTTTGCCGACGCTATGCGCCGACTGGTGCCCAACGGCCGGCGTCGCCGCTGGACCGACGAGAAGCTCGCTCAGAAGCGCTACTCCTGTTCGACGTTCATGCTCTACCTGGGCATCGAAGGCCGCTACGACGAGTTGCCGCACCATACCATCTATACCAGCCAGAACTACCTCCAGAACCTCGACGACATCGAGCGAGCGCACGTCTTGTCCACTGATCCGTCGATCTATGTGCAAAACGCCTGCGTCACTGACCCGACGCTCGCACCGCCCGGCCACAGCACGCTGTATGTGCTGGCCCCCGTCACGCACGAACACCCCAACGTCGATTGGTCCACGCAGACCGAGCCGTTCCGCGAAGTGGTGCTGCGCCAGTTGGAGGAAAAGCTGGGGCTGGCGGACCTACGGCAGCGGATTCGCGTCTGCCGCTGCATCACGCCGCGCAACTGGGCGGAGGACTACCATATCTACCGCGGTGCCACGTTTAACCTGGCCCACAATCTCGGGCAGATGCTGCACCTGCGACCCCGCAATCGCTTTGAGGACGTGCAGGGGGTCTACCTCGTCGGCGGGGGGACGCACCCGGGCAGCGGCTTGCCGGTGATTTACGAGTCGGCCCGCATCTCGTCGCGCATCCTGCTAGCGGACCTGGGCTTGGACGCAGCCTGGATCGACGCCCCCGAAGCAAACTCGGCCAGACTCGCAGCGGATACGCCCGCCCCCAGCACCGCTTGCTAAACTACCTCGGACTAGCCATCAAACACGAAGGGACCGTGCAATGACTGAACGAATCGCCGTGATCGGCAGTGGCTTGGCAGGACTCGCAGCGGCTTGTACGCTCGCTGCCCGCGGTTACAAGGTGCTGGTGTTGGAGCAAAGCAACTGGCTAGGCGGCAAGGCGGCCCAGTTGCAGCAAGACGGCTACCGCTTCGACATGGGGCCAACTATCTTGACCATCCCCGGCGTGCTGCGGCGGATCTTCGCGGAGGCAGGCCGCAACCTCGACGACTACCTGGAGTTGATCCGCTTAGACCCGCAGTGGCGGTCTTTCTTCAGCGATGGCAGCGTGCTGGACTTGCGCGAAGATCCGCAGACGATGGCCGCCACGCTTGACCGCTTCGCCCCCGGCACCGACACCGGCGCGGGCTATCTGCGCTTCATCGAGTTAGCCGAGCGGCTGCACCAAATCTCCGACCACTTCTTCTTCTGGAAGTCCATCGGCTCGCTGATGGACATGTTCAACCTGCGTGAGTCGCTCAAGCCGAAGATGCTGGCGGACGTAATGAAGATGCGCATGGGCCGATCCGTCGCCTCGACGGTGCGCAAGTATGTGCCCGAGGCGCGCGTCGCGCAGATGCTCGATCACTTCACGCAATACGTCGGCTCCTCGCCGGAAGCGTCGCCGGCGGTGCTGTGTGGCATCGCCCACATGCAAACGAGCGAGGGCGTGTGGTATCCCCGCGGTGGCACACGGGCCGTCCCCGAGGCGCTGGTGAAACTGGGCAGCGAACTGGGCGTGGAGTACCGCACCGGCGCGGGCGTGCGGCGGATCGTGACGGACGCGAACGGCGCGGTGCAAAGCGTCGAGCTGGAGTCGGGCGAATCCATCCCGGTGCGTGCGGTCGTCTCCAACGCCGACAGCGTCCGCACTCACCGCGAGTTGCTGGCTGGCACCCCGGCCAGCCAGCGGTTTGAGCGCCGCCGTCGCTACGAGCCAGCCTGCTCGGGCGTAGTGCTGTACCTGGGGTTGGACCGGGCCTACGACCACATCGCCCACCACAACTTCGTCTTCTCGGCTGATCCGCATGTGGAGTTTGACCAAATCTACGACCAGGGCGAGCCGGCCGAAGACCCGACCTGTTACGTCTGCGCCCCGGCCCGCACCGAGCCGGAGGTCGCGCCGCCGGGCGGCGAGGCGTTGTATGTGCTGGTCCACACCCCGTACCTGCGCCCCCACCACGATTGGAAAGCGATGCTGCCGCGTTACCGCGAGGTGATCCTGGACAAACTCGCCCGCACCGCCGGAATGCACGACATCCGCGCCCGCATCCGCACCGAGTCGGTGCTGACCCCGCAGGACATCCACGAGCGTTACCGCGTCCTCAACGGCGCGATCTACGGCCTGGCCAGTCACGGCAAATGGCTGGGGGCGTTCAAGCCAGCCAACCGCAGCCCGGATGTCGCGGGGTTGTACCTGGCCGGTGGCGCGGCGCACCCCGGCCCCGGTATGCCGATGGTGCTAATGTCCGGCTGGATCGCCGCCGACACGCTCGACCGCGACGGCATCGCCCGTGGCAAGCCCCAGCCTGCGCCCGAGCCTGCTGCCGTGGGGTGAGCCGTGACCACGCAGACCGGAAGCATATCACGATCCCGACCAACCGTCGAGTTGCCCGAACCGACCCGCTGGTTGCAGCGATGGTTTGTCGGCTATGCACCCGGCTACATGCGTAAGCGCTTCGCGGCACTGCGCCTGGCCCGCGACGGGTTGGCCCCCGCCTTGCCTGACACGCCGGCGCTGGTGCTGCTGAATCATCCGTCGTGGTGGGACCCGATGGTCTGTGCGATTTTGGTCGGTCGGTACTACCGCGACCGCGACTCGTTCGCCCCGATTGCCGACGCGGGCTTGCGGCGTTACCCGTTCTTGGCCCGGCTGGGCTTCTTCGGCATCGAGCCGCACAGCGTGCGGGGGGCGGCCAAGTTTCTGCGGATCGCCCAAGCCGTGTTGGCTCGGCCACGCGGCACGCTCTGGATCACGCCGCAGGGACACTTCGCCGACGTCCGCGCCCCGATCGTGCTGGAAGCGGGCGTCGGGCACTTGGCCGCCCGGCTGCACCAGGGGGTGATCGTGCCCCTGGCGTTGGACTATGCGTTCTGGAATGAAAGCTACCCCGAGGCATTCGTGCGCTTCGGCCCGCTGATCGACCTGGCCGACCCGCAGCGGCCCGATAATCCGGCTGACTGGACCGCGCTCATTCAGCAGGCGATGCAAGCCAATCAAGACCGGCTGACCGAGCATGTCGTCAGCCGCGATCCGGCCCGATTCGTCGCGTTGTTCGATGGCACGACCGGCGTAGGGGGAGTCTACGACCTGTGGCGGCGGGTCAAGGCCATTCTCACCGGCCAACGCTTCGACCCATCGCACGATGGACGAGCAGGGCGAGCGGGAGATGCGCCGTGAGCGAGTTGAGCATGGCAGCTGCGGTAGCACTGGTGTTCGCCGCGGTGCCGGCGCTGGTGTATCTCTGGAACCGCTGGCAGTTCCTGCCACCGCCCCCCGCACCGCCTCCCACCGACGCCGCCCCGTCCGTCCTGCCGCCTGTCTCCGTGCTGATCCCTGCCCGCAACGAAGAGGCCGTCATCGGTCAGTCAGTCGAGTCGGTGTTGGCCAGCGTGGGGCTGACCCTGGAAGTGATCGTGCTCGACGATCACTCGACCGATCGCACCGCCGAGGTGGTGCGGGCGATCAGCCAGCGCGATGGCCGGGTGCGCGTCGAGCGGGCGGGGGAATTGCCAGCGGGCTGGTGCGGCAAGCAATACGCCTGCCGGACGCTAGCCCGGCTGGCGCGGCACGACATCCTCATTTTTCTGGACGCGGACGTGCGCGTTCTGCCCGATGGGTTGGCCCGCATGGTGCGGTTCCTGCTGCAATCGCAAGCCCACCTGGTCAGCGGCTTTCCACGGCAAGAAACCGGCACGTTCATTGAGAAGTGCGTCATCCCGCTGATTCATTTTCTGCTGCTGGGGTATCTGCCGCTGTGGGTGTCGCGGCGGGTTCGCCTAGCCGGGTTCGCTGCCGGCTGCGGGCAGTTGTTCGTCGCCCACCGGGCGGCTTACGAGTCGGTCGGCGGGCACGAATTGTGCAAGGACTCGATGCACGACGGCATCAAGCTACCCCGGGCGTATCGGCGGCTCGGCCTGCGCACTGACTTGTGCGATGCGACCGACGTGGCCGTCTGCCGAATGTACCGCAGCGGCGGGCAGTTGTGGCATGGTCTGGCCAAGAACGCCCGCGAAGGGCTAGCCGCGCCGGGGCTGGTTGTCTTCAGCACGGCGATGCTGCTCTTGGGCCACGTCCTGCCGCTGCCGCTGTTGGCGGTTGCGTTATCAGTCGGCGACGCGCAGGCGGCGGGGTGGGCCGCTGCCGCGTGGGGCTGCTCGCTGGCTCCACGCCTGGACGCCGCCTGGCGCTTCCGGCAATCGTGGCTGGGCGCGTGGCTGCACCCGCTGGGCGTGCTGTTGCTGCTGGCGATTCAGTGGTACGCAACCATCCGCGCCTGGCTGGGCCGCCCGGTCGGCTGGAAGGGCCGCCCCCTACCCACCCGCTCGTAGCCTCCCTTTCCTCTAGTTCGTAGTCTTCGCTTGCTCTGGACATCCCCGCGCCCCGGCGGTATCTGCTCCGTCGCGTTGCTGGGCAGGCGGTGTCGATATGCAGGCAGTGACCGTGGCCTAGGGAAGCGGGGCGAATATGAGCAGTCGATGTTTGGCGGCACTGTTGGCTGGCATGTTCACCTTTCACCTGTTGCTCGCCAGCCAACTGCCACCAGCCGAGGACGAGTTGTACTATTGGTGCTGGTCCCGCGAGTTGCAACTGAGCTATTACGACCACCCGCCCCTGTGTGCGTATTTGGTGCGGCTGTCCACGTCGGTATTGGGCGATACGCTGGTGGGCATCCGCTTCTTCGCCTGTCTGGGAGCGGTGGTCGTGCTGGGCGTCGTGGCCCAGCTTGCGGATCGACGGATGCTCGGCTGGCTGCTGGCTAGCCCGGTGTTCCTGTTCGGATCAATCCTGCTGACCCCCGACACACCCTTGCTGGTGTTTTGGTCGCTCTATGCCCTCTGGCTAGTCCAGATCAACCGCCGCCTCGAAGATGACGCGGGCCAGGCGTGGGGCTGGTGGCTGATGGGCGGGCTGCTGTTGGGTCTGGGCTTGCTGGGCAAATACACCATGGCGCTGGCAGTGCCGTGCGCGGCGTTGACGTTTGCCCGGCCGGGGCTGTGGCGGCGGGCAGTGCCGGGGCTAACGCTGCACCTGGCCAGCGCAGGCGTGCTGACCTTGCCGGTGTTGATCTTCAACTATCAGTTGGACTTTGTGCCGATCCGCTTCCAGTGGGCACACGCCAGCGCCAACGACAAACCCGCGCCGTGGTACGGGGTGTTCGAGTATCTGGCAGTGCAGGGTGCGCTGGTGGGCCTGCTGCCGCTGGCGGTGTGGGTGTGGGCTATCCGGCACACGCCCCGGCTCTGGGCGGAGGTGCGGCTGCGCGTCTGCTGGTGTCTGTTTGTCGTGCCGTATGCGTTCTTCCTCTACAAAGCCTGCGGCAAACGCCTGGAGGCGAATTGGCCGTTGGCGTGCTACCTGACGTGCTGGCCGTTGGCGCTGGCGATGCTCGACTCGATGCGCTCGCTGGCGTGGCGACGGGCGTTGGTGGTGGGCGGCTTCGCCCCGGCGGCGGCGGTATCGATAGCACTGGTGGCGCACGGGATCATGCCGCTGGGAGTTAGCCCCCGGCACGACCGGCTGACCCGGCTGCACGCCCAGTACCAACTGGTGCAGCAAGCAGCAGCAGACATACAATCCGGCGGCGTGGAGCCGATTTACGCGCTGACCTTGCAGTGGACCTCATACCTGCGCTTTGCCGGCGTGCGGGCCGAGCAATTGCCCTTGGGCACCCGGCCCAGCCATTTCACCGTAGGCCGCCCGACCCAGACCGCCGAGGTGATCTATGTCTTCGCTGACTGTCCCTTGCCCGCTTGCTACCGGCCAGTTTACGGCGAGCCGCAAATCCTCGCGGAATATCCGCTGCTGGTGCGTGGCCAACTGCTGACGAAATACTATCTGAGCCGCTACCAGCGGGTGGGGCCGGGCGTGGAGCCAACGCTAACCCCGCAATCACACGCCGCCCACAGCATCTTCAGCGCACGCTGACGCTGAACTCGCCGCCCTCGGTGGCGTTCAGTTCGACGGCGTTGATCGCCTGGCCCTCGGCCAGGTGAGCCAACAACCGCTGCGACATCAGCGGCAGCAGGGTGACGTTGATGATCTTGTCCACGTTGCGCGCCCCGCTCTCGACCTCCTTGCACCGCGCGAAGATGGCGTTGACGGTCGCCTCGTCGTAGCTGAAGGTGGCCCGGTAGTTCTCGGCGATGCGATCTTGCACGCGCTTCAGCTTCAAGCCGATGATTTGGCGGATGACCTGATCGGACAGCGGATAGTAGGGCACGACAGTAACCCGCCCCAGGAACGCATCCTTGAACTTGGCCAGCAGGGCGGGACGGATTTTCTCGATCAGCTTCGCGGGGCCGGGGGCGGTGTCCGGGTCGGCGGTCAGCCGGAAAATCTCCTCGCTACCCAGGTTGGAGGTCATGAGGATGATCGTATTCTTGAAGTCGGCCACGCGGCCTTTCTCGTCCTGGAGCGTGCCCTTGTCGAAGACTTGGTAGAACAGAAACTGCACCGAGTCGTGGGCTTTCTCCATCTCGTCGAGCAAGACGAGGTTGTACGGCCGGCGGCGGATCGGCTCGGTCAGCACGCCGCCCTCGCCGTAGCCGACCAGCCCGGGGGCGGGGCCGGTCAGCCGGGACTTCATCATCTCCTCGCCATACTCGGACATGTTGATCGTGGTCATGTTGCGGGTGCCGCCGTAGAGCAAATCGGCTAGCGCGATGGCGGTTTCGGTCTTGCCCACGCCCGACGGCCCGACCAGCAGAAACACGCCAATCGGCAGGCGCGGGTCGTTCAGTCCCGCCCGCGCCGCCTGCACCCGCTGGGCGAGAAGGTCGATCGCGTAGTCCTGGCCGATGATGCGTTGCTTGAGTTGCTCGCCCAGGGTCAGCACGTTGGCAATCTCGTTGCGCACCATCTTGCCCAGCGGGATGCCGGTCCACTCGGCCACAACTGCGGCGACCGCCTGCCCGTTGACCACCGGCTGAATCAGCGGGTTCTCACCTTGGATCTGCTCCAACTCGTCGGTCAACTGAGCGAGTTCGGCCTTGAGCGCGGCTTGCTCGGCGGTGTCGGCTGGCGGCGTAGCAGCGGCGGGGGCGGTTCCGTTCCCGCCTGCGGGGTTGAGCGCGGCTTCGAGTTGCTGGCGAATCGCCTGGATTTTGCCGACCCGCTCTTGCTCGGCTGCTAGTTGGCTGCGTAGCTGGGCTAGTCGCGCTTGCGCTTGGGCGAGCTTCTGCCGTTGCTCGGCCAACTCCTTGGCATGCTCGGTGCCAGTGGCCTGCTCGCGGCTGAGGATGCCGATGCTGGTGTGGAGCAACTCGATTTCGCGCGTGGCATTTTCAATCGCCGCCGGCGTGGTGGACTGGCTGAGGGCAACGCGGGCGCAGGCGGTGTCGAGAAGACTGATCGACTTGTCCGGCAACTGGCGGTCGGGGATGTAGCGTTGCGACAGCCGCACCGACTCTTGCAAGGCCTCGTCAAGGATGCGAACGCGGTGATGCCGCTCCAGCATCGCGGCCACGCCCCGCATCATGGCGATGGCCTTGGCGGTGTCCGGCTCGTTGACCGTCACCGGCTGGAAGCGTCGCTTCAGGGCGGGGTCGTTCTCGAAGGACTTTTTGTACTCGTCGAAGGTGGTGGCTGCAACGGTGCGCAACTCGCCGCGGGCCAACGCGGGCTTGAGCAAGTTGGCCGCATCGGACATGCCCGCCCCCGCCCCGGCCCCGATGAGCGTGTGGGCTTCGTCGATGAACAAGATGATTGGCGTGGGCGACGACTGCACTTCGTGGATGACATTCTTCAGCCGATTCTCAAACTCCCCCTTCACCCCAGCCCCGGCCTGCAACAAGCCCAGATCCAGCGACCGCAGCGAGACGGACTTGAGCGGGTCAGGCACATCGCCGGAGACGATCCGCAGGGCAAAGCCCTCGACGACCGCTGTCTTGCCGACGCCCGCCTCGCCGATGAGGATCGGGTTGTTCTGGCGGCGGCGCGTGAGAATGTCGATCACCTGCCGGACCTCGGCGTCGCGGCCAATGACCGCGTCGAGTTGACCGGCGCGGGCCCGCTCGGTCAGGTCCACGGTGAACTGGTCCAGCGCGGGCGTCTTGGAGTCGGCGCGTACCGCCGGGGATGGCTCGCCCGGTCGGCTCGTGCCCGCCATCGGCGTGCCCGACTCGGACGCCTCGGCCGAGCCGGCGGTCAGATCGGCGAAAGCGGCCAACAGCTTGGCCGATTCGAGTTGCCCCAGCGTGGGCGTGGCGTTGCGCAGGCGCAGCGACAGGGTGCGATCATCGAGGGCGGCGATGAGCAAGTGCCCCGAACGGATCACGCTGCTGGTGAGGTTGAGTGTGCCGATCACCCACGCTTCACGGGCCAAATCGATCACCTCGGGCGAGAGTTCGGGCGCGCGGCCGTTGCCGGTGCGGAACTTCTCCATCGCCGCGGTCAACTCGCGGTTGATCCTGGCTAGGTCTAACCCGGCCTGGCGCACGATCACCGACAAATCGCTGTCCAC
>Ga0272446_1007475_pt1 | contig 10851 bp, 10 predicted proteins | sample YNPCB0061_FD_194587 | JGI IMG/M metagenome (GOLD analysis project Ga0272446, IMG submission 194587) | Hot spring microbial mat communities from Yellowstone National Park, WY, United States - YNP-CB-006-1 | ecosystem: Environmental > Aquatic > Thermal springs > Hot (42-90C) > Sediment | place...
ACCTTCGATATCGGCCCCAAAGAGTTGATCAACATGGTAGGCTTACCCATGGCGGAGGGAAACAATGCCCTGCGGATCCTCCTCCAGAATCCGCGGATCAAGGCGGTGGACAATCGGATCTTTACCTCCGATGTGGAAGAAATCTTGAAACAGGCGAACTACTACCGAAAGATGCAGCGGATCGAACAAGCCCGCAAAGAGCAGCGGCGGTACTGATACTAGGCGGTACTGATACTAGGGAATCAATTCTGGGGGGCGCCGCTCCGGGATAGGGCCATACTCCTTGCCAGAAGCGTAAAAGGAAGGAGAGAAGAACAGAGCGCAGTAGCAGTGTCCGTACTCCTGGATGTCCGCTTTACTGTACACGCAGGGGCAGATCACGTCCTTGTCCCCTTCGCGGCTACCAGCGGTATCCCGGCAGGGACATAGGTAGTATCCATACCGGTTGTAGTTGGCAGTCAATCCCTCCATGAGAGTTTGCACGAACTCCCGATCCGGGTTCACCTTCCATCCCTGATGTTCCGCTACCCGCTCCACAAAGACCTTTGTTTCTGCCAGGGTTTTCTTATTCATACTCCTACTCTCTATGTTCCTGATGGGGTGATTCCAATAAGTTCATCCCACTTTTCTTTGACGAATCCAGTCACTACCTGGTTCCCGTCCACTACAAGGTAGGGATACAGGAGACTGCGCTGAAAGGTATCCCGGAGGGTCGTTTTCAGTTCCTGCCGCACATCCTGGGGAAGAGTATCCACGTATACGTACCGGAAAGCCACATTCTTCTCTTTAAGGTAAGCAATAGCCCGTTTGCAGAACCCGCAGGTGCTGAGGGCATAGACCGTCACCTCATGACCGGTGGAGTTGCCCGCCTCCTGCATGAAAGGTATTTTTTCGTAGATGGACATGATTGACCTCACCCTTCCTTGTATTCTTAGCGTTTAGATAAAGGATACCCTAGAAACGACGGGGGAGCAAGAGCGGGAAGATTACCTCCTTCGCAGGATGGGGGGGGGGAATCCTAGTTCTGCGAGACGAGCCTTCGTTTCTTCTATTTTTTCCGCGGGGATGTGTTCCAGCACCACCCGGTGGATCCCGGCGTCCGTTTTCTCGATGGAGGGGGAAAGGCCCGCTTCGGTCAAGCGGTTTTTCACCCTTAGGGCGTTGGTCGGGTTGGAAAAGGAGGCCACCTGGAGGGTTAGAAAGGTGGCTGGTTTCACTTCCTGCACGATTTGAAGCCGTACCCGTGCAACTCCCATGGGGGTAAGACCGATGGCATCCGCGGCGGCCTTGGAAAGGTCGATGATCCGATCCTGAACGAAGGGTCCCCGGTCGTTGATTCGAACGATGACCGATTTGTCAGTAGCCAGGTTCGTGACCTTCACCAGGGTTCCGAACGGAAAAGTCCTGTGAGCGGCGGTAAGAAGGTTCGTATCGAACACTTCCCCGCTGGCGGTACGTTCGCCGTGGAACTTTCCCCCGTACCAGGATGCGAAACCCTCCAGGGGTTCGGTTTCCGCGGGCATCGAGAGGGGGAGGAGAAAGGTAAGGATCAGGCCGATCAGGAACGACATCTTCCTTTCTATCGGCATCGGTATCCAGATTCTTGACAAGCTGAAGGTTGTTTCCCGCCTTGATTCCCGAGGGAGATTCCGGTATACAAAACTGAATGGAGAAGCAATACCGGTTGATTCTCTTCGATGCGGATGGAACGCTTTTCGACTACGAGAAAGCGGAAGACACGGCTCTGGAAGCAGCCTTGACCGAAGAAGGCTTCCCTTACCGGAGGGAAGCACACAGGGAGGTCTACCGGGCCATCAACCAGGAACTCTGGGAGCTGTTCGAGCAGGGGGGTATTCAGGCGGCGGAACTACGGGTAGAACGGTTCAGGCGATTCCTCACAGCCACCGGGATCTCTCTGGACCCGGAGTCGATTTCTCGGCGGTACCTAAAACACCTGGCAGAGGGAGCTTACCTCTATGAAGGGGTAGAAACCCTCCTACAGGAATTGAGGAGAACCTACAAGCTCGGGCTGGTTACCAACGGGCTTAAGGAAGTGCAGAGGAAACGACTCGCAAAGACCTCCCTTCCCAAGTACCTGTCCTGCATCGTGATTTCAGACGAGGTGGGGATACAGAAACCGGAACCTGCCATCTTCCGGATAGCGCTTCGGGAAGCAGGAGAACCGGATCCCAAAGCCACTCTCGTGGTGGGGGATAGCCTTACCTCCGACATCCAGGGCGGGGTGAATGCGGGGATGGACACCTGCTGGTTCAATCCGGCGGGGAAGGAGAACGGAACAACCCTCCTGCCCACCTACGAGATCCGGGAGTTGGGGGAGCTGCGGGATATTTTATGAGTACTAAGAAGGTCGGAGGATACGGCTGAAAACCACCTTCAAGTACCGGCCTTCGGGAAAATCTGTCCGGATGGGGTGATCGGGACTCGCTCCGGTGATCCTGAACATCTGCAGTTCCACCCTGGCCTCTCGGGCCGCATTGGCCAGCACCGAGAGGAACTGCCCTTCGCTGACCAGGCCGGAACAGGAACAGGACACTAGAATGCCCCCGGTACGAAGGCGCCCCATGGCGAGGCGATTGATGTCGTTGTAGGTGCGGAGTGCCCGGGGAATCTCCTCCCGGACCAAGGCTAGTTTTGCCGGATCCACGATCACTAGATCGGCCTGCTGCTTTACCTCTTCCATCCTGCGGAGAAAATCGAAACAATCCTCGTGGATGAAATCGATTGTGACGCGGTTCAGATCCGCGTTCCTGCGGGCCACCTCCAGCGCTTTTTCGTCTAGGTCTACCGCCACAACGGAACGGGCGCCCCCCAGGGCACTGGAGATGGCGAACCCTCCCGTGTAGCAGAATAGGTCCCAGACATCTTTGTTACGGGCCAACTCTTTTACCAACCCTCGATTGTCCCGCTGGTCCAAAAAATAACCGGTCTTGTGCCCTGTAAGGAGAGAGACTTCCATGGTAAGGGAGTTCTCTTTTAAAATCGCTTTAGGTGGAGGTGGGTACCGCTTCCGTAGAGTTTGGAAGCTTACCCCCTCCTGCTGTTCGGTTTTGGCATCGGGTCTGAAACAGACCGTGCAGGCAGGGTACAGTTCTTTCAGGATCGTGGCGATGGTATCGGCAAAGGGAATATAGCCGGCGCTGTAAGGTTCTACTACGAGGAGTTCTCCGAACTTGTCGATCACCAGTCCCGACAACCCATCCCCCTCCCCATGCACCAGGCGATAGGCGTCGGAACGAGGGGGAATCTTCAGAATATCTTCCCGAAGGGCTTTTGCCGCCTGCAGGCGGGTACGGAAGAAGGCTTCGTCGATTTCTTCCCGGGGATTGGAGGTAAGCAGCCGAATGGCCACTGTCCGCGACGGGTGGTAGAACCCCCTTCCGACGAATTCCCCTGTCCGGGATACCACCTCCACCGCTTCGCCTGGTGATAGGCGGGACTTCGGTCGTTCTATCATTTTTCGGAAAATCCAGGGATGAGAGGAGGCGCGGTCTGTTTTGAGCTTGATACGGGCATACATGGCAATAAGTATGCCATGAAAGGGAGGTATTCGCATATGGTTGAAGGAAGGTATTGACCGAATCCACGCCTTTGTGTATATGTATCCCCATGATTCTTCCGTTGGATCTTTTGATCGAATACCAGGGCAATATCTACGAACTCACCTGTGCGGCTATCCGCAGGGCCTACCAGATCACCATTACTGGCGACGAAGAGATCCAGCAGAACCAGGGAAAGGTAGTCCCCACAGCCATCAAGCAGATCCTCACAAAGAAAGTCGTATTCCAGCTGGAAGAGTAGCGCCGTCTCATGGGGGGCCTTCCTCTTTTACTGCTCTTTGGGCCCACGGGAGTCGGAAAAACGGAGCTGATCCTTCGGTTGTTCCCGGGTGTGGGAGAGGTGATCAGTGCCGATTCCATGCAGGTATACCGGGGGCTGGATATCGGAACGGCAAAACCTTCCCCTGCAGTTCGTTCCCTGGTTCCCCATCATCTGATCGACATCCTGGATCCCCGCCAACAGTACACCGCAGGGGAGTTCGTGCATCGGACAGAGGAACTTATCCCCCAGATCGAGCTTCGAGGCCGGATTGTGGTCGTCTCAGGGGGTACAGCCTACTATTTCAGGAACTTCCTCTACGGTTTGCCCGAAACCCCCGTAGCGAGCCCCGAAGTGAGGAAGCGGCTTTTCGAGCGTCTTGAAGCGGAGGGGTTATCCTCTCTCTACGCAGAACTGAACCGTCTGGATCCTGTAGCGGGAGAACGGATATCAAGCCGGGACACGTACCGGATCCTGCGTGCCCTCGAAGTGTACTATACTACGGGTCGACCCCTTTCTTCCTTCCCCATGCCGAAACACCCCCGGTTGCATCGACCGTACCGGTTGATCGGGCTCATCCGGGATCGAGAGGAACTGTACAGGCGGATCGATAGCCGGGTAGAAGAGATGTTTCGTCAGGGGCTACCGGAAGAGGTAGCCCGGCTAGTTGCGTACGGCTATAGGGAACAGGATCCGGGGATGCGAGGAATCGGATATCGGGAGTTTTTCAAGCTGGGAAGGTTAGGATGCCTCACCCTTTCGGAGGTGAAGGAACAGATTCAGAAAGATTCCCGTCGGTACGCCAAGCGACAGATCACTTTTTTCAAGAGTCTTCCCGGCGTACAATGGAAGCATCCGGATTCGATCCGTAGCCTTGCGGATCTGGGTATATACCTGTAAGCTATGCCCATGCCGGCAAGCCTTCTGCCGTACCGACGGTTCATCCAGGAAGTGGATACCCTCTGCAACCGATTGGTTTCTATGCATCGTTCCCATCTATCCTGCCGCAAAGGATGCTCTGCCTGTTGCACCGATATCTCCGTTCTTGCCGTAGAAGCGTACGCGATCCTTCGAGGGATAGAGGCATCCCTTTCCCCTTACGGGGAAGGATTTGCAGAAGAAGAGGAAACTACGAGTGAGCACCCTCTTTCGGGGGCCTGTGTATTCCTCGACTCTGAGGGGGCGTGCAGGATCTACCCCCATAGACCCCTCATTTGCCGTACCCATGGGTTACCCCTTTTGTATCCCATCCTCGAATATGACGAGGAGGGAAGGGAACGGAAGGCCGACGAACCGCAATGGCAACTGTTCTACTGCGAGTTGAACTTTCAGGGGGTGAGGGATGAAGAGATGGAGCGGGTGTTTACCCCAGAAAACGTTCTGAACATGGAGGAGTGGAACCAACGGCTTGTACTGATCAACGAGTGGTTTCGAGGTTCTGCCGATGGATCCAGTTTCCTGAAAGCCGTGCGGGAGGGGAAATTCGGGAAGAGCGCCCAGAAGGAACTGTTCCAAACAGGGCGCATCCCCCTCTCCTCCCTTGGCTGGGTACTCCTGTAAGGCGCATGTAGAAGCTGTTACCTAAGTCCTAAATCGGTGAGGGATTAGATAAAAAGGTTCACCTGACTCTTGGAAGCTTCTGCCAGGTAGGTAGCCACCCCCCCAATTTCCACTCCCTCTATCAGTTCTTCTTTCTTCACTCCCATCACGTCCATCGACATCTGGCAGGCCACGAGTTTTACCCCTGCCTCGAGGGCACTCTGGATCATCGATTCCAGGCTATCTACCTGCTTCTGCTTCATGCGGAACCGCATCATCTTGGGACCCATTCCGGCGAAATTCATCTTGGACAGTCCCAGTGCTCTGCTGTTTTTCGGCAGCATGAAACCGAACATCCGTCCCATGAAATCCTTCGTAGTCTTTACTCGTTCCGGTTTCTTGATCACCGACAAACCCCAGAAAGTGAAGAACATGGTTACCTTTTTTCCTGCCGAAGCGGCTCCATTGGCGATGACGAAGCTGGCCAACGCCCGGTCCAGGTCGTTGGAGAACACGATCAGGGTGGCTGCCTCACCTGCGCCTTCAGGGGCTTTGGGAGAAGCTTTTAGGCCCTTTTCCACGATGGCCCGGACGATCCCTCCCTCTTCCGCAAGTCCGATCAGCTTGTTTCCTGTCATGGTACACCAGGCTTCCACATCCCGCCCAAATCCGGGGTCCGAGGCCAGAGCCAGCACGCGGTCTCCCACGGGCACGGATTCCATCGCAGTTTTCAGTTTCATGATGGGACCGGGGCACTGGAGTCCCGTGGCATCCAGTTTGGTAATCTTGACGGGGGAAGGCCCGGAAAGAGTTTTTTCCGGATGTCCCTGGTAGATGAGATCGTCCTTTCCGATGAAGTCGCCCTCGAAGATATCCTCGTTGGATTGCTTCTGAGTGGCGATCTGGAAGGTTTTATATCCTCCCGAGAGGTTGTAGATGTCGGTATACCCGTGCTCCCGAAGGATTCGCTCCGCCAGATAGGCTCGAAGCCCTGCGGCGCAGAACACCACGATGGTTCGGTCCCTGGGGATTTCGGCCATGCGTTCCCGCACCTCGTAGTGGGGGATATTCACGGCGCCTTCAATGGTGCCCAGGCTGTACTCCTCGGGGGTACGGACGTCCAGAAGGAAAAGGGTACTCAAATCTTTTTCCAAAAGCTCGTGCCACTGGATGTGCCGGCTCCGGCCTTGAAGGATGTTCTCTGCCACGAACCCTGCCATGTTCACGGGGTCCTTGGCCGAGGAGTAGGGAGGGGCATAGGCGTGTTCGATCTCGGTGAGTTCCTGCACGGTACCTCCGTGACGAAGCACGGTGGCGAACAGGTCGATCCGCTTGTCCACCCCTTCGTATCCCACGATCTGGGCTCCGTACAACTTTCCCGATTCGGGATGAAAGGTGATCTTGATACTGAGACCTTTCGCTCCCGGGTAGTACCCCGCATGGGAGGAAGAGTGGATATTGATGGCCTGGTAGGGAAGGCCTTCCGATTTGAGGGTTTTTTCTGCCAGGCCCGTGGAGGCGACGGTGAGGTCGAACACTTTGGCGATGGCCGTTCCAATGGCTCCTGGGTAGGTTTTCCGGTTCCCGAAGATGATGTTGTCCGCCGCAATCCTACCCTGTTTGTTCGCTGGCCCCGCCAGGTAGGTAAGGGCGGGTTTGCCCGTGATAGGGTTGGGGAACTCGATGGCATCCCCTACCGCATAAATATCGGGGTCCGATGTTTGGAGGTACTCGTTTACCTTGATCCCTCCGGTGGGGCCGATCTGGAGCCCTGCGGCTTTCGCGAGTCTGGTATCCGGCCGGACTCCAATGGAAAGAAGCACGAAATCCGTCTCGATTTTTCGCCCGCTCTTCAAGGTTACGGTGAGGTTTTCCGGTGTCCCCTCGAAAGAGGCTACCCCATCGTTGAGATAGAATTCCACCTGCTTCGTCTTCAGGTGTTGATGCACTTCCGCGGCGATTTCGTAATCCACCACGTTCATTACCTGCTGGGCCATTTCCACCAGGATCACCTGTAAACCCCGCTGGTGAAAGTTCTCCGCCATCTCTAGCCCGATGAATCCTGCCCCCACGATCACTGCCCGTCGGGGCTGTTTCGTGTCTATGAAGCGCTTGATGGCATCCGTATCTGCCACGCTTCGCAAGGTAAAGATCCTTTCGTCCTGTATCCCTGGAATGGGAGGTTTTACCGGTTCTGCACCGGGAGAAAGGACCAGCTTGTCGTAGGTTTCTTTATACTCTTTGCCTGTGGCAAGATCGGTGACGGACACTGTCTTCGACGCCCGGTCGATAGAGGTGACTTCCGATTGTACGCGGACCTGCACGTTGAAGTTCCTCTCGAAGGTTTCCTTCGTGACCACGAAGAGGTTGTTTCGATCCCGGATTACCTCTCCGATATAGTAGGGGAGTCCGCAGTTGGCGTAGGAAATGTACCCTCCCCGCTCGAAGAGGAGGATTTCCGCTTGCTCCGAGTTCCTCCGTAACCGTGCTGCCGTAGTGGCCCCACCTGCAACTCCGCCGACGATGACGACTTTCATGCAAAGCCTCCCAATGAATCTTCTTTTAACGATAAAAAGAGTATCATATCCTTGATGTATCAGTCAATGGGTATATAGATAATTTATTATATAACAAGAACAATGAAGGCAAGGTAGATTTATTCGAGGAGAATTTGTAAAATAAAAGTAAGGTGCGCAGAGATCGAATCCGTACAGTTCTTTCGATCCTTTTTCTTTTAGCCCTCCGGTTCCCTCTGGAAGGATTGCCCCAGAAGAAGGTTCTGATTCTCCATTCCTACAACATCGGCTACGTGTGGACAGACCTCATTGCCATGGGGATGCGTTCGGTGTTCCAGGAACACACCCGGGACATCGAGGTGTACGAGGAGTACTGCGACACCAAGCGCTACCCCCCGGATTTCGTGTTTCCCCATATCCGGCAACTGCTTCGTTCTAAGTACAAAGACAATCCGCCGGATGTGGTGGTCACCTCGGATGACAATGCCCTGGATTTCGCCCTGGGGCTGCGGAAAGAGATTTTTCCCCACGCTCCCATAGTATTTTGCGGAGTGAACTACTATCACCCCAATCGCCTCCATGGAGAAAGGAACGTTACCGGTATCGCCGAGAACTTCAACATTCCCCGTACCCTCGACCTGATGTTGACTTTGCATCCGAAGCTTTCCTACATTGCAGTGGTCTCCGACTCGACGGAGACGGGTCGGTACAACACTGCCCGGCTGATGCAGGTGATCCATCAGTACGAGAGCAAAGTAGAGTTTCGTTTTCTCCTGGAACGGACCAAGGAAGAGCTGGAAGAGGAACTGCGGAAACTTCCCCCCCAGGGAGCGGTGCTGAACCTCTCCTTCTGGAGGGATCGCTCGGGACGAGTCCTTACGTATCGGGAAAGCCTTTCCTTCCTGGCAGAGACCGCTCCCTGCCCCATCTACACCCTGTGGGACTTCATGGTGAACTACGGCACCGTGGGAGGGTACGTGGCGGATGGAAGAATGCAGGGGAAGCTGGCAGCGGAACTGGCCCTTAGGGTGCTTTCCGGGGAGCCTGCAGACTCGATCCCCGTTCTTACCGAAAGCCCCAACTCCTACTACTTCGACTATCCCGCCTTGGTGAGATGGGATATTCCTCTTTCGGCGTTGCCCGAGGGGAGCATCGTGATGAACCGGCCTAAGGAAAATTTCTTTCAATTCGTCCTGTACTTCTGGATTGCCATCCTGGTAGCCGGGGGGCTCGCCTTTCTATCGGTAGCCCTTTTCCTGCAACGTAAACAGTTGCAGAGGATGCTACAAGAACGGGAAGTGCTCATCAAGGAAATCCATCACCGGGTGAAGAACAACCTTCAGGTGGTTTCGAGCCTTTTGAACCTCCAGAAAGACACCATGTTCGACCCCCGGGATATGGCGTTCCTGGAAAACTGTAGAGCCCGGGTGCAGTCCATGGCATTGATCCATGAGAATCTCTACCAGTCTGCACACCTGGAAAGGATCCAAATTCAGCCTTACTGCCGGGAACTGTTTTCCCACCTGGAACAAGCCTACAATTTCCAGGGTAGGGGGATCCGCCTGGAAAGCGAGATAGAGGATTTTTCTCTAGGATTGAACGAGGCTATTCCCTTCGGAATCCTTCTGGTAGAACTTATCACCAATGCGGCAAAGCATGGGGTGCCCGGGGGAGGTTGTATCCATTTGCGGTTCGAAAGGATGAAAGGGGAAAAAAAAGCGGTCCTCGAGGTGAAAGATTCAGGGCCTGGCTTCCCTGAGGGGTTTAACCCGGAAGAGTCGGAATCCCTGGGACTTCAACTGGTGTACTCCCTCGTAGATCAATTGAATGGAGATATCCAATGGCGAAAGGAGCGGGGGCTAGCTGCTATCGTCCAGTTTCCCCTGCCGGAGTAGATACATGGAAAGGCTGTATTTCGATGCCAACGCTACCACCCCTGTGCACCCGGAGGTGTACGAGAAGATGGATCCCTACCTGCGGGAGGAGTTTGGGAACCCATCCAGCATCCATCACTGGGGACAGCGGGCACGGAATGCTCTGGAAGAAGCCCGGTTCCAGGTGGCGAACTTCCTGCGTTGTAGCCCCTCGGAGGTGGTATTCACCGGCTCGGGTACGGAGGCGAACAACCTGGCCATTCTGGGACTCGTCAGTCGGTTGGCAGAGCAGCGAGTGTCCTCTCTGAAAAATCTGGGAGGCCACTGTGTGGTTTCCGCCATCGAGCATAGCTCGGTGCTGGATCCCTTTCGCTGGCTCGAGGGATGGGGTATAGAAGTGACCTACATTCCCACCGATGCCAGCGGCAGGGTAGATCCCCAGCGGGTGATCGATTCCATTCGCGAGGAAACCTTTCTCGTGTCCCTCATGCTGGTGAATAACGAAACAGGGGTGGTGCAGCCGGTACAGGAGGTTGGAAGGGTAGTGAGGGAGCGCAGGATTCCCCTCCATGTGGATGCCATTCAGGGGGCGGGGAAGATTCCGGTGGTACCGCTGGAACTGGGGGCAGATCTCCTGACCCTGGCTCCCCACAAGACAGAGGGACCCAAGGGAGTGGGGGTTCTCTACGTCCGTAAGGGTTGTAAACTATCCCCCGTAATCCGGGGTGGGTCTCTGGATGGGGGACTCCGAGGAGGCACCCACAACGTGCCGGCCATCGTGGGCTGTGGAGCCGCTCTAGCGAGGTTGGACGAAGAGTACCTATTCCGGGTAACGGAGAAAGCCTCGTTGCGGGATCGCTTCGAAGGGGCTCTTCAGGATCGACTTTCGGTTGAAGTGAATGGGAAGGGTGCCGAACGAGTGTGGAACACATCCAACATCGCCTTTCCCGGTGTGGCTGCTGATGTGCTCCTCGTGCGACTGGATCAGGCAGGGATAGCCGCTTCCCGGGGATCTGCCTGCGCCTCTGGGTCAACCAAACCTTCCCATGTTCTTTTGGCCATGGGTCTGGAGCGTGATAGGGTAC
>Ga0272446_1007477_pt1 | contig 10850 bp, 8 predicted proteins | sample YNPCB0061_FD_194587 | JGI IMG/M metagenome (GOLD analysis project Ga0272446, IMG submission 194587) | Hot spring microbial mat communities from Yellowstone National Park, WY, United States - YNP-CB-006-1 | ecosystem: Environmental > Aquatic > Thermal springs > Hot (42-90C) > Sediment | place...
GACGGCTTTGAATGAGAGTTGGTACCTTCATGACCAACTCTACTATCACATTCTATGAGCGGAGTCCAGAAAAAAGTGACCCCAAAATTAGCCCTTCGCACCTGCGGAGGGGTGTGGAATGTAGGTCAGTGACGAGACCGACCCCAACAACCTGCATGACCTCAAGTCGGAGCTGGACGGCTACCAGGTTTACTCGCAGGCGCAAATCGACGATCTGGTGGGGCTCTATCTGAATAGCGCAGACCGTTCATGTTCACGATCAATGGTCATGACGGGGTGCGCCACCCCCGGGGATGAAAATGGGCCTGATGTTTACTGCCGACTGCCGACTGCCCACTGCCGACTGCCGACTGCCCACTGCCGACTGCCCACTGTCTACTGTCTACGTTCTAAGATGGCAAGCAACCCACCGGCCGGATGAGACTTCCCGATATTCCGGTGGGGTTGTGCTGCAGATCGGCAGCCGGACGGGGCATCGCGGATGAAACGGGCAGCCCGTCGGTGGGTGGATGGGGCTGGGCACGTCGCCTTCGAGGAGAATCCGCCTGCGGACTGCGGATGGATCGGGCTCCGGGGCTGCCGATAGAAGCGCCTCCGTATAGGGGTGCAGGGGGTGGTCGAACATCTCGTCTTTAGAACCCAATTCGACGAATCGGCCGAGATACATGACCGCCACCCGGTCGGCCACATGCTCGATGACGCCCAGATCGTGCGAGACGAAGACATAGGTGAGGTGAAATTCGCTCTGGAGCTGTTTCAACAGGTTGATGATCTGGGCCTGAATGGAGACATCGAGTGCGGAAACGGGTTCATCCGCCACCAGAAGCTCGGGATGGAGGGCCAGCGCCCGGGCGATCACGATCCGCTGCCGTTGTCCCCCGGAAAATTCATGGGGATAGCGCAGGGCATGCTCCGGTCGCAGTCCGACCACCTTCAGCAACCAAGCGGTTCGCTCGAGGCGCTCATGGCGATTGCCCATGCCGTGGATGACGAGCGGCTCTTCGAGAATGTCTCCGATCCGCTGCCTTGGGTCCAGGGCCGAATACGGATCCTGGTATACGATCTGGGCCTTTTTCCGAAACGCCAGAAGGGCCTTTCCTTTCAACCGGCCGATAGGCTGGCCGTCGAAAAAAACCTCTCCGCTGCTGGGTTCTTCGTGGCGAAGGATGAGTTTTGTCAAGGTGGATTTGCCGCATCCGCTCTCGCCCACCAGCCCGAAAACCTCCCCTCGCCGGATATCGAACGAAACATCCGTTACGGCATGCACCGCATGCCCGCCGGTTTTCAGAATCCCCCCTTGAAGCGTATATACCTTGCTCAATCGAACGGCCCGAAGCAGCGGTTCCGTCATGCGTCCGGCCCTCCTTTGGCGGCAAGCCAACACCGAACCCCATGCCCTGGCCTGATGTCCACCCACGGCGGCGGCTCTTTGCACGAATCGTGTGCCTGCGGACATCGCTCTTGAAAGGCGCACCCCGGCGGGACATGCGCCAGATCGGGTACCGTTCCCGGGATCGGCTCGAGGGCCGCTCCACGTTTTCCCTTGTGCGGAAGGGCGCGGAATAGACCGATGGTATAGGGATGCATCGGCGCTGTGAACAGCTCGGAAACTTCTGCGGTTTCGACGATCCGGCCCATGTACATCACGGCAGCCCTGCGGCAGGTTTCCGCAACCACCCCCAGATCGTGGGTGATGAGCAACACCGACATCCCGAACCGCTCCTGAAGCCTTCGGATCAACTCGAGAATTTGGGCCTGAATGGTGACATCGAGGGCCGTGGTCGGCTCATCCGCGATCATGATCCTGGGCCTGCAGCTAAGGGCCATGGCGATCATCACCCGCTGGCGCATGCCGCCGCTCATCTGGTGCGGATAGTCGGAGAGTCTTGCCCGGGGTTCGGGAATGCCGACGAGGCGCAGGAGCTCGGCGGCCTCGGTTCGTGCATCCGCGCCGGACATCCCCCGATGCCGTTTGAGGGCTTCCATCAATTGGAACCCGACACTCAGCACCGGGTTGAGCGAGGTCATGGGTTCCTGGAAAATCATGGCGATTTCCTTGCCACGGATGCGGCGCATGTCCGATTCCCTCAGGCCGGCGATGTCGATCCCGTCATAGAGAATCTGTCCACCGCTGATGTCTCCGCTTCCCTTTGGAAGCAGCTTCAGGATGGACAGGGCCGTGACACTCTTGCCACATCCGCTCTCACCCACCAGGCCGAAGGTCTCTCCTTCCTCGAGGCATAGGTTCAGCCGATCGACTGCCGTCAGCCATCCGCCGTCTTCGGTGCGAAACCGGACGGTGAGTTCCCGGATGTCGAGAATCGGTTTCATGACCCGTTTGTCCTACGGAATCCGGAGCGACGGGTCGAGGACATCCCGCAGTCCGTCTCCAAAGAGGTTGAATCCCAGAACGAGCAACAGAATCGCAGCTCCCGGGAATGCGGCCACATGGGGGGCGATCTGGATGTATTGTCTGCCTTCGCTCAGCATCGCCCCCCATTCGGGTTGCGGCGGCTGGGCTCCCAGGCCGAGAAATCCTAAGGCTGCGGCCTGGAGTACGGCTGTGCCCATGCCGAGCGTGACATATACGATGATGGGGGCCAGGGAATTGGGCAAAATATGACGTAGCAGAATTCGTGCATGGCTTCCGCCCAGATGTCCGACGGCCTGGACGAAGAGGCGCTCCCGCAGCGAGAGCACATTCGATCGGATGATGCGGGCGTAGTGGGGAATGTAGACGATGCCGACGGCAATCATCGTGTTGGTCAGGCTTGGGCCCAGGATGGCCGTGATGAAGATGGCCAGCAGAATGGCTGGAAACGCCAGCAGCATATCCATCAGGCGCATCAAGACGCTGTCGGCCCATCCGCCGAAGTATCCGGCCAGAAGTCCGATGAGAATGCCCGGAACCAGGGAAATCGAAACCGAGATGAGGCCGATGACGAGCGAAATGCGGGTACCGTGGACGACGCGGCTCAGAATGTCCCGCCCGAGACTGTCCGTTCCGAAGACATGGTCCGTCGACGGGGGCTTGAGCCGTTGCAGGGGGGCCGTTTTGATCGGATTTTGGGTGACCAGATGGGGGCCGAGAAGTGCCGTCAGAAGAATCACGACCAGAATGAGAAGCCCGGCCGCTGCGCTTCGGTTCCGGAGAAGCCGCCTGGGAAGCGCCATAGGATAGGATACGGGAAATCCTCCGATCGCCGGTTCAGCCATGGATGCGAACCCTCGGATCGAGCATGGCGACGATGAGATCGACCCCCAGGTTGATGAAGGCCATCATCCCGGCGAACATCAGGATGCACCCCTGAACGGCCGCATAGTCTCGGGCCATCAGGGAATCGACGACATACCGGCCCAGGCCGGGCCAGGAGAAAATGGTTTCGGTCAGCACAGCGCCTCCCAGCAGCAGGCCGAGGTTGAGCCCGATGACCGTAATGACGGGAAGGCAGGCGTTTCGAAGGGCATGCCGCAGGATGACGGTCGCCTCTCCCATGCCCTTGGCCCGCGCCGTCCGGATATAGTCCATGTGCATCACCTCGAGCATGCTCGATCGGGTGATGCGTGCGATGATGGCCATGGGGATGGTCGACAGGGTGAAGGCGGGCAGGAGGAGATGGTGGATGCCGTCTGCCAAAAGCGCACCGTTTCCGCTGAGAAGCGCATCCACGATCATCAGGCCGGTGACGACCGGCAAATCCTCTCCCATGCTCAGCCGACCCATCATGGGAAAGAGCGACATCCGGACGCTGAAGAGATAGATCAGCATCAGTCCCAGCCAGAAGATCGGCATGGATACTCCGATCAGGGCCAGGAACATCGCCGTGTAGTCCCAGAGGGATCGGTGTTTGACAGCGGAAATGACGCCTGCCGCAACCCCGAACACGGTGGCGATCAGCATGGCGGCTACGGCAAGCTCGACGGTGGCCGGTATTCGAATCCAAATTTCCTGAAAAATCGGTGCCCCGGTGCGAACCGATCGGCCGAAATCCCCCTGGAGAAGATTGGCCAGGTAAATGCCGTATTGTGCCGCATAGGACCGATGTAACCCCAGCTTTTCCCGAAGCTCGGCCAAGGCTTGGGGGCTTGCGTATTCTCCCAGGAGCAGTTGCGCGGGGTCTCCCGGGATCATGCGCAGCATCCAGAAGACGAGAACGGAGACCCCGAACATGACCAGCAAAAGCTGGCTCAGCCGATTGGCGACATATCGCAACTGCATGCCGTACCCTTCGTATACCTCTATTGCTCTTTCCAGACCATTTGGAAGGAATTGAGCCCGTTCGGCCTCAGCGGCACATCGTGCAGCTTCTTGTTGAAGCAGCGGACCATGGTGGAATGGGCCAGCGGCACCCAGGGGGCTTCGGCATGGAAGATTTCCTGCGCCTTCAGGTAGAACTTCGTGCGCTCGGCCTTGTCGAAGGTTTTCTGGGCCTTCAGACACAATTCCGTGAACTCGGCGTTTTTCCACAGGGAGACATTGGCTGCCCCAGGAGTCTTGGCCGTATCGGCCGAAAGCAGGCCATAGAGGAAATTGTCGGGGTCGGCGTTTCCACCGAGCCACCCGAACATGCACATGTCGTATTCCCCGTTGGAGACCTTGTTCAGATAGGTTCCCCATTCCTGGCGGACGATCCGGGTCTTGATGCCGACCTCGGCCAGATAGGCTTGGATCAGTTCGGCCGTTTTCACGGGTTCCGGCATGTAGGCGCGAGACACCGGCATGGCCCAGAGCTCGAGCTCGGTGTCTGCGGGAAACTTCGCCTCGGCAAGGAGCTGTTTCGCTTTCTCCGGGCTGTATTCATAGGGCGGGATCTTGTCGTTGTATCCCCAGATCGACGGGGGAAAGGGGTTCTTGGCCGGGATGGCCAGTCCCTGGAAAATGGTCTTGATCAAGGTGTCCTTGTCGATGGCGTGGCTGATGGCCTGCCGAACACGCGGGTCTTTCAGAGCCGGCTTTTCCGTGTTCAGGGCGATATAGCCGACGTTGACGGAGGGCCGTTCGATGACGGAAAGCTGGGGGTTCTTCTTGACCAAGGCGATCGAATCCGGATCGAGGTCGTCGGCGATGTCGATCGTTCCGGACTGCAAGGCCATGAGCCGGGCCGATGGCTCGGGAATGGATTTCAGCACGATTTTTTGAAGTTTCGGCTTTCCGCCCCAATAGGCATCGTTTCGCTCGAGAACGATCTGGTCGTCTTTGACCCAACTGACGAATTTGAAAGGACCGGTTCCGACGGGATGAAGCCCGATCTGGTCCTTGTACTCGGCCATGGCCTTGGGAGAGAGGATCGGGCAGAGCCACAGGGCGAGGTTGTTCAACAGCGGGGCATAGGGTTTTTTGGTGATGAGGGCGATCTTGTAATCGTCGATGATCTTGATTTCGGACACCTGATCGAGAGACAGACTCAGGTATTTCCATTTGCCGTAATTGTAGAACGGGTGGTTCTTGTCGAGGATCCGAGCGAGGGAATCATAGACGGCCTGTGCGTTGAAGGGCGTCCCGTCATGGAAGAACACCCCCTTGCGCAGCTGGAATGTCCACGTGAGGCCATCCGGAGAAACCGTCCAGGACTCGGCCAGCTGGGGTTCGACATCCATCGAATCCTTTCCGAAGATGACGAGGTTTTCCAACACCTGAATGCCTGCCTTGATGGATTCGCCGTCCGTGGCCTGGGCGAGGTCCAGGGTGACCGAATCGCCCCCGCGTCCCCAGACGAGTGTGCCGCCTTCCCCGGCGGCCTGAGCGCCGGGGACCGTCCAGGTCCATACCCCAAGCATCAACAATGTCCCCCAAAGAATGACCCTTTTCATGACAGCACCTCCTTCTTGAACTTGTCGTGGAAGAATGTCGGCGCACCGAATACCCATGGAAATCCCCCTCGAATGGAAGCGAATCCGGTTTCGGAGCGTTGCCGAAGCTACCGGTCCTATACCATTTGATGCCGCCAAGGACAAGGGGAACCAGAGTTCCAGTAGAGCATTTTTTCCGGTCTGATCCACTTTTTTCTTGACGCCGATCGCACAGGTCTTTTAAAATACGCCGACAATGTTTGGATGAACCAGCCGATTCAAAGTCCCTTTCCGACAGGGGCTTTTCTTTTTTGGGCCTCGCTGTTCCTCTGATCCGGCAAGCGGTTTTCCTCTTCATTTCAATCGGAGAAAATTCAAACAACAGGATATATCGGGCGGACTTGCCACACCGCCTCGGGCTGGACGATCGGCACTTCAAGGATGGATACGATGGAAAAACGAATCGACAACGTACGAAACATCGGCATCAGCGCACACATCGATTCCGGAAAGACGACGCTGACCGAACGCATTCTGTATTACACGAACCGGATTCACGCCATTCACGACGTGAAAGGCAAGGACGGTGTCGGCGCCACGATGGATTCCATGGAGCTGGAGCGGGAGCGGGGGATCACCATCGCGTCCGCTGCCACCTATTGCGAATGGGAAGGGCACCAGATCAACATCATCGATACACCGGGACATGTGGACTTCACGATCGAGGTGGAGCGTTCCTTGCGGGTGCTCGACGGCGCCATCCTGGTGCTGTGTGCCGTGGGCGGGGTGCAGTCCCAGTCGATCACGGTGGATCAGCAGATGAAGCGCTACAACGTGCCCTGCATCGCGTTCATCAACAAATGCGACCGAAGTGGAGCCAATCCGAAGCGCGTCATGCAGCAGCTTCAGGAAAAGCTGGGCCACAACGCCGTGGCCCTGCAGCTTCCGATCGGGATCGAAGGTGATTTCGAAGGGGTGATCGATCTCCTTCACATGGAAGCGCTCACCTTCGATGGCCAGAATGGGGAATTCGTCCAGAGGGGGCCCATCCCCCAGGCGCTTCAACCCGAGGCCGCCCAGGCCCGGGAAGAGCTCTTGGATGCCGTTTCGGCCTTTTCCGATGAGCTCACCGAAGCCATTCTCGAAGAGCGGGACATTCCGGTGCCGATGATCCTCGAGGCGATCCGCAAAGGGACCTTGCAGCGAAAACTCACCCCCGTTCTGATGGGATCGGCCTACCGCAACAAGGGGGTTCAGCCGCTTCTCGATGCCGTCGTGCATTACCTGCCTTGTCCATCGGATGTGGAGAATACGGCCCTCGACATGGAAAACGAGGAGGCGCCCGTTCGGCTCGTTCCCGATGCCGACCTTCCCGTTGCGGCCCTCGCCTTCAAGCTCGAAGACGGACAATACGGGCAGCTCACCTACATCCGGGTCTATCAGGGCATGATCGCCAAGGGATCGACCATCGTCAACGCCAGAACCGGAAAGAAGGTGAAGGTGGGGCGGGTGGTGCGGATGCACGCCAGCCAGATGGAAGACATCGAGGCCATACCGGCCGGTTACATCGGTGCCTTGTTCGGCATCGAATGCGCATCGGGGGATACCTTCGTCTCTCCGGGTTCCCGGCTCACGATGACTTCCATGTTCGTACCCAAGCCGGTCATCTCCCTGTCGATCGTTCCGAAGGACAACAAGAGCCAGATCAACATGTCCAAGGCCTTGAACCGGTTCACCAAGGAAGACCCCACCTTCAAGGCCCACTACAACGAAGAGACGAACGAAACCATCATCGAAGGCATGGGCGAGCTGCATCTCGACGTCTATGTGGAGCGCATGCGCCGTGAATACAACGCCGAGGTGACCACAGGCATTCCGCAGGTGGCCTACCGCGAGACGATCACCCAGACGGCCGAGTTCAACTACACCCACAAGAAGCAGACGGGCGGCGCCGGGCAGTTCGGTCGGATCGCCGGATATCTCGAGCCCTGCGAGGAAGACTTCGTCTTCGACAACCAGATTACCGGAGGGGCCATTCCCACCCAGTTCATTCCCTCTTGCGAGAAGGGATTCCGGCAGTGCCTGGCCAAGGGGCCGCTCATGGGATTTCCGGTGACAGGCGTCAAGGTTGTGATTACGGACGGTGCCAGCCATGCTGTGGACTCCTCCGACATGGCCTTTCAGGCGGCGGCCCGCGGGGCCTTTCAGGAAGGGTACCGCAAGGCCAAGCCCGTCATTCACGAGCCGATCATGAAGGTGGCCGTCGAAACCCCCACCGAATTTCAGGGGGCCGTGATGGGGCTGTTGAACCAGCGGCGGGGCATGATCGTGGGCGCCCAGGACGAAGGCCAGTTCTGCGTCATCGAAAGCCATGTGCCGCTGGCGGAAATGTTCGGGTTTTCGACGGTCCTGCGCTCCGCCACCCAGGGCAAGGCCCAGTTTACGATGGAATTTTTGACCTACAAACAGATTCCGCAATCCGTGGCCGATCAGCTGGCGAAAAAGGCTGCGGAAACGAAGAAACATGCTGCATAGGATCGAAGAAAGAACCTGGTCCCGAAGACCGGAGGAGGCATCCCCCGCTCGTGGGCCTGCCCGCGTGTTGAACCTGAAAGAAAGGAGCCGTTTCATGCTGATTGCGGACGCCATTCAGAAAAGCCCGATCCGTCACCTGGGAACCGACCCCAAAACGATGCTGCAACCGGGCCGCTTCGGCGCGGTGGTTGCGGAACCCGGCATGGGAAAGACGTCCCTGCTCGTGCAGCTGGGCCTGTATGCCCTGCTGAACGGAAACCCCGTCCTGCACATCAGCCTGAACGATCCCGTTCACAAGGTGAGCCTGTGGTACAAGGAGCTGTTCCGTCACTTCGTCCGCAAGTATGCCGTCGAAGTTGCGGCCGATGTCTGGGAGGCCGTTCAGTGCAGGCGGTTCATCATGACGTTTCAGGTGGAAGGCTTCAGCGTTCCCAAGCTGCAGGAGCGGCTTACCGATATCACCGAGCAGGGAATCTTCACGCCGAGCATTCTGATGATCGACGGGCTTCGCTTCGATGAAGGCATTGCGGAAACCCTCGAGGCCATGGGCGCGCTGTGCGAGGCGATGCAGTGGAGCGCATGGTTCACGGCAGCAGGTACACCGGAGGCCAAAGCGGTTCTGAAGAACGATCCCTTCGATGTGGTGCTCGGGCTGCGGATGGAAGAAAAGACGGTGCGGATTTCGGTGGAAAAGGGCGGCGGCGCTCCTGCGGATCTATGCCTCGATACGGATACGATGCTGATTCAACCGTTCGTGGGGGAAGTAAGGTCGTGAGGGTCGCCGGGGGGGCCGTCGCCAGCGCCACCCCCGGGACACGAAAGCATCACGGCGTCCAGGGGATCGGGACCTGTGTCGCGCAAAAAGGCCCCGACCCCTTCCCGCCGAAAGAAAGCCGGATCGCCGGGGGGCTGTCCAAAAGCCCGATGCGCCCGCCTCCCGGGAATCCCTACACGATGGCATCCTGAATCCGGGTATCGAACACCCGCTTGCTCTTGCGCTCCGAGCGCGGCAGGCTTCCGTAGGGAACCACTTCCGCCACAGGCGTGACCAGCACCTTCCGCTTCACCTGATAAACCAATTCCTTTGCCAGCCGATCGTTCGCTTCTGCATCGACGCCTTCGGCCCGCTCGACGATGATCTTCATCACCCCCCGATCCGCTTCATCCTGATAGAGATGAATCTGGTATTCCGACCCGAAGCCAGGGATACCCGAAATGATCTGGTCGATGGTCGATGGGTAGATGTTGACGGCTCGGAATTTGAACATGTCGTCTGTGCGGCCCTTGATGCGGGAATGCCTCGGCAGGATGGTGCCGCAGGTGCATGGGCCGGGAATGATCCGGGTGATGTCCCGGGTGCGGTACCGGATGAGCGGCACGGCTTCCTTGCACAGGGTGGTGACGATCATCTCCCCCCATTCGCCGTCCGGAAGCGGCTCGAGTGTGTTCGGATCGACGATTTCCAGGATGTAGTAGTCCGCCCAGTAATGGATGCAGTCGTGATCGGGGCATTCGATGCCTGTGCCCGGTCCATAAAGCTCCGTCATGCCGGGAATGTCGAAAAGCTCCACATTGCCGAGCTGTTCGGAGATTTTCTTGCGCATCGACACCGATGCCCGTTCCGATCCGTAGATCACCTTCTTGAGAGCGATGCGATCGACAATCCCGCGCTTTCGCACTTCATCGGCCATCAACAGCCCCATCGATGCCGTGCAGCACAGCACCGTGGATCGGCAATCCACCAGGAACTGGCATTGCATGTCCACGTTGCCGGGGCCGACCGGAAGCGCCATGGCGCCGAGCTTTTCGCATCCCGCCTGAAAACCGACCCCTGCCGTCCACACCCCATAGCCGACGGCGATCTGTACCCGATCCTCCGCAGTGACCCCCGCCATTTCGTAGGCTCTGGCGAAAAAATGGGTCCAGTCCTCGACATCTTTCTGTGTATAGCAGATGTTTTTGCGTTTTCCGGTCGTGCCGCTCGAAGAATGCATCCGTACGATCCGCTCGAAGGGCACACAGACCAGGGGGAAAGGGTAGCCGTCGCGGATATCGTCTGCCGTCGTAAAGGGCAGCCGCCTGAGGTCTTCGAGGCATTGGATGTCTTCGGGCCGAACGCCGGCAGCATCGAGCTTTCGTCTGTAGTCGGCATTGTTGTGGTAGGCATGGGAAACCGTCCAGCGAAGCCCTTCCAGCTGGTGGTCGGCCAGTTCTTCGCGGGTCTGAAAACGGGGCATGAAACGGGTCGTGTATTTCGGTTGCATCGGATCGTCCAGCCTAATGGGGTTGTCGGTTCAAGATGGGCTTCTGGAAGCGCCGTGAAAAGGGGCGGTTTCAACCAGGATAGATCCGGCGATTCGGAGAAAATCCGATTCGACCAGGCGATAGACCGTCCAGCCGTCCACCGGGTGGGCGCCCATGGCCCGATAGAAGTCGATGGCGCTCTGGTTCCAGTCGAGAACACTCCATTCGATGCGGCCGCAATCGCGTTCAAGGGCGAGTGCGGCGATTTTCTGAAAGAACGC
>Ga0272446_1007478_pt1 | contig 10850 bp, 11 predicted proteins | sample YNPCB0061_FD_194587 | JGI IMG/M metagenome (GOLD analysis project Ga0272446, IMG submission 194587) | Hot spring microbial mat communities from Yellowstone National Park, WY, United States - YNP-CB-006-1 | ecosystem: Environmental > Aquatic > Thermal springs > Hot (42-90C) > Sediment | place...
CCTGGCTTTGTCGCTCCTCCTTGCAGGGAACGACCCTGCGGCGTCGTCGCTTCGCGCCAGACACCCGCCTGGTCCGGCCTTCGGACGCGTTCAACTGAGGTTTTTAGGTTGAACCCAGATTGCCCATTAGGGAAACGCTGATTTATTGCCCCCTCCACCCGAGGGGGAGGAAGGGTGACCATTCGGACAAGCGCGGTAAACCCTTTGTGGTATAGATGCGCGAGCTTGCCATCCATGTCGCATGTGCCATGTCCTGCCCCCCTCACGCCACCCTGCATGACTTCCACACCCGCAACCTGCTGCTGGATGCCGGCAGCCCGGCGGAGATGCGGCTTAGATTGCTGGATTACTTCGAGAAGACCTACGACCTGTTCGAACGCCTGTTCGACAGCTTCGCCAGCGACGCCACTTTCTACGTGCAGCCGGAACCCCTGCGCCATCCCCACATCTTCTACTTCGGCCACACCTCCACCTTCTACATCAACAAGCTGAACGTGGCGAAGCTCATCGACTTCCGCATCAACCCGGCATTCGAGTCCCTGTTCGCCATCGGCGTGGACGAGATGAGCTGGGACGACCTCAACTCAAGCCATTACGACTGGCCGTCCGTGAACCAGGTACGGGCCTACCGGCAGCAGGCGAAAGAGGTGGTGAAGGAGGTGATCCGTACCGCGCCCCTCACCCTGCCCATCCGCTGGGAAGATCCCCTGTGGGCGGTACTCATGGGCATCGAGCACGAGCGCATCCACCTGGAGACCTCGTCGGTCCTCATCCGCCAGACGGACTTGAAGCACCTGAAGCACGCCCCCTTCTGGAGCCTGTGCCCCAACAGCGGCGAAGCGCCGCCCAACAGCCTGCTTCCCGTGCCCGGCGGCCAGGTGATCCTGGGCAAGACCCGGGACCACAACCAGTACGGCTGGGACAACGAATACGGCCACCACATGGCGGACGTGGAGCCCTTCAAGGCCAGCCGCTACCTGGTGAGCAACGGCGAATTCCTGGAGTTCATGGAGGCAGGGGGCTACCGGGAGCCCAAATGGTGGAACAAGGAGGGGCAGGCCTGGTTGGCCTACAAAAAACCGGAACATCCGGTGTTCTGGGTGCGGCACAGCGGCCACAACGGGGATGTGGAGTGGCGCTACCGCGCCCTGCTCAAGGAAATTCCCATGCCCTGGGACTGGCCCGTGGACGTGAACTGGCTGGAGGCCAAGGCCTTCTGCAACTGGAAGGCCGCCGTCACGGGCAAGCCCATCCGCCTGCCCACGGAGGACGAGTGGTACTGCCTGCTGAACCACAGCGGCATCCCGGACGAGCCTTACTGGGGCGAGGCGGGCCAGGCTCCCGGCAACATCAACCTGGAGCACTGGGCCTCCAGCTGCCCTGTGGATCATTTCGAGTTCCGGGACGGCTTCTGCGACGTGGTGGGCAACGTCTGGCAGTGGACCGAGACCCCCATCGACGCCTTCCCGGGCTTCCAGGTCCACCCCTGGTACGACGACTTCTCCACCCCCACCTTCGACAACAAGCACAATCTCATCAAGGGGGGCAGCTGGATATCCACCGGCAACGAGGCCAACCGCCATTCCCGCTACGCCTTCCGCCGTCATTTCTTCCAGCATGCCGGCTTCCGCTACGTGGAAGCCGGCCCCAGCCCCTATCACGCCCTGGTGGAGCAATCCCACGCCAACGTGTACGAGACCGACGCCCTCCTGGCCCAGTATTGCGAATTCCACTACGGCGCCGAGTACCTGGGCGTGGCCAACTACCCCAAGGCCTGCGTCGAGCTGTGCCTGGAGGCCATGCGAGACAAGCCCAAGGGCCGCGCCCTGGACATGGGCTGCGCCACGGGTCGCGCCAGCTTCGAGCTGGCCCGGGCCTTCGGCCACGTGGACGGCGTGGACTTCACCGCCCGCTTCATCCGCCTGGCCCTGTCCCTGAAGGAGACAGGCCAGGTCAGCTACGCGCTGACCACGGAAGGGGATCTCACCGAGCAGCGCACCGTACGCCTCAAGGATTTGGGCCTGGCGGACGTGGTCCACAAGGTGGATTTCTGGCAGGGGGACGCCTGCAACCTGAAACCCCTCTTCACCGGCTACGACCTCATCTTCGCCGGCAACCTCATCGACCGGCTCTACAGCCCCCGCCGCTTCCTGGAATCGGTGCGCGGGCGCCTCAACCCCGGCGGCCTGCTGGTACTGACCTCGCCTTACACCTGGCTGCCGGAGTTCACCGCGAAGGAGGAATGGCTGGGGGGATACCTGCGCCACGGCCAGCCCATCACCACCCTGGGGGGCCTTCACGAAGTGCTGGATGCCCATTTCCGCTTGGTGGGTGAGCCCCACCAGATTCCCTTCGTGATCCGGGAGACGGCGCGCAAGTTCCAGCACACCCTGGCGGAGATGACCGTGTGGGAGAAGCGGTGATGACTGGGCAACCTTGACCTTCGATTTCGACACCCCCCTCTCCCGCCTGGACAGCCACAGCGTCAAGTACGGTCTGCGGCGGGTGAAGTTCGGACGCAAGGACGTGATGCCCCTGTGGGTGGCGGACATGGACTTCGCCGCCCCGCCCTGCGTGCAGGCAGCTCTGGCGAAACGGGTGGCCCACCCCATCTACGGCTACACCCTGGCGGACGCCGGCGTGTTCGAGGCCATCATGGACTGGCAATGGCACCGCCACGCTTGGCGGGTGGAGAAGGAATGGATCATCCTTCTGCCCGGCGTAGTGCCCGGCCTGGATATCGGTGTGCAGGCCCTCACACAGCCTGGTGAAGCCGTGGTAGTACAGCCCCCGGTCTACAACCCCCTCTGCGAGAGCGCGGAACGCAATGGCCGACGGTTGATCCGCAACCCCCTGCGCTGGACGGAGGGCCGCCACGAAATGGACTTCGACCAGCTCGACGCGGCCATCACCCCGGACACCCGCCTGTTTCACCTGTGCAGCCCCCACAACCCCGGCGGCCGGGTCTGGCGGCGCGAAGAACTGGAGCGCCTGGGCGCCATCTGCGCCCGCCATGACCTCATCATCATCAGCGACGAGATCCACGCCGATCTGGTCTTCCCCGGCAGCAGGCACCTGCCTATGGCCAGCCTTTCGCCGGACCTGGCGGCCCGCACCATCACCCTCAACTCCCCCGGCAAGACCTTCAATACCGCCGGCCTGCACACCGCCTACGCCATCATTCCGGACCCACTGCTGCGGGCCCGCTTCATCGAAGGGGTGCACCGGCTGCATCTGGAAGGCCCCAACCTGTTCGGACTCACCGCCCTCAAAGCTGCTTATCAGGAGGGCAAGCCCTGGCTGACGGCCCTGCTGGCTTACCTGAAGGGGAATATGGACCTGGCCTGCGATCACATCGCCCGGCGCCTGCCCCGGGTGCGCAGCACCGCCCCCGAGTCCACCTTCCTGTTGTGGCTGGACTGTCGCGGCCTCCTCCTGGACGATGCCGCCCTGCGCCAGCGCCTGATCGACGCCGGCCTGGGGCTATCCCCCGGCACCCAGTTCGGACCCGAGGGCAGCGGTTTCATGCGCATGAACGTGGCGCTGCCGCGCGCCCAACTGACCGAGGCCCTGGATCGGCTGGCGCTGGCCCTGTCCTGATCGGTACTATCGGCCTGTCGAACCCATCCCACGGAGCCCACGTTGTCCGGTCCACACATCGTCGAAATCCGCGACCTGCACTTCTCCTACGAGGGCCGCAAGATCCTCGACGGCATCAACCTCACCATTCCCCAGGGCAAGAAGGTGGCCGTGCTGGGAGCCAGCGGCTGTGGCAAGTCCACGCTGCTCAAGCTCATCATGGGCCAGCTGCGGCCCGAGCGGGGCCAGGTGAAGGTATGCGGGGAAGACGTGCACGCCCTGGACAACGACGGGCTGTACCGCCTGCGCCGCAAGATGGGGGTGATGTTCCAGGTGAGCGGCCTGTTCAGCGACCTGACCACCTTCGAGAACATCGCCTTTCCCATGCGGGAGCACACCGACCTGCCGGAGGAGATGATCCGGGACCTGGTGTTGATGAAGCTCCACGCCGTGGGCCTGCGGGGCGCCCGGAAGCTGATGCCCAAGGAGCTGTCCGGCGGCATGGAGCGGCGCGTGGCCCTGGCCCGGGCCATCGCCCTGGACCCCCTGCTCATCATGTACGACGAGCCCTTCGCCGGACTGGATCCCATCTCGCTGAACGTCATCGCCAAGCTGCTGTGCCGCCTGAACGACGACCTGGGCACCACGTCCATCGTGGTGACCTATGACGTGTCCGAATCCCTCAAGGTGGTGGACTACGTGTACTTCCTGTCGGACGGCAGAATCGTGGCGGAGGGCCCCACCCAGGACATCATCGCCTCCAGCGACCCCTTCGTGCACCAGTTCCTGCATGCCGAGCCGGACGGCCCGGTGCACTTCCACTACCCGGCCAAGCCCCTGGAGACGGACCTGGGCGTCAAGGCACGCCATACCGCCTAGGAGCCTGGCGAACCTGAGTCCGTATCCGCGCCGCGCACGATTACCGCCAGCTGACGCAGGGCCGGCTCATCCAGGCCGTGCTTGTCCAGGAAGGGGCCGAAGCTGCATAGCGCCGGTGAGCCAGCCGTAGGTTTCCACGCCGCCCTGGTAGACGTAGGGCAGCACGGCGTAGGCACCGCCGAAGGTGACCCGTTCCCCGGCCGCCGTCACCACATGGGAAAAGGCCGCGCCCTGATCCGCTTCCGGTTCCCGGGCCAAAATTTTCGCCCTACTCGCCCTCTTTGTAGGAAAAGCGCACGTGGCCGTAACGGATGGCCAGCACCGCCAGGGTCAGCAGCAGGATGGCGCCGGCGATGCCCAGGATGTGCCACAGGTCCAGGTTCTTCATGTCCAGCACCAGGTAGCGGGCCAGGGCCACGATGGCGATGTAAATGGGAAAGCGCACGGGCAGTTTGCCGGACTGAAAATACAGGCTCACCATGGCCAGGATTTCCAGGTAGAGAAACAGCAGCAGCAGGTCCGCCAGGGTCACGGCCCGGGCCGCCAGCATCACGTTGACTTCACCCATGCCCGCGATGACTGTGGCGAGGGTGATGACCGTCAAACCCACAAATTCAATGAATCCCAGAAGCGTTTGGGCGTGATGGGTAAAGATGTTCTGGCGCATCGATCGTCCTCTCTCCTCGCGGCGGGTCTTATGGGGCCGCCGTCGTTATACTGGGTCCCAGTCGATACGAAAAGGCCGCGACATGGAAATCACCGTCTACCGCGACCAGGCCCTCCACCGGGAGGCCCGCAAACTGCCCGCGGACACCTACAACCTGGCCCGTACCCTCCAGGCTCGCCGCCCCAACGGCGTGGTCTTCGTGCCCATCCGTTCCATGCAGGTGCTGGCCATCCTGGACCGGGACGAGTTCATCTTCCTGGACAGCCAGTACAAGACCTGGGCCATGTTGGCCTGGCAGTGCTTCCGTTCCGACGAGCGCACGACTCTGGACGATCCGGTGAGCTACGAGCTGGCCTGCTACGAGGACAGCGGACTGGAGGCCATGAAGCGCCTGCCCAGGGAATTCCATCTCGCCCTGGTGGCCCTGGCCGCCAAGGACCACGTGGACGGACCGGCCCGGGTGCTCAAATTCGAGGCCCGGCGTCCGCCGAACGTCTAGCCCGCCTGAGCCTCACCCCGATACAGCAGCTTCAGGCCCAGGGGCGACAGCAGGGTGGTGAAGGCCACCACCAGCAACATGCCGGCGTAAATCTCGTTGTTGAAGATGCCCGAAGCGCGGCCCAGCTCGGCGAAGATCAGGCCCACCTCGCCCCGGGGCACCATGGCCACGCCGATGCGCCAGCGGGTGGCCCAGTCCTCCCGCAGAAGCAGGGCCCCGACCACCTTGCCCAGGATGGCGATGGCCAGCATGCCCAGGGAGAACTGCCAGATGAAGGCGGAGGTCCAGTCGATCTCCCTCATGTTCAGGGAAAGGCCCACGCTGACGAAGAAGATGGGCGTGAACAGGTGCACGATGGGCCGCATCTGGGCCTCGATCTCGTGGGCGAATCTGGGGTCCGTCTTCAGGGCGATACCGAAGGGCAGGAAGAAGAAGCGGGACAGGGCCAGGCCGGCGGCGAAGCCTCCCAGCAGAGCCGGCACGCCCATGGCGTGGGCCAGCCAGGCAAAGAACAGCACCAGAGAGACGATGGTGGTAGGAATCAGACCAGGGATTTCACTGGCGTGGTGGGCCCGGTGGATGGCCAGGGAGATGAGCTTGGCCATGCTGGGGGCGATGAGGAAGAACACCAGCACGAACAGCATGATCTTGCCGGCATTGCCCACGTTCACGCCGCCGCTCAGGGAAAACTCGTACAGCAGGGCCAACAGCACCACCCCCATGATGTCATCCAGCACCGCCGCCCCCAGCACTACCTGTCCTTCCAGGCTGTTGTGGCGTTTCAGATCGGTGAGGGCGCGAATGGTGATGCCAATGCTGGTGGCGGTGAGGGTACCGCCCACGAAAAGCGACACCAGCAGCTCCAGGCCAAAGCCCCAGAAGGAAAGGGCGAAGCCCAACAGAAAGGGCAGGAGAAATCCAGCCACGGCCACGAATACGGAGCGCCCACCGCTCTTCAGCAGCTTGCCCACATCGGTTTCCAGGCCCACCTCGAACAGCAGCAGGATGATGCCGATCTCCGCCAACAGCTTGATCACATCATCCACCGCCAGCCAGCCCAGCAGGCTGGGCCCCACCACCACCCCCGCCAGCAGTTCCCCCAGCACCGCCGGCGCCCCCAAGCGCACCGCCAGCTCGCCGAACAGCCGGGCGGCCAGCAGGATGATCATCAGATGGAGAAAGAAGGTGTGGGCTTCCATGGCTTGGTCTGATCCGGCGGGGCGGGGTCTTTTCCGACAGGCACTCGTGGCAGCTCCCCCCTGTCGGCGGGGGGAGCACACGTCAGTTTAGTGAGCGTTCTCCGCCTCGTCGGCGTGGCCCTTCTTCCCGGAGGCCACCCGATCCATGACCGCGAACAACACCCCGGAGACGACGAAGGTCATGTGGATGCCTACCTTCCAGCCCAACTGTTCGTTGGTCAGGGTTTCCACGTGCATGAAGGCCTTGAGCAACTCGATACCCGAGATGGCGACGATGGATCCGATGAGCTTCATCTTCAGTTCGGCGAAGCCCACGTGGCCCATCCAGCCGGGCCAGTCCTCGTGGTCGGCGGCGTCGAAGCGGGAGACGAAGTTCTCGTAACCGGCAAAGACGATGATGATGAGCAGGTTGGCCACCATCACCACGTCCACCAGGGACAGCACGCCGATGATCACGTCCCCGCCCTGGTCAGTGAACAACACGGACAAGAAGTGGATAAATTCCTTGGCGAACTTCACCACCAGCAGGGCCAGAGCCAGGACCAGGCCAATATAGAACGGCACCAGCAGCCAGCGGCTGGCGAACAGAGCTCGCTCCAGACCGGATTCCACGTGTTTCATGATTTGACCTCTCGGTTACGGGTGGCCGCCAGGCTGGCCGCCACCGAGGCCGTAAGGATAACAGCCACGACGCCCAGGGCCAGGCCGATGGGCACCTTGTAGAAATCGACGATGAGCATTTTCACGCCCACGAACACCAGCACCAGGGCCAGGCCGTACTTCAGCAGGTGGAAGCGGCCGTTCAGATCCGCCAGCAGGAAGTACAGGGAGCGCAGGCCCATGATGGCGAAGATGTTGGAGGTAAAGACGATGAAGGGGTCCGTGGTGATGGCGAAGATGGCGGGGATGCTGTCCACGGCGAAGACCACGTCCGAGGTCTCGATGAGCATGAGCACCAGGAACAGGGGCGTGAACCAGCGCGCGCCGTCCTTCAGCACCGTGAACCGCTCGCCGTGGTACTCGTGGGTGATGCGCAGGTGGCCGCGCAGCCATTTCAACACCGGATTCTTGTTCAGGTCCGCCTCCTTGTCGGCAAAGATCAGCATCTTGAAGCCGGTGATCACCAGGAAGGCGCCGAACAGGTACAGCACCCAGTGGAACTGCTGCACCAGCCAGGCCCCCGCCAGGATCATGGTGGCGCGCATGACGATGGCCCCCAGCACGCCATAGATCAGCACCCGGCGCTGGTACTCCGCCGGCACGGCGAAGAAGCTGAAGATCATGATGAACACGAAGATGTTGTCCACCGACAGGGACAGCTCGATGACGTATCCGGTGAGGAATTCCAGGGCCTTGGCGTTGGCCACCGCCCGGCCCGCCGTGCCATCCAGCCACCCCCACAGCAGGCCGGCGAAGGACAGCGACAGGGTGACCCAAACCCCGGTCCAGCCCAGTGCCTCCCGGGCCGACACCTTGTGGGCTGTCTTGCCCCCCAGCACGAACAAGTCCAGGGCCAGCATGGCCAGAACGAAGGCAATGAAGCCGGCCCAGAAGGCCGGCGTGACCACGCTGGCGAGTTCCATTCAGCGGCGCACGCCCTGCTCGGCCGCCTCCAGGGCGGCGATGCGCTCCTCGATGGGCGGATGGGTCATGAACAACCGCTTGAGACCGCCGCCGACTCCACCGGCGATGCCGAAGGCCGCCATCTTGTCCGGCAGGGGGGCGGGGTGCAGGCTGCCCAGCCGCTTCAGGGCGTTGATCATGTTGCGGCGCCCGGCCAGGGAGGCCCCGCCGGCATCGGCGCGGAATTCCCGCTGGCGGGAGAACCACATGACGATGATGGACGCCAGGATGCCCAGCACCAGTTCGGCGATGATCATGGTGACGAAAAACGCCGGCCCCTGGCCCCGCTCCGTCTTGAACACCACCTTGTCCACCAGGTGGCCGATGACCCGGGACAGGAACATGACGAAGGTATTCACCACCCCCTGGATGAGGGCCATGGTCACCATGTCGCCGTTGGCGGCGTGGCTCACCTCGTGGCCCAGCACCGCCTCCGCCTCTTCCCGGGTCATGCTGCGCAGCAGGCCGGTGGACACGGCCACCAGGGCGCCGTTCTTGCTCATGCCGGTGGCGAAGGCGTTCACCTCGGGGGAGTCGTAGATGGCCACCTCCGGCATCCGGATACCGGCAGCCTGGGCCTGACGGGCCACGGTCCGCACCAGCCAGAGTTCCTCCGGCGTGCGCGGATCGGTGATCACCTGGGCACCCACGGACATCTTGGCGGTCCACTTGGACAAGGCCAGGGAGATGAAGGCGCCGCCAAAGCCCATGACGGCGGCGAAGATCAGCAGGGCCTGGAGATTGAGGCCGCTGGCGTTCAGGTAGGGCTCCACCCCCAACAGGCGCATGGTGACGGACAGGACGAGAACGGTGGCCAGGTTGGTGGCCAGGAAGAGAACAATGCGTTTCATGCTGCGCTCCCGAAATGAAGGCAATGCCAGGCTGGCATGCTAGATCATCTCATTCATCAATAAAATTCGAATATTCCTGACAAACAATTCGCCTGTGCCGAATATGCTCAACTACAAGCAACTGCACTACTTCTGGCGCGTGGCCAAGGACGGCGGCATCACCCGGGCCAGCGAGCGCCTGCACCTCACGCCCCAGACCCTGTCCGGACAGATCGCCCTGCTGGAAGACAATCTGGGGGTACGTCTGTTCCGCCGCGTCGGCCGCCGCCTGGAGCTCACGGACACGGGCCAGCTGGCCCTGTCCTATGCCGAGGACATTTTTCGCGCCGGCAGCGAACTGGAAGAGGTGCTGCGTTCCAGTCCCACCGACCGCCCCCTGCTGTTCCGCGTGGGCCTGGCCGATGTGCTTCCCAAGTCCATTGCCTATCACCTGCTGGCTCCGGCCATGGCCTTGGATGATCCCGTGCACCTGATCTGCCGTGAAGACAAACTGCCCCGCCTGCTGGGTGAACTGGCCACCCACCGCTTGGACCTGGTGCTGGCGGACAGCCCCATGCCGGCGGATGCCGAGGTGAAGGGCTACAGCCACAAACTGGGAGAATGCGGCGTGGCCCTGCTGGCGCATCCGGATGTTGCGAAAGCATTACAAGGGACCTTCCCCGACAGCCTGGAAGGCGCGCCTCTGCTGATCCCTGGTGAAGGCACGGCCATGCGCGGGCGGCTGATGCGCTGGCTGAAGGATCGGCACCTCCACCCCCGCGTCGTCGGGGAGTTCGACGACAGCGCCCTCATGCGGGCCTTCGGCCAGGGGGCCAGCGGCATCTTCCCTGCCCCGGCCCTGATCGCAGAACAGATATGCCGCCAGGACGGACTCACCAACCTGGGCACGGCGGACACCGTCAGCGAGCGCTTCTACGCCATCTCCGTGGAACGGCGCGTCAGGCACCCTGGGGTTCTGGCTATCCTGGAAAACGCTAGCAGGGAGCTTTTCACCGAACACTGAATTCCCGAACACTGAATTCGATCTGGTGCAGCGCAAGAAAGTCTTGCACGATGCCGCGCATGTGCCGCTCTCTGTCTGCACGCGAGCGGCGGTTGGCGGGCATGCCATAGACGGCACGCACGAAGTCCAGCCCCATCATCCTAAAAACCTCAGTTGAACGCGTCCGAAGGCCGGACCAGGCGGGTGTCTGGCGCGAAGCGACGACGCCGCAGGGTCGTTCCCTGCAAGGAGGAGCGACCAGCCCGTAGGGCGCAGGACAGCACGCAGTGCTGGTCCCGAGCGAAGCGAGGGATGGGCCAGAGGCCCACACAAAGCCAGGCGCCTGCCTGGGCCGGACCAGCCCGAAGGGCGCAGGACAGCACGCAGTGCTGGTCCCGAGCGCAGCGAGGGATGGGCCGCAGGACCACAAAGCGGGCGCGTAGCGGGCTCACCTTCCGGGTGAGCGTGAACACAGCCACAAACGTCACAATCCATGCGCCTTCTCAATGGCCACCCAGCGGTCAACTGAGGTTTTTAGGATCATGCGCGCATCACCTCGTCCGGGTCCAGG
>Ga0272446_1007479_pt1 | contig 10850 bp, 16 predicted proteins | sample YNPCB0061_FD_194587 | JGI IMG/M metagenome (GOLD analysis project Ga0272446, IMG submission 194587) | Hot spring microbial mat communities from Yellowstone National Park, WY, United States - YNP-CB-006-1 | ecosystem: Environmental > Aquatic > Thermal springs > Hot (42-90C) > Sediment | place...
GTGCTCAGATCGCCGAAGCGTAGCGCCGGCTGCAAGCTGTGAGCAATGAAAAAGTCCCGCATACGATGATGAGGCCGCCAACCGGCACGGTTGAATAGCACGCGCACGGTCAGCCACAGATAATTCGCAGGCAACAGGTCTATAGTCGCTGCGTCGCTCCAGGCCTGGATCAGGCCGGGCAGGCTGGTCAAGGTTGGTCCGTGTAACGCCAGGTAAGTGGCGTTGACCGCGCCAATCGAGGTGCCGACCAGCAGATCAGGTTGATAGCCGGCCTCCAGCAGGGCACGCACTGCGCCGACCTGCAATGCGCCGCGCGCCCCGCCGCCACTCAACGCAAAAGCCAACGGTTTGTTCACCATCTTCGCGGGCATGAGACGATCTCCTGCGCCTGCAGACAGTCCGCTCAGGCCCCTGTCCCCGTCCCCCTGCCCCCCCAAATTTCGGGGGAATGGGGAAGGGGGGCCTTTTATTCCATCCCGGCAGGTAGCCGACTCTCAGATGGCGCCTTCGATGAACTCGATGCTGGCATTGCCCGGTAAGAAGATGCCGGCCGTGACCTCCAGCGTCTTCAGGATGGCGGCGGGCACGATGCAACTGTTGCGGCACATGTGCTGCGTTGCCAGGGTATAGACCCACGTCTCGATCAGCGGGCACGACATCTCGTGCGCCACGTCCACTTCGCCCAGCTCATCGGCCAGCGCCTGAACGCGCTCGCAGGTGGTGGTGATGTCGAAGGCGACTTTGGTGGGACCGACTTTGCGGGCCGCGATGCTCGATTCCTTTCCGCACTCGCCCGCCTTCACCCAGCAAACAGCCATTCACACCTCCACTCCATAGACGTTATGTCCCGGCTCCGATGGCCGCGACCAGCGCATCGGCGACTGCCTGAACCTGCTGGTCCGTGAACTCCAGACTCGTGAAGGGGCCGTTCTTGGCGATCCCCAGGTCCTCCTCCACGTTCAGGTAGACATCCGGCGCGATGTCCATGCGGGCCAGCAACTGCCGGGCGCATGCGTTGTGGCAGCCGTCTATTACGACAATCTTGTCGATTTTCTTCACCAGAGCGGACTGCCGGGGCACCTCATTCAGAGTAGCCGGCAGAGAGCAGATGCCCACCCGCTCACCGCCCAGGCGCCGCACGACCTCCAGTGCGGCCATCCCGGTCAGCGTGCCGGTGTTGGAGCCGCCGCTGAAGCAGGCGAAAAGTCCCACTTGTGGAAGCGTTGCCTTTTCCATCTGGTCACCTCTCTCACCTGGGCTGCAGCGGCGAGCGCCGTGGCTCAGGAGCCGTTTCTTTGAGTCCTCGCGCGATGGGGACAAAGGCCTCGGTAGGATACGTCTCGACATCGCCCGCGTCACACAATTCCGAGATGCGGGGGTCGAGAGGCAGCCGGCCCAGGAAGGGGACGCCCAGCCGCCGGGCCATCGTCTCGCCATGGCTGGGGCCGAAGACCTCGTATCGCCGGCCGCTGTCCGGGCAGACGAAGTAGCTCATGTTCTCGACCAACCCCAGCAGAGGGACTTGCATGGTCCAGGCCATGCGTGCCGCCTTGCGCACGACCATCTCCGCCAGGTCCTGGGGTGAACTGACCAGCACCACCCCGGAGAGCGGCAGCGACTGCATTACCGTCAGCGCGGCGTCGGAGGTGCCGGGAGGCAGGTCCACCACCAGCCAGTCCAGGTCGCCCCAGACGACGTCCCCCCAGAACTGCTTGATGGCCGAACTGATGAGCGGGCCACGCCAGATGACGGCTTCGTCATCGCCGGGCAGGAGCAGGTTGATGGACATGACCCTGATGCCAGTGCGGGTCTGGGCGGGCAGGATGCCGACGGGGCCCATCGGCGGCATGCCGTGGAGCCCGAACATCTTGGGGATGCTGGGGCCGGTGATGTCGGCGTCCAGCACGCCCACCTGATGCCCCTCCTGGCGCAGGGCCACGGCCAGCAACGCGCTGACCAATGACTTGCCCACGCCACCCTTGCCGCTCATCACGGCTACCACGCGGCGGATGTGGTTGAACCGTTCAGCCCTACCCTCTTGTTCTGTTCCTCCGAGGCCGATCCGGCGTTTCTCCTCGTCCGTCATCTCGGTCAGGTCAATTTGCACCTCTCGAACGCCGTCCAGGGCCAGCACGGCGGCCCGGGCCTCGGCTACGATCTGGTCCTTCAGCGGACATTCCGGAATGGTCAGGGCCAGGGTAAAGGCAACCTTGCCCTCCTGTATGCGCACGTTGCGCACCATGCCCAGTTCCACCAGGCTGCGGTGCAGTTCGGGGTCCATCACCTCAGCCAATGCCCCTATGATTTGCTTTTCTGTCACCACGTTTTGTTTTCTCCTCAACTTTGTTGGGCCTGTCTCCAGGCCCCCAGGAACACCGCAAAGGCCGGCATCCCGGCCACCGGGATGATGGTGAACGCCGTTTCCAGCAACTCCTGCTGGCTGGCGCCGGCGTGCAGCGCGCCGGTGATGTGCATGGCCGTCGCCTCGCGGTCGTGCTGCGCCGCGGTGATGGCGGCGTGAATCAGGAACTTGTGCTTTTTCGACACCGCACCGTCGTTCAGCGTCAGTTCGTGCAGCCGCAGAAAGGCGGCGCACAACTCAGGGCCCTTCTCGTTCAAGAAAGCCACGGGGTCCAGCACTTTGCCGAACTCCGCCTCGAACGCGGACAAAGCCTCATCAGGTTGGTGGACGTGCGAGCCTTCAGCCATGATATCTCTCCTTCATGAACAGGCTCAGCGAATGATCATCACCGGGCAGGTCGCGTGTTTGGTGACGTTCTCCACGGTGTTGCCCAACAGCAACGTCTTCCAGGCGTGCTTGCCGTGCGCGCCCAGCACGATCATGTTGACCTCCAGCTCCTCGGCGGCGGCCACGATCTGCTGCCACGGGACGCCGAGGCGCACCACCGGTTCGACCTCCACGCGGGCGGCCATGATCTCGGCCGCCTCACGCGCCAGCCGCTCCGTCACCGCCCGCGCCAGCTCCGCTTCGGTCCACGCCTCGGCGCGCGCCAGGTTCACCTGGCTGACCTCTGGCGTCGCCACGTCGGCCAGCACGGGCACATCGGCCACATCTACCACGGCCAGGGCGAACAGCTTGCCACCGCTGCACTGCGCACAGTGGATCGCCCAGTCTCGGGCATGGCTCGCATGTTCGGAAAAGTCGGTTGCCCACAGGATCCGCTTGAACATCGCACACCTCTATGTCGCATCACGATGTGCCAGGCGCTTCGCAGGCCCGGCACGTTCACGCTGCCTCTTCGTGCGGCCTGACCACGGCGGCCGGCGCGGTCTGGCGGCTGAGATAACGATAGAACAGGCTGGCCGTGAGCATCTGCACGATGAACGCCAGCGCCACCGGCAGGCCAGCCAGCTTCCCGAAGCTGGCGAACGCCAGCCCGACCGCGATGGGCAGATTCTTCATGCCCGACGAATAGGTGATGGCGATGCGTTGGCCCCGGTTGAAGGCAAAGCGCCCCAGCCAGTGCGGCACGATGAAGCCGAGCGGGAAGATCAGCACCACCGCGACCAGCAACGACGGCACCAACGACCAGCGCGCCACGATCAACGGCACGTTGACGTTGCAAACGGTGAACATCAGCAACACCGCGGTCAGCGCGGAGAGCGCCGGCAGCAGCGGCAGATAGGGCTTCACGTCCCCGTAGCGGTCGGCCAGCCAGCGCGCCGCCATGCCGACGATCAACGGGATCAACAGGATGACGGCTAACTGCTGGAACATGGCCCAAGGGTTGATCTTGACCGCCGAGCCGGCAAACAGCACCATCAGCGGGGGGATCAGGAATGGCCCCAGGATCATCGTCAGCCCGTTGATGGCCATGCCCAGCGGCACGTCCCCCTTGAGCAGCGCCGTCCACACGGCCGCCATGCCTGCACATGGCACCACGCCCACCAGGATCACGCCGGTCGCCAGTTGGGGATCGCTCACCAGCAGTCTGGCTAACGCCCAGCACACGACCGGCATGTAAACGAAGTTCAGCGCCAGGCCGGCCACCACGCCCCACGGCTGGCGCGCCACCAGCGCGAACTGGCGCGGGGTGATGGTGAAACTGATGAACAGGATCATCAGGAAGGTCAGCGCCTGAGTATAGGGCTGCAACATCTGCCCCGGCGCGGTCGTCCAGACCCCCAACGCCAGGCCCAGGGCCACGGTCACGAGGATAATAGCCTGGTAATGACGCCGCACGAACTCGGCAAAGCCCAACAAGCGTTGCATGCTCCATCCTTTCCTGCTAGCGCGGCTTACACAGGGTGAATGTCCGCAGGAGCTGGACGGGACCGCCTTCCCATTGCCCAGCAGCCTGCAGACGACGACTTTCAGACAGACCCACGCCAGAAGGGGCGTAATCCGCGTCAGTCAGGCCGCCTCTGGTTCAATCGCGGTCCCCAGGCCTTACGCCGCCTCACGCCGATATAGACCAGGGCGACGGCCATGCCAACTATGAGGACCGGCGCCAGCGTAAAGCGGCGGACGCGAGGCGCAACAGTGGCCGGCGCGCTCGTGGACGCAGCAGCCATCGCCTGAACCGGTGCGCTTGTTGGCGCAGCAAGGGCCGGCGCGCTCGCCAGCGTAGCGGTCACGGTCTGGGTTGGCGCGGGCGTGCCTTCCGTGCATGGCGAGGCGACCGCGCAGCTCTCGCTTGCTGGCGCTGGGATGAGAGGTTGGGCGACGACGGTCCGCAACTTGCGCAGTTCTTGCTTAAGCTCCTGGCAGTCATCACAGCCCTGGGCCATCGCCGGATTCATCGACGCGGCCAGCCAGAACAGGAGGAGCATCGTTAACGTGATAGGGGAACGCATTCGCGTGACTCCCTGTCATAGCCTGAGCAAAAGCCTTCAGCGCACGCTGGCCCGCTCTGTTGCCAGGCCGAGGCGCTCGGCTTCTGACCATGGCTGCGCGCCCAACGCCTCGCTGTGCGGCCGGCAGCGTCGGCCGTAGAATGCCCGCGCCTCATCCGGGTTGCCCGCAAAGACGACGCTGCCCTGGCACATCAACGAGGCCGTGTCGGCCACAGCCAGCATCTCGTCACGATGCGTGATGAGCAACACGGCGCTGCCCTGCTCAGCCATACGCCGCACCAGCGCGGCAATATCGCCCAGAGTCAGGGTATCCACTCCGGAATCCGGCTCGTCCAGGATCGCTAACTTCGGCTGCATGGCGAACACCGACGCCAGTTCGATCCGCTTGCGTTCGCCGCCCGACAGCGCGTGATTGACCGGCCGCTTCAGGTAGACGGTCGGCGGCAAGGCCACTGCCTCCAGCGCAGCAGCGATGCGGGCCGGGTCGGCATCGCGCGCGCCCAAGGCCAGGTACGCGCCCACCGGCAAGCCCTCGAAGCGCGCCGGCTCCTGCCAGGCCAGCGTCAGCCCCAGCCGCGCCCGCTCGGTGATGCTCAATCGTGTGATGTCCTGGCCGGCGAACCAGATGCGCCCTTCGTCGGGCGTGTAACCCGCGCAGCCCATCAGCGTGTAGGCCAGGCTGGACTTGCCAGAGCCATTGAGGCCCAGCAAGGCATGTACCTCGCCGGGCTGGACGACCAGATTCACGCGGCGCAGCACGGCATACCCTGCGCGCTGCAGGCTCAGATTCTCGATCCGCAATAAAGGTTCGGTCATGGCACCCTAACCGCAAAATATGAGCGTCATGAGCGGCATGGCGCTTCGGGGCGGGGCTGGAACGGCCGCCCGCGCCCCACCTAACGTCGCGATCGACTTCCTTGTCGACCGCAAACCCGTTCCCGGCTTCAGCTCAAACGACGAACGGCCGATGAGCACGTCGTGCATTGTCCCCGCGGCCGATGCGCCCATCGTTCGACGCGGACCGACCGAGCAATCCCACCGCGGCCAGCAGTTTCACCACTTCCGGAGTTGCCAATCGGTAACAGATGCGCCGACCGTGCGGGATCCCCACCACCAGGCCGCTCGCGCGCAATACGCGCAGTTGCTGCGAGACGTAGGGTTGACGGCGCCCGCAGACGCCGATGAGCCTGGTCACGTCGCAAATCTGCTCTTCGGACAGGATCAGGAGCAAACGCAAGCGACAGGGATGCGCCAGCGCCTTGAAGACGCGCGTGGCCTGCTCCAGGGCTGGATCCATCGCATCCCCTCCGATCTGGCGTCGGGGCGGAACGTGCGTCCCACTTGTGTTATCTGCTGCCGCCCGTCCGCCCCCTACGCCAACCAGTGATCACGTCGCAAGACGGAATCGAGGCGCTGCTCAGGATGGCTGGCCGACGATCATCTGCTTAATAGCTGACACGGCCTGTTCGGTATTCATGTTGCGGATGTCCACGCCATGGATACGGGTCCGATCGAAGCCAGCAGCGTCCAGGGCGTCGCGAAACATCTTGACCTGCATCGTTGGGTCGCATCCTGCAACATACAGCTCATCGGTCGAGTTCCCTTGCAGCAAGGCAGTGAGGAACTTATCGCCGTCTGTGGCGCATAGTTGCGGATGGATCGCGACATAGTCGACCAGCTTTTCGCGCCGGATGTCATTGCCCACGTCGAAGATATTCATTCCCTGAAACGATGGGCAGGTCCCCTGGCAGACGCACATCAACAGTCCCCTTGTCATAGGAGCCTCCTCAATTAATTGTCCCCAAAGTAGGTGATCGCGTCGTTCGGACAGATTTTGGCGCAGCCCCGACAGAATTCCACACAATTGTCGGGGTTCACCACGACAGGATGCGAATCGTCGCTCTGCCACACCCCATGGGTGCAAAAGTCCACGCATGTGTTGCAGTTCGCGCAGAGCGCTTCATTGACGATCGGATACCAATTCTTGGCCATATCTACCTCCGTATAGAGAACGAACCTGGACGACAACAGACGAGCGTAGATTGTCGGTCGTCCTCTCACGGAGGCCACCGATGGCAATAGCAAGCCTTGCCACAATGCGGTCGACACCTCTTGCACATATCCTGGCCCTTTCTCGAGCGCGATCCGGCCGCTCCCTATGCTCCCTCGCGCGGGCAGTCTGTCCCCGTGCATCGCGGACAACAGCAGCCTGCGATGCGTTCATGTCCTTGCGTCGTTCCAGGCGGCACGGGCAGGATCATGTCCAGAAGCGCGCTGATCGTGCTGCCCTTCTCCTGCCCGGCCAACTCATAGAATACGTGAGTGCCGTCTTTGCGATCGCGAATCAGGCCGGCGTTGCGCAGCACGGCGAGCTGTTGGGACACGTAGGGCTGGGGCCTGGCGAGGACGGTCGTCAGATGACACACGCACTCGTCGGCCCGCCGCAGGTGATCAAGGATCTGCAAGCGCACTGGATGAGCGATGCACTTCAAGAGCTGGGCCCGGTCTCGATAAGCGTTCATATACACTCTTTCATATATATGAATGTTTGCATGTTGCATTCTACGACGCCACACGTGAGCCTGGTATGACCTACATCATGTAACGTCAACTGCCTTCGGCAACCCGTTGCCGTTGGCGCAGACGATGGCCCCTTGGCCGCAATTGCCGCTCCGCGTCTGCTCAGGCCAGTCCCATCATCACGAAGCGGATGCCGACCAGCACCAGCAACGGAGCGATGATCCAGGTCACCACCTGGTTCAGCCGCGGCGTCCAGAAGCGGTTCACGGCCAGCGCCATCAGGGTGACTATCATGAAGGCGTAGACAGCCAGAGCCAAATCTGCGGGCGCGAGTGAGGTCCCCACGGCCACCTGCGCGCCGATCGCGCTCCACGCGGCGGTCGTGACGCCCACCGAGGCCAGCGCGTAGGCGCGCTGCGGGTGATGTCCCATCGCCCAGTTGTAAATCGGCACGCTGAAAGGCTTACCGCCGGCCGAAAGCAGGCCGGTCAGCCCGCCGAACAGGAAGGAGACCGGCGCCTGCCAGGCCGGATGCGCCTTGTCCTCGCGTTCGGGCAACGGCTTGATGAGCGCCATGCGCAGGCCAGCCAGGATGGCGTACGCGCCCAGCACAACCAGCAGGGTGCGCGTCGGGGTTTGCAGGCCGAGCAAGCGTCCCAACATGCCGCCCAGCATGGCGGGCAGGACGAGCATGGCCCAATCTTCGCGCACGGATTTCAGCACCCCGCTCTGGCGCAAGGCCATCATCAGCGCCGCCAGGGCCACCACCACCAGGTTGATGGCGATGGACCGCTGGATGGGCAATCCCACCAGGCCGGTGAGCAGGATGACCAGGAAGAAACGGTCCACCCAGGATTTAATGGAGGCGGTAACGAAGCCGGCGATCAGGCTCGCCAGGAGGACTTTGATGAGCAATAAGAGCGTGGGAGTCATCGAATCAATCTCCGTAAGGGCTGTCCATCTCAGGCGGGGGCGCGCCAGGCATAAGCGCGCCCTTCCCCTGCCATTACAGCTTGTTTTCGCTGACTAGCGTCAGCCCGTTGCGGCGGATCAAATCGCGCACATCTGGCAGGAAGCCCTGGATGTCTTCCTGTTCGGTGGAAGTGACCTCGAAGGACATGAAGGCGGGGGTCTTCTCCATGGCACCCTTGACGGTCGGCACATCCAGCCGCAGGTTGACGAAGTCATAGGGCTTGTCTTTGATGAGTTCTTCCAGTTGGATCAGGAAGCGTTTCTCGCCAAACTCGCCTGCCACTTCCAAGCGCACGCGGGTGGTCAGCTTCGCCACTGCGTCTTCGGCGGCAGCGCGCGCTTTGAGCGCCTCGGCTTTACTCATCTTTTCTTTGGCCTCCTGGCGCACGACCTTGAAGATCTTGTGCTCGCGCTCCAGTTTCCAGATCAGGTCGCGGTCGGGGAAGGAGATCGCCTGCACGGGACAGACGGTGCCGCAGGTGCTGCATCCCACCATGCAACTCATGGCGTTGACAGGTACGGCTTTGTTATCCTGCATTTCGTACACGCCGCGCCCGCAGGTGGTATAACACAGCGTACAGCCAATGCAGGTCTCGGCGTCTACGGTCGGGAACCAGGGGATGTCCTTGCGGGGTATCCCATGCCATGTTTCATCGTTTGCCATTTTGAGCCTCTCTGTTAGTGCAACTTCTCGACGTGGTCTGTGAGCGCGCCCGCCAGGTAAGCCTGCACGGCCGCGTCGATGGTCGGCAGGTCGGTGACGACCGGGCGGATGCCGGCCTGTTGCATGCTGGCGTACGCGCCCGCACCCATGCCGCGCGCCAGCAGGACTGCGCAGTCGGCGATCGCGGCGGCCATGCGGCTGTGCCGGTCCTGCGCGGCGGGATCGAAGCCGTGGCCGCGCGGGTCGGCGCCGTGCGCTTCCTCGGCGTGCGGCTCCCCGGCAAACTGGGCGTGGCCCATCTTCTCACGTGTTTCCCGGCCCACGATCTGGCCGTTCTCCACGGTCACGACGACGTAAAACGGGGCGCGGCCAAAGTGCTGGCTGATGGTCACACCGTCTTCGGATACTGCTGCGATCTTCATCTCGTACTCCTTTTGAATCATACGCCCACGGCAGCCACGCTAGCGCGCCAGGGCCGTGTAGTCCATTTCCAGAATCATGCTGATTTCAGTAGTCAGGTCAGCGAGGACCGGCTTGAGCTGCGCCAGGGCCTCATCGCGCGCGACGAGGCTGGGCTGCGTCTGCACCTGGCGCCGTGAGTTGTAGAACGCGGTGCGCTGTTCCTGGCTGAGCGTCTTGAAGTCCATGCCCATCCACATGAGGATCGGGATGTAAAGCTGGGACCCACCCATGCCCAGCATCGAGAAGACAAATGCGATGGCGAAGAAGATCGGTGGCGCCAGATAGAGAGTATTCACGACAAAGCCTCAGCAGGCTTCGATGTTTGGCCTGACACGGCTTCAGGCCTCCGCTGGGAGCGCCAACGTGTCAGGCCTCTCAGGTGCTTCTCAGCAAGCTATCTCCGCGGATCACGCCTGGCCGGCGCACGGCATGCAGACGATCTGGCCATTCTTGACGCGGGCATAACGTTCCACAGTCACCTCGCCGCATTCGGCGCAAATGAAGGTATTGAAGTCGTGCGGCTGCATGGGCGGCAGTTTGACTTCCTGGACCGGCCCGATATGGAACAGCACGTGCGGGTCCTCGGCCAGCACCTGGTCGATCAACGGCTCCACCAGCGCCGGGTCCACCTGCGAGGCGGGCACGCCCTTCTTGCGATAGGTGATGAACTCCGATTCCTGGCTGCGGCGCATGGCTTCGGGCGTGGCGACCACGCGCACGCTGCGGCCGGTCTTGTTGTCGATCAGCGTCAGGGCGAACTTGCCGTAGCCCAGGCTGCGGATGTTGCCCTTGCCGAAGGTGCAGCCCGTGACGACCTGCACGCCGTCGGCGAAGCAGGTGGAGCAATGGTTCCGGTCAATCTCCACCAGGGCGGTCAACTGGCCGTCGGGGGCGCGCTGGACGCCCAGGGCTTGCATAGCGGCCTCGCCAGCGCGCAGGCCCAGCGGCATGGCCGGACATTTGTGGCCGTGCAGGGCCAGGCCAACCTTGTAGACCTCATCGTTGCGATTCATGTCGAAAGCTCCTTGAAATTAGCGTTCAACCAACACAGTTTTTTCGTAGCCCGAGCAGGGGATGCACACCGGCTTCCCGTCCTTCATGCGCACATAGCGGTCGAAGACGTACTCGCCGCAAACGCTACACCTGGTCTTATTGAACGAACCCTTGACCGGTGTGTAGGTGAAATCGGGCCTGGCCTCCACCTTGAAGATGGCCTCGTCGGGCTGCTCATAGGTCCACCGGATCACCTCGCGCCGCACTTCCAACGGAATGTGTGACGGCTCGATGCCCTTTTTGCGATAGACAAAGAACTCGAATTTGCCCATCGCATCGATGAAGTCGGGCAGGAGCGAGTAGCGCACCGCGCCTTTCTGCGGATGGTAGAAGGTCGCTGCCAGTTTGCCATAAAAGGTCT